>WNFR01003053.1_pt1 | contig 17372 bp, 16 predicted proteins | sample 5400221 | NCBI WGS metagenome assembly WNFR01 (sample SAMN13153357, study PRJNA577476) | soil metagenome | isolation source: 40 cm soil under Madrone tree | place: USA:California | collected 2016-06-14
GCGTTCACCGCGGCGAACGTCTCCGGCAGCAGCACCAGCAGCGCGATGACGATCCCCACGACGGCCGGCGGCGCCGACGCGGCATCCACGGCCGCGCGTATTCCGGGCGACAGCATCTTGGCGAGCCCGACGACGGCGATCAGAGAAAGGGCGAGCAGCACGAGGCTGACGAGCGCCGCCGTAGCGCTGGGGGGCGCTGCGTGTTCCTCGCCGGCGGCGCCCACCGGCAGGAAGTAATCGCGGTGGCGCACCGTCTGCACGAAAACAAAGACCGAATACAGCGCGAGCGACATCACGCCGGCGAAGGCGAGCTGCGCGGTCGAGTACTCGGGGCCCGGAGTGGTGACCGTCAGGCTCGGAAGCACGAGCGTCATTGCGGTGAGTGCGATCAGCACCGCCAGCGCCGGGCTCGTGCCCTCGACGCGGAACTCGAGGACGTGATGCCGCCACGAGCCGGCGAGCAGGCACAGGCCGACCACGCCGTTGCAGACGACCATCACGGTCGCGAACAACGTGTCGCGCGCGAGCTCGCTCGCGCCGGGGCCGCCGGAGAGCATCATCGAAACGATGAGCGCGACCTCGATGATGGTGATGGCGAGTGCCAGGATCAGCGTGCCGAACGGCTCGCCGACACGGTGCGCGACGACCTCGGCGTGGTGCACGGCGGCGAATACCGACGCGATCAGCGCCGCGGCCACGATCGCGAGCAGCAGCCAGCCGAGCGAGCGCTGCCAGGCGAGCGCGAGGATGACGCAGGCCGCGACGGGCGCGATCTGCGCCCAGCTGAGCTTCTTCACGCCCCGAGGTTCAGCACGATCCCGGAGAGCTGCCCCGCGCGCGGCGAAGCGAGGAAGCACACCGTGTCGCCGACCTGCTCGGGCTCGATCACGTTACCCATCAGCTCTTCATAGCGGCTCTCGTCGCCCCACTTCGCTTTCGCCGACGCCTTCATCAGGGTGATGATGCGATCGGTGCGCGTCGAGGGCGGGTGCAGGCCGACCACGCGCACGCCGTGCTCGCGCGAGCCTTTGCCCATCGCCTTGGTGAAGGCCGCGAGGCCGGCGTTGGCGGTGGCGCCGCAGACGTACTCGAACGGATGCGTCTCGCCCGCCATGCCGATGACGTTGACGATGACGCCGCTCTTGCGCACCTTCATGTGCGGATAGAGCTCGCGCGTGAGGTTGATGAAGCCATATACCTTGAGCTCCCAGGCGTGGCGCCATTTCGCTTCATCCAGCGTCTCGAGGGTGCCGCCGGGGATGTCGCCGGCATTGTTCACCAGGATGTCGACGTCGGCGCAGTCGCGCGCGAGCTGGCGCAGCGCGGCGCCGTCGCGCAGGTCCACCGCGTGGGTGGCGGCGCCGCCGAGCGAGCGCGCAGCCTCGTCCAGCCGCTCGCGGTTGCGGGCGGCAAGGTGCAGCCGGCAGCCTTCGGCGGCAAAGGCCGTGGCGCAGGCGAGGCCGATACCTTTCGACCCACCGGTGATCAAGACTGATTTACCCTTCAGACGCAGGTCCATTTAGCCCTCGAGGAGAGACCGATGCCGGCTTATATCATCGCCATGGTCAATATCACCAACCCGGAGAAATATCAGGAGTACGCGAAGCGCGCCGGCCCGGCCAACGCCAAGCACGGCAGCCGCTTCCTGGTGCGCGGCGGAAAGAAGCACACGCTCGAAGGCGACATCCCGTTCGAGCGCATCGTGGTCAGCGAATTTCCCAGCGTCGAAGCGGCGAAGAAGTTCTATAACTCGCCGGAATACCAGGAGGCGCGCAAGCATCGGCTCGGCGCCTGCGACTTCCACATGGCGATCGTCGAAGGCGTCAGCTGAGCCAGTCAGGCACCGGCAGGCCCTTCTGCCTGAGGAACGCGGCGTTGAAGAGCTTCGACTGGTAGCGCGTTCCCGAATCGGCGAGGATGGTCACCACCGTGTGGCCGGGGCCGAGATCGCGCGCCAGACGAATGGCGCCCGCGACATTGATGCCGCTCGAGCCGCCGAGGATCAGGCCTTCGCGCTTCGCCAGCTCGAAGATGAGGGGCAGGGCTTCGGTGTCGGGGACCTGGTAGGCGTCGTCGACAACGGCGCTAGCGACGTTCTTCGTCACGCGGCCGAGGCCGATGCCTTCCGTGATCGACGAGCCTTCCGCCTTCAGCTCGCCGCGCTTGAACCAGCTGTACATCGATGCGCCGAGCGGATCGGCGGCGGCGATGCGTACTTTCGGATTCTTCTCCTTCAGGTAGCGGCTCACGCCGCCGAGCGTGCCGCCTGTGCCGATGGCGCAGGTAAAGCCGTCGACGCGGCCGCCGGTCTGCTGCCAGATCTCGGGGCCGGTGCTGCGATAGTGGCCGTCGGCATTCGCGGTGTTGTCCCACTGGTTCGCCCAGAACGCGCCCATCTCGTTCGCCACGCGCTCCGAGATGTGCACATAGTTGTTCGGGTCCTTGTACGGCACCGCCGCCACCTCGCGCAGCTCCGCGCCGCAGAGGCGCAGCATGTCCTTCTTCTCCTGGCTCTGCGTGTCGGGGATGACGATGAGCGTGCGATAGCCGCGCGCGTTGCCCACCAGCGCGAGCCCGATGCCGGTGTTGCCTGCGGTGCCTTCGACGATAAGACCGCCGGGCTTTAGAACGCCGCGCTGCTCCGCATCGAGGATGAGGTAGAGGCCGGCGCGATCCTTGACCGAGCCGCCTGGATTCAAGAACTCGGCCTTGCCGAGGATCTCGCAACCCGTGAGCTCGGAGGGCCCGCGCAGGCGGATGAGCGGCGTGTTGCCAATAGAGCCGATGAGGCCATCGCGCACGTCCCTCATGCGGTAGGCCGGTGCAGGTATTTGCCGCGCGCCTTGCCGAGCACGTTGCCGTTCTCGCAGACCAGCGCACCGCGCAGGAAAGTAGCCTTGACGCGCGCACCGAGCTCGATGCCTTCGAACGGCGTATAGCCCTGCGTCGATTCCGAATCGGCCGCGCGGATCGTCCAGCTCTCCTTCGGCTCCACGAGCACGACGTCGGCATCCAGGCCTTCGGCGATATCACCCTTGCTGTTGAGGCCAAAACGCCGCGCCGGATTGCGGCTCGTGAGCTCGGCGATGCGGCTATAGGAGAGCCCGCGTTTCGCGCCCTCGGACACGAGCGCCGGCAGCAGATACTCGGTGCCGCCGAAACCCGACTTCGCGAGCCAGATGTTGCCGAGCGCGTTCTTCGCCGCCTTGGTCTCGTGCCGGCAGCACGCGTGGTCGCTCACCACCCAATCCACCTTGCCGGCGAGCAGCTGCTGCCACAGGTACTCCACGTCCTCGCGCGGCCGGATCGGCGGATTTACCTTCGCGAGAGCGCCCGCGCGCGAGTTCACGTCGAGCATCAGGTGGCCGATGGTCACCTCGCGCCGGAAATCGATGTGCGGGAAGACCTGCTGCATCTGCAGCGCCGCCTCGAGCGCCTTGCGCGAGGAGAGGTGCAGCAAGTTGATCGCGGGCAGCGCCGTCTCGTTTGCGAGATAGGAGGCGATGAAGACCGCCAGGCCCTCCGAATGCGGCGGCCGCGCAGCATGATAGGCGGCGAGGCCCTCGAGCCTGCCTTCGCTTTCGACCAGCTTCGTGTAGGCGGTCATGATCTCGGCGGTCTCGCAATGGAGCGAGAGCGAGATCTGCGCAGCCTTGTCGCGAAAGCGCTCGCGCGCCGCCTGGACGCCGCGCATGATGAACTCGAAGTGCGCGTAGTCGTAGCGATCGTCGGGACCGATCATGAGGAAGTCGCGCTGGCTGTCGGAGCGGCCATGCAGCCCGTGCGAGCCGTAGAACATGAAGATCTTGAACGAGGCCACGCCGTAGCGCTCGATGAGCTGTGGGATCTCGCGGATATGCGTCCCGTCCATCGGCGCCAGGTGATAGCCGTAGTCGACGTGGAAGCGGCCTTGCGAGAGCCGCAGCACCTCGGGAAAGAAATCAAGGTAAGGCCCGCCCTTGTTCAGGTAGTACTGCCCGGTGCGGAAGTAGTTGAGGCTCGTCGTCACGCCGCCCTGCGCTGCCGCGCGGCTCTCGCTCACCGCATCGTCTGCGAGCGGCGCATAGATGCCCGTGTGCATGTGCGCATCGACCACCCCGGGGAAAACGAGCCGGCCCTTGCCGTCGTAAATCGTCGCGGCGTCCGCGCCAAGGTTCGGCGCGATGCGCGCGAACTTCTCCCCGGCGATGGCGATATCCGCCTCGCGTGGCGCGCTCTCGCCTGGCCGCACCACGCGCACGTTCTTGATGAGCAGGTCGTACGCCATCGGCGCCGTTTTACGCCGAAGCGCGCCCGGCTCGCAAGCGCTTTTCGAGGTGCGCGAGCAAGCCACCGTCGCGCACGATCTGCATGAGGAACGTTGGTATCGGCTCCGCGGCGAGCGTCTCGCCGGTGGTGCGGTTCTCGATGCGACCGGCTTCGGCGTCGACCGTCACGTCGTCGCCCGCGCGGATGCGCTTCGCCTGCGCGCAGACAAGCGCCGGCAGGCCAAGGTTGATGGCGTTGCGGTAGAAAAGGCCCGCGTAGGACTCGGCAACGAGCGCCGCGACACCCAGCTGTTTGAGCGCCTCGGGCGCCTGCTCGCGCGAGGAACCGGCGCCGAAGTTGCGCCCGGCGACCACGACGTCCCCTTGCTTTACCGTCGCAGCGAACGACGGGTCCATCGCTTCCATGCAGTGCCGCGCGATCTCGTCGATGTCGTGTTTCATGTAGCGGCCCGGCGCGATGGCGTCCGTGTCGATGTCGTCGCCGAACACCCAGGCTCTCATTGCAGCATCCCGCGCGGATCGGTGATGCGGCCGGTAACGGCCGATGCCGCCACGGTGTATGGCGATGCCAGGTACACCTGCGCCGAAGCGGCGCCCATGCGGCCTTTGAAATTGCGCGCGGTGCTCGAGATCGCGACCGTGTTCTCGGCGAGCTGATGCTGCCCGTAGCCGGCGCACATGCCGCAGGAATTGGCGAGGAGCTCCGCGCCCGCATCGAGGAGCACCTGCAAGGTGCCTTCGCGCTCCGCGGTTTGCTGATCGCGCAGGCTCGCCGGGGCGACGACGAGACGTGCCTTTGCCTTGCGCCCCCGCAGCACGGCCGCCGCCATGCGCAGGTCGGCGAGCTTCGCGCCGGTGCAGGCGCCGATATACGCGAGATCGATGCGTTCGTTGAACTCCGTGACCGGCCGCGTGTTCGCCGGGCTATGCGGCGCGGCGACCTGTGGCGGCAGTTCAGCGGCTTGGAACCGATGGTGCGCTAGCACTGGCGCATCGGCGTCGCTCTCCCAGATGTCGATGTCGCGCTGCAGGTAATCGCGTGTCACTTCGTCCGAGGCGATGAGGCCGGTTTGCCCGCCGAGCTCCGCGGTCATATTGCAGAGAGTCATGCGCTCCTGCATCGGCAGGTTGCGGATCGCCGAGCCGCGATATTCGACGGCTTGGTATTGGCCGCCGTCCATGCCGTAGCGCCCGATGAGGAAGAGCATTACGTCCTTCGCCGCGACGCCGGGCAAAAAAGCGCCCTCGAACTCCATCGCGATGGTGTGCGGCACCTTGAGCCAGATCTCGCCGGTCACCATGACGCCGAGCATCTCAGTGGCGCCGATACCGAACATGTAGGCGGCAAAGGCGCCACCGGTGGGCGAGTGGCTGTCGCCGCCGACCGCGAACATGCCGGGCCTCAAGTGCCCGCGCTCGGGCAGCACCACGTGGCAGATGCCTTGCGCGTCGTAGAAGTTGTCGACGCCCGCTTCGCGCACCCACTCGCGTGCGATGCGCAGGATCTTGCGGCTCTCGGCGTCGTATTCGGGCAGGTAGTGGTCCGTGATCACCACCACCTTCGATGGATCCCACACCTTGGCGCCGAGGCGCTCAAGCATCGGCTTCAGCCGCCGCGGGCCGCTCGAGTCGTGCACCATGGCGAGATCGACCTTGCAGGTGACGATCTCGCCGGGCGTGACGGTCTTGCGCCCGGCGGCACGGGCGACGAGCTTCTGCGCAAGCGTCTGCTTCATCCCTGCTCGAGGAATTCGCGCAGCGCCGTTTCCGGCGGCTTCACATAGTTCGAGCGGCGGCTCACGGCGAACATCCCCGCCTGCTCGCGCAGCCGGATGGCGAGCTCGGCGGTCTTCGCGATCAGCGTGATGCCGTTGACGATGGGGGCGCCGTCGATGTTTGCGCCGCGCTCGGCGCCGAACAGCATCATCGGCAGGCCGCCTGCGGGCACGATCACGTCGGCGCCGGCGTCGAGCAGGATGCGGCACTCGCGCTCCCATTTCGGCGCAAGCTCGCGCTTCGCCTGTGCGCTCGCGAAGGAGTCGATGAAGTCTTTGACCGTTGCCTGCACGGCGCGCACGCCCACCACGCGGCTTTGCAGCCCATAGCGGATCACCTGGTCTTCGTGCCATGGGATGAACACCGGATTGATGGTCACCAGCCCGAGCTTGCGGCCGAGCGTGAGCGCATGGCAGAGCGTGGTCTCGCCGAGCCCGAGCACGGGGATGTCGACTACGGACTTGGCCTCCGCCAGCCCGGCGTCCTGGAAATGCGTGATCGCCATCGCCGCATAGCCTTGCCGCTCGGCTTCCACCGCGTTCTTGATCAGGTTGCGCCCGATGCGGTACTCGGTAATCGCGTGGGTCGTCGTCGCGGGCGGCGTGGTGGTGTGGAAGGTGGCCGAGAAATCCGGGTCGAGGATCGCCTTCAGGTGCGCTTCCACCTTGCTGATGTAAGCCGCCATGTGAACCCGGTCGGTGGCGCCCTGGAACCAGATCTTGTGCGTCATTTGTTTTCCACCAGTGCAAGGACTCTCAGAGGACTGCCGCTGCCATTCTGGATCTTGAGCGGCGCCGCGAACACCACGGCGCCGGTCGGCGGCAACTGATCGAGGTTAGTGAGGCACTGCAGGCCGTAGCGGCCGGCGCCGTGCATGTAATAGTGGCAGGGGTAGGGCGGCCGCAGGTGGTACGCCTGGCCCGCATCGGTGCCGATCGACTCGGTGCCGAAGCCGAGGATGTCGCGCTCCTCGACGAGAAAGCGCACCGCGTCGGTATCCGGCCCCGGCGTGTGCTGCCCTGTCTCGTCGTAGTTCTGGTAGGCGACCGCATCGCCGCTTTTCTTCGACCAGTCGGTGCGCATCAGCACCCAGGAGCGCGGCGCGATGCGGCTGTGCTGTTTCTCCCACTTGACGATGAACTCCTTCGTCAGCAGGAAGTCCGCATCTGCCGCCGCTTGCTTGCTGCAGTCGAGGACGAACGCGGGACCGATGAAGCGCCCGGGCGGAATGCTGTCGACGGCGTTGTATGGCAGATCCCTGCCGGAGACCCAATGGATCGGCGCGTCGAAGTGCGTGCCGGTGTGCTCGCCGCACGAGAAGTTGTTCCAGTACCAGGCGGGCCCGCGATCGTCGTAGCGCGACACCTCCTCGATGCGGAACGGCCAGGCCTGGCCCATCTCGGGCGGCAGCGAGATGTGCGGAAACTCGGGCGACAGCGTTTCGGTGAGATCGATCACCTTGATCTTGCCTCCCGCAAGGCCTTTGGCCAGTTCTGCAAGCACGGTCACGTCGAAAGTTCCTTCTCCAGCGCCTTGGGATTGTCGCGCCAACGCGCGAGCCATTCCTGCGCGACATCGCCGGGGTAGACGTCCTCCACGCCTTCCTGAAGCGCCTTCACGATTGCATTGGCAAGCGCAGCGGGCGTGACCTTCGGCGGCGGCAGGAGTTGGTTCCACTCGTCATCGATCGGGCCGGGGAAAACGTTGATGACGCGCACGCCCGCCAGGCGCATCTCGGCACGCAGGCACTGCGCGAGCGAATGCGCCGCCGCCATGGAGGCGGAGAAGGTGCCGTGCGGCGGAAAATTGGCGAGCGCATAAATGGACAGCAGATTGACCCAGGCGGTCGCGCTCGCCAGTCCATCGGCGCCGCGCGAGCGCATGGCGGGCCCGAGCTCCTGGGCGAGGCGCAGCAGGCCGAAGTAGTTGACGTCCATCTCGGCGCGCGCGGTGTCCACGCCCGGCCGGTTGCCGATGCCATAGGGGCGGTGGTATTCGGCGTTGTTCACGAGGATGTCGACCTTGCCGCCGATCTCGGCGGCGACTTCGCGCACGTTCTTCGAGTCGGTGACATCGAGCGGCAGGAGCGCGACCTGCGGCAGCGCCTTGAGCTCATCGAAGCCGGCGAACTTCTTCCACGGCTCGGCGTAGCCGACCCAGATGAGATCGGCGCCGGCTGAGGCGAGTGCTTTCACGATCGCCTGCCCCCACTGCGTCTTGCCATCGGTGACCAACACCTTGCGGAACTTCGGGTCGCAGGTGAACTCGCGCAGTTGCCGGTCTTCAGCCATGTTCGTCTCCTCGTCGGGCAGTGCCACGAGCACCGCCTGGCCCGCGCGATCGAGCTTGGCGGCGACGATCACGCGGCTTGGTGCGGGCGCTACGCGTTCATGCAAATGAGCGACCACCGTCGGGCCGCAGTCGAGTCTTACGAGCCCGAGCCGCCACGGCAGCCGCTCGCGGAAGAAAAGATCGTTGCTATGGTGCAGTACCGTGGCGGCGAGGAGCTCACCGTCCGGCGGCTGCGGCTTCCAGTCGAGCCGGATCGACAGGCACTTCTGGCACGCCTCGCGTGGCGGATATTGCACCGTGCTGCAGTCGCGGCATTGCTGCAGCTCGAAGCGCCCGAGCGCCGCCGCCGCGGTGAGGCCGAGCGCGACGCGGCTGCGTGCTGCAGGCGGCAGCGTCGGCAGCCGCGTGCGGAGCACCGGGTTCTTGCGCTTGGGTCGCTCTAGCATCCGAGGATTGCGGCGGCAGAACCGAGGCCGCGATCGAAGTTGATCATGCCGAAGCCGCTCACCAGCCCGAGTTTCGCATCCTTCACCTGCCGGCCTTGCGCCGTGCCGGTGAGTTGCCGCAGTGCTTCCACCAGGCCGAGGGTGCCGCCCGCCGCGCCGGCCTGGCCGACGGAAAGCTGACCACCCGACGTATTGAGCGGGAAGGAGCCGTCCCAGGTGAAGCTGTGGCCGCGGATGAAGGCCGCCGCTTCGCCCTTCGCGCAGAAGCCGAGATCTTCGAGTTGCATGACGCTGATCACCGGATAGTCGTCGTAGGTCTGCACGAAGTCCATGTCCTGCGACCCGGCACCCGCCTGCTCGTAGAGATCGGCGCGATCGAGCGCCCAGCCGGCGCGCATTTGCACCGCATCGGTAGCGAAGGCGTTATGCCGCTCGATCGTGCCGAGCAGCCGCGCGTAGCGCAGGCCGAGCCGCTTCGCGCGCTCTTCGGCGAGCACGAGAAACCCGTCCGCGCCCGCGCACGGCATGACGCAATCGAAAAGATGCAGCGGCTCGGCGATCGGCCGGGCGGCGAGATATTCTTCCAGTGTGAGCGGCTTCTTGAAGAGCGCGTGCGGAAAGCGCAGTGCATTCGCTCGCTGCGCGACGCACAGCTTGCCGAAATCCTCGCGCTTCGCGCCATAGGTGCGCATGTAGTAGGCGGTGAGGAAGGCAAAGCTTGCATTGGGGCCTCCTGCGCCGTAGGGGTAGACCGCATCGCGCGCAAACTGGCTGAAGTTCGCGAGCGTCAGCCGAAACGAGTCGACATGATTCGTGTCGCCGGCGATGCAGGCGATGACGTCGGCATCGCCACTTTGCACCGCGCGTGCGGCGCGGCGCAGCTGCACGACGCCGCTCGCCCCGCCGAAAGGCACGTGATCGAGCCAGCGCGGCGACAGGCCAAGATGCTGCGTCATGCCGATCGCCGTGTCCGGCGCGAGCGTGAAGCTCGAGACCGAGAAGCCGTCGAGGTCCTCCTTGCGCAGGCCGGATTCCTTGAGCAGATCGGCGAGGCAGCGGGCAAGCCACCAGTGCGCCGCGCGGATCGAATAGCGCACGTAAGGCACCGTTACCGGAACGGCCACCGCTACGCCTTCATAGCTGCGGCGGCTCATTGAGCCCTCATTTGCGTCGTTTGCGCTCGCGCAGATCGAAGGATTGGCCCGGATCGAGCGCGAAGTCGGCGAGCTTTGCCTTCTGCACCTTGTTGGTGGACGTCACCGGCAGCGAAGAGAGAAAGGCAACATGTCCGGGCGCCTTGAAGTAGGCGAGGCGCTCGAAGCACCAGTCCTGGATGGAGAGCGCGGTGTCGCGCCCCGCGCTTGTGCCGGGGTTCACCACGACGCAGGCCATGACTTCCTCATCGCGCACCGCATCGGGCACCGCGATCACGGCAACCTGCGCGACCGCGGGGTGCTCGGCGAGCGCCGCCTCAACTTCAAGAGCGGCGATGTTCTCGCCGGCGCGCCGGATGATGTTCTTGAGGCGATCCACGAAATGCAGTTGCCCGTCGGGTCCGCGTCGCACGGCGTCGCCGGTGTGGAACCAGCCGTCGCGCCATGCATGCTCGGTCGCCGCTTGGTCTTTGAGATAGCCCGAAAAGAATCCGCGCCGCGGATCGGGGCCCGCCTGACGCACGAGCAATTCACCGGATTGCGCTTCGATGGAAACGTCCAGCCCCGGTGGAAGCCTGCCGAAGCACCGGGTGCCGACATGGCGCGGCTCGCGGCTTGCCGAAACAAGCGCGCCGCCGCCGGTCTCGGTCATCGCCCAGCCCTCGATCAGCGGGAAGCCGAAGCGCGCCTCGAACGCCGCGTGGTCCTTGGGATTGGCGTTGGCACCGTAGCCGAAGCGTACGCGATGAGTGCGATCCTCGGCGGCCGGCGCGAGCTGCATGAGGATCGCCGGCATGACGCCGAGGTAGTGGACGATGGTCGCGCCGGACTCGATGACGTGGCGCCACCAGGTGCGCGGGTGGAAGCGATCGAGCTGCACCACACAGCCGGCGGTGAGGATCATCGCCGTGGTCGAGACGGCGAGCGCGTTCATGTGGAAGAGCGGCAGCGGTGTGATGAGCCGTTCTTCGCCGTGGCGCAGGGCGCAGAGGCCGCCTTCGGCGACGTAGCGCCTGCCGAGATTGAGAAAGTAGAAGTTGCTGAGCAGGCAGCCTTTCGGCTTGCCGGTCGTGCCCGAGGTGTAGAGAAGCGCGCATTCGTCCGCTTTCCCGGGGCGCGGAGCCGCCGGTGGATCGAAATCGGCAAGCGCGGCTGCGTCGACTACGAGCGCAGCTTCGCTGTGTGCAATGACGTAGTCGAGCTCCGCGCGCTGGTAGTCCGGATTCACCGGCACCGCTGCGACGCCGAGCGAATTGAGCGCGAGAAAGTGCAACAGGAAGTCCGCGCAGTTCGGCAGCTTAAGCGCGACGCGATGACCCTGCCGGTACCCGCGGCGCGCGTAGCTTTGGGCGATCGCCGCGAGGCGTTCGTGCGCCTGAGCGTACGTGAGCTCGAGCCGCTCGGAGGGGACTAGCAGGAAGGGCTTGGCGCCGTGCGCGCGGGCGGTTTGCTCGAACGCCATGAAGACCGTCGTCACCGGACGAGATGGTAAGATGCCGCGCGCTTGGCAGACAACGGGAGGAGGAGCATGAAAGCCATCCGCTGCACGATGGCCGCGTTCGGCCTTGTCGCCTCGGCGGCCGCGCTCGGCGCCGACACCATCAGCGCCACCCACGTGTTCCCCGCGTCGCTCATCTATTCGCGCAGCTTCCTCGAGTTCGTGAAAAAAGCGAACGACGCGGGCAAAGGCGAATTTGCGATCCAGGTGCGCGGCGGGCCGGAAGCGATCGGCATGATGGAGCAGCCGGGCGCGGTGCGCAGCGGCGTGGTCGACATGGTGTACACCCCCTGCGCCTTCTACGCCGCGCAGGTGCCGGAGTGCGACGCGGTCTCGGCCTCGACCATCGACGGCCCGACCGCGCGCAAGAACGGCGGCATGGATCTCCTGAACCAGATCCACCAGAAGCGCATCGGCGTCTACAACCTCGGCTGGGTCGACAGCGGCATCCGCTTCGACCTCTGGTCGACCAAGGAGCCGAAGCTCGACTCGACCGGCCACATCGACATCAAGGGGTTCAAGGTCCGCGGCAACCCGATCTACAACGCGTTCCTCACGAACTACCTCGGCGCACAGGTCATCAATCTGCCGTCCACCGAGCTCTACACGGCGCTCGAGCGCGGCACCGTCGACCTCACCGCGTGGACCCAGATCGGCGTGATGGATCTCACTTGGGACCGCTATCTCAAGTACCGCATCCTGCCGGATTTCTTTTCCACCGATCTGCACATCCTCGTCAACCTGAAGAAATGGCAGGCGCTCTCGCCGAAGACGCGCGAGATCCTGCAGCGCGTCGCCATCCGGCACGAGACGGAAAGCCTCGAGGCGCTGCAGAAGCTCTGGCATGAGGAGCAGGCGGAGCTCAAGAAGCGCGGCATCAAGACCGTGGCGCAATCGCCCGAGGCGTCGAAGCGCTTCGTCGAGGGCGCACGCTCGGCGAGCCTCGCGCGCATGAAGGAACGCATGGAGAAGGCGGGCGGCATGGAGCACTTCGAGAAGATCGTCCAGCTCTTCACGCCGGGACCGCTGCCCAAATAACGAAACTGTTCTTCCGCGCGTACAACGCCGTGCTCTACGGCATGGCGTGGTTCGCCGCGTTCCTGATCGCGGCGATGATGGGGGTGATCACGCTCGACGTGGTGGTGCGCAACCTCGGCTACCAGAGCTCGGCGCACTTCTTCAGCTTCACCGAATACGCGCTGCTCGTCGTCCCCTGTCTCGGCGCGCCGTGGCTGGTGCGCGAGAAGGGGCACATCTACGTCGAGATCCTGCTCATGCACCTCAAGCCGCGGGCGCGGCGCTGGCTGATGAGATTCATCGGCATGGCCTGCATCGCGGTGTGCCTCACGATCGCCTGGTACGGCTTTGGCGTGACCCTCTCCGACTACCTGGGCGCCGAGCGCGACGTGCGCTCCTTCGACATGCCGCGCTGGCTGGTGGTCGGCTGGATACCGCTGTCGTTTCTCATGATGGCGATCGAGTTCGCGCGGTTCCTGTGGCGCGGCGAGGATTTCCTCGGCTCGTTCGCCGAGCAGCTGGGCGCCTAGCCGATGTCGATGGCCTGGTACTGGGTGGCGCTGATCCTCTTCGGCTCGGCGCTCGGCCTGATGATGCTCGGCATCCCGGTCGCCGTCGGCTTCTTCATCACCAACGTGCTCGCCGCGGTGCTGTTCATGGGCGGCGGCATCGGCATCCAGCAGATCATCAACAACGGCTTCGGCGCGATGACCAACTTCGCGCTCGTACCGATCCCGATGTTTCTCTTCATGGGCGAGCTCTTCTATCACACGGGGCTCGCCACCCGCTGCTTCAACGCCGCGGACAAGCTCCTCGGCAACATCCGCGGCCGGCTTGCGTACGTGACGCTGATTGGCGGCACGGCGTACGCGGGGCCCGCCGGGTCGTCGATGGGCGCCTGCGCGCTCCTGGGCCGGCTGATGGTCCCCGAGATGATGAAGCGCGGCTACAGCAAGTACCTCTCGCTCGGGCCGATCATGGGCGTCGGCGGCTTGGCCGTGATCATTCCGCCCTCGGCGCTCACCGTCTTGCTCGCGACACTCGGCCGCACGGATGTCGGCGACCTGCTCGTCGCCGGCGTGATCCCGGGGTTGGTGCTCGCGGCGATGTACGGCGTGCTGATCTGGCTCTGGACCGTCATCGATCCGGCCGCGGCGCCGATGTACGACGCCGGTCACGTGAGCCGCCGCGAGAAGCTGCGTCTCTTCGTCGTCGACGTCGTGCCGATGGTCGTGATCATCGTCTTCTCGGTGCTGATCATGGTCACCGGCTGGTCGACCCCGACGGAGGCAGCGGCGCTCGGCGCGGTATCGGTGATCGTGCTCGCCGCTTGCTACGGTGAAATGACCTGGCGCGCCTTCGTCAAGTCGCTCGACGGCACGCTGCGCGTGACGGTGATGGCCTTCCTCGTGATCCTCGGCTCCGCCACGTTTGCCCAGGTGCTTGCCTTCACCGGCGCGTCGACCGGCCTCATGAACTGGGCGATCGGCTTCAAGGTCACGCCGATCGGCATGGTGCTCATCATGATCGGCGTCATCATCTTCCTCGGCAGCTTCATGGACCCGCTGTCGAAGATGCTGCTCACGGCGCCGATCTTCTTTCCGCTCGCCAAAAGTCTCGGCTTCGATCTCACGTGGTTCGGGCTCATCATGCTGCTCGCGCTGGAAGTCGGCTACACCACGCCGCCCTTCGGTCTGCTGCTCTTCGTCATGAAGGGTGTCTCGCCGCCCGGAACCAGCATGCGCGACATCTATCTCGCCGGCATGCCCTTCATCGGCTGCGTCATGCTGCTGATCGCACTCATCATCGTCTTTCCGCCGCTTGCCACGTGGTTGCCGGCGATGAGCCATTAAGGAGGAAGGAGTTGACTAGCACCGTTGGCATGACGCGCGGCGTCGAGCTCGCCGGCAAAGTAGCCCTCGTCACCGTCGAGATCGTCCCCGAGGGACGCTACCGGAAGCCGAAGGCGAAGCCGGCCTGGCGGCCGGCGGCGCGAAAGGCGGCGCGGAAGAAGAAAAAGTAGGACTGGCAGGCGTAAGATCGTGCCCGGTATTGCCTGAGGAGGAAGGATGGCGACCTTTCGTTTCACCGTGGACGGCAAGCGCGTGTCGGTGGACGCGCAACCCGAGATGCCGCTCCTCTATGCGCTGCGCGACGACCTCGGGCTGCGCAATCCCCATTTCGGCTGCGGACTCGCGCAATGCGGCGCCTGCACCGTGCATGTGAATGGCGAGGCGATGCGCTCCTGCGTGTTGCCGATGTCGGCGGTGGCGGGCAAGACGGTGACGACCATCGCCGGACTCGGCACGCCCGAGAAGCCGCATCCGCTGCAGGCCGCTTACGTTGCCGAAGGCGTGCCGCAGTGCGGCTATTGCATCAACGGTTGGGTGATGACCGCCGCCGCGGTGCTGAAGAAGAACCCGAAAGCGAGCGACGCCGAGCTGCGCGATGCGCTCGCGGGACTGAAATGCCGGTGCGGCACGCATGTCGCGATCCTGCGCGCGATCAAGCGCGCCCAGACCCAGCTCGCGTAGGAGGCGCCATGGACCGTCGCGAATTTTTGAAGACTTCCGGCGCGCTCGTCGTGTCGTTCTCGCTGCCGCCGATCGAAGCGCTCGCGCAGGGTGCGGGCAAGCCGGCACTCGTACCCACAGAGCTCGATTCATGGATCGCCATCCTCCCCGATGGCCGCGTCAACGCCTTCTTCGGCAAGATGGACATGGGGCAGGGGCTTGACATCGCGGTAGCGCAGATCGTCGCCGAGGAGCTCGACGTCGGCTTCGACAAGGTCGATGTGCTGATGGGCGACACGGCGAGTTCCTGCAACCAGGGCGGCGCCTCCGGCAGCACGGGTACGTCGAACGGCGCGCGGCTGCTGCGCAAGGCGGCGGCGGAGGCGCGGCGCGTGCTGCTCGAGCGCGCGGCCGACAAACTGGGCGCGCCTGCGGCGCAGCTGAAGGTGGAAGACGGCACGGTGTTCGCCGGCAGCGCGAAGACGACGTACGCCGAGCTGGTCGGCGGCCGCTACTTCAAGCACCAGGTGAAGTGGAACCAGCAGACCGGCAATCCAATGGACATCACGGTGCCGGCGACGCCGAAGCAGCCAGCCGATTACAAGGTCGTCGGCAAGCCGCTGCCGCGCCGCGACGTGGCGTGGAAGGTCTACGGCACGGGTGAGTTCGTAACAGATGTGCGCACGCCCGGCATGCTGCATGCGCGCGTCATCCGGCCGCCGCGCGCGGCGTGCAGCGTGCGCGGCGTCGACGAGAGCTCGATCAAGGGCATCCGCGGCGCGCGCGTCGTGCGCAAGCAGGATTTCGTCGCCGTGGTGGCGCCGCGCGAATGGGATGCGGTGCGTGCCGCGCAGCAATTGAAGGTCGATTGGCACTACGACGCGAAGGCGTTCCCGGTGATGGACGCGCTCTACGAGCACATTCGCGCGGCGAAGCCGGTAAAGCACGAAGAGCCGGTGAAGAAGGGCGATGTCGATGCCGCGCTCAAGGCGCCCGGAGCGCGGCTGGTCGAAGCCGAGTACGAGTGGCCGTTCCAGTCGCATGCCAGCATGGGCCCGGCGTGCGCCCTCGCCGACGTCAAGGCCGATCGCTGCACGGTGTGGACCGGCTCGCAGAAGCCGCACTTCGCGCGCGACGGCGTGGCGAAGCTGCTCGACATGCCGCCTGAGAGAGTGCGCGCCATCTGGGTGCCGGGACCCGGCTCCTATGGGCGCAACGACTCGGGCGACGCGGCGCTCGACGCCGCCTTTCTCTCGCGCGCCGTCGGCAAGCCGGTACGCGTGCAAGGCATGCGCGCCGACGGCACCGCCTGGGATCCGAAAGGCCCTGCCGCCGTGCACCGGGCGCGCGCGGCGCTCGATGCGAACGGCAAGGTGATCGCGTACGACTTCATGTCGAAGGGCTTCTCGCGCCAGCACATCGCGACCAATGAATCCAACCCGGCCGATAGCCTCGTCGGCCAGGCGCTCGGGCTCGTGCCGAAGGGCAACCCGATCTACGGCTCGCCGGAGGAGTCCTACGGCTTCGAGAACAAGCGCCTTGCCTGGGAGACGATCGCGCCGCTCGTCGTCGACGGCTGCTCGCCGCTACGCACCTCGCATCTGCGCGATCCGGTCGGGCCGGACATTCACTTCGGCTCTGAGCAGTTCATCGACGAGCTCGCGCACGCCGCGGGGGTTGACCCGGTCGAGTTCCGCGTGCGCTATCTCACCAATCCGCGCCACCAGGCGGTGGTAAAGGCCGCGGCGGACAAGGCAGGATGGTCCTCGCTTGGCAAAGGCAGGGGAATCGCGTTCGCCGATCGCAACGGCACCGCGGTGGCGGTGGTCGCGGAGGTGGAGGTCGACCGCAGTAGCGGACGCATCTGGGCCAAGCGCTTCACCGTGGCGCACGATTGCGGGCTCATCATCAATCCGCTGACGCTGCGCCAGACAATCGAAGGCAACGTGGTGCAGGGCCTTTCGCGCACGCTCTATGAGGAAGTGCGCTTCGCGCCGGATGCCGTGTCGAGCGTCGACTGGGCGAGCTATCCGATCGTCGAGATGCCGGATGCGCCGGAGGCGATCGAGATCGTGCTCATCGACCGGCCCGAGATCGCGCCGAGCGGTGCAGGCGAGCCGACCATCCGCGTCATCCCGGCGGCGGTGGCGAACGCCTTCTTCAGCGCGACCGGTGTGCGCCTACGCCGTGCGCCGCTCAATCCCGAGCGGGTGAAAGCGGCACTGGCAAAGACTTAGCGGATTCGGGGACGGAGCCCGAATTATTCGGGCTCCGTCCCCCATTAAGGATCAACGGTTCGGCAGTTCCAGATCCCGCTGCCGCAGCGAGTTCCTGATCAGCACGAGATCCGTGCTGGTGACGCGCTCGGGATGCTTGGGCGTGACGCATGAGAAGTTCGCGGCGTCATT
>WNFR01003059.1_pt1 | contig 17363 bp, 18 predicted proteins | sample 5400221 | NCBI WGS metagenome assembly WNFR01 (sample SAMN13153357, study PRJNA577476) | soil metagenome | isolation source: 40 cm soil under Madrone tree | place: USA:California | collected 2016-06-14
AAAGTGGGGCACAAACTGCTTTGCCAAACTTATCGGAGATTGGGCGCTCTCCATCTGCAACCCCAACAACCGCTCGCTGATCCTGGCCAGAGACCCCATCGGCACACGCCATCTCTACTACTCGGTCGACAACAACCAGGTTACTTGGAGCACCATCCTCGATCCACTCGTCCGGTTTGCCGGAAAAACCCTGGCAATCTGCGAAGAGTACGTCGCGGGCTGGTTCGCATTGTTTTTTCCGGCCGCGCATCTCACACCCTACGTCGGCATCCACGCCGTACCGCCGTCCTGTTCCGTTCTCATACAACCCCGCAAGCACGGACAACACAGCGTAATGCACATTATCACAAAGTATTGGGACTTCGATCCGAGCAAGAAAATCCGCTACTGCACCGACGCCGAGTACGAAGAGCACTTCCGCACCGTCTTCGCGAAAGCCGTCCAGCGCAAACTCCGTTCCGATAGACCCGTCCTCGCGGAACTTAGCGGCGGCATGGACTCCTCCTCCATCGTCTGCATGGCCGACACCCTCATTGCCCGCGGCGCCGCCGAAACCTCCCGCCTCGACACCATCTCCTGGTACGACGACTCTGATCCCGGCTTGGACGAGCGCCCCTATTTCACCAAAGTCGAAGAAAAACGTGGCCGTGTAGGGCACCACATCAATGTCGGTGAGCTCAGCCAAAGAGAAGAAAGAGAAACCGGCTCACAAAGATCTTTTGCGTGCCAATTTGAGAACGATCATTTTGCAGCGACTCCAACCCCCAACAGAGATCTCTCTGAGCTTTTCCGGCAGTATGCGGCGTACATGAAGTCACGGGGACACAGAGTCGTGCTCTCCGGAATCGGGGGAGACGAGGCCACGGGCGGCGGCGTGCCAACACCAACGCCGGAACTCCAGAATCTCCTAGCAAGAGCGCGATTTTTTACACTCGCTCATCAACTGAAAGCCTGGGCTACCAAGATGAGAAAGCCTCGACTCCCTTTGCTCTGGGATGCTATTCGAGGATTTTTTCCTGTCGTTCCTGTACGCGTGCCAAAAGACAGATGCACGACTCCATGGCTAAGCCCCGGCTTCATCCGTCGGAATCGTCTCGCTCTGTACGGCTATCCATCCAGAATGAAGTTGTTCGGTCCTTTGCCAAGCTTTCAGGACCACATTCATAAATTGGAGGCCAATCGAAGATTTGTGTCGTGCTGTGGCTTCCAGTTAAGACTGCCCCGCGACATACGCTATCCCTATTATGATCGCGATTTTCTCGAATTCATCTACGCCATACCTCGGGAACAGATCGTCCGCATGGGCCAACGCCGTTCCCTGATGAAGCGTGCTCTGGTCGGCAATGTCCCCGACGAACTCCTGAACAGAAAGCAAAAAACGTTTCTTCCGCCAGAGCCAAAGAAAAACAGCTCAACGGAATGGCCCAGTGTGGCTGAAATAGGTCAGCACATGGTCAGCAGTTCCGTGGGGATCGTGGATCCAATTCTATTTTGGGAAGCTCTGCAGAAAGCGCGACGCAATGAGGACGTTTCTATCGACAGCTTAAAACGCACATTGACGTTAGAGTTCTGGCTGCGTCATCTCACTGTGCACATAGCCCTGACGAACTCCATGTTCACAGAGAGACGAAGCGATTGCTCAGCCCCCGAAGCAAAGGAACTCTCAGCACCCGCTTCAGCCCAAAAGTTCAGCTAGCTAGCAAGCTGTGTACATGAATCTCACAAAAGGAAGGAGGTGAAAACCATGAAATATGAAACCCCAGAACTGACGGCATCGACGCCTGCGATCAATGCTATTCAGTCTACATCGTCCAAGAGCCCAACGGCACTTAACGTTGATAGTTTCAACGGTAGCCCCATCAATGAAACTGTCGCTGGGTATACAGACTGGGAGTAAGTAGGGCTCTGTCGGCGCGTCCGCAAAAGCGGATGCGCCGACAGCCAAATTGTCGCCTATCGGGAGCAGGTTACGCGAGTCACATAGTCACAAATCACTTGCTCTTGTCGTTCTGCTCCTGCAATTTATGTAACTGGTGCCACCGGGTGTACTGGTCAGCTTTGGCGGGGTTGGGGTCTTCTTCGCCGTTGAGCCAGAAGCGGAACCAGTCCACCGTTCCGCCCTGCGATGCCATGCGTGCGGCCGGATTTGTCAGAACGTGCTCCTCGGCATGCAACATCACCAATTCCACTGGCTTCTTGAGGTAGCGAAGTCCGGCGTACGGCTGCCACATAAACAACAAGCTGAAGGCGCCTTCGGACCCGACGACCAATAATGGAGTGTTTATCTTGTCGAGGTTGAAGCCTGGAGATCTCTTCAGCCATTGCTGCAACCCTTCACCGAAGGGCGGCGCGCCGATGATCGAGTCGAATGCTCGTGATACACCGCTATTACCTGAACTTGCCAACATGTATTGAAGATGATCCACCATCACGCCATCTGTGATCGAGGCGGCTTTGAAGTGAAGAGAGCCCATCGTGAGCGCCTGCATCACATCGAAGCAGGTGCGGCTGAAGCCGATGATACCAACCTTATCCGGATCCACCACCCCCTCCGACACCAATTGTTTTACTGCATATTCGTAATAAGAGACTTTGCACGGTCCCTCATCAGGGGTTTCCATGGGACAACGTCCTTTTCCTGCCTGCAGCACAGCTATTCCCTCCGCTGCCAGTGCTCTAGCCGCGAATGCTGTCGGGAATACTCCGGAGGGTCTAAATTGGGATTCCGAGAAACCGTGCGTCTGAATCACCAGCGGATAGCGCTGGCCAGGCTTGTAGTTGACCGGCTTGTACAATCCGCCTCTCCCCTCTCGCCCTTCTTTGTCTTTCCAGTTGAAAACCGTGGCCTCTCCGAGGTCGAAGTTCTCGAGCTGCGGATTCGGGTCCCAAATGACCCGCGATGTCTGTTTGTTGATAGCAACAAGCAGCGGAGGTTCGTTGACGCCCTCCTTCACCGTAATTTCTAGACCATTATGCTCGCCTTTGCTGCCGCCCTTGATCCGCGCTGCGACTTGCCAGGTACCATCGGCCACGCGCCGGTACTCCGTGGCTCCATAAGACTCGTCGCGGTCCATAAAAATCACCCTGATCCGCTGTTTGTCTCCACCAGCAAATTCAGCGCCCATGATCAAGTGAAAGCCAGTTTCGGTTCGAAGTTTGATCGTCTCCACGCACGTAGGCGTGTTGGAGGATAGATCCAAAACCGCAACACACGGCCGCGATGGCGAATTGTTCTTGGACTTAATGAAAGTGCCCGGCAGCACGATTTCTTGACCGTCGCTAGACCAGTTGACATCGCCGTACCCTTCCCAACCCGCACTAGGGCCGATAGGCGTGTCCGTTAACGTCTGTACTGAGCCCATTTGCAGATCGACGCGAACGTACTGGCGCACAGAGACGAAGTCCGGTCGCACGTCCTGGTGCCCCGCGTGGATACGCTGAGGGGAGGATGCATCGGGCGGCGGGTAAAGCGTTTCCCACGATGATGGAACCTCGGCAACCGGCAGCATCGTGAGCAAGGAGCGACCATTGGGAGACAGCGCCAGATGTTCGTAACCGAACTCGGAAAAAACGAATGGAGCACCATCGCTCTTCACCGCGAAACGCTTCGCGCCTGCAACCGCCCAGAGATAGCTGTGGGGCGCCCATAGGACTAATTCCGGAAAAAGCAATTCAAAAAGCTTACGGTCGGTGCCAACAACCGCCGTCGCCTGACGCTCAGCCTGCAGTCTCTGCCAGTCGGACTGATCAGCGACCGTATAGACGTAGTGTTGTCGATCACGAATATCGAAAGCCTTGACTATATCCGTGGAGGGGGTTAGTGGTTCGATCGTCTTCTTCTGAAGGTCGGCAAGCACGAGTTGTCGATCGCCACGGCCCATGCGTTGCAGAAACGCGACCCCACTGGAGTTAGCCAGCCAGCGCCATTCGCTGATGATCGGGCCTTCCCTGTAGGTGGAGAGGTTGACAACCCAGAGTGGAGATGGCGGCTTGGACTCTTCGGAATGCTCTAGGAAGTCCCGCACATCCTGGCTGCGGTAGAACCGCAGGGAATCCTCGACCTTGTTGAGATCCAGCCGCCCGCGCTCGGTCCAGACAGCGAAGTAATTCCCGTCCGGGGAAAACCGCACTGCCTCCATGGGGCCCCCGTCTGGATCGTTAAACTGCGTCAGGCCAATTTCGTCGGCGACGGTGAGGCGCCGTTTTGCTTCTTGCGCGTGGCAAGGTACGACGGCGCAGGCGCACCACCAAACCAGAATAACACTTGATGCAAAATATAAAAATGAAGTGACTGGTGACTGGTGACTGGTGACTCGTGAGAACAGATCGGGCATTTTTACAACCACGTTAGTACGATGGCAACCACGGAGCCCGCTCGGGCTAAACTAGGAAAAGGGACCCCGGTAACCCACCGTCAAAAGATTAATTTGAGAGCAAACTGCATCGACCGCGGGCCACCACTCTGATAGAGGGGGTTCAGGATGCCGCCCAATGAGCTGGCAAGCGTGCCTGAGGCCTGCCCGAATGTGCTCGACGCGAAGGACGGATTGATGGCCCCAAAATTTGGGTGATTGAAGATGTTGAAGGCGTCCGCCCGGAACTGAAGCTTCAGCCTTTCGTAGATCGGGAAGTCTCGCCGGATCGACAGGTTCATCTGCCAGGTTCCAAAACCTCTAGCAAAGTTGCGAGGAGCGTTGCCGAAACCAGAGCTTACATTAGTGAAGGCCTGGGGGTTGATCGCCCGACCTCCCGGACATCCTTGCCCTGGTGCAAGTTTGTGCAACCCTTGGAGAACAGAATCACAATTGGCACCGTACAGATAAACTGGCTGCCCCGAAACAAGGTTTAGACCCGCGCTATACGCCGTCCCATCCGGTTGGAAGAGTGTGCGTCCATTTAGCGGCACCGGAAAGGCGGTTCGTGCGATGAAGCTGTCATCGAGCCCCCAGTGGTGTAGGACAGCACTGACAAGCCCGTTGTGTCCCACGTTCGGCAAATCATATGAGAAGGCAGAGGAAAGATTGCTCCGGACATCCGAATTGCAACTCCCGCGCTGGAACCCAAACGAATAGTTCTGAGAGCCGTAATCCAAACAGTGAGACCAAGTGTAGGAAGCCAAGGCTGTCAATCCTCGGCTTAGTCGTCGCTGGAACTGAACTTGCAACGAATCATAGTCTGATGTCAGGCCATTCTGAACCAAAAGAAACGTTTTAGCATTTGGATTGCTGGGCGCAGAGATTTGAGATTGCTTCAGCAGTCGCAGCGCATGTGAGCCGACATAAGAGACGGTCAATGCCTGCGACTTGCCCAGTGCTTGTTCGATGCTTGCGTTCCATTGAAGCGTATATGGCAATTCCAGATGCGGATCAATAGCGTATACCCTTCCGAATGGTGCCACAGGCGGGTTCACGATCGTAGGAACCACAATGGATCCTGGAAACGCCACCGGTGGAACTCCTGACAAATTAAAACCTGGTCCAAAGAATCCTAGAGAACCCAACTGTTGACCGGTATCGTAAAAAATGCCGAACCCGCCACGCACAACTGTTTCACTGCCGGGCGCGTTGCGTAGGAGGTACGCGACCCCAAATCGAGGCGCAAAGTTGTACCAGGTGGTCCGCCAGAGCGGCGTGCCCTGCGGCGCCAGGGTAAAAGCATTGGGCGCGGATCCTTGGATCGCGTAGGGTGTGAAGCCTCGCGTCACACTCGGCGCCGGGTTCATTTCCCAGCGCAGCCCCAACGATAGGCTCAACCGCTGCGACATCCTCCACTCGTCCTGGGCAAACGCCGAGAAGTTCGCGTACAACGGGTAGATTGGAGCGTGGGCGTCTAGAAATGCTGACGACAAGCTGTTCGTCTGCACGTCAGCTTGACTAGTGTAAAGATATTGCACAATGGGACTAGGCTGAGCCGCAGACGGCGCCAGCCTGCGGTAGTCCACGCCAAACTTCAACTGGTGGCGCCCCAAAGAGACACTCAGCGTGTCCACCAAGTTCCACTGTCTCTGAGCGGTAAATGCCTGTGACTGCTGGAGCGGAAAGCATCCGTCGTAACAGAGGTAGACCGAAACAGCCGACCCAGCAGGCAGTCCGACAAGCTGAACCAAATCGACGGGCGTGCTGCCCCCGAGGGCATCGATGACAGTACGGCTGGCCACCTCGTTCGAACTGTAATTGACGCGGAACTCGTTGCTGAGGCGGCTTGAAAACATACTGGTGGCACCAGCCGTGTAGGTCCGGATCGTATAAGCTGAGACGTCGTCATTTACTGGAGTCAAGCCATTCGCAAATGTTTCCCTGGTCCTTGCGTTGGAGCCTGTGTTGCTGAACCGGAAAAAGAGCCTGAGCTTCTCGTTTAGGAGATGGTCGAACCGGACGCTTGTGGAGTTCAGCGAAGCCGGGTTAGACCAGCTTCCAATATATTGCGCAATACCGTCTCCAAAGTTCAGCCCATTCGGAAGGGGAAACGCGTTTAGCACCTGCTTGAGAGGCGCCGGCGCACTTGCCCGCAGAGCAGCATCGGGCACGAAGTTCACCGAAGCTGCTTGGGGACTAGTCAAACGCAGGCCCTCGTACGACACAAAGAAGAACGTTTTGTCTTTTCCGTTATAGAGGCCCGGAACCCCGACCGGTCCGCCCAACGTTCCGCCGAAATCATTCTGCCGAATGGCAGGCTGCTTTATGCCAAAGTAGTTATTGAACCAGTCTTGGGCGTCAAAGAATCCATTCCGCAAGTAGTCGTACGCCGTGCCGTGCCATTGGTTGGCGCCCGATTTCGTCTCAAACGCGAACTGGCCACCGGGATTGCGCCCGTATTCCGCTGAATAGGATGAGCTCTGTACACGAAACTCCTGAAGATCATCCACGGAGACCAGGGCTTGGGTCGTTCCCAAGGCAGTCGCAGCGGGCACCGAACCGCTAGGGCCCGCCCCTCCGGGCATTGTGCCAGCCTGAGATGCCCCCACGTTGGCGCTCACACCGTCCACGGTGTAGTAGTTGGATTCCGAGCGCTGGCCATTTACACTGAACTCACCGGTTCGCCCAAGTATCAAAGCACCGCTGTTCTGCGGGCTTTGAGTCACGGTGCCTGGTGTCAGCAGGATTAAATCCTGGAAGCTGCGCCCGTTCAGCGGCAGGTTTTTTATATAGGTTTGATCCACCACGGTACTGACCGATGCATCCGTCGTATTGATCATTGATGCGGCGGCCTCAACCGTGACGCTTTCGGCGATCGAACCAACCTCGAGCCGGAAGTTTTGCTCGATGTGATCCTGAACATTGACAATCAGGCCAAGCAAATCCACCTGTTTAAATCCCTGTTTTTGGACGCTGACTTGATATTGCCCAGGATGAACGCTTGGAAAAACATAGATACCGGCATCGTTCGTAGTCGTCGTCGCGACCGTGCCACGCTCCAGACTTTGAAGACGCACTTCTGCTCCGGACACGGCGCCAGCCGTCCGATCTGTGACCAGCCCCGAAACCGTGGCGCTCTCAGTCTGTCCCATGACAGCGCTGGCAAACCATATGGCGACGAATAACGACGGACTGGCAATCCGCAAGAGACGCGGCAGTGTCATCATCGAGTGACCTCCCCCTTGTCCCTTAAGTGGCCGCCATCCCCGGCGAATTTGCCATCGAGAATTCAAATAATCTCGATCTGCCCCTTGGCAGTCCGGAAGAACATTCATCGGATGAGGTTTGTGCTTACTGCGAACCGGCGAGCGGAATGCGAGCTATGGATGGTTTGGTTGGTTTCCCCAATATGCGAAAAGAACTTTCTTGCCGTGCGGTTCGTTGTAGTGTTTGCTGGCAACTTCAGTCGTTACAAACGCCGAATTAATCTTGACAAGTACCCTCGGATCATCAAAAGTCATCGCCCAACGACTTTGACCGTCGTCTTTGTGGAGAATGCCCAGGCTATACGCCACCTCTTTAACGCCGGCCTTCTCGCCCCAGACATGAAAAACCACATTTGCCTTGAACTGACTGGGGGTCTCCAAGTCATAGGCATAAAACACGAGTGATTTTCCTTCAACATAAAAAACTCGCCCAAACGAGCGGTCCCGCTTTCCGTTCGAATCCGCATCGTAAACATCCACGATGTGCAGGTTCCGTGTGGCTACCAGATCACCCAACTCCAGCTTGGCAGACTTAAGATCGTTCTGACGGCGGAGCTCCTCTTCTGTCGTGTCAAGTTTCGCTGCCAGATCTTCGCTCATCTGTCTCTGCACACCAAGTTTGACTTCGGACTCTGCGAATCGCTCGCTGAGTACCTCGACCCGGCTTTGAAGTGCCGCTACCTTATTTTGCGCATCCTGAAGCTCGACTGAAGAGCGCTCCGATGTACCCTTCGCTTGGACCGTAAGCGCAGCCAGTTTGTCCTTGGCAGTCGTCAACTCATCGCTCACCGACTGTTTTTCGCGCTGCAAAATCGAAAGCTCCTGTTTCAGCTTCGCAATCGTGCCTTCTAGCTGCGATTTCTCACCCTCAAGCTGACTCACATAGTCAGAGTCACTCACTAGCGAATTCCGCGCTGATGCCGCCGTACTCGGCGCCTCGACTTGAGCAGGTTGCTGCGGTGTGTGCTTGCCTTTCTCTACGCCGGCATAGAACATCGCAGCGCCAACAATCACGCAGACCGCCATCACCGCCGCGGAGCGCGACAACAACGAAAAAAGTCTTGATTTTGGCCCGAAGAGGACGGGTTCGACATGTCTGCCTTGTTCTCCACCCTGTCCTTTTTCGAACGTTGAGGATGATGCCTTTCCAAGAAGAACCGGCTGCGGGCGCTGCCCTCCATTGATTTCGTTGGCCAATTCTTCCGAAGCCATCCGCGACAGAAACCTATCCCGCATGCCGTCCAGCGGCACAATGTCCGCAGCCGACGCGCCATTTTCAGCGAGCAGTGGCATAACCTGGACACTTACCCGCCCAACAGACCACAGAAACTCACGGCACCGATCGCAGGTGCGGATATGTGCGTTCAATTCACTCATTTCTTTCCCGCCGAGCTGGGCCGTGGCCGCTAATGCACACATTTCTTTATACCGTCCATGGCTTTTTGGCCACAGGCGGACGGCAGCACGCACGAGTTTGCTTTTGCTATTCATGGCCGTTCCCAAACGCTGTCCGAAGAGCCGCGAGGCCGCGGTATAGATCGTGTCGAATCGCGTGCACAGATTCTCCCAGGCGGTCAGCAATTTCTTCCGCTGTTAGCCCCTCGTAGTACGTCAACTCGACAACTGCCCGCTGACGCGGCTTGAGCTTTCCCAACATCTCTTCTGCGAGCCGCATCACTTCCGGCGATTCGACCGCCAGTGGGCAACTCGCCCCACTTTCTAGCACAGCTTCGATTTCCTCCCAACGGTAGAAGTGGTTGGCAACAAGATGCCGCTTCCTGTGCAGGGCCCCATGGTGGGCAAACTGCAAGAGCCATCCCTTAAGTATGCCCTTCCGACTATCAAAATTTGCCGCGGTTCGAAAGATGTCGAGAAAAACAATCTGGACAACTTCCTCGGCCTCCCCCGGATCTCGAACGATTCGCAAAGCTATGCTGAACACAAGATGGTGGTATCGGTCAAATAAAACTGTGAGGGCTTCGTGACGGCCGCTCCTAAGAAATTGCATCAGTTCTTCGTCGGAGAGATTAGAAATACTAGAGTCTGAGTCGAGGGGATAGCACTGAGCTAGCGCGCGGACAGGAGTGTCTTTCGCGCTCACGGCTTCATAGACCTCGACTGGAAGATGTGTGTTGTTGAATTTGGTCGGGAAACCGACCACTCATGCGTGTCCAGATTACGAGCCGTCGACCTTGACTTGCAGCCAGTCAAACCGAACTCTCCACATTTTCCGGGGACAAGCCTGCAACGGGACCGTTGGGACTCTTACTCAGACCAGTACGTTTCGACCTTCCTCTGAGCGGGGATATCTTCCGCCCGGAACAGCCTTTTGTCAAGGCCGTAGCATATATGCCAAGTGAAAACACGTTACAACTAAAGAGGTTATTAGCAGATTGGGCGGTCGGCGTCTTGTCGCAACTTCTTAGGGAGCGTAACAATCCTGATCCGATTTCACCCGCACGTAGCAAGCGACCTAAATTTAGATCCTGTTGTTTAGAGATAGGCAAAGAAACCACATGATGCAAGACGCCGAGGCAAGATGACCATTCCTCAACAAATGAAATCGACTCTGACCTGCTGCAATTTGATATTTTGCTCGGTTTTCCGACCAGACAAGAGCGTCGAATAGCTCCGGTAGGAACTTCACCTTCTCGTGGAGGTAGCCAACAGACGGGAGCTCGTCTTGGCAATCCGCGAGGGCTCACATGGCCCTCCTTGTACGCCTGCCCCCGCTGTAGCCGGCATCCAGCGCTTCGCGCAGTCTTCTCGCCTCAGCGTCAGCCACTCGACTGACCCATTCTGAGGCATTCATAGATTGCGGATCGTAACTTCCCGCCTGTCGACCTATCGCCGCCAGGATGCTGTTGATCGCTTTGTTGCGGACTTCGGCGTCTCTTCCAAACCAGCGAATTGCTGATGCCTTCAGATCAGCGCCATACGAGTCGTAAACTGTAACGAGTGCGCAGGCATCTTGTGAATTTGCCGCCAGGCGCACGAGGGCCTCTCGCGCAACTCGCGAACGCTCACTTTGTTGAAATCGATAGTTCCTGCGATAAGCGAAGGTTCTTGCGCGTGTTTTCATTGCCGCCTCGCGGAATACGCCACTGCAAGAGCAATGAATTCAAAGCCAAGAATGACGAGTATCCTCCGTAGGAAAATACTCATCAGAAAGAGAACATAGCCTGCGCGATGCGGGCGAAGAAAAAACAAGTTCAACCTCGTTTCGGAGCTGAGAAAGCCTTCGGTGTGGTACTGAGGGAAATTCGGAAAAGTATGGGCCTTTCCCAAGAGGAATTTGCGTTTGAGACGGGCCTAGATCGAACGACAATAAGCATGCTGGAACGCGGCCTCATGAGCCCAACACTAAGAACACTGGTTCGGCTATCCAAAAGAGCCCGCCTAATGCCGTCCGAGATGATACGAAGGGCCGAAAAGACGAAGCTCTTCTGGGCATGAGGAATGCCCGTTCGACTTCCCGCTTCTTCACAGGGAAACAAGGTTTGGCGGCACTGCTCTTCCTTTTGATCATTTCCGATCCGATCTCGATCATGCGAGAAATAGCGCCCGTCAAGCAGCACGGCCCGAATTCCTCATCGTGAGTTTGCTCAAGCCAAATTTGACACCAGACTACACGTTACAGCGATACTATGTCAATAGTATTACGTATTCCATACTAAGTTGTGGAGCGCCCGTTCCTACTACTGTGTATGCGGGATGAGCGTAGACAGCCAAGCCAAACTGTTCGGGCAAAGACTCCGACAACTCAGATTAACGAAAAAGCTCAAGCAGCATCAACTGGGTAGAATGATAGGAGGCAAAGGCGATCAGTACATTAGCGACCTCGAACGAGGCCGCGGTCGCCCTCCATTTGAAGTTCTTTGCGCTCTCGCTGAGGCTCTGGACGTTCCTATGTTTGAGCTGTTTTGCTTCCAGGGCATCGAAGACGATTCAAAGAGTTTAAAGAAGAAAATCGAGAGCTGGATGCAGGGCTCCGATACCGAAGAAGTGCGCAAACTCTATCGCCTCATGCTTGTTGCCTTTGAGAAGCATTCCAGGCATGCCTGACTAAGTCCGGGGGTGGTTCAACTGTTCTTTCACCGCCACACCGTGGCCGACCGGACGTCATTTCACTTTCTTGGCCAGTGCTATTGCGTGCCGCTCGCTCTGTGGAGTCCGCCGGGTCGAGTGAGTTCGAGGTCACACTTCAGACCTGGCGCTGCTGTGTCGCCGTCCTGAGGGCGCGAATGAATCGCTGCAATTGTCTTTGGTTCTTCCCAATCGGGATGGCAAACAAGCACCTCAACGGTGAGAGAACATCCAGCTGCTGTTTGCATAAGATATGGACGGAATCCCACATCTCCTCTTCTTTTCCGGCTCGCATCCGTTCGCTGGGAAGTAAGCGCGATCCGACGGGGACGTCGAATTGAGCCGTCGAGCAGAGGGCAGACGAACGCAACTCTCGTCAACCCCGAGGGACGACGAGAATCCTTCACGGGTGCTTCGATAGATCGGGTTAGTTAGAAAACCGACCGCCGTTTCAAATCAGAATGCGTCGGCGGCTACCTCATTTTTCGCGAAATGGTCATCTTGCCTCGTCGTCCTCCATCATGCCGGTTCCTTGGCTTGGCTTCGTGCAAGCTGCGTATTGGGGTGGTTTGCGCTGCGTAGTCAAACCAGATCAGGCTTAGTACGATCGCTGAGGTCTAGCAAGGATACGAGCGCATGCCGATTTGCCGTAAGCTCTTTGGTTTGCACGAATTGCCAAATGGCGTCCGAACAAGGGGATTGACAGGTGAAGGCTCTGAGCGATACACGGCCATCCATGGAGAATGGTCGAGGTGTGATGCTTCGGCCGAGATGGCAAATGGTAAGGTCGTGTGTTCGCTTGGTATACCAATCAGGTGTGAGTTCCTTGAACGGATCTCGTCTCCGAAGATCACTGTTCGCTACAGACTGCGACCATATTCGTAACATATTTATTACACATATGTTAGCACTGGCTGCCGTCACAATATTGCCTAGTGCGGCGAGTGTTATCGAAAGTTCATCCCCAGCAGCTCCCTCGCCACAGTCTGCTTGGGCGATTGACAGTCGCGTCTTTGCTTGCTATAACAAGCATACTTTTGACCGCCTTGAAGATGCGAGGGAGGCCATGCACCCAGGGGAAGAACTCAAGGAAATTCGAACGCGCCTCGGGATTACCACTCGCCAGGTGGCAGAGCGTAGCACGAAGATCGCAGAGCAAGAGAAGAATCCTGAGTTTCTGATATCTAATTCCTGGCTGTCGCAGCTCGAGACCCACCCCGCAGCGCTTCCCAGCGTCCACAAGCTATTTACGCTCGCCTGCATTTATCATGTCGGTTACGCGCGTCTGCTGTTGCTCTATGGGATCGAACTTCAGAAGATCTCCGTGTACCAAGATCAGATGCCGATTCAAAAGACTCACCCGATTCGGGTAGATGCATCAGAACGGCACACCGCGGTCGAACTTCCACTACGCTTTGATTCAGGGCTAAATCTGAACAAGACGAATCTATTGTCTCGGATGATCGAGGCCTGGGGCCAAGTGCCACTCGAAGTATTGCGCTGTTTGGACCTCCGCCATCGGTCCTACGGCTTCATTGGAATAGATGACTACACCCTGTACCCCTTAATAAAACCGGGGTCGTTTATTCAGATCGATCCTGAAATCAAAAAGCTGAAAGCCCAAATAAGCCGCACTGAATTTGATCGGCCGATTTATTTCCTTGACCTTAGAAACGAGTACGCGTGTGGCTGGTGCGAATTGCTTGGTGACAAGCTCTTAGTCGTGCCTCACCCTCTCTCTCCATGCAAGATACGCGCGTTCACGTACCCCGAGGAAGCTGAAATTCTGGGTCAAGTGACCGGGATGGCTATGCAGATCTCGCCCTATTCAGATCACGTGCATCCCGAAAATTCAGAGTCAGTCGAAAGGAGTCGATGAGTGCGGTGGGCGGGTAGTGGCCAGAACCTGGCTGCGACCTTCTACAAATAGGCGGCCGACCCCTCGAGCAGTTCGACTAGACCGTAAGCTCAGGGCCATCCCATGTCGATGGCTTTCACGAACGCGCGAGCGTAGCTGGGGTACATCGAGAGGCGAACCAACGAAGAATCCCCCGAAAGGAGAGGGTTGAGGGGAATAATGGGTGAACTTCAACAATTCTTCTGGGGCTTCGCCGGAAGTATGGCGGTAGAGATACTTGACCTCAATGATATATTCGAGAACGAACGGATACGGATTCCTGCCCGGTACAAGTCCAAATTCTATTGGTTTGTCCGCATGTGCCTTGCTGCTGCAGGCGGAGGATTGGCCGTCGCTTACAGTGTGCAGACGCCCATGCTCGCATTTAACATAGGTGCATCGGCTCACCTACTAATCCGTGCTCTGTCGAAACGGCAGGCCCGGGAAGTGCCGACGCAGCCTAGTGCGTCTGATACACCAGCGAAATGAGGCGGACAACGAAGGGCGCTTGCCCTTGCTCCCTGAGTTTCCCCCATCTGTTGTCAGCATCATTTCAATGTGAATCGTTGACGTGCTTCCGCGGCGATGGTCGACTGGAGATCAACAACAGCAAGGCAGAACGAGCGTTGCACGCTGTGGCTCTCGGCAAAAATAACTATTTGCCTTCCATCTACAAATTAACGCGCAGACCACTAGCGATACGCGTAGCAAAGTTCTATTTACGTGCTCTTTCTAGATCGTAAAGGATCTGTGACCCGAAAGTAGGTGGCGGAAGTTGCGGATTCCGGTCTTGGCGCCCTTCGCCAGTCTTTTATAATCGCGTTCGAGCATGACCTGTGTCTCTGGTTGTTCCTGAGGTTGGTGGGACCATAGGTGCGTGACGCAGAGGCTCAGGACGCCAAAATAGAATGTTTGGTGGAAAGTCACCCAGAAATCGCTAAATTTCTCCCCGCTCCAGGAGGCAAATGCCAGCCAGATAATGCTCTCGCCTATAAACAGCCCATACCCCAATAAGATGCCTCTCAAATTCCTTCCAAAGGGTATCGAATAAAACCGAAACAAAGCGACTAGCGCGCCGAGAGCGAGCGCCTGCACTGTTCGTAAAGCCCGCTCTATCTCCAAGATTGAAACTATCAACCGCCATTGCATTTCATTCGAGCTATCAACAATCGCCTCCGTCAACGCCAGAAGAAACACAAAACACAGCAAAGTCCGGGCCATTCGAGCAGTCCCAGGGTACGCCGAGAGCCCCACCCGGTAAACTTCAAAAACAACCCCACACCCGATCACAACGCCCAGCAATTCCGTAAACCAATACGTAGACGAATACAATCGCGGACTTGCATGAAAAACGAAAAATCGCACCAGGGCCTGCAACCAGACGAACAGTATGTAAGCGTAAAATGCAGGGTACCGAGATAAGAGCTTCCCTCGCAGCCCCCGGACCAGCAACACAGCTTCGAGCACGATGCAGCCCCACCAAAGCAACTGGGCGGACATGAAGTTTAGGATCAATTGCGGGATAAACACGGGGGGATACAGCACCGGCGCAGACGAGAGATACCAATAGAAAACAAGCGAAGCGCCACAAACGGCGAGGATGAGATAAAAGAAAAAAATCGAAATCAGTCGTTTAGGCAAATCAAATCGCGTTAGGCGAGTGCAGAATTGCCCAGTGACTCGCAAAACAGAAAAACTCATCAATCCCGACCTCTGTATGCCTGGATAGCATTGTAAACCCCGACGGATAGAAATCCCATTAGGGTCATCAAATCCGCTCCATCAACAATGTATCTCAAGGGAATTCTATCGAAGAATTTGACGTCCTGACTTCCCCAGTAGCTCTCGATCGCCCATTGAATCAAACGAATTAACCCAAGCACAACAAGGAGGGCTATTGTGTGGGCCGAGAGTTCCAGGAGGGTACGGAGCAAGCGTTTGATAGTGCTCTTCGATTTTCGATCCATTTAAACCGGAATTTCCGATTTCAACTTTATCTTTGCGCAGAACCATATGCCGGCGGCTCTCTCGTGTCAACCTCAGATCGCTCCGGCTACGGTTGGATGGCGAGCGCGCTTCGTTTAGCCATTCTGCTGAGTGGCTTCGTCTGTTTCTCGCCTCCACGAGCCTTCACACGCCGCCAAGCCCGTCTCGAACCAATGCAAAGTGGAGGTCAGAGCTACAGGCCGCTCCCAGACCTTGTCCGAGCCCATCAGCGGAAAGGCCGGATCTCTCGCCAGCCGTGTGGCATCGTTCAGGTCTTCATACCCAGCCAACCGGCCGTAGGCAGACTGTCGGAACACATCCGCCAAGGGAAACTGCGTATTGCGCCCAGGGCGGGAATCCACCAAGTGTTTCTGAATGAGTCCTATCAAGCCGGGGCGTTCATCGAGTTCGCGAACCAGCAGCAAACCGTCATCAGAAGTCACCCCGATCCTTGAAAATCGACCCGTAAAGACCTGTCGAACGAGAGTTGAAAGGGCAGACTTTGGCTCTCACCCAATGGGTGTCCACCTCCGAAAAGCTGCCCTGTGTTCGGTTCACGCATCAACACAGGCGGCGCGTATCTTCTACATCCTTACTTTTCACCGAGTTTCAAATCGAAAATCCGAGTTCAAGTACGAAGCGCTAGGCCGTTTCGTAGAGAGAAAGGCTCCCTGATGTGGCTTGTACGGAATGATAATGGCCTGTGTTTCGCTCGTAGTCATGCCTCGGCTTTCTCGCGCGAAGGGCTGCGTGCACCTGAAGAGCGCTGCGATGAATGCAGACGGAACGTTTCTTGCATTAAAGAGGGACGGGGCTACGCTGGCTAGCAACGAATCTAATTTCCTTTCTTGTGAGAGCTACAGCGCGCCGCTCGCCCGGTGCAGTCCGCCAGATCGAGGGAGTTCGAGATCGCACTTTAGAGCCGGCACTGCTGTGTCGCTGTCCTGAGGGCGCGAATGAATTGCCGCAATTGTCTTTGCTTCTTCCCATTCTGGGTGACAAACAATCACCTCAACGGTGAGGGACCCATCCGACTGCTCTTTGCACAGGATTTGAACGGAATCCCACACCTCCTCATCTTTTCCCGCTCGCATCCGTTGGCCGACACGCACCGATAGTGAGTCCGTGCCCACCTCAAACCGCCCTTGGCTCCCTGCCTCACAACGCACTTGGAACTTCCGCCTGTCAGGCGGCGCCATTAGATCCACGCGAGGCTCCTTGACCACTTGTAATAAGGGTTTTCAGCGTGCGGTTTGATACCATACCGAGCAAGAAAACTGGCGGTGGCAGGTAGCTCAGTGACTACCCGCGGGGACACAGGTTCAGAAATTGCGACCTAACTAACTGCTGATTTATGCTGGCTCTAAGAGCCTCTCCGTTTTCGACTTTCTAACATCCGACGAGATTGCCATTCGCATTGAAGCCACTTGCGATGAAGCTCTGGGAAAGGCGCTCGATTCCTCAACACACTTCGTCGCGTGTTGAGCAAGACTGAGGAAGCTGATCGTGAGCTAATTCTCCTCATGGCGCATAAATGGCCCGACCCAACCTAATGCGTAAAGCCAACTGCATCAACAGGGTTTCTGGAGCGGGCGATGGGGATCGAACTAAAAGCGACGCTGAAGACGCGTAAGTTCAGAACTCCTGACATGGTTTGCCCGAAACTTGTCCGCTTTTTACTTCAAGACAGGGGGGTGCGACCACATAATACATTTGGAGCTGGGTGCCCGGGAACAGCGTGTTTGTTTTGTTTAGTGCGTCACAAAGGGATTC
>WNFR01003064.1_pt1 | contig 17353 bp, 13 predicted proteins | sample 5400221 | NCBI WGS metagenome assembly WNFR01 (sample SAMN13153357, study PRJNA577476) | soil metagenome | isolation source: 40 cm soil under Madrone tree | place: USA:California | collected 2016-06-14
GATCGCGTGATCTGTGCCAGTAACATTTTGTGAAACCCCAATATCAACCTTGGGATTTGCGCGCAGTCTTGCCTGCTTGACCATGGCTTTGGCCGCGTCAATCTCCCTACGCGCAGCCTGGAGTTCCAGATTGTGGGAAAGACCATATACTACCAGGTCGTCAGCCGTGCGGCCGGAGGTCCGATCAATATAACGGCCCACCGATCCAGGTTTGTCCTGGCTGGCTGTTGGCGTCTGTCCCTGCGCAGGTGTTGCGGGCCGCGATAGCAACAATGATATCGCGAAGGCCAGTAAGACAGATGTTCTGTTAGGTCGGAAAAGCATTTTGTTATTGCACAATCAACTGACCCTTCATCATGTTCACGCCACAGACGAAAGTGAATGTGCCTCTGCTGGTTGGCGTAAAGGTCACCACCACAGGTTCGTTCAAAGGCAAAGCACGTCTGATGTTGAAATCAGGCAACACAATCTCCTTTGCGCAGGTAGAATCTGTCGTTCGCAAGAAGGTTACGCGCGCCCGAACGCCGCGCCGCAGTTTGAGGCTCGTGGGCCGATAACCCTTTGTGTTGATTTCGATCTTAGCCGTTTGCACGCCTGGCTTCGCGATCGCGTGTTCCGGGGTCACTCCGATAAGAGTGCCAGGCAACAGCGCGCACGATAGCGAAACTATTGAGATTCGTCTCATCTTGTCTCCTCGTCTCCTCTCAAATCGTGAGCTGTCTCTATATCTGTTTCCTGCTTCCTCAGTTGCCGCTCGTGCAGCCAAAAGAAAACCACTGGGGTCACAATCAACACATGCAGCAGGCTCGACACCATGCCACCGAGAACAGGTGCCGCCAAAGGCTTCATGACTTCCGCGCCGGCACTTGTGCTCCACATAATCGGCAGCAATGAAGCGACCACCGTTGAGACCGTCATGAGTTTGGGTCGTAGGCGAAGTAAAGCTCCCTCCGTCACGGCCTCCATTAAGGAGCGGTGGTCCAGATGGCCCACCTCGCTTCGCTTCCGTTCTACTGCTTCGTTCAGATAGATGACCATGACCACGGCCGTCTGCACGGCGGTTCCGAACAAGGCAATGAACCCAACCCAGACGGCCACGGAAAAGTTGTATCCCAACAGCCAGAGCAGGTAGATGCCGCCAGTCAGCGCGAATGGCACAGCTAAGAGGACATGCGCGGCTTCCAGTAGCGAGTGATAAGTGACATAGAGCAGCGCGAAAATGATGATGAGCACGATCGGTACGACGATCAGTAAACGGCTGCGCGCGCGCTGCTGGTTCTCGTATTCGCCGCTCCAGTCGATGTAATAACCGGCAGGCAGTTGCACTTGTTGAGAAATCGCGTTCTTCGCTTCATCAACGAAGCTGCCCACATCGCGTCCGCGAACGTTCAGCAGCACCGTGCCGCGCAGGAGTCCGTTCTCGCTGGAAATCATCGTCGGGCCTTGTACCGAGGTAATGTCCGCCAATTGCGATAGAGGAATCGCCGCGCCGCGTGGAGACACAATAGGAATCTGCGAGAGCGCTTCGGGACTGCCACGAAACTCGGGCGCATATCGAACGCGTACAGGAAAGCGGCGGCGCCCTTCTATGGTGATGGAAAGATTCGTTTCACCGATCCCTTTCTCGATGGCGTCCTCGATCGTTTTGGTGTCGATGTTGTAACGAGCTGCGGCTGTGCGATTGATGTGAATGTCGACGTAAGGCGCGCCGCTGATCTGTTCGGCATAAACGTCTTTCGCACCGGCCACTTTCAATACAATCTCAGCGATCCGCCGCGAAATCTCTTCCAGGGTTTTCAGATCATTTCCAAATATCTTGATGCCAACCTGCGCGCGAATGCCGGTAGAGAGCATGTCTATGCGATTCTTGATCGGCTGTGTCCAGATGTTCGTCACGCCGGGAAAACGCAGTTTCTCGTCCATCTCCGAGATTAACGATTCGCGGGTCATTCCTGACGGCCACTGCTCCGGCGGCTTCAAATGAATAATGGTTTCGTTCATGTTTACCGGGGCGGGATCAGTGGACGTATCCGCGCGCCCCGCCTTGCCTACAGCGTATTCAACTTCGGGGAAGCTCTTTAGCACTTCGTCCTGCTTGCTCAAGATATTCCGAGCTTCATCAATCGAGATTGCCGGATCAGTCACCGGCATGTACATCAAATCGCCTTCATTCAGCGGCGGCATGAATTCTTTACCGATTCCAGTAGCGAGAAACATCGCGCCCGCAAACAACAAGGCCGCAAACGAAACCGTGAGTAACCGATGATTTAACGCGAATCGCAAAACCGGGCGATAGAGAAAGTGGAAGCCACGCATTACCGGATTTGCCTGTTCGGGATGAAACTTTCCGCGCAGCAGAAAAGTGCACAACACAGGGACCAGCGTGACCGCGATAATTGTCGCTCCCGCCATCGCAAACGTCTTGGTGAATGCAAGTGGATGAAACAGTTTTCCTTCTTCGCCCGTTAATGAAAAAACGGGAATGAAGGCCAGGATGATGATGGCCATTGAGAAGAAGATCGGACGTCCGACCAGCCGCGTCGATTCCAGGACCGTCTGCCAAACGAGGGGCCGATCTTTCGGATCGATCTTGCGTTGCTCGATGAACCGAAAGGCATTTTCCGTAACAACTATCCCCGCGTCGACCAGCACACCGATGGCGATAGCGATGCCAGATAACGACATCAGATTCGAGCTGATGCCCATGTAGTACATGAACAGAAAAGCGAGCAGTACTGCGAGCGGCAGTGGAATCGTGACGATCAAGATCGAGCGGAAGTGCGCAAGGAATAGAATGTGAGCCAGTGTGACGAGAATTAGTTCTTCGATTAGTGCGCGCTTGAGTGTGTGCGTGGCCCGTTGAATCAGTTGCGTACGATCGTAGAACGGTACAACGTGGACGCCGGCGGGTAGACCTTGCTGCAGGGCGCCGATCTTTTGCTTAACGGCGTCGATCACCTCAAGGGTGTTCACTCCGTAGCGGGCGATCACGACACCCCCGACCGCCTCCTGGCCGTTCTTATCCAGCGCTCCCGTCCGAAATGCATTGCCGAGGCTCACATTGGCGACGTTCTTAACGTAGATCGGAATCCCGTTTGGCGCACCCAGGACGATATTCTCAATGTCAGCCACAGACTGAATCAGACCGATGCCCCGAACGACTGACCATTGGCCCGCTTGCTCGACAACGTTGCCACCGACGTTGTTGTTGGAACGTTCGACTGCCTCAACGACCGTAGAGAGGGGCAAGGAATATCCGCGTAGCTTGTTTGGATCGACATCAACCTGATACTGCTGGACGTAACCACCTACGCTGGCGACTTCCGCAACGCCTGGGACCGAATTCAATTGATAGCGCACGAACCAGTCTTGCAGGGAGCGCAGATCGCGCAGGTTCATCTGATCGCTTTCGAGCGTGTACCAGAAGACCTGCCCTACGCCCGTTGCGTCAGGACCAAGTGTGGGTGTAACGCCTGCCGGAAGTTGCCTGGCAACCAGATTCAACCGCTCCAACACGCGCGTACGCGCCCAATAAAGATCGACGTTGTCTTCGAAGATGATATTGATCATCGAGAAGCTAAACGCCGAACTCGCGCGGACAACACGCACGCCCGGCAGTCCTTGCAGGTTTGTGACCAGCGGGTAAGTGACTTGATCCTCGACTTCCTGAGGTGACCGTCCGGTCCAATCGGTAAACACGATCACCTGGTTGTCTGAGAGATCGGGAATCGCGTCGATCGGCGTGCGCAGCAAGGCCCAATAGCCCCATGCCGCAAGCCCGAGATAGAGCGCGATAACCACCCCGCGATTGCGCAGACTGAGTTCGATGAGTCGATGAATCATTGCGCCGTTACGGTAAAGGTTGTCTTGCCATTTCCCGCTGGCCCTTCATAAGCGAGTTGTCCTTGCCATTCACCGGCGACCTCAATGTTGACTTTGCCGCGATAGACGCCGGGTGTACCCGTTGTCGTGAAGGCCGTCGTGTCATTCATTTCGGCCATCGTGCCCATTTGGGCCATGTGAAAGTTGAGTGACACAGCGCCAACGTCAACCGGTTTGCCGGACGAGTCGGTGAATGTAAGCATGACTTCCTGATTGCCTGGCTTCAGTTGGCCAGTTCTATTGGAGAGCGTCGCAGAGAGATTGCCGAGTGTGACGGACTTTATAGTCTTACCTGACGGGACACTGACGTTACTGCCCGTCTTTGAGCCGCAGGCTGCGATCATGACGAGGGCAAGGACTAAAGCAAATGCGACTGCCAACACAGACTTCTTCATTCCAGATCCTCCTAAGCCAAAGAGAATTAGTGATCGTGAGCGCGTGCGAACACACGAACGCACAGGTGCACCTTGCAGATCGATCAAGCTGCAAGAAGACACACTTCGGACTTGTTGGGACTAGATCAGGAGTGCGAGATGGCGAATGTACGCAGGATGTGAATCCGTGGGTGGGCTATGAGATTGGCTGCTATGCCGCAGAAGGAACACCGAAGGCAGAATAGCCCGAGCGCCTGTCAGATGCGCTGATAAAGTTGGCTGCAACTTTGGTTGGACGCGGACCCCGTTGGATGGGGTGGTGCCGTTCTGCGAGCAGTTAAGGGAGCAACACAGGCGGGCACCAGCGACTTGTGGCGTATTGTTGTGGCTGAGCGCAGCTTTGCAGCAATCCATCTCGCCCATCGCGCCGCCCATGCTGCACGATTGCTCGTTGGAATGAAGCGGAGCGCCAGCAACAGCACTGCCTGCAACTACCAGCAATATGACCAAAGATATGAATCGCGTCCTCATGCCATCACTCACTGTATGGAAAGGGCTAATGCCTGTCAAGATCCGGCTGGCCCACACTCATCGTCGCAAAGAATTTCCCACTCACGCTGACACAATAATAAGGACCTGGGTTCTACTATTTCTTCTCAAACTTCAGCGCTGCGGAGTTCATGCAATAGCGCAAACCAGTCGGCCGCGGGCCGTCGTCAAAGACGTGGCCCAGGTGCGAGCCACACCGTTGGCACTTCACCTCCGTACGTTCCATGCCCGCAGTGCTGTCGGTCTCTTCGGTGATATTTGTGCCTGAGACCGGGGCATAAAAGCTGGGCCAGCCGCTGCCCGACTCGAATTTCGTGTCTGAGCCGAATAGTTCAAGACCGCAGGCCGCGCAGTAGTAGATGCCCGGCTCGTGATTGTTCCAGTAGGCGCCGGTGAACGCCCGTTCGGTTCCGGCCTGACGGAGCACTCGATATTGATCGGGCGAGAGTTCGTTCCGCCATTCCTCTTCGGTCTTTTCTATCTTATCTATCATCGTTGTATCTCCAGTAGTGTCTTACTCTGGTTTGGCGTCTTTTCTGCTCGGACAAGAACGATCCGCTAAGTCACCCGAAGTGGAATCCGCAGATTGCGCAGATTCCACAGATTAGAAACAAAACCTTTAAAGCGGACCAGTGAGTCGGTTGCTGTCGTTTCGTTTTGGACTCTCCATGTTTCCCTGCGTTGTGATTTCCTTTCCGGCTGTGTTTCTTTTCTCCGCAATCTGCGTATTCTGAGGATCACCGAGAGCGGCCTAAGACACCACCCCAACTACTGTTTAGTCGCCGATTATCTTCACTAACACGCGTTTCTTTCGTCCGCCATCAAACTCGCCATAAAAGATTTGCTCCCACGGTCCAAAATCCAAATGACCCGCGGTAACCGCCACCACGACTTCCCTGCCCATGACTTGTCGCTTTATGTGCGCGTCCGCATTGTCTTCACCGGTAAGATTATGTTGATAACGGCTGACTGGTTCGTGCGGCGCTAACTGCTCGAGCCAGGTTTCATAGTCATGATGCAGGCCGCTTTCATCGTCATTGATGAATACGGAAGCGGTGATATGCATGGCGTTGACGAGCGCCAGGCCTTCCGTAATCCCGCTCGCTTGCAAGCATGACTCAACCTGCGGCGTGATGTTGATGAAGGCCCGCCGGGTGGGCACATCGAACCAGAGTTCGCGTCGGTAGCTTTTCATTCGAGTCTTGACTCCACTAATGGGCCGGATCGGTCATGAAAGATAGACTTCACTTTCGGCCATCATACAGTACCTCGAAATGTTTGACCTTCGGTTCGAGCTCTAAAAGATACTGTGGATCCTTTGCCAGGAAGTGGGTCTTCTCAATGTCGTCACCGGCAAACTTCTTTATCGCGTCCCGCGATTCCCAGTAAGAAATCACCGTGAATTCCGTAGTGTTGCCGTCGGTCCGGCGCAAGACCTGAGCGCCCAGGTTGCCAGAGATCGCTTCGATCTTATCGATGCCTGCTTGTTTAAGATAGATGTAATACTCGTCCGCCTTCGAAGTCAGAGTGCGGCCATGCCACATCCGCGCCACGACTGTCTTTGACTGAGTTGTAGCCTCGACCGGCCTCGCGGCCGATCCGGATCGATAGGTATCAGCTAAACCAATCGCTGCGATTGCGCACAGCACCACCACCACTGTGGGAACTGTATGCAAGTTGTTATTCCATCCCATGTCTAGTCTCCTTTCAGGTCTGCGTGCCCAAACTGATTAAGGGGTTTAACGCACAGGTGGTCCATGTTTACTGTTATTCTAAGTCACGAAGGACTGGATACGTGAGCTACGAAGATGACGCCCAGGTTCTTGCGGAGCCCTACTACGATGTGAGGCTCTTGCTTTGAGCAGGTAACGGAAAATGGCAAACAAGATTCTATTCAAGTCAATTCTTGAGGAGTTGCATTACCTCCCGGTGCGCGAGCACGGCTTCGGGCCCGGACTGTAATGCGTCGTAGTATCGGCGCTGGAATTCATTGCCCGTCTCGGAGGGCGCGAGCAGTCCCCGCGCTTGCCCGAGCAACTCCTGCGCGTCTGCTTCTATCGCCGGTTCCTTAGGGCTCAGCATCTCGTCTATACGAACGATGAGCTCGGAAATGGTGTGTAACCAGGCGAACTGCTCGTGATTGATTACAAGTTGCAGCAACTCACCGCGGGAGACACTGCCGCGCGATTGTTCATAGGCGGCGGTTTCCTGATCGAGCAGCGCCTTGTGCAGACTGAGTAGACTACGGCGCAGATCCCTTAGAGTTTGGAACGTGACTTCAGACACTTCTTTCGACATGAATTCTCCGATATCGTCGCCTGGCATCTTAGGATCGGCTACAGATAAACACGAATGACCACAGGTAATCAAAGGAACTGATTTGTGCTAGTGCTCTATTAGGTTTGTTGCCGGTTGAACAGAAAGTCGGCCGATTCATGCCAGCATACATTGTACGCCAGCAATGGAAAGCGGCGACATCGGTACGTCACTTGACACCTGGCTTAATGTAAAGTATCTTGATATCAAGATACAGAGGGAAAAGGGAGAGTGCGCATACTCAAATCGGAATCTTTGACTGGCGGAAGCGGCGTTCACGTTTTCCTGGTGTTATGGAAGGCGGCGCGTGCGGTCGAAGCCTACGCCGAAAAGAGCATCCTGGGGCTGGAGATGTGCGGGAGTGACTTCGCCGTGCTCGAAGCCCTGCTGCATAAAGGGCCGCTTCCGGTCAACGAGATCGGAAAAAAAGTTCTGCTGACCAGCGGCTCGATCACGGTCGCAGTTGACCGCTTAGAGACGAAGGGGTTGGTGGAGCGGCGCGCTCACGGCACCGACCGGCGGGCGAGAATAGTTCACTTGACGAAGGAAGGCAGGAAGGTAATCACACGCGCCTACGCCGATCACGCCGCCGATATGGAACGACTTGCGTCCGCCTCCCTGACCAGGACGGAGCGCAAGGCGCTCATCGGCCTGTTGAAGAAGATTGGCTATGAGGCGGCTGGCACGTCAGTGCAAAGTGACGAGGAGAGTACGGCGTGAGACGGTCCGACAAACTTCGGTTTGTCGATTAGCCTCAGCGACAAACCAAAGTTCGTCGGACACAAGCCTTGCGTCGTTTGCGTCGCTTACTGGGGCGCGTCAAATCGGTAAAGAGAAGGAGATATTATGTCGATGGTGAGTGAAGCATTGAGAAGAGAGGCGACACGCGCGGGCAGAGGCCGCACGGTCGCCGGAGTCGTGAACAGCATCGAGACTTTAGAAGGCGGGGGCTTTCTTGTTCGCCGTCCGTTCCCCAAAGCGTCGTTTTCAGACTTTGATCCGTTCCTGTTGCTCGATGAAATGGGGCCAATTGAAGTTGCGCCCGGTGAAGCGAAAGGCGCGCCGGACCATCCGCATCGCGGGTTCGAGACGGTGAGCTACCTGCTGGCGGGAGACCTGGAACATAAAGATTCTCGCGGACACGCCGGCCGCCTGAGGGCGGGTGACGTGCAGTGGATGACCGCCGGAGCGGGCGTGATCCACGCAGAGATGCCGAGCCGTGAGTTCGCGCGCGACGGCGGGCGAATGCACGCCTTTCAATTGTGGGTAAACCTGCCGAAGCGCGACAAAATGATGAACCCGCGCTACCAGGAGATCTCGAATTCGCAAATCCCTAAAGCGACCTCGGCCGATGGCCTGGTAAAGGTGAGTGTAATCGCGGGCGAAGCGATGGGCGAGAAAGCTGTCATTGAGACGCGCACGCCGATCATCTACCTGCATTACAGGATCGAGCCCGGAGGCGCGTCCACTCAACAGGTGCCGGGCGCTTACAACGCCTTCGCTTACATCGTGGAGGGCGAGGGATTGTTCGGAGCGGAGGGCGAACGCGCTGGGGACGGGCAGATGGTTCTGTTCACGCAGGACGGCGACGAAGTGAGAATCGAAAATCCGGCAGACGCGAAAGCTACGCTCGAACTCTTGTTCATCGCCGGAGTGCCCTTGAACGAGCCAGTCGCGCGCTATGGGCCGTTTGTGATGAACACGCAGGCCGAAATCCGCCAGGCGATTGAAGATTACCAGCTGGGTCGGATGGGCGCGATCAACGCCTAGAGAGCACCATTCGCGACGACTAAATCGAGGTGACGCCTTGTTCAGCTCCATGACGATGATATGGAAAAACGCTGCTCCGAAAACTACATCTGAAAGGTAAGTAAAATGAAAATCCTAACCTTGATTGCGCGTCTTCTACTTGGGCTAATCTTCGTTGTGTTTGGCCTAAATGGATTTCTCAATTTCCTCAGCATGGGCCCCATGCCCTCAGGATTGGCGGGACAATTTGTTGGCGCACTCGTACTGTCTCATTACTTTTGGGTAGTCGCTGCGCTACAAATCGCAGGCGGTGCGCTGCTGCTTGTAAATCGGTTTGTGCCCCTCGGTCTGGTGCTGCTTGGACCAGTAATTGTGAACATAATTCTGTATCACGTTGCTTTGAATCCAACTGGTATAGCGTTGGCGATCGTCGTGGCAATCCTGTGGTTGATTGTCTTCTATGCGCATCGCCAATACTTCTCCGGGATATTTGTGCAACGGACGTGAGATAAGCATTGAAGTTGGCATCCCTGAGTTAGTTGGTACCCAATCAAGAATCGGCCGCAATAGTCGTGACCGGGGGCGGTCATGACGCAGTTTTTCTTAGCGCCTTCCGGTTTCACTTCGCGCCTTTGCGTGAAAAACATTGATAATTTCCCGCAAGGCGCAGGGAAACAGCACGGGAGGAATTTATGCTTAGAATTGCCATCATCCTCGGAAGCACGCGGCCTGGTCGCAACGGCGAGGCCGTCGCCAAGTGGGCTTACGAAATCGCGCAGAAGCGTAGCGACGCCGAGTTCGAACTCGTGGACATAAAAGACTTCAACCTGCCGCTCCTCGACGAGCCGGTGCCGCCGATTATGGGCCAGTACACCCATCAGCACACGAAGGTTTGGTCGGCGAAGATCGCGTCCTTCGACGCCTATGTCTTTGTGACTCCTGAGTACAACCATGCTACTTCGGCTGCGCTCAAGAATGCCATCGATTTCCTCTATCACGAGTGGGTCAACAAGGCGGCCGGATTCGTTGGCTACGGCGGTGCATCTGGCACGCGCGCGGTAGAGAATCTGCGTCTGGTGATGGCGGAAATGCAGGTTGCCACAGTGCGAGCGCAGGTCGGTCTTTCATTCTTCACCGACTTCGAGAACTTCAGGGTCTTCAAACCGGCTGCCCAGCAAGAGCAGTCTGTCAACGCCATGCTTGACCAGGTGATCGCCTGGGGCGGCGCGTTAAAGACTCTGCGCGAGAAACAAACATACGAGCCGTAGAGTCGACAGCGAGCAAGGGTGACGATGAAGCGGGGCCGATCATCATCAGGCTTTGTGGAAAGCCTTCGAGGGCATGTCGAAGATGCGAACGAGCCCGTCGCGGGTCAGGCAATTACTAGGGGTTGATGTGCAGGCTGGCATAGTCGACGGCTATGCCACCATAAGATAGGGAGAGACCCTCGACTTCTGGTCGGGCAAAACGGTAAGTCTGCTCGTGAAAGAGAGGAAGAAGCAGTCTATCGCGCGCAATGATTTCTTCGATCTGTCGATAGACCGCATGCCGCGGAGCCGGAGATGTTTCCGATCGTCCCCGTGCTATCAGACGATCCACTTCTGCTGAACCACACAGCTGTCCCAACAACCCCTCCTTCGTGGCCAGGATATTAGCGAAGGTGTCGGCATCCGGATAATCAGCGGCCCAGCGCCCTATCACCAGGTCGACAGAACCCTGGGCCACCGCCTCCATCCATTCATCCATCGTCTTATTCACGGGGCGAATGGTTACCTGGTGCTCGCGAAAAAAGCGCGAGACCTCGCGCGCGAAGGCTGCGTATTCACCAAAGAACACGGGGTTAAGGACCGCGGTCAATTCAATTTCCCCGGCTGGTTGTGCCGGCGCCGATGCAGGTGCCGGAGTCTTTCTTGGCGCGTGGGCAGAATCATGGCCAAGCAGTCCAGGCGGAATGAGCCCGTGCGCCGGTACGGCGAGCCGTCCCAGGGTTTGACGAACCACGCTCGCAACATCGATCGCCTGGGCCAGAGTCTGGCGCAGGCGTTTGTCTTTCAGCGGTCCGCGGTGACAGTTGAATGCTGCATAGTAGGTAATGAGACTGGGGATTTCCTGGTAACCGGAAGCAAATTCAGACTCACGGCGCAGAGTCTCTGCGTCCGCGGGCAATAGATCCGACGCGAGCGAAAATCGGCCGGCGCGGAACTGAGAAAGGATTTCCGTCGGCGCAATACCGAAGTTGAAGGTAAGTCGCTCAATCCTGGGATAACCGCTGCGCCAGTAAGCTCTATTTCGTTCGAGTTCGAGGCGAACGCCCGGCTCAAATTTTTCCACCCGAAAAGGTCCGGTTCCCACACTGCCCTCTTGCCAGCTTCCCCCGAACTTATCATTACCCTCAGGAACGATGGCTGCTGCGTGATAAGAAATGAGTGCCGGGAAGAATGAGACTGGTTCGTCGAGATCGATCGTAAACTCGTCGGCAGAGTGAATTCGGAAGCCTGCCAGGTCCGACCGCTCACCGTTAAGAAGCGCCTTGGCCCCGCGAATCGGAGAATAGAAAAAACGGCCCGTGCTCTCGGGGTTCAAGAGAAGCCTCTCGAACGAATAGCGCACATCGCGCGCTGTTAGTTTGCGGCCATCATGGAAGCGGACATCATCTCTGAGGCGAAAACGATAACTCGTACCCGCCTGTTCAGCAGTGAAATCAGTCGCCAGCCAGGGGACAATCCGCGCGCCGCCGACGTCGCGAGTGAGCGTCTCGAAGATGCTGGGCAACACCTCGGCATCTTCTACAGTGCGCGCTAACGAAGGATCGAGGTGGTGCAGGGTTCCGGTTATCGGGACTTCGATAGTTCCACCGCTCGCCCGTAGTGTGTCGGGCGCCCTGGCCATCGACTCTAATTTACCTATCTCGGCATAGTTCACATAGGGGGCGCTGCCACGAAGGGTAAGGCCGATAACTTTCGAGTTGGCAAGGCGATAATCGACATCGTGAAACAGCGGTAATACCATACCTGACTCCTGCAAAAAACTTTCGTACTTCCGATAAAGTGATGCTCTGACAGCGGGACGGTTTTCCGTCCGCGCCTCTTCCAGGATCTGATCCCCGTCGGTCGAGGAGATGTATGCGCGGTATATCCCCACGCGTGAATGGAAGAGCCCATAGGTAAAGTCGTCGGGATCATCATAGTCAGCATTCCACCTGCCGATGAACAGATCTATTCCGGTACTATTTTGGAAGGATTCCAGATATGAGGCCATCGTGGGAGTGGCGACCTCCACTTTTACGCCGAGCTCCGACCAAATCGAGAGCAGCCTTGTCAGCAACGACTTGTATCGATCCAGAAACAGAGGATGTGCGGCTGCTCTGAGACTGATTGGCTCATTGATACCCGCTGAACTCATTATGGACTGGGCCTCGTCGCGAGTGATTGTTTGGCGGCGCCGGCCCGGATCATAGCCGAGCAGGCCGGGTGGAACCACGCAGACGGCGGGTTGCGCAAAGCGCCCCAATGTTTGCCAAACAAGATCGTGCGTGCGCACTATGCCTGAGAGCCCCCGACGAAAGTCTGCGTTCTGCAGGACCGAACCACTCGTGGAATTGAATATGAGAAAGTAAGTATTCTTGCGCGGAGACTCAACCAACCCGCCACGAAAACGCGGGTCGCGGAGAAACTCTTCAAGATCCTGGGGCGAAAGATCACGAGCGAGATCAATCGAGCCTGACCGCAACCCCGAAGCTATCTCTGAGGCGCTTAGCCCCGCGCGAAATTCGACCTCATCAAGAAACGCTGAAGGGCCTTTCCAGTACTCTTCATTGCGCTCAAGCACGATCCGGTCAGAGCTGTACGAGGCCAGGCGAAACGGACCCGTTCCAATCGGGATAGAATCGGCCTTTCCTTCATCAACGTCGTTCAGGGTGATGCCGGTCTTGAAATCTGTTAACAAGGCGGGATAGATGGAAAGCCGGTCAGGTAATTGTATTTCCAACTTGTAATCTGAGTTGACCAGGATTCCGCCGAGCTCCTTGTCCTTGCTCTTAGCGAATTCAGCCGCCCCGCGGATTGCCGCCAGACCTGGCGGTAGCTCCCTGGCCACTCTAATGCTGCGCTCGAAGGACTGCTTGATAGACGCGGCGGTCATGGCCTGGCCATTCTGGAAGCGGACGTTTTCTCGCAGAGTAAAGAAGACTGAAGTACCGTCGTCTGACACTTCCCATTTCTCGCAGAGAGCGGGGATTAAATTGCCTTCGAGATCTGTCGCCAATAGAGTCTCAAAGACGTTCGCCAAAATCTCCTGCTCTTCCACCAACTCCATATTGACAGGATCAATGACGCCGAGCGGGGTGGCCAATGCCACGACCAGTCTGCCCCCCTTTGGCATCTCTTCCTGGAGTTCGGTTTCTTTCGTTCCCGGAGCCAAAGAAGCCGCCTCTTCAAGGTAATCATTGGCTTTCTCATACTCTCCACGCAGATTGGCGAGCGTGGCCGCCAGAGACAGCGCATGCCTACGGCTATCGTCGTCTCCCGCTACTCCCGCTGCTTCCATAACCTGCTGGACCAGTCGCGTTGTCTCCTCGACTTTTCTGGCCTGCCAGGCAGTCTCGGCGGCGAGCAGAAGTGCGGTCACGGCCCGCGCCTTATGGTTCTCACGCCCCAGAATTCGTCCCGCACTTTCGGCCTCTTTTAGTGCGGCATCGACGTCTCCCGATATGCGATAAGCCTGGGCCAGCAGCATTCGCGCTTCTCCCTCCAGCGCAGGGTCACCCTCCCATTCTTCATCGAGAAACTCGAGTACTGTTTTCGCAGCGCGAGCTGCCTCTTCGGGGCTGAAAGCATCAAGCGCAGCCTTGGCCATGCGTAACCCATACTCAACTGTCTTGTCGGGGACGTCACCCTGGGAAAAGTGGTGGACCAATTGTGGGTAGACTCGCTCAAGCCTTCCTCCGTGCCGCTTCTCAACCTCCTCAGCATATCTGCGATGTAAAGACCTTCGCTTGCGGCGCGAAATTGCGCCGTAAAGCACATCACGAACGACACCACTTGAGAACGCCAGGCGATCGCCACGTGACTCGCGCTCTTCTTCGAGGAGCCCTTCATCCACCAGACGGTCAATCGCGTCCTCAACGTCCTTTGCTCCGGCCAGCGCTTCCAAATCGCGAGAGTCAAAAGCCTTGCCAATTACGGAAGCGATCGAAAGAATCTCACGCAGTTCCTCAGGCAGGCGCTCAATACGTCTTTCAACTGCCTGCTGAATTGTGGCCGGCAAATCACTGGTTGAGAGATCGGTAGTCGCACCCAGACTCCAGGCGCCGGTTTGGTCCTTCGAGATGCCGCCGGAATCAAGCAGTGAACGGACCAGTTCTTTTGTAAAGAATGGGTTGCCCTCAGTTCCCTCATAGAGTTTCTCCACGAGGCTGTCGGCTAGTTTGGGTCCGCCAATGAGTGTTTCGAGAAACAGGCGATGTTCTGCTGGTGAGAACGGTCCGAGCGCGATTGCCGAAAAACGGCGGTCTCCGCGAAAACTCTCAATCATGCGGAGCAGCGGATGAGAGCGGCTGGCTACTTCGCTTGTGCGGTAGGTACCCACGATCAATGTGGGTGTCGGTCCTAATCGTCGAACAATGTATTGCAATGCCTCGATGGATATTTCGGCCGCATGTAGATCTTCGAGGAAAAGGATCAACGGCTTTCCCGCTGCCAGGCGCGTGAGTGTTCGCGCCAACAGCTCAAAAACCTGAGTCCTGGTTTCGGGTCCCTGCGATCCGCCAGGCGATCCGCCAGTCTGGGCTAACTTTGAATCGCCAGTCGCGGCGGCGCGAATCTCGCTGATCTCTGTAAGCATGGGAAACAGCGACACGAGATCAGGGGCAACGTCCGACAGCTCTATCATGTTGTCAGGAGAGCTGGACGTGTCTGCTTGTCGGAAATATTCCTGAATGGCTTCACAAAATCCCTGGTAAGGAAAGGCGCCATCCTGCTCAATCGATCGGCCATGAAGTACCAGCAGTTTGCGGGCCTTCGCCAGGTTCTCGATCTCGTCAAGCAGTCGTGTCTTGCCCACGCCAGGCTCGCCGGAAACCACTACAAATTGGCATTCGCCGCTGATGGCGACATTGAGCCGCTTCTGCAACTCAGCTTGTTCCTTCTCTCGGCCAATGAACGGTGAGGGCGCCACACGCGTCAGCATCAGGGTCTTGGTCAAAACCACTGATTTGCCAAGATCGCTCTGGTGCAGTCGGTTTTGGCAACGCCGTAGAGAATCTGCTACCTCACTAGCGCGCTGTGGTCTTTTCCCAGGATCCTTGGCTATGCAGGTGAGTATGACTGCCTCGAGGTCCTCATTGATGTCCGCACCCAATGAGCGCGGCGGCTGGGGAATCTCATGAACTATGCGATAGAGAATCGACTGGAGCTCACCTGAGAATGGCGGTTCGCCGGTAAGACACTCGTACAGCACGGTTCCGAGAGAGTAGATGTCCGAACGATGGTCTACACCGCTGGCCGCCACTTGCTCTGGGCTCATGTAGGAGAGCGTGCCGGCAATAGTACCGGTTTTGGTGATGCGACTCTCGGTAGCCCCTCGGGCGAGACCGAAGTCCATGATCCGAACTCTGACCCGGCCGCCATCCTCACGCACCACCATGATGTTCTCCGGTTTGATATCTCGATGAATCACGCCGCGTGAGTGGCTGTATTCTAATGCTTCGGCAACCTGAATCCCGATGTCGATAACCTCGCCCAGCGTGAGCACGCCTTCCCGCTGGAACCAGCGCAGATTTGTTCCCTGGACGACGGGCATGACAAAGAACATTGATCCTTCGTGCTTGCCAAAGTCGAAGATTGGCACCACCGCGGGATGATCCATCTGGGCCACCAACTGCGCTTCGCGCTGGAAGCGCTGTTCCGTTTCGGGGCTCAGCAGTGTTGGAGGAATAAGCTTGACGGCGACTTCGCGGTTCAATAGGGGATCGTGCGCCCGATAGACGACGCCCATTCCGCCGCGACCCAACTCGGCCCTGATGTCATATCGATTAGAAAGCGTTTGACCGATCATCTGCGCCCCCCAGGGAAAACGGATCAAAAAGTCGTTGAGAATAAATCGTGAGTGTTTGCGGGCATGAGGGAGGGAAGCCCGTCTAAGACACTCGGTACCACTAATCTAAGCGGGTACGAAAGTTGTGATGATAGGCCATGCCTCAATTGAATGTATAGTGGCGGGCCCGATTGAACGTGGAGTAATGCCGGCTTTTGAGAATCTCTCAATGAGGCCCTGGCCTTCCAAAATAGATGAATAATCCATCTGATGCCGGCGACCAACGAGCTTATCTCCGGACTACATCGGTGTTTGGCCGAGGGCGGATTCATTGTTTAGGACCAGGAAGGCCGATCGGAATTCTCCATTTTGAACTGTCGTTCAGACCCGATTCAGTTAGCGTTTACCCGCCTGACTCGGCCAGGACATTCTGTATTCCCAAGTTGTTAACATTTTGGTAACATGCCCGCAGGTGCGCTGCCCCTCAGCGTGGAAGAGTTAACCTGAACCGGTGCTTGCTGAACCTTCGCCGATCCAATTCTGAAGGAGAAGGAGTGGGATTCGGACTTCAAGGGATAGTCGTCTCCTCACTTGCCAGAGGAAGTTGCCTCTGCATCACCCTACTGCTCTGTCCTCTGCCGCTCTTCAGCTCTGAAAAAACTCAAAATAAAATAGTCTGCCGCGAGCAATTCTCACTCATTAGAAAAGCGGAACTAGCCAATAAGCTCAGCACGATTACCGGCTGGCCCGACGTGAAGTTCGATGAGAACGGCGTATTGCGAATAGGTGCCAACGCCGCGATCGGCGGCTCACAAACGGCAAGAGACCTGCTTAGCAAAGCTCTATCAGGTAGTGATGTTTTGATTCTTGAGGATGCCAGCAATCGTCAGGATGTGGTCTTCAGCCGGGTAGTGCCTGGACGATGGAGGAACGGCGGCGCCGGGAAACCAACGGCGTATGTTGTACTAATCGATTTTGCTGACTTCGATCAGCTGCTGGGGGACGCGGAGGCGCTCAAGGCCTTTGACGTCGGCTGGGGCCTCCTGCACGAAATTGATCACGTGGTGAATGATTCAGCAGATTCGTCAACCTCAGGTATTCCTGGCGAGTGTGAGGACCACATTAATCTGATGCGACGAGAATGTAATCTCCCATTGCGAACGGACTATTTTTTTACGTTCTTTCCTCACGCAGAGGAAAGCGTTTTTCGCACCAGATTCGTTCGGCTCGCTTTCGATCGCGATGACGTCACGACCGCGAGGCACCGGCGTTACTGGCTTATCTGGGACGCAACAGTCGTGGGTGGACTAAATACGCGAGAACAGGTTGCAGAGTTGAGATAGACGGTTCAAAGAGCCCTCCGCAATTTTTTGCCAGAGCACCTGCCACAAGTGTCTTGAGGATTATCCGCGCGGGCTACCCGCTTGCTACCGCAAGCGGTTCCGTATCCG
>WNFR01005810.1_pt1 | contig 17353 bp, 15 predicted proteins | sample 5400221 | NCBI WGS metagenome assembly WNFR01 (sample SAMN13153357, study PRJNA577476) | soil metagenome | isolation source: 40 cm soil under Madrone tree | place: USA:California | collected 2016-06-14
TGGCCGGCTCGCTGACTTATCGGCACGGCAGCCACAGCTATCCGCTGACGGCGGGCGATTCGTTGAGTTTCCGGGGCGACGTAGCGCACGGTCCCGAGACCTTGGATAAGGTGCCGATTCGTATGCTGTCCATCATCATCTACGATGAAGAGGATTGAGCCGCGAAGTTTTGACCAATCAGGGTTCCGCAGGGTTCAACTTGGCCAGTTTTGCCTCCATTCGCGCACCGAAATAGGCCTGAGGGTTCGACGCGTCGACGTGCTCCCGGCGCTCCCTCGCGGCAATCGCGGTTTTCGCGGTGTCGAAGGCCTCGCGCAGCGAGTGAGCGGTGGGCAACGCGTCGCGGTAGAACGCCTCGCCGAAGTAGGTCAGATCCCGGTCGTTCGAACAGCCGAACGAGGTGCGATCGGCTGCCGATGCGGTAATGACGATGGTTTGCGGGTCCCGCAATGATTCGATGAAGGCGCCGGCGTAGCAGGCGGAGATGATGATCACGCGCCATTTGATGCCGGATTCGTTCAAGGCATCGGCGAGATCGTCGTCGGCCAGATTCTGGAGCGGAAGCTCTGAATTGGAGACGATGATGGCCGGATCCTTCGCACCGTGCGAGGAGATCGACAGGAACAGCACGTCTTGATCGAGATTCATGCGCGAAGCGAGGCCGCGCAAGGCGTACTTCAATCCGGATACGGTCGCGAGCGGAGCGCGCTCCAAATCGCGCGCATCGTTGAGCAACGACACTGTTCTGGCCGTCATGTCGTATCGCTCGCCGAGCACCCTCGACGCCAGGCCGATTTCCTGCGCGAACACTTTCTCATCGCCGACCCCGGCAAAGCCCAAAAAATAGGCCCGGGGGTTAGGCGACTTGTCGCGGGCGACGGCCGACAGCACCTCATCGATGCGGCCCGGCTGCCCGAACAAAATAGCCTCGGCATCCGCAAGCGCGTCGCCCGGCTCCGCAGCTTGCGCTTCCTGCGGAGTCCACACATCCGGGATGACGTCCAGTGAATCGGTGAGCCAGATGAAACCCAAGACGAACACGAGGCCGGCGCAGGCAGCCGCGCGCTGCGTATACCCTGTCATGACGTGCAGCCCGCGCGCGAAGTACAGCAGCGTGTGGACAGCCACGGCTGCGCCCGCGCCCAGGTACCACCAGGGATCGAGAAACGCCGCGATCACGCTCGTGAACAGCAGCGGCAGCGGTACCGCCCCCATCGCCAATGCGAGCACGGGCGCGAACGCCGGTGCCGGACGCGCCCGCCATTGCAGCACGGCGGCCAACCCCAAGACCGCCAGCACATACCAGGCAAGCAGCGGAATTCCGCTCGGGAAGAGCTGCGGGTCCGGCTGCGATTGCCATCGATCGATCGCAACCCAGACCGAGAGCCATGCTGCGCCCATGATGAACGCGGCGCGCTGCGGATTGCCGGAGGGCATAGACCCCACCGGCTTCAATAGCCAGAGGCGCACCAAGGCTCTAAGCCATCCTTCAATCATGATGATTGTCGGATGATAGCAGGCGACTGTCAGAGCACCCCCGTTGTGCGGTATCGTTACCGCATGACAACCCGCGGCTTCACCGGACGGCAGCGACCGCCTGATAGCATCGGCCGGATTCCACCCGGCCAGTCGGAGACGCAAGACTTTCCGGTGCTCTCGGCGGGCCCCACGCCCCACATTCGCACGGAGGATTGGTCGTTCTCGCTCAAAGTGGGACCGAAACCGGTGAAGTCCTGGAATTGGGTGTATGGCCTTGTATAAGTTGGGCGATGCTTCCCCGACGATGGCGTCGAGCGCGTATGTCGCTCCGAGCGCCTCGATCATCGGCAAGGTCGTTCTCGAGGACCACAGCAGCGTGTGGTTCGGCGCGACCCTGCGCGGCGACAACGAAACCGTCAGCATCGGCCCCCATAGCAATGTGCAGGACGGCGCGGTTTTGCACACGGATCCGGGGCTTCCGCTCACGGTGGGAGCCCATGTCTCCGTCGGCCATCAGGCCATGCTGCATGGCTGCACGATCGGTGAAGGCTCGCTGATCGGCATCCAGGCGGTTGTATTGAATGCCGCGGTGATTGGCAGGGGCTGTCTGGTCGGCGCCGGCGCAGTCATCACCGAGCGCAAGGTATTTGCCGACGGCACCCTCATTCTGGGAGCGCCCGCCAAGGTGGTGCGCGAGCTCACCGCCGAAGAGCGCGAGAATCTTCTCGGGGTTGCCGCGAACTACGCCGCGCGCGGCGCGTACTATCGAAGTCATCTGCAGCTTATCGCGTAGCGGCCGTCTCGATCGCGGAGCTACGCTATCCGCGCTGGATCTCCGGATTTCTCACTGCGCGGGCTTGTCCGGGCCGTTGGCCGGCTTGTCGTCCGCTTTGGCGCCCTTCACGGCCGCTTTGGTCTTTTCCGCACCGCGCTTGGCTGCCGTGGAGACCTCGTGGGCTCCTTCCTTGCTCTTGGTGGCAACTTCGTGTGCCACTTCTTTGCTCTTGGTGCCAACTTCGTGCCCGACTTCTTTTGCCGCCACGGCGACCTGTTTTGCGCCTTCCTTCGCCGCGGCCGCGACTACTTTGGCGTCATGTTTGACCGTCTCGCCGACCGTCTTGGCATCGTGCGATACCGTTGCGGCAACGCCGTCGGGCGGATCCGAGGCATGCGCGTTAAATGCCAGTGCCAACAGCACCCCCAGACCGATCAAGGACGCGTCAATATTAGTTTTCATACGCCTGTCTCCTCCGGCGAGCCGAACACGCCGCCGTATTGTTCTCGAAGAATCGCTTTCTGTACTTTGCCAGTTCCTCCCACGGGAAGCGATTCCAAAAATATGACCTCGTCCGGAACGCACAAGCGGGCCATTTGCTTCGCCAGAAACTCCAGGATTTCCTCTCGCTCCAGGGTCCTGCCCGGCTTGCGCACGACGAAGAGCAGGGGTCTTTCCTGCCATTTCGGGTGCTTCACGCCAATGACGGCCGCCGCCGCCACCGCCGGATGGCCGACGGCGGCATTTTCCAGGTCGATCGAACTGATCCATTCGCCCCCGGTCTTGATCAGATCCTTGACACGATCTCGGATCTGCATGACGCCTTGGGGATCGATGGTGGCGATATCGCCGGTGGGAAACCAGCCCGCCGCGAGCGGTGAGGAATCGCATTTGTAGTATCGGCTCACGATCCACTGCCCGCGCACCATGAGTTCGCCCTGCGATTTGCCGTCGCGCGGCAATGTGGCGCCGCGCTCGTCGACCACTTTGACGTCCACGCCGAACACGGGTTTCCCCTGCTTGGCGACGATCGAGTGTCCCTCCGCCGGCGTTAACCGCTGCTGCTCGCAATCCAGGCTGCACAACGTCGCGACCGCAACGGTCTCCGTCATCCCCCAGCCTTGCCGCACGTCGATACCGTATCGATCACACAGCGTCGAGATCAAGGGACGCGGCAGCGCCGATCCGCCAGAGATGACACGTTGCAGGGTGGAGAAACGCAAATCATTCTGCTCGAGGTACTGCACCAGGCCCAGCCAAATAGTGGGGACGCCGGCACTGACGGTTACGCCTTCGGCTTCCATCAAGCCGTAGAGACCGGCGCAGTCCAACCGTGGGCCGGGCAATACCAGCTTCGCTCCAGCAATCAATGCGGCATAGGGAATGCACCAGGCATTGATGTGGAACATGGGTACGATCGGCAGCACGGTGCCTCTCGGACACAGGCCCAATACTCCGGGCATGCAGATGGTGATGGCGTTCAGCACCATCGACCGGTGTGAATACAGAGCGCCCTTCGGGTTTCCGGTCGTGCCGGAGGTATAGCAAAGCACGGCGCCCGTGCGCTCGTCGAATTCCGGCCAGTCGAATTGCTCGCTGTGCGCGGCAATCAGATCCTCATAGCAACGAAGGTTGGGTATCCCCTGTGCCGCGGGCATGTTCGCGGCATCGCTGAGGCAGACCCAGGCCTCGATGTTCGGGCAATGGGGCGCAATTCTCTCGACCAAGGACGCGAAGGTTGCGTCAAACAGAAGTACTCGATCTTCGGCATGGTTGATGATGTAGATCAGCTGTTCTGGATGCAGGCGCGGATTGCAGGTATGCATCACCATGCCGCTGCCGGAAACAGCGTAATAGGCTTCCAGGTGGCGGTGATTGTTCCAAGCGATGGACCCGACCGCACTCCCGGCCGCCAGTCCCAGGTGGCGCAGAGCGTGCGCCAGCCGCCGAGCGCGCGCAGCGCACGCGGCAAAACTGTAGCGAAAGACGGGGCCGTGCGTCTCACGCGAGACGATTTGCGTGGTTCCGAACTGCGCCGCCGCATGCTCGATGATGTCGGAAATCAGCAAGGGCCGTTCCATCATGAGTCCCGGCTGCAGCATCAGCGTTCCCCCGTGCATCCCAGCGATGCTCTCATTATATGCTCTAGCGCTTCGCCTCTTGCTCTCGGTACGCAACCCAGCTCTGGTCGATCAAGTACGCATGGATGTGCTCGACGTCTTTCTCGCTCAGGATGTCGTCGAACCGTTCCATGCCGGCGGGCGCGAGCACCCCCTTCAGCACGATGTCCTTGAACGCCGCATGCAGACCGGCGTTGAGTTTGCGGAGGTCAGGTGTGCTGCTCGGCCCCAGCACATGGCAGCGCGAACACTCTTCGACGAATTTGATCTCGCCTGCGTCGATCTCCGCCTTGGTTGCGGTTTCGATCGGGGGCTTTTCAAATGGCTCCTCCACGCGCGGCGCCGGCGCCGGAACTGCGCCGCCCCCCAATTTGAAGGCAATGATGCGGTTGATGTTCTGATACTTGAGAGCGGCGCTGCTCGGCGGGATGGGACCCACCGTAATCGCGGCGCCCCCGTATCCCGCCTGGATGGCCACGAATTGCTCGCCGTTGACGGAGTAGGTCATGGGTGCCGCCATGAGATGGCTTCCGGTTTTGATCACCTTCAGCACCTTTCCCGTATCGGCGGCATATCCCCTCGGACGTCTCGTGTTCCCAGACGGTTTTCTGCGCCACCGGGTCCCAGGCGCGCAGCAGCTCGCGCACCGGCTTCACCTTGCGCGCCGCTTTGATCGCATGCAGGTCAGGGACCGGTCCGTACAGTTTCTTCAAGGCTGCGGCATCGTAGGTGTCATCCGGAAAGATGCCCTGCACGGTGAAGAACCCGTCGAGGTATTTCATGGTGCCGCCGTTATGCAGCATGTCGATCCATACCGCCGACACGTCGATGACGGGAATATAGACCAAGTGCGTCTGCGCACTGTAGGACATGGGGTTCCAGGTGTGTCCGCCCGCCCAGGAGGGATAGACATTCTTGGGCGAGGAATACCAATCGGCCTGCGCGGTCACGACCGGCCGCCCTGTCTTCATGTCGACGTGAGTAGCCCAGTTCACGTAGGTATAGTTCTTCGCGGAGAGGAGCTTGCCGGTCTTTCGGTCGAGGACGTAGAAGAAGCCGTTCTTGGAGGCCTGCATGATCACCGGCCGGGGCGTGCCGTCTACGGCCAAGTCGGCAAGAATCAATTTCTGTACCGAGTCGTAGTCCCAGCTGTCGCGCGGCGTGGTCTGGTAATACCAGGCCATGCGTCCGGTGGCCGCGTCCAGCGCCAGGATGGATGCGGTGAACAGGCTGTCGAGCTTCGCCGGCCCGAGCTGGCGCAGGTCATAAGGCGCCGCATTGGCCGTGCCGAAGTAGACGAGATTGAGGGCCGGATCGTAGGCAAATCCATCCCAGACCGTTCCGCCCCCATGCAACTCGGGTTTGCGATGGGGATCCCAAGTCTTGTCCGCCTGCGCCAATTCCGGATTTTCATAGGGCTGTCCAACGGGGGGCGGCACCGTGTAGAAGCGCCACTTGAGTGCGCCGGTGTCCAAATCGTAGGCCGCGACATAGCCACGCACGGCCGTGCGGCCCATGTCGGCGCCGCCGTTGCCGATGACCACCACCGAACCTGCGATTTGCGGCGCTCCCGTGCTGGAGTAGGGCAGCTTGTGATCGGTGATGGTATCGGCTTCCCAGATCTTCTTGCCCGTCCCGGCGTTCAACGCATGCAGACGTCCGTCGGTCGAGGCAACATAAACCTTGCCCTTCCACACCGCCACGCCGCGGTTGACCAGATCACAGCAGGGGTGTCGGCCGATGAAGTAGTCGGGCTTCGGGTCATAGCGCCACAGTTCCTTGCCGCTGGCGGCATCCACCGCGTACACATAACCCCAGGTTCCCGAGGTGTACATGACTCCGTCGATGACGATGGGGGTGGCTTCCTGACCGCGCATGGGATCGCCCAGGTCGTACTGCCACGCAAACCCCAGTTGCTTGACGTTCTTCGCGTCGATGTTCGCCAAGGGTGAGTGGTAGCTGCCGTCCTTGTCGCGGCCGCCGGTGAACCAGTTCTGCGGCTCTTTGTCCGCTCCCAGCAATCGCGCCGTGTCCAGATTGCCCGGTACCTGCGGCGGAATCGCGGCCCGAGCCGGCTTCGGCGCCATCGGCAACGCTAGCGCCAGAGCCAGCGTCAACGCCGTGCTCGTCAGTAGGACGCTTGTCCCGCGCGAGCCGAGGCGGGCGAATGTTTGGTATCTGAGCAAGGTTTATTCTCCTGCAGGGTCGGTCGAGAGCTTAATGAACATCCGGCGCCAACGGTACCACCGGCTCGCGTCCGATGATGCCCCCCAATGTCGGGAATCGATTGTTCCCAGAGCGTACCCAATGGCGCCGGTGTGGCGCTGGTCGTCAGCGGGGAAGGGCTTGCATCGCGACACACGCAGTGTGCCGCAGCGTCCACCGCCGGCCGGTTCGGGACTGCACGAGCACGCAGTGCGATCCGTGCGCGAATAGTTCGAATCTTTCCGGCCGGTACAGGCTTCGTCCGTCGAGCGGCAAGCCCGACGCGTCGCGGGGATTGGCATGCTCGATGACGAGCGTGTTCGAGGCCGTCAGGGCATCGTCCGCGAGCGTCACCGGCGCGCCATGCAGGGCCTTGCGGACGACGCGCGCCAATTCACTTCGGCTTGAGTCGCTCGGATTGACGATGACGGCCGGCGGGTCGCTCGAATCAGGCCAGGCGGCAATGCATAGCAGCGAGCCGAGCACCAATGACAGGCGGGTACGCACCCACACCTGCATCGCGGCGGCGCCTCACTGCGCCGCCGGCGGGCGGTAAATCCGGTTTTGTCGCCAGAACGACTTGATCACGACGCCGTTCGCCGCCGCCGGCGGTACATAAGCTCCCGCTTGGAGCTGCGGGGGAGGCTGCACGCCGCTCGGCGGCAGGGGGCAAACACCGTTCGCCCGGTAGCTGAGCGCCGACGCGAGCAGGCCTTCTGCCGGGTCCCCGAGGGAGTGCGCAAAGTCGTCCGCCACCGAACAGCCGGGCACCAAGACCCCTTGAGTTGCGACGGTATTGTGAGGCGTGAATCCATCGGGATAGTTGCCGAAGCCCATGGCGTTGACGCTTTGGAACTGGATCGAAAAATAAGTCACGGCACAGTTGTCGGTCGGATAAAACCCGTAGGGCTTGCCACAGGTCGTCGAGCCGATCTGAACGACCTGTACGTTGACGCCCTGGAGGCTGTTGATGATGGACTCGCTGGCGGAACAAGTGCTGCCGGTCGTGAGCACAAAGACTCGCGGCAAGGCTAAGAACGGCAGCGCTTGGCCTGCAGTCGACGAAAATCCTTGGGTAGTCGTATGAAAGCCAAGCGGTGCGATGGCGCTTTGCGTTACCGGATTGACGGTCGGATTCTTGCTGTTGAACTGGTCCAGTTCGAAGGTCTGCCCCGCCGTTAGGTTAGGGCCCGCGATCATGTAGGCGACCTCGCTGGCGATGTCGAGGAAGCCCCCGCCGTTGTAGCGGATGTCGAGAATCAGATCGCGCACGCCGGCGCTCTTCAATTGGCTGAAGGCTGCGACGAGTTCACTTTCGGCGGTCGCGATGTGATCGTTGAAGAGCATGTATCCGACGAGGTCTCCGGCCGCCGTGGAGATGGTCTTTACATTCTGCACCGGCGTTTCTGTGATGGTGCCGGATACCAAAGTCACGGTGCGCGGCGTCGCCATGCCCGCGTCCAAGATCGAAAAGGTGTGGGTCTCTCCCACCGTCTGGGGGCTCAAGCCCGCGTTCAGCGTATTGACGCTCGTTTGATCGTTTGCGTTCACCAGATCGACGCCGTCTACGGTGAGGATCTGCGCTCCCCGTGCGAGACTGGCTGGGGCGACAGCGGCCGGGGATCCCGGTTCGGTATAGCCCACGACGACGTTGCGCGGAGGTGTGCCGGCGATGATCACGAAATGTGCCCCGTAACCTGCTTCCACGCCCGACTGCGAAAGAGACTCCCATGCCGCCGTCGGGTACGTGAAATGGAATCGATCCTTCGGTTTGCCGGATGCCGTGGTTGCCGAGGTCTTCAGCACGTCGAAATAAGCCGAGTCGGAGGTAAAGCCGGCGGGGTCTTGATCCGGGACTTCGCTGAACCACAGATAGAGATCGTTGGTCCACGACCGCAGCCAGTTCTTTTCGTCGAGAGCGGTGCCTGGACGGTCCAAGTAGGCTTTCCCTGTCCCCGGATCGGTGCCGGTCCGCGGGGTCACGCACATGGCCGCGAAGGCCGAGGCCGGAGAAAACTGGCCCTTGACCCACCCAGTGGTGCCTCCGGGGGAATTGATTCCGGCGCTGCCGCCGCCACCGCCGCCGCAGGCATCAAGCAGCGCCGCTGCCGGGATCAACGCAAGCAGCAACGATGCTCTATGAGGATAAAACATAGGAAAACATCCTTGTCGAGAACCCCCGGGACTCAAATGTTACACGGTGCAACAATCGCTGTCTGCGGAGTCCGCGCGCACCCGTCCGGCACCGTTGCTCAATCGTCCTCGTCGCCGTAAATAATGAGCGATAGCATGCGAATCGGGACTTTCTCGAGGCGCTCCGGCCCGTGCGCGATGTCGCCGGAGAAAGTCAAGCTGTCCCCCGGCCGGAGCACATAGGTGTGGCGCCCATGGCGATAGTGGAGCACGCCGGAGAGCAGATGAATGAACTCGATGCCGGGGTGTTGAAAACCCGGGAACACCTCGCTGCGATCGTTCAGCGTCACCAGAAAGGGCTCGAAGATTTTGCGCGGGCCGCGTTGGGCGGCCAGGAGGTGATAGGTATGTCCGCGGCGGGTGCCGCTGCGCACGGTCTCGAGTCCCTCACCGGCGCGGATCAATTGGGCGCCGCCGTCGTCGGCGCCGACCCGCTGCATCAAGGCGGACGCCGTGACGCCCAGAGCTCGTGCCAGGGCGACAATGGTTTCCAAGCTGGGGGAGACTCGGCCGGTCTCGAGCCGGCTCAGCATGGCGCTGCTGATTTCGGCCCGCCGCGCCACGTCGGCCAGGGTCAGGTTTTGGCTCTCCCGTAAACGCCGCGCCGTCCGTCCGAGGTCGACGGCCGGACTCTGTGTGCGCTCCAGGGTGGAGGCCGGCGCCTTGCCTCCAAGGGTCTTCCCCAAGCGAACGCCTGATTCGAGCTTGCGGCCGGCGGAAGGCGGCTTCCGGCTCAGCGGAGGCATTGCACAATACGCAAATGATTTGCTCCACAGTTAAAATTTCGTTTATATTCTCGCATGGTAACCCCCTGCTAACTCTGTGTCGCGCCAAGGGAATTCCACTGTAGTTCCATGCCCCACCGCTTACTTCGTTTCGGCCTATCGCGCAAGCATCCCGAACCGCGCATGTTCACGCGCCACGACTCGTTGAAGACGGGTTATGACGTGGTCATCATCGGGGCGGGCGGCCATGGACTGGCGGCGGCCTACTACCTGGCTCGCGATCACGGCATTCGCAACGTGGCGGTGCTCGACAAGGGCTATCTCGGCGGCGGCAATACCGGCCGCAACACCACCATCATTCGCTCCAACTACCTCACTCCCGAGGGGGTGAAATTCTACGACGAGAGCGTGCGCCTGTGGCAGGACCTCGCCACCGATTTCGATTTGAATTTGTTCTATTCGGCGCGCGGCCACTACACGCTCGCGCACACGGATTCGGCGATGCGCACCATGCGCTGGCGGGCGGAGGTGAACAAGCACTACGGTGTGCGTTCCGAGGCCGTCGATGCCGCTTTCGTCAAGCGCGGGATTCCTTCGCTCGACATGACCTGCGGCGGCCATGCGCCGATTCTCGGCGCCCTGTTCCATGAACCGGGCGCCATTGCGCGCCACGACGCGGTGGCCTGGGGATATGGACGCGGCGCCGATCAGCGCGGCGTGGAGATCCATCAACAAACCGAAGTCACGGGGATTCGCGTGCAAGGCGGCCGGGTGGTCGGCGTCGACACCACTCGCGGGCCCATTGCCGCGTCGAAGGTATTGTGCGCGGTTGCCGGATTCACCCCGCGAATTCTCGACATGGTGGACCTGCACACTCCCATCTACGTGCATCCATTGCAGGCCATGGTGTCCGAGCCCGTGAAGCCCTGGCTCGATCCCATCATCGTGTCGGGCTCGCTGCACGTCTATGTGTCGCAATCCGCCCGCGGCGAACTGGTGATGGGTGCGTCGCTCGATCCCTACGAGCTGCATGCCACACGGCCGACGCTGGATTTCGTCGAGGGTTTGGCCTCGCATATGCTGGACATGTTCCCGTTCTTGAGCGAAGTCAAGGTGAACCGCCAATGGGCGGGGCTCGCCGACATGACGCCGGACTTCGCGCCCATCATGGGCGTGACACCGGTCGAGGGCTTCTTTCTGGATGCCGGATGGGGCACCTGGGGCTTCAAGGCGACGCCGGTGTGTGGCAAGACGATGAGTCATACCGTGGCGACGGGGCGCAATCATCCCTTGATCGAGGGATTCACCTTCGATCGCTTCGCACGCTACCAGCTCACCGGTGAGAAAGGCGCGGCGTCGGTGGGCCACTGATGAAGATCCTGGTGTGCCCTTTGAACGGTCCGCGACCGGTGTCGGAATTCGCGTACGGCGGCGAGGTGCGCCGCAGCCCCGACCCGAATACATGCAGCGATGCCGAGTGGAGCAGCTACGTGTTCAATCGCTCCGGTTCGCCCGGCGTCAAGTATGAGTGGTGGTGCCACATCGCCTCGGGTTTCTGGTTCGTGGTCTTGCGCGACACCACACGCGATGTAGTGATCGACACCTTTCCGGCGGAGGCGGTGCGCCGCGGCTTGCCGACGCCGCCGGCGGCTGCCGCGCCATGACGCATCGCCTGGAAGCGCACGCCGAGGAGTGGCTGGATCGCACGGCCCCACTGCGGTTCACTTTCGAAGGCCGGGAATATCAGGGGTATTCGGGCGACACGATCTCTTCGGCGCTCGCGGCGGCGGGAGTGCCGTATGTGGCGCGCAGCTTCAAATACCACCGTCCGCGCGGCATCCTGTCCTTCGCGAATCACGACAGCAACACCCTGTTCCAAGTCGACGGGGTGCCTAATGTGCGCGGCGACGTGACCTGGCTGCGCGATCGTATGCGTGTGTCGGCCGTCAATACCTTCGGCGGCCTGTGGCGCGACAGGGCGCGAGTGCTGGATCGCTTCGCGCGCCTGTTGCCGGTGGGATTCTATTACAAGGCGTTTCATTCCAAGGCTCTGTTCCCGCGCTGGGAGCGCATGTTCCGCACGCTCACGGGATTGGGAAAGGTTTCTCTCGGCGCCCCGCGCGAGGCGACGCCCAAGCGCTATGGTTTCTGCGATGTGTTGGTGATCGGCGGCGGCCCAAGCGGCCTGGCGGCCGCGCTCGCCGCGGCGCAGGCCGGCGCGCAGGTGGCCTTGGCGGATGAAGCGTTGCGGCTCACCGGCAATGGCGCGCCGCCGGCGCTGGTCCGGGCGGTGCGCGACTCGGCCTCCATTACCTTGTTTCCGGCTACCGTTGCCGCCGGCTACTACGCGGATCACTGGGTCGCGCTGGCGCAGCAGGCGCGCATGACGAAGATGCGCGCCGGCGCCGTGGTAGTTGCCACCGGAGTGATCGAGCAGCCGGCCGTGTTTCGCAACAATGATCTGCCCGGCGTCATGCTGGCGTCCGGCGCGGCACGGCTTGCCGCGCGGCACGGCGTCGCTCCCGGCCGCCGAGTAGTCATCATTGCCGCCAATCTGGATGCCTATGCAACCTGCCTCGAGCTGCATGCGCGAGGCGTGCAGGTAGCCGCCATCGTCGATTTGCGCGCGGTCGCGGAGAGCGATGCGGCCGTGTCAGCCTGCGCGGCGCTGGGCCTGGTCGTGCTGCGGGCGCATGCGCCTTATGAGGCCGTCCGCGGGCCGGAGGGCACGGTCGCCGGATTGACGGTCGCACCGGTGAATGAAGCCGGCCACGTCGATGCGAGCGCGCAGCGGCGTATCGACTGCGATGCGATTTTGATGAGCGTGGGATGGGCGGCCGCCATGCAGCTCTATCTCCAAGCCGGCGGCAGCACGCGATTTTCCGAGGAGCTGCAGCAGTTCGTCCCGGTGGATTCGCCGCCGGGAATATTTGCAGCCGGCCGCATGAACGGCGTCTACGATCTCGAATCGCGTCTCGCCGACGGCCGGCGCGCGGGATCGCAGGCGGCAGCTCATGTGGGATTCGGCGTGCCGAGCGGCACAGCCGTCGCGCGCAGCACGCGCTGTCCCTCGCATCGGTTTCCCATATTCGATCACCCGGAAGCCAAGAACTTCGTCGACTTCGACGAGGACCTGCAGGTCAAGGACTTGGAAAACGCAGCGCAGGAAGGATTCGATTCCAGCGAACTGCTCAAGCGCTACAGCACGGTGGGCATGGGCCCCTCGCAGGGCAAGCATTCCAACATGAACGCGCTGCGCATTCTTGCGCGCATCCGCGGGGTCGGCGTGGAGCAGCTCGGCCTGACCACGGCTCGGCCCATGTATCACCCGGTGCCGATGAAGCTGCTGGCGGGCCGCAGCTTCTACCCGGAGCGGCGCACGCCATGCGACGCGCAACATGGCGCATTGGGCGCGGTGTGGATGCCGGCGGGCAACTGGCGAAGACCCGAATACTATGCGGTGTCCGGCGAGAGCCGCGCACAGAGCATCGATGCCGAGGTTCACGCGGTACGCAGCAGTGTCGGGCTCATCGATGTAGGGACGCTCGGCAAAATAGAGGTCTACGGACCGGACTCGGCCGAGCTTCTGGACCGCGTTTATGCCGGACGATTTTCCGATTTGAAAGTCGGCATGACGCGCTACGGACTGATGCTGGACGAGTCGGGCGTCATCATCGACGACGGCGTCATCGCGCGCCTGGGCGAGGAGCTCTTTTACTTCACGACCACCACCGGCGGTTCCGCGACCGTGTTTCGCGAATTACTTCGGCTGAATGCGCTGTGGGGCCTCGACTGTACGCTGGTGAACGTCACTGGCCACCGGGCGGCATTCAATTTCGCGGGCCCCTCGAGCCGGGGGATATTGCAGCAATTGACCGATATCGACCTGCGGGATGAGGCATTTCCTTATTTGGCTGTACGGTCGGGGCAGGTGGCCGGCGCTCCGGCGCGCTTGATGCGCGTCGGCTTTGTCGGTGAACTCGGATTCGAAATCCATGTGGCCGCCGGACGGGGCCGCGAGGTCTGGGAGGCGCTCCACTCTGCCGGCCTGCCGCTGGCCTTGAGGCCCTTCGGCGTCGAAGCGCAACGCGTGCTGCGCTTGGAAAAAGGTCATTTCATCGTGGGCCAGGATACCGACGGTTTGACCGACCCCTTGGAGGCGAGCGCGATGTGGGCGGTGGCCATGAAGAAGCCCTTCTTCGTCGGGCAGCGGAGCCTCCGCATCCTGCAAGCGCGCGGTCCCCGGCAAAAGCTGGTGGGCATCGAGCTTGCCGCAACGGCACCCCTGCCCAAGGAGTGTCATTTGATCATCGACAAGGGCGCGATCGCCGGCCGCGTTACCAGCGTGACCCATTCGCGGGCGTTGAACAAATCCATCGGACTCGCCATGCTGTCGCCGGATCTGGCGCAGGTCGGGCGCGACATCCACATTCGCACCGACAACGGCGATATGCTGGCGGCGCGAGTCGCGGCGCCGCCGTTTTACGACCCGAAGAATTTGCGGCAGAAAGCGGATGCGGGCGCATGAGCGCGCTGACGCTCGAGTTGCGCGAAAAGCGCGATCGGCTGGGCCTCAAGGGTCCGCGAGCCGCGGAATGGTTGGCTGCACAGGGGATTGCATTGCCGATGACGCCGAATACATGGACGCACTCGGAAGGGGCCGTCGCCGCCGGCGCGGTGCTGGTGGCGCGGCTTGGCACCGCCGAGTTTTTTCTCGAGGACGGCGCCGGCGGAACGACGCTCGGGCGAATTGCTCCCGCATTGGACCAGAGTCCGCCGGGGGTGTATCCGGTGTTGCGCGAGGACTGGGCCTTTCTTCTCGGCGGCGACGAGGTCCACGACGTGCTCGCGCAGGTTTGCAATGTGAATTTCGCTGCGCTGTCGCTCACCTCCCGTCCCTTGATAATGACGCTCATGATCGGCGCCGCGGTGCTGGTCGTACCGCAGAGCGCGGGGGACGGCGGGCAGAGCGGATCGGCAAAGCGTCACTATCGGATCTGGTGCGATCCGACTTTCGGTCCATACCTTGGCGAGTCCTTGGGCGCGGTGGTCATTGAATGCGGCGGTAGATACACGGGGGTTTCGGGATGAATCAACAAGCAGCGAAGAAATTTTTCGAAGAACACAAGATCCGCTATGTGCTGGCGCAGTTCGTGGATATCCATGGCGCCGCGAAGGCCAAGGCCGTGCCGGTCGAGCATCTGGAGATGGTCCTCACGGACGGCGCGGGTTTCGCCGGCTTCGCCTTATGGGGATTCGGCATGGGCCCCGAAGGTCCCGACTACATGGCGGTCGGCGATCTCTCGACGCTGCAGGACATACCGTGGATGCCGGGCTATGCGCGCATCGTGTGCAATGGGGTGGTCAACAAGAAACCCTATGCCTTCTGCTCCCGGGTGGCGCTGCAAGCGCAAATTGCGCGCCTCACTGAACGCGGGCTCACCCTGTACACCGGCATCGAACCGGAGTTCATGCTGCTGTCCCGGCGCGCGGATGGGAGCCTCGGGCCCGCCGACTCCACCGACGATCTCGACAAGCCTTGCTACGACTACAAGGGTCTGTACCGCAGCCGCGAGGTGCTCGATGAGATGGTGGCGGGGCTTCGCGCCGTGGGCATCGACGTGTATCAAATCGATCACGAGGACGGCAACGGCCAGTTCGAAATCAATTTCACCTACGCCGATGCGCTCAAGTCCGCGGATAACTTTACTTTCGTCAAAATGGCGGTCAGCGAGATCGCCCACAAGCACGGCATGACCGCGACGTTCATGCCGAAGCCGTTTGCGAACCGCGCCGGCAGCGGCGCGCATTTTCACGTGTCGCTGGGTTCGGCGACGCAGAAGAATGCGTTCTACGACAAGAACGACAAGTCGGGCATGGGCCTGTCGAAGATGGCGTATCAATTCCTGGCGGGCGTCCTGCATCATGCGCGCGGCCTTTGCGCGGTCGCCGCGCCCACCGTCAATTCCTACAAGCGGCTGGTCGTGGGCCGTGCTCTGTCGGGCGCCACGTGGGCACCCGCTTACATTACCTACGGCGACAACAACCGTACCGCCTGCGTCCGCGTACCGCATGGTCGTCTTGAAATCCGCTTGCCGGATTCCGCGTGCAATCCCTATCTCGTATCCGCAGCCTTGATCGCCGCCGGGCTCGACGGAATCGACCGGAAACTCGATCCCGGCCCCGCGCAGAACATCAATCTGTACCAGCTGTCGCCGGAAGAATTGGCCGCCAAGGGCATCAAGCTGCTGCCGCAGTCCCTGCACGAAGCCATCGATGCGCTCGAACAGGATACGGTGATCTGCAATGGCTTAGGCGCGGATCTCGCGCGCGAATTCATTCGCTTGAAGCGCATGGAATGGACGGAATACTCGCGGCATGTGTCCGATTGGGAATCACGGCGTTATCTGGAATTCTTTTAGGCGAATGCTTTAGGAGCTGGCCCATGTGTGGAATCGTCGGTCTTCTGGTCAAGAATCCTGCTCTGCGCAATCAACTCGGCGCGCTCATGGTGCCGATGCTGGTGGGCATGACCGAGCGCGGTCCCGATTCCGCGGGGCTCGCCGTTTACACCACCCCGGTGTCGGAGCGGCACCATAAGCTCAGCCTGTACAGCGGCGAGAACGCCGTCGACTGGTCGGAATTGCTGTCGCGGATCGCCGCCGACTTTGCCCACTCGCACGAGATAACGGCGCAGGGCAATCACGCGGTGCTGATCAGCGCGGCCGACCCGGATCTGCTCATGGCCTGGTTCGCGCGCAATGCGCCGATGGTCGCCGTGCTGTCGGTGGGACAATCGATCGATCTCTACAAGGACGTGGGTGCACCGGCGGATATCGCCGACCGGTACGCCTTCAAGTCGCTGCGCGGTTCGCATCTGGTGGGACACACCCGCATGGCCACCGAATCGGCCGTGACCCCGGCGCATGCGCATCCGTTCACCGCAGGGCGCGACTTTTGCCTGGTGCACAACGGTTCGCTGTCCAATCCACATTTGGTGCGCAAGCGATTGGAGCCGCTGGGCATAGAATTCGAGACGGACAACGACACCGAGGCGGCGTGCCGTTTCTTCGAGTGGCGGCTGCGCGAAGGCGATGACCTGAAGACGGCGGTGCAACGCGGCTTCAGCGAATTGGATGGGTTTTACACCTTTTTGATGGGCACCGACCAAGAGCTTCTCATCGTGCGCGACGCGTTCGCGTGCAAGCCGGCGGTGGTGGCCGAGACCGACGACTATGTCGCCATCGCCTCGGAGTTCCGCTCATTGGCGCATCTGCCGAACATTTCCCATGCAACGCTGTTCGAGCCCAAGCCGGAGGAGATTTATTCATGGCGAATTTGAGGCCGTTGCTGAGGCGCAGCGAGTTTGATCTCGCGCACGACAGCCTGCGGGACTTGAATCTATATCTGCACAAGCAGGCGGCCCAGGACGGCGTGTCGCAAATTGAGGTGAAAAATCCGGACGGGGCGCATTCCATCGCCTGCGGCCTCGATGCCGACCTCGACGTGCAGATTCACGGCCACGTCGGCTATTACGTGGCGGGGATGAACAAGCACGCCTCGGTCACGGTGCACGGCAATGCAGGTCCGGGCGCCGCCGAGAATATGATGTCGGGCCGCGTGCACATCCGGGGCTTCGCCTCCACCGCCGCGGGCGCCTCCGCGCATGGCGGCCTGCTGATCATCGACGGCGATGCGTCCTTGCGTTGCGGCATTTCGCTCAAGGGCGCCGACATCGTGGTGGGCGGCAGCGTCGGCAGCTTTTCCGCATTCATGGCGCAGGCGGGCCGCATCGTGATCTGCGGCGACGCCGAGGACGCGCTCGGCGATTCCTTGTACGAAGCGGTCATCTATGT
>WNFR01010157.1_pt1 | contig 17351 bp, 16 predicted proteins | sample 5400221 | NCBI WGS metagenome assembly WNFR01 (sample SAMN13153357, study PRJNA577476) | soil metagenome | isolation source: 40 cm soil under Madrone tree | place: USA:California | collected 2016-06-14
CGGTAGGGAAGCCACGGCATCGTCGTGGCTGACCACGCCGCGCGCGAAAGCCTACCACGGGGAAATCGGTAGGGAAGCCACGGCTGCGGAGACGCCGAGCAGTCCGTCGTCGGCAGCCTACCACGGGGAAATCGGTAGGGAAGCCACGGCATCGAAGATGGTGAGATCGCCCGCCTTCGCAGCCTACCACGGGGAAATCGGTAGGGAAGCCACGGCGGGTCGAGGAGTAGGTGGCGCGCGTGCCGGAGCCTACCACGGGGAAATCGGTAGGGAAGCCACGGCCGCCGAGACATGCGCGCGCGAGCCCAAATTAGCCGACCACGGGGAAATCGGTAGGGAAGCCACGGCCTACTTCGACGCGCGCGCCTTGGCGGGCACAGCCTACCACGGGGAAATCGGTAGGGAAGCCACGGCACAACGCGTGACGACACCGAACACAGTCGAAGCCTACCACGGGGAAATCGGTAGGGAAGCCACGGCGCGACCCCGGTTGCAGTTTTTGCGCTCGGCAGCCTACGACGGGGAAATCGGTAGGGAAGCCACGGCCTGTGCAGCGAATGGCGGCCCAAGCGCTATAGCCTACCACGGGGAAATCGGTAGGGAAGCCACGGCGCCATCGGCCGCGCGCAATCGACCGTATGGAGTCTACCACGGGGAAATCGGTAGGGAAGCCACGGCGACAGGGAAGCCACGGCACGCAGTTCTTGGCCCTCGAAGGGAATGGCAGCCTACCGCGGGGAAATCGGTAGGGAAGCCACGGCGTAGCCCTTGTAGTAGGCCATATGGTCGGGAGCCTACCACGGGGAAATCGGTAGGGAAGCCACGGCTGCCACTGAATCTACTCCTTAGATTCGCTGAGCCTACCACGGGGAAATCGGTAGGGAAGCCACGGCGTTGGCCTGGAACTCGTTCTCCTTGGCCTGAGCCTACCACGGGGAAATCGGTAGGGAACCCACGGCTCATGCTTGATAGTCGTAGTGCCAGTTCGATCGAAGCCGGCACAGGTGAAGAAACTAACGACGGTCGTGGAGAGTAGCCTTTGCTGCCGGAGCACAGGCAATGCGACGCAGCTCCTCGACCAGTGCGCCGTGGATCTCAGGGCCGAAGCCGTCGACCGTGGCCTCGCGGCGCGCGGTGACGCCGTCGACGGCGCCTGCCTGGTCGACGGTGGCCTGGGTGACGGCAAGGTCGCGCTCGGCCGTCAGGAGCGACAGCATCCGGTCGCGCCAGTCCGGCCGCAGCACGGCAAGCGCCGCCATCAGGCCGTAGGCGCCCCAGTTGGAGACTCCCGCCACGATCAGGTGATCGCATGATGTGACGCTGGCGATGGCCGCGCCATTGGGCACTTCGGCGGCGATCAGCGCGCGTGAAAGCTTGCCCATGCCCATTTCGTTGCCGCCATCGCCCACCGCGAGCCGCCGCCAGTCGCCGGCGAGGTAAAGATCGTCGAGCGGCGCCGTCCAGGGCGAGACATCGACGCCCCGCATGTTGCGCGGCTTGCCGTCGATGCTGCGACCGCAGCGCTCGATCGAGATGGCATGGTCGACCTCGGCGGCGCGCCATGCGGCGATCGTCCGTTCGATCGCGCCGGCATCGTCCAGGGCGATCTCGTCCACGGTGACAGCGCCCTCGCCTGCCGTCCCACCCGCAGCCAGAACCGCCGCCCGCACGGCTTTTGCGCAAGGACTGTCGACGGCGATGCGCGCCTGCACGCCACAGGCCGCCAAACCCGCCGCCAGCAAGGCGGTGCCCGCCGGTCCATCCGTCTCCGGTGCCGCCACATCGCCCCGCGGCACGAAGAAGCCGGTGATCAGGCCGACGGACGAGGCTCCGGCCAGGGTCTCGGCGGCAGCTTGCAATTCGCCTGCGGTGGCGTCGATCAGTCTTTGCGTCTTGCGTCCGACATCGCGGCAAATCAGCTTTTCGATCGCGCCAATCCGCCGCGCCGCCTCATTTTTCTTTTGCGACATACACGCCCATCCAATCGGTGGGCGAATCGTCGATCAACCCATCCACCCGTTCCCGCATCATGCTGTAATAGCTCTGCTGCCAGCCCGCCGCATCGGCCGCGACGACGCAGTCGGCGATCATGTCCTGCGCCTCGGCGAAGGCTGCGGAGCGATAGGCCTCGAGAAAGGCCAGATGCTGGCGCTGCAGCTCGAGAAAAGCCGGAGTCTGCGCCACGATCGCATCGCCGAGCAGCGCGTACATGCGCTCCGGCGCGGTCTTGCCCTTGACCATGATCAGGTCGAGTTCGATCACGGCCATGTCCGGCACTTCCAGGCGGGTCTTCTCGCCGATGACGATATCGACACCGTAGGTCTTGCACTGGCCTTCGAGCCGTGCGGCGAGATTCACGGCATCGCCCAGGCAGGAATAGGTGAAACGCTGGGTCGAGCCGAAATTGCCGACCGAGGCATCGCCGGTATTGAGGCCGACGCCGATATTGACCGGCATGTGCGCCCGGCCGTCGCGCTCGGCCTCAGCCTGCCATTCGACGTTGAGGTCGCGCAGCCGCGCCTGCATCGCCAGAGCCGTGTCGCAGGCGTGCGCGGCATGATGCTCGATGGCGAGCGGGGCGTTCCAGAAGGCCATGATGGCATCGCCCATGTATTTGTCGATGGTGCCCTGGCGGCTGAGGATCAGGTCGGTCATGGGCGTCAGGAAGTTGTTCATGAAGCGCGTCAGGCCGTGCGGATCGAACTGTTCGGAAATGGTCGTGAAGCCGCGCACGTCGGTGAACATCACCGTGATCTCGCGCAGCTCGCCGCCGAGCTGCAGCAGCTTGGGATTGCGCGCCAGCTGCTCGACCAGGCTGGGCGAGAGGTAGAGCCGGAAGGCGCCGCGGATCTGCGCCCGCTCGCGCTCGGTGCTCATGAAGGCGAGCGCCGTGCCGCCGACATAGATCGCCGCCAGGGTGGCCGGCGGGTAGATCGGATCAAATAACAGTTTTAAATCGGTAAATGCGTACCAGGGCGCACCGAGACCGACAATGATAAAAAAACTCGTGACGACCGCCATGCGACCGGCCGACAGGCGCGGCAGCAGCCAGACGACCACCAACCCGAGCACGGTGAGGTAGACGAATTCCAGGCCATCGGCGAAATCCGGCCGGGCCAGGAAGTCTTGCGTCAGGATCTGTTCGGCGATCTGGGCATGGATTTCGATGCCCGGCACCGAATCCTGCACCGGCGTGTTGCGCAGGTCTTTCAGCCCGATGGCGCTGGTGCCGACAAAGACGACCTGGCCGTCGATCCTGTCGGCCGGCACGGCATCCTTCAACACGTCCTTGGCCGACACAAACCGGCCGGGCTGATGGCCGGTGTCGTAGAGCGTCACCCGCCCCCGGAAGTCGGTCCTGACCTCGAGCGCGCCGGTCTTGATCGCCACGATGCCGGTGCTTTCGCCGTAGCCCTGCTCGCCGCTCGAATTGGACGACTTGATCAGATAGGTGGTGGCGCCCTGCGCCACACGGAGCGCCTCGATCGACAAAGCGGGATAGACATCGGGCTGTCCGGCGAGACGGAACAACATCGGCACCCGGCGGATCACCACGCTTTCGAGATCGGTATTGACGCTGCCATTGCCCTTGGCCGCCGCCTCGAGAATATCGAGCGCCTTCACCGTTCCCCCCTGCGCCGGCAGGAATTTCAGCGGATCATCGCCGGCGGTCACCAGCCCATGGAAACGCCGAGGCGGCTTTGCGGCACCTTTGAGATCGAATCCGAAACCAAGCACGACCCGCGACTGAGCGATCGCCGTGGCGAAGACGGTGTCGTTGTCTTGAATTTGTGCAGCGATCTTCTTGACGGTTTCCGGATCGGTATAGGCGATCAGATCGGGCACCATGCGACTGAGCGACGACCGATCCGGCTCGGCGAAGACCGCGTCGAACGCGACCACCGCGGCACCCTTTTCCGTCAATTTGTCGACCAGCCTGGCGAGAACGGTGCGTGGCCACGGCCACTGGCCATATTCGGCCAGGGCTGCCTCATCGATATCGACGATGCGGACCGGCAGATCCGCCGAATAGGGACGCGGATGGAGCCGTTGATAAGTGTCGAAGGCGACATCGCGCAGCCGGGCCATCTCGCCCGGATCGCCCGCCCGCAGGACCAGCGCACCGAGCAGGATCAGGAAGGCTGCCAACATCGGGGCGCGGGGTGCGTCTTTTGGAATGAACAGCCGACTGATACGCATTTCCCGCAGCGCTCCCCCTTTCGGGCATCACTTTACGGAAGGACCGTACTTAAGCCAAATAGCTCCCGTGCCACCCCTCCCCACTTTGCCCGTCCATTCCACCCTGCTCGGCATCTATGCCAAGCTGGTGTCGCTCGTGCTGTTCTCGACCATGGATGCGCTGGTGAAGTGGCTGGGCGACAGTTATGGGCCCTTTCAGCTCATGCTGTTTCGCAGCGGCATCGCCATGGTGCCGCTCTTCGTGCTGATCGCCCGCTCCGGGGGCCTGAAGGTCGTACGGTCAAATCGCCCCTGGATGCAGGCAGGGCGCATCTGTGCCGGCTTCGCCAGCCTGCTGGGCTTCTTCTATGTCTTCCCGCGCATGCCGCTTGTCGATGTCTATGCCATCTCCTTTGCCGCCCCGTTGTTCATGGTGGCCCTCTCGGTGCCGCTGCTTGGCGAAACGGTCGGCGTGCGGCGCTGGTGTGCGGTCGCGGTCGGCTTTGCCGGCGTGCTGATCATGCTTGAACCCTGGAACATGTCCTTCCACTGGCTGTCGCTGGCCGTGCTGGCCGCTACTTTCAGCTACGCGCTGTCGACCGTGCTGGTGCGCCGGGTCAGTCGCTACGACCACGACGCCGCGACGATCTTCTGGTTTTCCCTGATCGCAAGCTCGGTCTCGCTGGTGGGCGCCATCCCTGAATGGAAAGCACCGACGCCGCTGGACTGGCTGCTGCTCTGCTCCCTCGGCCTGCTGGGCGGCCTGGCGCAGATCCTGGTCACGCGGGCTCTGAGGCAGGCCCCCGCCTCGATCCTGGCGCCCTTCGACTACGCCTCGATCGTCTTTGCCCTGCTCTATGGTTATGTCGTGTTCCACGAGGCACCCTCGACTGCGGTCTGGTATGGCCTGCCGCTGGTCATCGGATCGGGCCTCTATGTCCTCCACCGTGAGCAGGCACGCTCCCGCGGTCGCAGGCTGGCGATCGCTAATCCTTAAGCTATTTGAGGGTATTAGCGGCCATTGACGAACCCCTTCGCAATCCACATCTTGTGGCCGAGGACCAAGCATATGACCGATACGACCTTTTCCGTGACCGACAGCGCCGCCCAGCGGATCGCTCTCCTGGCCTCCAGGGAGGCCAAGCCCGTCATGATGCGCGTCGCCGTGCTCGGCGGCGGCTGCTCTGGCTTTCAGTATTCCTTCTCCTTCGAGGAAAGTCGCAACGACGACGATCTGGTGATCGAGCGCAATGGCGCGGCGGTGCTGGTCGACAGCACGTCGCTGGAGCTGCTCAAGGGCAGCCAGCTCGATTATGTGAACGAGATGGTCGGCGCCTCCTTTCAGGTGAACAACCCCAACGCCACCTCTTCCTGCGGTTGCGGCAACTCCTTCAGCGTGTGAGAAGGAAATTCGAACGAACTGTTGCTTCAATCTACTTTGGTCGCTGTCGCAGAAATACAGATCGTTCGGCCGACGATTCAATGTGATTTGAAAGGCTAAGCCAAAGAGCCTCAACGGACGACGCATCGACTGCTGTACGCCGCACCAGGATGCGGGCAATCGGTCCCACGAACTGGGTGAGTACCTCTTGCACCCGCTCCAGCTCCTGTTCAGGGAGCCGACCACCGCGGACGCTCTTGTTGCCTTGCGATGATCCGCTCCCTGTCTCAGGTGAGCGGGAACGCGTCACAAGCCCCACCTCCCGCAGGAACCGGTCACGCTCGGCGCCATCACGGATCAACAAGGCCAGCTGTGAGCAAAGATCGCCCACTGATCTACTGCGACTGGCTGCCGTGCGAATCAGAGTGTGGGCGATAGGGCCGACATAACCTATGAGTTTCTGCTCCACGACCCGCAACGTGTCGGCATCAAACTGCTGCTCAAGCACTCGCTGCCCGGCGCCCTGCTGCATTTTTTGACGGTCGATCGTGCCGCGCGCCGTATCGACCACACCGCCACCCCGGGAAATGAGAGTGCTGTCGTCACCCTCATCGCCACGGGTGTTGACAAGCACCTGCCGTAGCGCCTCAGCCATCTCGTAACCCGTGTCAAAACGATCGTCTGGCTGTTTTGCCATCGCGCGCTCGAGCACAAACTGCAACCTCGGAGCCGTTGCACGCACATAAGAAGGCAGCATCGGCACGCTTTGATTCAGAATGTGATTGCTGATTTCCGTTGCGGTGTGACCCGGAAAAGCGCGCTCGCCAGCGACCATTTCGTACAAGGTCGCCCCCGCCGAAAAAAGGTCGGAGCGACCGTCCGCTCTACTGCCAAGGCATTGCTCGGGTGACATATAGTTAGGGGTACCCATCGAGACTGCGGTATTTGTGACTTCTGTATTTACGAATCTAGAGATGCCAAAGTCCGCAACCTTAACCCGCTTTTCGGGCGTCAACAGGATATTTGCCGGCTTAATATCCTGATGAATCACCCCCAACGTGTGCGCGCTGGCCAGGGCGTCCAGCACCTGCAGCATAATGCGGATGGCATCGGTAACGGCCATGCCAGGGGCGGCATCGAGCGCTTCGCGCAAACTGACGCCATCCACGAATTCCATCGCCAGAAAGGGCTGCCCTTCGTGAATGGCGAAGTCATAAATAGCCACGATATTGGGATGTGCACAGCGGCCGGCCGCCTGAGCTTCCCGCCGGAAACGCCGTATATATTCTATGCGGTCGGCACCGCTCATCAACTCGGTCGAGATCAGTTTTATGGCTACCGACCTATGGATGACAGGGTCATGCGCCTTATAGATATGACCCATTCCACCGCGGCCGACCAAATTCTCGACCAGATAGCGACCGATAGTGGTCGGGATCGACTTCACGACTACCGCCCGGAAAGCGCACCAATCATGTGCCGCCCTCCAGCATCCGTATGGCGTTTTGCAAACTGCGGTGCATTAGATTGAACGAGCGTCCAAGCGAAGCAATTTCGTCCCGCCCTTTTACTTCGTATTCTGCAATGTCCGTTTTCCCTGCACTAACGTCGCGCGCCAACGCGGTGATTTTTTGCACTGGCCGCAAAATGAAGAAATGCATCAGTATATTTAGCAGCACGAGCATCGCCAGGAATACTGCACTCAACGCAGCCACGAATGCCAACAGCGAACGGTCAGCGCGGCCCAAGGCAACACTCATCGGAACCGAAACGATCTGGGCGCCGATCACATCGTTCAAAACCCAGCCAAATCCGTTACTATTGCCGTACAGATCAATCATCGTCGCGGGCGCCGCTGCTGGAGTAGAATGGCACGAGAGGCAAGCACGGTCGGTCAGTCGAAATGGGCGAGAGAATGTCAGAAATTGTCCCGCTGAAGTGTCCCGGGTGGCGACAAATTCAGCGAGGTTTTTGTCGCGCTTAAAAACATTGATGATGTCCGATTCCCAGCTCGCAGCGCGATCGGAAGGATTAGTAGGGTTGAGGGCGGCTTCCTTATAAGAGTAATCAGGAAAGTCCTTCTGGATCTGGCGGAACACGGTTTGCGCAGACCAAGAAGGGACTGAATGCGGCAGGAAGCGCACCGCCATCTGATCGCTTATCAACGGTCTGATCTCGCTTTGCGTGTAACTGCGGACGGCCGTCGCACTGCGCATGATGAGAGTGGCTTCATTCAGCATTTGCCGCTTGGCTTCCTCTGCCGTGATTTCTCTTGCCAAGAATGCCGCCGCCCCCAGCCCAATCAGAAAGGCAGTGATCATTATCAGATTGAATTTGGTCCGCAGGCCCATGCCAATCTCCCCTACGCCTCATTATCATCGCACGGTATTCACGAGTCGCGTTGCCTGTTCAGCAGTCAGGCGGCCAGTCAATTCTGCTTTAATTTCGAATTGATACCGGCGGATGGCAGCCCGGGTTTCAGGGCCGAATGTCGCGTCTATCCGACCAGGATAATATCCCATGGTTGCGAGCACCGTCTGAACCCGACGCCGGTCTTGCTCGGACATCTGCTCCTCGTCTGCCATAGTCTGGGGTGGCAATGGCGCAATTGGCGAAGCCTTGATCGATGGTCCGGCCGGCCCCGGCGACGAAGGGACCGCAACGGTAGTTGGAGTAGCCGACGCAGCAGGTTGAGGCGCCGCCGCAGGCGGCGTGTCGCGTGGCCCGCCAGTCAGGAATGATGGGCGACCAACCGCGGGGACGAAATGTGCTGTTACGGCCGCATCCTTGGAAAGCTGGCGCCGCATTCCACTCGTGAATGCGGCGAGGCTTACCTCGCGCTCCGCGACCTGATCGCGTAAAGCCAACGATGCCGCCGTCGGCCCTTCGGCTGCCCCGCTGTTGCCGGCACCGATCACTGCATAATTTGAAGGTTCCATCTGTTCGATGGGCCCCCCGAGGCCGGTTGTCGCGAGAGCGTCAGGCGTCCTGAACATGTCCAACAAGACGAAACCAGCTCCCTGATTGGCGCGGATTAGGCTGTCGACCAGGCTCTTTGAAATTATGCCTTGAGTAAGAACGTCGTAATCGCGAGTGATATTCGCAGAAGTGGGCAAAAGGAACGATCGCCCATTAAACTCCACAGCATAACCGCAATAGTATAGTACGGCGAAAGCAGAGGGTGACGCAGCGACTCGGCGCGCTAAGGCGCCAATGGCGGTATCAAACTCGCCACGTCCCAGATCGCTACGTTCTATCACGTCGAACCCTATGCCACGTAAAGCGTCGCGCACGATCGTCGCGGATGGGCTGCATCTCGCAAGGGTGGGCATGTTTCCATATTGTCCGTTGGAAACAATAAGTGCGATCCGCAGTTGCTCGGAGCTTGCTGTGTTCATGCCACAACAAGCCAAGGTGAAGCCAAGGAGGACGGTTGTTAGCTGAACGCGCGTCATAGCTTCCTCACGTAACCCGACAACGGGATGCACGATGGGCAGTCGTCACGTCGATCTAAAACATCGTCAGGGCATCTAATTTCCGGTCTTCCACCTGTGAAATTGGCTCTTAGTCGATGACCAGTTCAAGATGCTCCAACGGCTCTTCAACTAAAAATCGCCGTCGCAAAGCAAACCAGCCAGTTGGCTACAAACGGACGGCCGTAGAGGTGCTCGCCTGCAACCTGTCCCAATCGGCAAGTACGAGCCCTGCCTTCGCCTCTGGATCAGGACCCAGCGACCTCGCCCTAGTTCGCCGCTCTCTCTCAGGATTGGCTTCGCCTGTCCCTGTCAATACTCCGAAATGCGAAAAAAGCCGAGAGCGATTGCGCGCTGCCCAACTCCGCGTCGTGAGCCACATTGATGACACAATTCCGACGATCCAGAAGGGTTGGGGTACATTCGGACTTCCGGCGATCTGTAAATCAGCGTAGCTGTGCATGTAACTGGCGCAAGCGTTGCCGTCCTAACTACAACTGATCAAACGAATTATTACACGATGAAGATCGCGACCTGGAATGTGAATTCCGTCCGCAAGCGGACGGGACACCTGATCGCTTTGCTCGAACGCCTGAAGCCTGACGTGCTGGTGCTGCAGGAGCTGAAAGCCCAGGAAGAGCAGTTTCCCCGCGCCGCCGTAGAGACGGCCGGCTACAGAGTTGAAGTGGTCGGCCAAAAAGGCTTCAACGGCGTAGCCCTGCTCTCCCGCTCTCCGGTCGAGGTCACCCAACGCGCTTTGCCGGGCGGCGATTCCGACATCCAGTCGCGCTATGTCGAAGCCCGCATTCAAACCGCCAAGGGGCCTCTGACCGTGGGCGGCATTTACCTGCCAAACGGCAACCCGATCGGCACCGAGAAATTCACCTACAAGCTCGACTGGATGAAGCGGCTACTGCTTCACGCCAAGACGCTGCTGGCGCGCGAGGAGATGTTCGTGCTGTGCGGTGATTACAATGTCTGTCCGACCGATGTCGACGTCTTCAATCCCGCCGCTTTCGCGGGCGACGCACTCTGCCACTGGCCGCGAGACTTCGGCCTGCGCATCGACCACCTGCTGCTCTCCCCGCAGGCCGCCGACCGCCTGAGCGGGGTTGGCATCGAACGCGACGAACGCGGGCTGCCCGAACCGTCGGACCACGTGCCGGTATGGTGTGAGCTCGACTTCAGTTAGCGCAAGAAGGTAAAGGTCCCTCGCGGGACCTTCCCTCTGGCTTTACTCAGCCCCCGCGCCGATCACACCGCCATCGGCGATGATGCACTGGCCGCACACGAAGGCGCCGGCCTTCGACGCCAGGAACACCGCCACGCCGCCGATATCGTCGGGCTGGCCGATGCGCTTGAGTGCGGCCTTGCTCTCCTGTGCTGCACGGATTTGCGGATTGTCCCACAGGGCCTTGGCGAAGTTGGTCTGGATCAGCCCCGGTGCGATCGCGTTGACGCGGATATTGTGCTTGCCCCATTCCATGGCGAGCGACTTCACCAACGACAGGTCGGCGGCCTTGGACATGTTGTAGGCCGCGATGTACGCGGAGCCTACCAGCGCGCCGATCGACGAAACGATGATGAAGGCGCCGTCCTTGCGCTCGGCCATTTCCGGCCCGACCATGTTCATCAGCCATAGGTTCGACATGACGTTGTTCTGCATGATCTTCTGGAACACGTCCTCTGTCAGGCCGGTGAGCGGCCCGAAATAGGGATTGGACGCGGCATTGCAGACCATAATGTCGATCTTGCCGTAAGCCTTGCGTGTCTCGGCGACAAGGTTCTCGAGTTGCGCCTTTTCGGAGATGCTTGCGGCCACCGCCACTGCTTCGCCGCCCTTGGCCTTGATACCCTTCACGACCTCCTCGCAGGCTGGCAGCTTGCGGCTCGACACCACCACCTTTGCGCCGTGCGCGGCCATCTGCTCGCAGATCGAACGACCGATACCGCGGCTGCCGCCGGTCACCACCGCCACCTTGCCTTTGAGATCGAACATCATCGGGCTATCTCCTCAATTTCATTTTCGCTTCGGCTTCTGTTCCGACTTTAGTGGCGCGCGGGTGAACAGTGCAATCAACTCGATATGCGCCGACCACAGGAATTGGTCGATCGGCATCAGTTTCTCCAGCCGGTATCCGCCGTCCTGCAAAGCCCGCGCGTCGCGCGCGAAGCTGCCCGGATCGCACGACGCATAGACGACGCGCGGCACGGTCGATCGCGCGAGTTCCGCCACCTGAGCTGCCGCCCCGGCACGCGGCGGATCGAGCAACACGGCGTCGAACGCAGCGAGGTCGTTGGGGCTGAGCGGATTGCGGAAGAGATCACGACGGACAACGGCAGCCTTGCCGCCGCCCAACAGTCGCCCGGCTTGGTCGACCGCAGCCACGGCGTCACGATCGCTTTCATACAGGGACAGGCGCCGGAATTGGCCAAGTGACAGCGAGCCGATGCCGGCGAACAGATCGGCCAGGCGCTTGGCGTCGCCCGCCCAGGCGGCGATCGCGGCGCGCATCGCCTGCTCCGCCCGGCGCGTGGCCTGCAGGAAGGCGCCGGGCGGCAGTTCGACCGAGGCATCGCCGAAAGTCATCATCGGCGGGCGGCGCATTGCGATGGTCTCGGGATCTCCCTTTCCGCCCCAGCTCAGTCGAGCCAGATCGGCGGTTTCGGCCAGGGCCACGAAAGCTTCGCGCGCCTCGAACGAAGGCTCCGACTTGGCGTGCGGTCGCAGCAGCAGGTCAAGGCCGCTCTCGGTGTCGTTGACCACCGCGTCGGCGGCACCGCCATCGGCGAGGAAACTGAGGCCGGCTGTCCGTAAGGGCCCAACCAAGGCCTCGAGCCGCGGCGCGATCACGGGGCAGCTTTCGACATCGACCACGCGATGACTGCCGCGTTCATGGAAACCTGCGACCACGCGCCTGCCCTGCCGGCGCAGGATGAAATCGGCGCGACGCAGCCACCGCACACAGTGAAGTGCGGACAAGGCGGCGATTGGCGCTCGGGCGACGGCGTCACGATCCTCAGCAGAGTGGCCGCCACGCCCTCGCCGCGCCGCACCCCAGGCTCGATCTCGACCGTCTCACCCGCCAGTGTAAAGGGCACGAAATACCTGGTGCCTTCATGCTCACCGATGCCGTCGCCACGCGCGCCCACTTCCGTGATAGTGAGCGTAAGCGCCATGGATTAGCCGAGCCAGCTCTTGGCCGGGCGCATTTCGCCCACCAACAGGCCGACCACGTTCTTGAGCGGCGGCCGCAGTATCTCGTCGCGCTGCCCGGCTGGCAGCACTCCAAGACGGTCGAGCAACGCCGCCATCGCCACTTCGGAAGCGCGCCCGGCGCCATCCCAGATCTTGATCGCGACGCCGAGGCCAAGCGTCGGCAGCATGGCGCAGAACACCCCCTCCGCGCCGGTCTTGACCTGCGCCACCCCGCTCAGCGCGCCGTTGATGCGCGTGCAGAAGCGGCCGGTGCCGGCGACCATGAACGGCTCGGCATTCATTGCCGCGCGAATGCGGGTCGCGGCCGCGGCGCGGCTAGCCGAGAGACGCGAAGGCTCGGCCATGTTGGCCATGGCACGCGCCAGGCTTTTGACCGGCACGGCCAGAGAGGGAATGCCGCAGCCATCTGTGCCATACGGCATGGCATCGGCATCGAGACCGGTCAGGTTACTCATCGCCTCGCGCAGGCGACGCTGCACCGGATGATCGTATTTGATGTAGCCGCCAACCGGCTCGTCTAGGTGCCGTGCGGTGCTCACGAAGCCCGAGTGCTTGCCCGAGCAGTTGTTAAAGGCGTTGGTGTAGGTAGCGTTGCCGCGGATCAGCGCTTCGACCGTCGCCGGCAGACGGGGCGGATGCGCGCCGCATTCCAGATCGGCTTCGCTCAAGCCCGCTTTGGCAAGCCACGCGCGCACCGTCTCGACGTGGCGCGGTTCGCCATTGTGCGAGGCGCAGGCCATGGCGATATGCTCGGTGCCGAGGCCGAAGCGCTCGACCGCGCCGCTTTCGACGAAGGGCAGCGCCTGAATGGGCTTGGTCGCCGAGCGCGGCAGGATCGCCGTGTCGATGTCGCCCCAGGACTCGACCACCGTGCCATCCGGCTTCACGATCGCCGCTGCGCCCTCGTGGCGGCTCTCGACCACGGGACCCCTGGTTACTTCGATGACGACCGGATGCTTGCTCATGTTTTGCGTTCCACCAATACGACAGTAATATTGTCTTGATAAGGCTTGCGCGCCGCCACTACCGCCTCGATCAATTTGCGCGGCGGGCCTGCGTCTCCATGGGCGGCCAGATCGACCTCTGCCAGCGTCTGCACGCCGTCGCTGCACAGCAGCAGGCGGGCATCGGCCGGAAGGCGACGCGTTCCCTGATCGATCAAGGTCAATGGTTCACCCATCACCGCTTCACGCAACGTGTGGCGGCCAGGATGATGCTCGCCCTCCTCGCGGCTTAGCACACCACGCGCAACCATGGCATCGATCTGCAGCGCCATCGAATGATCGGCGTTCAGCCGCGTCAGCTGTCCGCCCGCAATCAGGTAGAAGGGCGAGTCGCCGACGCTGATCCAGCTTACTTCGTCGTCACGGACGATCGCGGCCACCAATGTAGTCCCCATGCCGGCCAGCTCCGCCTTCGCCGCTGCTCCTGCGCCCACCGCCGCGTTGGCTGCCGAGAGCCCGTCCCGCAGGGTCCGCCCCTGCCCGGCGACGGCCTTCACCAAGGCATCGACCGCCAGCCGGCTCGCCACCGCGCCACCGGCATGGCCGCCCATGCCATCGCAAACGACCGCCAGCAGTGCGCCATCATCCAGAGCCTTCAGCTCCCAGGCGTCTTCCTGATAGGAACGCGCACCTTGATGCTGGCCGCCGTTGCCCTGCCACCGCCTGCTCATGCCTGCCCCTACTGCCACACCGCCGGGAGCTTGGTCAGGCCACGCAGGGTGAAGCTGCGCCGCCACGCCGGATTGTCCTTTTCGGGCAGCTCCAGGTTCGGCATGCGGGTCACCAGCGCGGTGAAGGCAAGCTCGGCTTCAAGCCGCGCCAATTGGGCACCCAGGCAATGGTGGATGCCGCCGCCGAACGACATCGGCCGCACATTCTGCCGCGTGACATCGAGCCGGTCGGGATCGGCATACTGCGCCGGATCGCGATTGGCGGCGCCCAGCAGCATGACGACGCTTTCTTCAGCGGGGATCGTGACGCCGCGCAGCTCGACCTCGGCATGAGTGACACGGCTGGTCACCTGGACGGATGAATCGAAGCGCAGCAACTCGTCGATCGCACCGGCAATAAGCGACGGATCCTTCTTCAACCGCACCCACTGGTCGGGCTGGCGGTGCAGCGCCAGCAATCCATTGCCGATCAGGTTGCTTGTCGTCTCGTGCCCCGCGCCGAACAGCAGTCCGATATTGGCGCGCAATTCTTCGGCGGTCAGCCGGTCGCCGGCTTCTTCAGCCGCCACCAGTTCAGAGGTGAGATCGTCCTGGGGGTCGCGCCGGCGCAAATCGCACAGCTGGTCAAAATACGCGGCGGCCGCCAGAGTGGTGGCGTTGGCCACGTCGAGTTCTTCGCGCGTCATCGGCACCGGCTCGAGAAGGCGGCCGCTCACATTGCTGCCCGCCAGAAACATCGCCCGATGGTCTTCGGGAATGCCCAGCATGTCGCAGATCACGATCACCGGCAGGCGGTGCGCCAGATCGTGGATCACGTCCATGGCGCCCTTGTCGGCCACGCGGTCGAGCTGGGCGTTGACCAGGGCCTCGATCTTGGGCCGCATGTCGGCGACACGTCGCGCCGTGAAAGCCTTGGTGACGAGTCCGCGCAGGCGCGTGTGATCGGGCGGATCGAGGACCAGCATGGTATGACCCAGGCTGGCCACCGCCGGCTCGTTCATACGGCTCTCGCCATAACGGCGCTCGATGTTACCGACGAAATCCTTGCCGAAGCGCTTGTCACGCACGGCGAGGGCCACGTCGTCGTAGCGCGACAACAGCCAGAATCCCATCGGCGTCTTGAACACCGGCGCGATCTCCCGCAGCCGGTGATAGAACGGATAAGGATCGGCGATGAAGGCCGGGTCGAGCGGATCGAACACAAGCGATGCGTGTTCGCGCATCGGCGGGGTCATGTCGTTCATACGGTTTTCTAGCATGAAGCTTTCAGGCTGGCTAAGATAAGGAAAATGCTCTTTCGAGAGGAACCAATGGGCGGACAGAAGGATCAACCGATGCGTATCTGGTATCAGAGCTTCGTCGATCCTGCCAAGCAGGCGCTATCTAGCCGTGGTCCGGGAGGGACTGGCGACGGTGGTGAAGGCAGCGGAAATGGCCGGGGCGATGAAGCGCTTTACCGGCATCGGCACCCGCCGCGGCGGCCTCTATGCCAAGGCGAGCGACAGCGCCATCGCCGACTTCCTGGGCGGCACCACAGCCGCGATTGCAGCAACAGGGTGAAGTGACCTCATGCCCACCATTCCCTACTATGACTGGCTCGCCCACCACGCAGACCGGCGCCCCGCCAAGCTCGCGATTCACGATCTACAGATCGGCCGCAAGCTCAGTTACTCAGCGCTGCATGACCGGGCCAACCGTCTCGCTGCTGCGATGCTCGGCCTGGGTGTTGCCAAGGGCGACCGGGTGGCGATCCTCGCGGCCAACTGCGCGGAGTTCTTCGAGCTGCAATTCGCCTGCGGCCGAATCGGCGCCATCATGGTGCTGCTCAACTGGCGACTGACGGTGCCGGAGCTCGACTACATCCTGGGCGATTCGTGTCCGAAACTCCTGATCCATGACGCCGGCTTCGCCAAGCAGGCGGCGGAACTCGGCGCGCACTGCAAGATCGCTCACCTGCTCGCATTGGACCATGAGCGCGGCGACAGCAGCTACGAGCGGAGCCTGGCGGCAGCCTCGTCCGCGCCCGCGCCGGTCCACCTGACGCACGATGACATCAGCACCATCATGTACACGTCCGGTACCACTGGACATCCCAAGGGTGCGATCATCACCTATGGCATGACCTTCTGGAACGCGGTCAACCTCGGCATACCGGCGCTGATCTCGCCTGAAACCGTTCAGCTCGTGATCCTGCGCTTGTTCCATACCTGCGGTCTCAATTGCTACGCCAATCCCGTGCTGCATGCCGGCGGCACGCTGCTTGTCATGCGCGCCTTCGATCCCGGGCAGGCGCTCGACTGCATCGGCGATCCGGCGCTCGGCATCACGCATTTCTTCGCCGTGCCGGCGCCCTACCAGTTCATGATGCAGCACCCGAAGTTCCAGGATGCCGACCTCTCACGCCTGCGCATCGCCGGCGTCGGCGGCGCGCCCTGCGCGCTGGCCATCCTCGAGGCCTGGAGCGCACGCGGTGTGCCGCTGCTCCAGGGCTGGGGCATGACCGAGACAAGCCCCGCCGGCACCATGGTCGATGCCGCGGACGCCATCCGCAAGGTCGGCTCGGCCGGCAAGGCAATGATGCACACAGCCATCCGCATCGTCGACGACGAGGGCAAGGATGTGGCGCCGGGCGGCATCGGCGAACTCCTGATCAAGGGTCCCAACATCACGCCGGGCTACTGGAACAAGCCCGAGGCCACGGAAAAGGCCTTCAGCGACGGTTGGCTGCACACCGGGGACGCAGTGCGCCAGGACGAAGAAGGTTTCCTCTATATCGTGGACCGCTGGAAGGACATGTACATCTCGGGTGGCGAGAACGTGTATCCGGCCGAGATCGAAAACGTACTGTTCCAGCTCCCGCAAGTGGCCGACGCCGCCATCATCGGCGTGCCCGACGCCCGTTGGGGAGAAGTCGGCAAAGCCATTCTGGTGGTGAAACCCAACCAGGAGCTTTCGAGCGAGCAGGTCATCGGGCACTGCATCGCCAACCTGGCGAAATTCAAGGTGCCGCAGTCGGTCGAGTTCGTCGAGGTCCTGCCGCGCAACGCCACCGGCAAAGTGCTGAAACGCGAGCTGCGCGCGCAGTTCGTCGGCTCGGACAAGCCCACCATCACCTGACGAGAACAATCCTACCTTCCCGCCGGTTTCCCACTCAGGTGGGAAACCTTCGGTATCGATGGCACAAGGCTTTTAGCGCATTTTCCCACGTTCCCGCGCCCCCTATCTCTGCGGTAATTAAATACCGCACCCTAGACCAAGGGTACGTAATCGTACTCGCCGATGCCCTGCATGATCAGGAAGGTAAGCGACGTCTTGCCGGCATTGGTTACCAGGTGCGGCCGGCCAGGAACGGCGAGGTAGGTCTCGCCCGGCTTCAGCCGAACCTCTTCCTTCGGATCCTGCAGGAAGAGCCGCATCTCCCCT
>WNFR01003066.1_pt1 | contig 17347 bp, 18 predicted proteins | sample 5400221 | NCBI WGS metagenome assembly WNFR01 (sample SAMN13153357, study PRJNA577476) | soil metagenome | isolation source: 40 cm soil under Madrone tree | place: USA:California | collected 2016-06-14
CGGTGTCCGAAGAAGAAATGGTCGGGACGACTGGATTTGAACCAGCGACCTCACGCACCCCAAGCGTGCGCGCTACCAGGCTGCGCTACGTCCCGACCGGTAAGCTGACCGCGACAGGCCAAGGAAATCAGAAGGCCGAATCGGGTGAGGGAATCAGCACCTCCAAGGTATCACCGCCGTTCGAGCAGCGTCAAGAATGCGCGGAGCGTATCGCGCAGATCCAGCAGCATCTTGCGGCTCAGAAGCTGCGCGGCCCCTTCCGCCGCATGATTGGCGCTTCGCGTCTCCGGTTCGGGGGCGCCATCGTGCTCGCGGAGATGCCGCCGCGCGCCCGCGATCGTAAATCCTTCGTCGTAGAGCAGCCTCTTGATGCGGAAGACCATGTCCACGTCGTCCTGGCGGTAGAGGCGATGGCCGCTGGGGCTCTTGACCGGTTCAAGCATCGGGAATTCGGTTTCCCAGTAGCGAAGGACGAATGGTTTCAAATCCGCCAGGCGGCTGACTTCGCCGATGCGGTAGAGTTTTTTCTCCGTGGCGACTTGCGCGGCTGTGCCGTTGCTTGGCATTTTGCGTTCCTGCCGGAAGGGGGACGCCGCTATCGTAGCAGTTTGCAGGCGATTGATGTAGAGGGAGGTGTTCATTAGTCACGGTCGGCGTCGCCTCCGGATGATCTCTTATCGCGCTTGCGGAGGCGCTGGATGAAGCGGACCGGCGTGCCGACAAAGTCGTACTTGGCGCGAAGCTGGTTTTCGAGGAAGCGCTGGTAGCTGAAGTGCAGCGGCGCTTTCTGGTTGGTGAAGATGAGGAACGTCGGCGGCGCGATTTTCGCCTGCGTGATGTAGTAAATGCGCACGGGGCGGGCCTTCGGCGTGGTGCCGCGCTGCAGGTCGACTTCTTCCTTGAGCCAATTGTTGAGCGCCGGCGTGGCGATACGTCGGCGGCGCGCTTCCCAGCACTGATTAATGAGCGGATAGAGTTTTTCGGCGCGCTCGCCGGATTTCGCGGAGAGAAAGACGATCGGCGCGTAGCTCAGGAATTTCAATTTGGCGCGAATCATTTTTTCATAGTCAAACATCAATCGGCCGGAATCGAAGTTTTCCGGTTTGTAGCGTTCGCCGGGAGCGCGTTTGGATTTGCCTTTCGCGGTGGCCGCATCGCGCGACGCGGCATCGCGCGCCGCAACGACGGCGAGATCCCACTTATTGATGACGATGACGACGGAGCGGCCGGACTCTTCGGCGTAGCTGGCGATTTGCGCGTCGCCTTGGGTCACGCCCTGTTCGCCGTCGACGACGAGGAGAGCGACATCGCAGCGCTCCAGGCCGCGGCGGGCCATGACCACGCTGAGTTTTTCCGCGACCAGAGTGGTTTTGCCCTTGCGGCGAATTCCCGCGGTATCCACGAAGCGATAGTCGCGGCCATCGCGCGTGATTTCCGTGTCCACGTTGTCCATGGTGGTCCCGGGAATGGGCGAGACGATGGATCGTTCTTCGCCGACCATGCGGTTCAGCAGCGTGGATTTGCCGACGTTGGGCCTGCCGATGATGGCGACCTCGATGACGTCCGGTTGTTTTTCTTCCTCGACGGAATCGATTGGAACGGTGCTAGGTGCTAGGAGCGCAGCATGCTGCGTGCCTACAAGGGAAGAGGCGGCAGAGGCTGGAAAAAACCTCGCGAGCGCGGCATCGAGGAGATCGTCGACGCCGGTGCCGTGCTCGGCCGCGATCGGGAAGATTGGAACGCCGATGCGATGGAAAACGCCGGCGTTGGATTCCTGCGACATGGCGTCGACTTTGTTGACGGCGATCACAAACGGTTTGCCGGTGGAGCGCAGGAGCCGCGCCAATTCTTCGTCGAGAGGAGTAAGGCCCGCCTGGCTGTCCACAACCAGAACCAGCAACGCGGCCTTTTTTATGGCGACATGCGCCTGGCGCAGGATTTCCTGCGGGATCAAGGCCTTGTCGTCCGGGACGATTCCGCCTGTATCGACGACCTCCAGCGCCCGGCCGCGCCACTCGGCCTTGCCGTAAATGCGGTCACGGGTGATGCCCGACTCGTTGGTGACGATGGAACGGCGAGTGCCGGTCAAGCGATTGAAGAGCGTGGACTTACCCACGTTGGGACGGCCGACGATGACGAGAGATGGGAGAAGGTCTGCCATGAGTTCCTGGGCCGGGCCCACGGTGGGCGCTGCGGCGTGTTGTGCAATCTTCCAATGTAGCGCATTCCGCGTTGCACTGGTAGGAAAGTGGGAGTGATCAGTGGGCAGTGGTCAGTGAAGAAAGACCGGAATTAACGCAGAGGGTCGCCGAGGACCCAGGAGTTCACAGAGGCGGAACCCAAGGCTGCATCGAAACGGCTACGTCCGGAGAGTTGAGAGGAAAGTTGGCTAGTCATGCTGCTCCTCTCCCCTCAGGGCTCGGTTTTTTGACGCAGAGTGCGGAAACGCTTGAGAACAAACGAGTTGGGTTCTTGATGAGTGCAAAAAAAGTGCAGAAGAGTGGGCAAGAATCTGAAAAGAAAGGAGATAAGGCGCAGGGAATGGGGGACAGGCCAGGTGTAGTAGAGTTTTTGACGGATAGCCCCCCTACACCCTCCGTCACGATAGAAAGAGTGCGGAAGTGGTTGAAAATAAGACAGATATGTGTTGCCCGTCGCGCAAAAGAGTGCGTAACAGTATGAAACCAAAGGGATTGAATGAAAGAAGCGGAAAGGATCACACTGCGAGGGGGAGCGGTCTGTGGATCGAATGGGGTGATGGAACTGAGCAAACACACGGGACCATAGCATGAAGCGAATAGAGGCTAAGTAATTATTTAGATATCATTCGAATGAAGCCGTAAGGCGTTGAAATGTTTGCAGGTTACAAGTTTGAAAGCTGAAGTTCAGGGATGGGATGCGCAGCGGGAAGGAGGAAAATCCTGGGAAGAGAGCGTGCGGCAAGAAGATGCGGAGAAAGTCAAAACCGCACGATTCGCGAAACCAGCGAAACAGGCAGCAGCCACGAAAGTCGTCAGGGCCGCGGGTGGAATTATTGTTGGTTTGGTTCGGTGTGGGCGGCGCGGAGTTCGACGGGCTTGCCGTGGGGGGCGTGGCGGTAGGCATCGGCCCAGGCTTCTTTGCGAGCCAGGAGCGCGGCCGGATCGGTCAGACCTTTTGCTGTAAGCAGGTGCTCAAGAGCGGCGAGCCAGTGGTCGTAATAATGGGAGCCATCGTCGGGTTCGCCGCGATTGGCGGCGGCTTTGAGTTCGCCGGCGAGGGCGGCGGCCCATTCCTTCCAGGTGAAATGGCCCTGCTCGGAGAGCTTCACGGCTAGAGCGAACGCTTGGGCCTGCCAAGGCTCGGCAAAGACGGGACCACCGGCATCGCGGGGAAGCTGCGGCAGAGCGGCAAGGCTCTGAGGTTCGGGAATTGGATCAAGCTGGGTCAAGGTAATCGTCCCACAAATCAAGGTAGACGGAATCCTGTTGTGCGGCTTGCCGGCCCCACAGTTCGCGTGCGGCGAAGCGTACGGAGTAAACGTGCTGGGGCTTCTCGCCGAGGTAATGGGCGTTGGTGTCGGGAAATACAAAGACGCCATGGTCGCGTTCGATGGTTCCGAGTTTTCCGCGCGCGTAGCGCGGGAGACGGGTATGACCGACAGGATTGATGTTGCGCGCGCGCACGCGCTGACCAGTTTCAAAGCGCGGGGCCACCGGTACATCACGGCTTGTGGGCACGCCCTTCGCAGTAAGCAGGTTCGCCTTCTCAACGGTGAGGGCTGGAACTGCAACGGGTGAACCTGGAGCAGGCTTGCCGGCATCGAGCTCCTTGGGCGTGATGAAGCCGACCTTCGCCAGCAGCACAAGAAACGCCGCGAATTGCCGCTCGTAGTAGCTCATGCGCAGGTAGTCAGCGGGCGCAACAAGCTCTACCTCGTGGCGAGTGACGTCGATATTCCATTTGCGCCAGGCGCCCATCGCGCGCCGCAGCGCGAACACCCGGCCTTCCCACTGCTCGTGAAATACCGGCTCGTTCTTCTCTTCCTGAACGGGGCCCATGCCGTGCATGCCGCCCATGTCGTGGACGCCGTTCATGCTGAGACTCCGGCCCGGGGAGGCGCAACCTTTGCCACACCCACCATGGAGTCGCGGGTGACGAGCGCAGCCAGTTGCTCTTCGCTCAACTGCGCGGTGCCGGCGGGGCGCTCGGGTAAAACGAGATAACGCAGTTCGGCGGTGCTGTCCCAAACACGTACTTCGACGTCGGCGGGCAGTTCAAGCCCAAATTCACTCAGTACGCCTCGCGGATCAATGACTGAACGCGAGCGATAGGGCGCGGACTTGTACCACACCGGAGGAAGACCAAGGACTGGCCACGGATAACAGGAACATAGCGTGCAGACAATCATGTTGTGCACCTTGAGTGTGTTTTCGACCACCACCATGTGTTCGCCTTGCATCCCGCCATAGCCGAGCTCAGCGATGGCGGCGTCGGCGTTGGTGAGCAGGCGCTGTTTATAAGCGGAGTCGGCCCAGGCACGCGCTACCACGCGGGCACCATTGCGCGGGCCGATCTTGTGCTCGTAGGCGTCAATCAGTGTGTCCAGCGCAGCACGGTCGACCAATCCTTTTTCGACGAGGAGAGATTCGAGGGCCTTGACGCGGAGGGCAAGGTCCGAAGGAACGGCCTGGTGATCGTGATCATGAGCGTGGGGGAGCTCGGGGGTCAAGGCTGCTCCTGCGGCGGTCACCGCGGCCGACAAGAAATCGCGCCGGTTTGTGGTCATCTGCCCTCCTCTGCGGTCGACTGAGGACCGGAGCAATGGGCAACGGTCACGGCAGGGGAAATGCCGGGAAGTGACTAACCTAGTGCAGGGATTGGGACAGTGTCAAGCGGCTCGAGGAAGAAAGACGCGGCGAAAAGTGATCTCCGAGACGTTCCTGGTGGTGTGCCGCGCCTTCGGCGCTTGCGAAAAAGGAAAAGGGTTGACAAGCATCCATATTTCTGCAAATATAGAAATATGGATGGGGGCACAAGCAAGAAACGCGCGGAACGGGTGGCGAAGTATGCGGATATGTTCTCGGCGATGGGAACTGAACCGCGGCTGCGGATCATGCAATTGCTTTTATCGGCGCATCCGGAGGGGCTGGTGGTTGGTGACATCCAGGGAGAACTGGAGATTCCGAATTCGACGCTCTCCCATCATTTGGACAAGCTGAAGAATGAAGAACTCGTGCACGTGCAGCGGGAGAGCACGTTTTTGCGGTATACGGCAAATACGGAAGCGCTGCAGGAACTGTTGCAGTTTCTCTATTCGGAGTGTTGCACGCGGAACAAGGCGCTGAAGCCGCAGGATATTGTGGAGGTCTGCCGGTAGCGCGGCGGATCGGAACTGACCCCGGGTTGATCGAGCGTGGCTTGGATTGGCGGGGATTTCTCAGGGCAGAGTTCACGGAGAACACAGAGCGGGAAGAGATAGGGAAACTATTTCTGAGGATTTGCGGGGCGGGGCACCAGGAGGACGGCATGGACGGCACAGACATAAAGGAAATCGTTAAGGAAAAATACGGGCAGGCGGCGCTGCGGGGGAAGAGCGGGAGTTGTTGCGGAACGGCTGATGCTAGCGGGACGAGTTGCGATCCGATCACGTCCAATCTCTACGACGCCACGCAAATGCAACAGGTTCCTGGGGAGGCGCTGCAGGCTTCGCTCGGGTGCGGAAATCCCACCGCTCTGGCCAAATTAAATCCTGGTGAAGTTGTTCTCGATCTGGGCTCCGGCGGCGGCATCGATGTCTTGCTTTCCGCCAGGCGGGTTGGGCCGACGGGCAAGGCTTACGGCCTGGATATGACGGATGAAATGCTGGCGCTCGCGAACGAGAACAAGCGCAAGGCCGGAGCCGACAACGTCGAATTTTTGAAAGGGGAGATCGAGCATATTCCGCTGCCTGACAACTCCGTCGATGTGATCATCTCGAACTGCGTGATCAACCTTTCCGCGGATAAAGACCGCGTATTACGAGAGGCTTTCCGCGTGCTAAAGCCGGGCGGGCGGCTGGCCGTTTCCGACGTCGTGACGCGCGGCGAAATCGATGCACAAATCCGTCAAAACATACTTCTCTGGGTGGGTTGCGTGGCAGGAGCCCTTGAGGAAGATGAATATCGCGACAAGCTGGTGTCTGCGGGATTCGAACAGGTGGATATCGAGCCGACACGAATTTACCGAGTCGAGGATGCGCGCGAGTTTCTCTCCAAAAAAGGCCTGGATGTGGACGCGATGGCGCCGCAAGTCGATGGCAAATTCATGAGCGCTTTCGTGCGGGCGACAAAATCAAAGTCCGCGAAGACGACAGAAGCGTGTTGCGCTCCGGCATGTTGTAAGTGAAGGCGGGGAGCCGGACTCTTCGATTAGGGTGTGACGGGTATGCAAGCACAATACAACGTTCTATTCCTGTGCGCGGGGAATTCGGCTCGTTCCATCATGGCCGAGGCAATTCTCAACGGTAAGGGCAGGCCTCTTTTCACAGCTTTCAGCGCGGGAAGCCACCCTTCGGGAGTCGTGCGTCCTGAAGCTCTCAAGCTGATTGGCCTGGCACGCCTGCCCATGGAAGGCTTGCGCAGCAAGAACTGGGAAGAGTTTGCAAAGCCCGGAGCGCCGAAGATGAATTTCGTTTTCACCATTTGCGACAACGCCGCCCAGGAAATGTGTCCGGTTTGGCCCGGGCAGCCAATGACGGCACATTGGGGCGTTCCCGATCCCGCGGAGGCTAAAGGCACGCCCGAGCAAATCGAGCGTGCTTTTCGTGACGCCTACCTGCTTCTCGAACGACGGATCGGCCTGTTCCTCAGCCTCCCTCTTTCCAGCTTGGACAAACTGGCGATCCAAGAAGAAATCAATCAAATCGGCCATCAATTCAATCAAATCGGCCATCGATGAGGTCGAATCTTCGCGTTCGCATGGTGGCGGAATTTCTGGGCACGGCCTTTCTCGTGGCGGCGGTTGTCGGCTCAGGCATCATGGCGGAGCGGCTTGCCAACGGGAACGGGGCGTTGGCTTTGCTGGCGAACACGATCGCTACCGGTGCAGCGCTTGTCGTACTTATCCTCACTTTTGGACCCATTTCAGGCGCGCATTTCAATCCGGTGGTCTCCGTAGCGGACGCCATGGAAGGAGGGTTGGATTGGTCCAATCTTCTTCCGTACATCGCCGCGCAACTCTCCGGTGGCATTGCCGGAACGATGGCGGCGCACGCCATGTTTGGGATTCCGCTGATTTCCGTGTCGCGCCACATCCGGGGCGGAGCGGGTCAATTCCTCAGCGAGTTCATCGCAACGTTTGGACTCCTGTGCGTTATTTGGGGATGCTCGCGTAGTCGTCCCGGCATCGTCCCGTTCGCCGTTGGAGGCTACATTACGGCAGCTTACTGGTTTACGGCGTCCACATCCTTTGCCAATCCTGCCGTGACGATTGCGAGATCGCTGAGCGACACATTCGCGGGGATTCGCCCCGCTGACGTACCCCTATTCATCGTGGCTCAATTCGCTGGTGGAATCGCCGCGACCATCCTGTTTCGCTGGCTTGTTCCGGGCTTGGCATCGAGCGCGAAGGATATGGTGGTGCCCCATGGTGCCGAAATCGAATTGCCGGCACGTCCTCGCTAAGCAAACTATCCTGCGGATTCCGTTCCCACTTCGAACTACGCCGCGTTTATCCACTCTCCTCTTACTGGCAAAGCGGTTGCGCGGTATTGTATACAGGCCGTAGGGGGTGAAGATGAACAGGCTAATTCAGGTAGCAGGTGCGATCGGAATGTTGCTAGCCGCGCAGGGTCAAGAACCAGCGCGGCCGGAAGTGCCGGAAAGCTTGAAAGCGCCAGCAGGCGAGCAAGTCATTCTGGCGGCACACGCAACCGGAGTGCAAATTTATGTGTGTCAAGCCGGAGCAGACCAAAAGTTTGCCTGGGTGCTCAAAGCTCCAGAAGCGGAACTGACAGACGCGACAGGGAAGAAGATTGCGCATCACTTCGCAGGGCCCACCTGGAAGCATGCAGATGGAAGCGAAGTGAAGGGTAAAGTGATCGCGAAGCAGGACGCGCCAAAGCCGGAAGCAATCCCGTGGCTGTTGCTGACGGCGGCAAGTCACACGGCAGATGGGGTTTTCAGCCGTGTGACGAGCATCCAGCGAATTCATACCGGGGGTGGTATGCCGCCGAGTGCGAGCACATGCGATGCATCTGCGAGCGGCAAAGAGTCAAGGAGCGCGTACTCGGCGGATTATTATTTCTATGCACCTGAGCACTGAAGGGTCGCCACTGACTCTGCCATGTTTGGTCCCTTATTTCTGATAGAGTGCTGCGCACAAGCGTAACCCGCAGCGGCATAGATTATTTCTGGGCGAGTGGCAGGCCGGGTACCAGGTGCAATGAACCTGCAGCAATATTGCTGGATGAGGCGGTGAGGGCCAAGAATGCAGCCTCAGCGGGCTGGGCTGCGGGCCTAAAGGCTGGAATACAAGTGGGTTAGGAGCGGGGGCGGTAGCGGGACGGGATTTGCAATGTGTAATATTTGCGAGTCTCCGCGCGTACTAGTCTATGGGAACGCCGAGACCAGGCCGGATGAACGCGCCGGGAAAAACGGAAGCAACGGAGGCGATTGCCCGTGCCAGGGCGGGTGACGCCGAGGCTTGGGGCGAGCTTTACCGGGAATACGCACCTGCGATGTTCCGGTTCTGCAGGCGTGCCTTGCCGACTCGGGAAGACGCCGAAGACGCCACGATGGAAATATTCATGAAACTGAAGGTCAAGCTGGTGCAGTACGACGCGACGCGGTCGTTCTCGGCCTGGCTTTATAAGGTGGCGGCGAATCACTGCTGGGATATCCTGCGGCGGCGCAGGATTCGCCAGGACAAGGAAACGGGCGATTTGGAAAATGTGCCGCTGGAGCATCCGGACCCGAGCCAACTCGAAATGCTGATCGAGCAGCGCAGCAGCGAAGAAGTCCGCAAGGCACTTGCCAAAATGGGAGCGCGAGCGCGCATGGCGCTGGTGATGCGCTATTACTCAGATATGAGTTACGACGAAATTGCGGATGAGCTGGGAGTGCGGCGCGCCTTCGTGGGCGTAGTGCTGCTGCGCGCCCGGCACGAGCTGCGGCAGGCACTGGAAAGCAACACGGCGCTGGCCGCGGGAGGGGCTTCATGAACGAAATAACGGAAGGAAAGATGAAGCATCTGGACGAAATGACGCTCCTGCTGTATATCGAGCGGCAACTGGACCGGGCGCGCGGGCTGGAAGTTTCCGCGCACACGCAAGAATGCGACGCCTGCCGCACGCTGCTGCGAGCGCTGGAGCGCGAATCGCGGCTGTTGACACGCGCGATGCTGGAAGAAGACGAACCGCTACCCTCGCGGCTGGCGCAATTTCAGGAGCGGGCGCGAAGGTCGATGCAATGGATTTGGGGAGTGGTTTTTGGACTGGCAGCGACGGGCGTTTACGCGCTTTATACAACATATATCCAACCCTGGGAGCTGCAACTGGAAGGAGCAGGATTCGGGGGGTCGAACCTGCTAAACCTGATGATTTTTCAGGGCGCAATGTGGAAAGGATGGCAATCGATGCTGACACTCCTCGAGGTGCTGGCGATGGTGACGCTGGCGGGACTGGGGGCAATGTTCCTCCGCCGGCGGATCCGGCGCGGTTCGGCGCTGGCGCTGGTCTTCGCGGGGTTCTGCACGATGCTGGCGATGCCGGCGCCGGCTTCGGCGACGGAGTTTCGGAAAGGGGACACGGTTACGGTTGCGAAGGAAGAGACGATCAAGGGCGACGCGTACATCACCGGAACCCGAGTGCGAATCAATGGCACGGTGGACGGGGACCTCATCGTTTTCTGCCAATCGCTGGACGTTAGCGGCCATGTGACCGGCGACGTCCTCACCTTCTCGCAGAGCACGCGAATCAACGGGCAGGTGGACGGAAACGTGCGGGGAGCCAACAACAACCTGACGATCACAGGCACGGTTGGCAAGAACGTGATGGTGTTCGAGGAGACGCTTACGCTCGATGCGAATGGAAAGATTGGAGGAAGCCTGACCAGCTTTGCCGAGAACGTCGGAGCGGAGGGGAGTGTCGGGCGCGACGCGCTCCTTTTTTTCGCTCATGCCAGCCTGGCGGGAAAGATTGGGGGAGGAGTCCGCGCCAAGGGCGATACGCTGGTCATCAGCTCGACGGCGGTGATTGACGGGCCGGTACACTTCGAAGGCCACAAGCCGCCGGAAGTGTCACCATCAGCAAAATTGGCTTCACCCGTAGAGTTCAAGCAGATGGAGAAGAAGTCGAGCTACCGGGAGGGCCACTATTACATCTGGCAGGTAATTTGGGCGGCGGCGTTTATTTTGTTTGGGCTAGTGTTGTTCGCGTTGATGCCGAAGTTTTCGCAGGAGGCGGTGAAATCGGCGGAACATTACGGCGCGGCCGCGGGGTTGGGCGTGCTGGTTCTGTTCGGCGTGCCGATCGCGGCGTGCATCGCGTGCATCACCGTCGTGGGCCTGTTCATCGGTATCTCGACGTTGTTCCTGTGGTACGCGTCGCTCTATTTCGCGCAGATCATCGTGGGTGCAGTGATCGGGCAGTGGCTGATGGGGCGGACAAGCGAGCTGTGGCCGTTGATCGGGCGAATGGCCGTAGGGTTGGTGATCGTGCGGTTGTGCACGACCATTCCGCACCTGGGCGGCTGGGTGAAGTTTGCTGCGATTCTCTGGGGTATCGGCGCGATTTCGCTAGCACTTTACCGGCGGTTCCAGCCAATGATCGCGCCGGGCGCGCCGAGTGCGCCGTACTCGCCGCCGATGCCGCCGAATACGACGGTGGGCGGAGCGGTTCCGGCGTGAAGAAGAGATGTCAGTTGCCGGTTTTCAGTGGACAGTCAAAAAGGAAACGGAAGACGCGAAGAGTCATGGTTCGAAGGCGCTGACAGATATTTCGGGGACGCCGAGAAAGTACGCGTTCGAGTCCAGGAAAGTTTACGGGCCGGTCTGAGATTCTCAGACCGGCCCGTCGCCTTTTGCGGAGGCGGAGAAATTGTTTAGGTTAGTGCTGGCGAACTTTGGCGGCAAAGAACACAGGATTAGCCGAATTGGTTGTGTTCTCAAGGAACAGCGCACGGATGGCGACAGGCCTGAGAGGATTGAGGCCGCCACCATCGAGGACTCCATCGAAATTTGTGACTCTAGGGGATCCAGATGTGGCGAGAAAAGTTTGCACCGTGAGAGGGGTGCCTTGGGGAAGGCCGAAGTAGAAAGGGAGGCTTGCGAGATTGAAGGCCGGGGAAGACGCGGTTTGCGGTGTGCCCGTAAAACGGGACCAGCGAAGAGTAACCGTGTCGGCGAAGGAGGAAGCGATCGTGCCGCCGGAAGCGGCTGTGAAGGGTGCCGTCGCGTGAACCGCGACGACTTGGCCGAGATGAATGGCAGATGTAGACGTTTGATTGAAGAAATTCGCGAAAATTCCCGCAAAATTGGTCTGCACCGGGAGGCCTTTCTGGTCAACCAGGAACGGAAAGACGGGATTCGAGAGGTTCACGGTCAAGGCGTCGCCGATGTGCAAGCTGCCGATGAGAGAGTTCTGGGCCGCCGGAATCAGGTTGGTAACGACCAGGGTGAACTGCTGCGCCAGGCTGTTCGGGTTGATCGATACGACGATGCCCTCGACGGTGTCCTGTGCTGTTGCCAAGAGCGGTTCGATTTCCTGGATGGCGAGAGTTCCATCGGACTTGAGAATGACATCCATGCTCGCGACTTGGTTGTTGAACACACAGTTCGCCAATAGGGTTGTTACAGTCGGGCAGTGGGTGCCAGTTGGGTCGGGGTCATAGAATGTGGCGGAAGTCGCCGAAGCGGTGAGGGAGCCGCGACCCGTGGCTGGTGCTGAAGCGAGGGTGACGGATTGGTTGCTGATGCTTACGACGCCGGTGAAATCTTCGATGAGATCAAGCTGGCCGGCGGCAAGATTGGAATTTGGGCGAGGAAGAGTAAAGGCGGTGAGGACGTTGGTGTTGTTGAAGTTCACGATGAGGTTGGCGGGGGTGCCGGAGATGGATACGGTGTTGAATAAATTGAGATCAATGCCGATGCCAGTCACGGCGTTTGGAGAAACCGTAAAGGCAACAGTGGCGACGGGGTTGCTAGAGGCGGGGACGCTCAGAGGGCAGACGTGACTTGTCAGACAGCCCGAGAGCGTAAAGCCCGTATCGTTCAGGAAGGTGATATTGGCATTGCCGGAGAGGAACAGGGTCGCGCTGGTGTATTGAGCTGCGGGTATGTTCGGAAAGAGTCCGAGGAAAACGGTGTCTGATTGCAGACGCATCAGGTCGACGGTGAGCGCCGGACTTAGATTGACGGTCGTTGAAGTGCCGGAAGACGTAGTGAACTTAATCGACGCAATCGTGACCTGAAAGGTAAGGACCGAGGGATTGGCAGGGAGCGTATCCGCGACCATGGTCACGGCAACTGAGCCATTGCCGGTGCCACCGCCGCCGCCCGTTTTGGGGCCACTGCAGGAGGAGGAAAAGGCGACCAGCAGAAGAACAGGAAGAAACGGAAGAGCTTTACTGCGATTCATTTGACACCCCAAAGCAGTTTAGTCTGCGTTCGCCCCCCGGGAAAGGAAAACGCTCAAAATCTCCGCTGCCGAGTGTAACGCGGCGGGGGAGCGGGAAGGCACTGCAAAAACAGAGAGGGTGTTCAACCGCTAAATGCCCTGAATCAAGAGAGATACAATGTCCAGCGGCCTGCGGGCGGGCCGCTGATTTAGCGAAGGGAGAGGGTATGTTATCGTAACTGGTCTCTCCAATTCGTCGGGTGAGAGTAAAGGCGGATTTCTGGCGAAGCGCGCGTCCAATTCGGCGGGAGATACCCTGGGAGCGAAGGTAAAGCGTGCGGCGAAGTCTGCCGAACGCGACTATGTGCCCATCGAGGATGACCCCACGGCAGCCGGAAGCGCGCCGGAAGGCGCCGCCGATGCGTCCGCTGAAGAATCGGCGACACCTTCGATGCATGAGGTGTTTGGCCCGGGAGGATTCCTCGAAAAGTGCATGCTGGCCGGCTTTGACCGCGCGGCGGTCAGCTCCGACTACGAATACCGGCCGGCGCAACTGGAGATGGCGGAATTGGTACACGATGCGTTCGAAACGCACCACCACGCCATCGTTGAGGCTGGGACGGGCACGGGGAAAACGCTGGCTTATCTGCTTCCGGCAATTTGCAGCGGGCGGCGCGTGGTGATTTCCACGGCGACGAAATCGCTGCAGGAACAGCTCTACCAGAAGGATATTCCTTTTCTGCAGAAGCACTTCGCGCCGAACCTGAAAGTGGCGGTGATGAAGGGGCGCGCAAATTTCCTGTGCATCTCGAAGCTTCATCAGATGCAGGATCAGGCGCTGCTGAAGGGCATGGAGGAGCTGGATGCATTCCGGCAGATCAAGGATTGGGCGAAATTGACGGAGACGGGCGACCGCGCGGAGCTGACCTTCCTGCCGGACGATTCGGAGCTTTGGGGGAAGCTGGACGCGAGAAGGGACACCTGCACGGGCAAGAATTGCCCTTCGTTTAATCCCTGTTTTGTGACCGGCATGCACCAGCGCGCCCAGGAAGCCGACCTGATCATCGTAAATCATCACCTGTTTTTTGCGGACCTGGCGCTCAAGCAGGACGATTTCGGCAGCATTTTGCCGGAATACTCGGCGGTGGTATTCGACGAAGCGCACGAGATGGAAGACGTGGCCAGCGACTATTTCGGGCGGCAGATTTCGAATTTCCGATTCGAAGAGCTGGCCCGCGATGCCGATCAAACGCTGCGCTTGCTGCATCTTGGAACGCCGTCATTACTGCGAAAGACGCAGCGGATCCGCGAGCGCAGCCGCGGCTTTTTCGAATTGTTTCCGCCGCGCGACGGGCGGTTCTCGTTCCTGAGGAACGAGCGAGAAGCGTTTCTGGAGCAGAACCGCGAAGCTTACGATTCGCTGGTGACGTCACTGAAAAGCATGGAGACGGAATTCGCGGCGCTCACCTCGAAGCCGGAAGAGCTGACGCGCATCGCGCGGCGGAGCTTCGAACTGCGCCAGGAACTGTCCTTCCTGTTCGAATCGAACGAGCGGAATTTCGTCTACTGGTACGAGCGGAGGAACAAAGGCGTATTCCTGACGGCAACGCCGATCGACGTCAGCCAGATTCTGCGGGAGCGGCTGTTCGAAAAATTCGACACGGTGATCCTGACGTCCGCGACGCTCACGGTCGGAGGACGCTTCGATTATATTCGCCAGCGCCTGGGAATCGATCACGCGAAGGATCGCGCGCTGCCGGCGGAGTTCGATTTTCCCAAGCAGGCGCTGCTCTACCTGCCGCGCAAGATGCCGGACGTCCGCGACGCGGGGTTCCCGGCGAAGGCCGCGGATGAAATCGTGCGATTGCTGGAGCTAAGCCAGGGCCGGGCGTTCTGCCTGTTCACCAGTTATTCCCAGATGAATGATTTGTTCGAACGGGTGCGTTCGCGCGTGCCGTTTCCGCTGTTGTTGCAAGGCACGGCGCCGCGCTCCGTGCTGCTGGAACGATTCAAAAACACCGAGGCGGCGGTACTGTTTGCGACAGCAAGCTTCTGGCAAGGCGTGGATGTGCCCGGCGAGCAGCTATCCTGCGTGATCGTCGACCGGCTTCCGTTTGCGGTGCCGAGCGACCCGATCGTGGCGGCGCGAGTGCGGGCTTTACAGGAAGACGGGCGCAACCCGTTTGCGGAATTTCAGGTGCCGCAAGCGGTCCTGGCGCTGAAGCAAGGATTTGGGCGCTTGATTCGAACGAAGACGGACCGTGGAGTGCTCGCGCTGCTGGATACCCGGCTCCAACGCATGCCCTATGGTAAAATTTTCTTGGAGTCGCTACCACGATACGGGATGACGCACGAACTGGCCGATGTCGCCCGGTTTCTCGATGCGAAGGGTGGCTCCGAGCGACTGGGAGCCCATTCGGCAAGTCCCTCCTGAAGGGTTGGATCCGCAGCAAGCGTGTAGCGCAATTTTGGAGAGACATGTTTCAAGTTAGCGTAGAAGAGACCTTTTCGGCAGGACATGCCCTGCGCGGATACCGAGGCAAGTGCGAGAACGTGCACGGCCACAATTATCGCGTGCGCGTGACGCTCGAAGGGACGCGGCTCGATACGATCGGGCTTTTGGTGGACTTCACAAAGCTGAAGCAGGTGATCCGCGAGATCATGGGCAGGCTCGACCACCAGTTCATGAACGATCTGGAACCCTTCAAGACCGTGAATCCTTCGGCGGAAAACGTGGCGAAGTATTTCTACGATGAAGTCACGCGGCAATTAAAGGATTTGCCGCCGGGGGCGCGGGTTACGGACGTGATTTTGTGGGAAACGGATACAAGCCGGGCGCAGTACCGGCCGGGGGCCTAGTTGTTTGGGAAACGGGTGAGCCGATGAATCGATCTTTTTTCATTATCATGATTCCAGCGCTGCTCGTGGCGGCGGGGTACATCGTTGTCCTGCGGTATATGGGAATTGCGCCGGGATACCCGCGGCTCGTTGCCGCGATGGTACTTTTCTTCGGCATGATTTACTGGTTGTCGCGCCGGGGCGGGCGGAAGGCGAATTCCAACCGGGTATAGGTTGTAAAGGCTTTGGCCGGGCGCGGTCAGAAAAGCGGCAGCCGGGCTGCCGCACTCCAAAATGGTTATCACGGAAATTTTCAAGTCGATTCAGGGCGAAGGCACACGCGCGGGCCTGCCGTGCATATTCGTGCGTCTGACGGGCTGCAACCTGCGCTGCACTTGGTGCGATACCGCGTATGCATTCCATGGCGGGAAGAAGATGAGCGTCGAGGAAGTTTTGGCACGCGTGGATGAACTGGCGGGACACCGCGAAGAAATGCCGGGCTCGCAAGCTGCTGTTCCGCTAGTCGAATTGACGGGCGGCGAGCCTCTACTGCAGGCAGAAATTTATCCGCTCGCGGAGAAGCTGCTTGCCGCGAAGTATGCGGTCATGATCGAGACCAGCGGGGAACGATTCATCGGGGAGCTGCCGCGAGAAGTGATCAAGATTGTGGACGTGAAGTGTCCCGATTCGGGCGAGCCGGATACGTTCGAGGCACGAAATCTCGACGCGCTGTCGGAAAACGATGAAGTGAAGTTCGTGCTTTCCACGCGGCGCGATTATGAATTTGCGCGCGACTTTACGTTGCAGCACGGCCTGGCGCAACGGGTGAAACAGGTCTTGTTTTCGCCGGTGTTCGAAGATCCACAAGGGAAGTGGCCGGGCCTCGAGCCGCGCATGCTGGTGGAATGGATTCTGGCTGACGGTGTGCCGGTGCGGCTGGGCTTGCAACTGCACAAGTTCATCTGGGACCCGGCGACCAAGGGCGTTTAAGGAAAAGGAAGTAAATGAAGTTAGTGAGATAAAGGAAGTGAAGGATCCGAGGCGAAGGGGGAGTGGTTGAAGTGGCGATAGGAACGGATCAGAGAAAAGCGGTGGTGCTTTTGAGCGGCGGGATGGACTCCTGCGTCTGCACGGCAGTTGCGCGCGAACGCCACGGCGCGTCAAACATCGCCTTGCTGCACGCCGGCTACGGCCAGCGCACCCAGGAGCGCGAACGGCGCGCGTTCGATGAAATTGCGAATTTCTACGGCGTGCGCGAACGGCTTGCCGTGCAACTCGATCACTTTCGCGCGATTGGCGGATCCGCGCTCACCGACAAGAGCATTTCCGTTCCGGAAAATGAATTGGGTGCGCCCGGCCCGCATGGCAGCGCGATTCCCGTGACTTACGTTCCCTTTCGGAATGCACACTTTCTTTCCGTGGCGGTGAGCTGGGCAGAAGCGATCGGCGCGGGAGCAATTTACATTGGAGCAGTGGCGGAAGACAGCTCCGGCTATCCGGATTGCCGGCCGGAATATTACCGGGTGTTCCAGGAATTGATCCGCGTGGGAACACGGCCGGAAACACAAATCGAAATCGTAACCCCGGTCATCACGTTGAAGAAGAGCGCGATCATCCGGCGGGGAATCGAACTGGGCGCGCCCCTGCATCTAACCTGGTCGTGCTACCAGAACGAAGATAGCGCCTGCGGCGCTTGCGACAGCTGCCTGCTGCGCTTGCGCGCATTTTCGGAAGCCGGCCTGCCCGACCCCATCCCCTACCGGCGAACTGTTTCTGCCGGGGGCTGAGCTTGGAATCTGGCCCGAATGAGAGAGATAATGGGGCGCACACAGCCCTGACACTTCGGGTGGGGCTCCCCCGTGAAAAAGGAGAATGGAGCATGAAGAGTTTTCATAAGTCGTGGGCGCTCGCCGCGATCCTGCTGGCCGCGCTGGC
>WNFR01003069.1_pt1 | contig 17342 bp, 17 predicted proteins | sample 5400221 | NCBI WGS metagenome assembly WNFR01 (sample SAMN13153357, study PRJNA577476) | soil metagenome | isolation source: 40 cm soil under Madrone tree | place: USA:California | collected 2016-06-14
ACGCCGGTGGGCAGGTTACTCCTGGGACGCGCTTTCGAAGTGCTCACCATGGAACGCTTCGCCTACTGGGCAACGCTTCTTGCCTTGCCGTTTGTGGGACTGTTCGCTGAGGAATTGATTGACCGATACCAGTGGCGTGCCGTGGCCGGACTGACGCTGGCGGCTGGGATGACGTGCGCCGTAGCTGTCGCTTATGCGAGTTATCGTCCGGCGGATGCTGAGGATTTCAAAATGGACTCGGTTGCTGCCTGGCTGAATCGCGATGGCCATGACAAGTATCGCTATGTCACGCTCGGCTTTGGAAACAAGATCGCGCGCCTGGCGGTGCTTACTGACGCGAGCAGTGTTGATGGTGAATGGAATTCCGGCCGAATGTTGCCAGAATTGACGGAGCATGGCGCTGCCGCTCTTACCAGTTCGAAATACTTCGGGAAAAATGGCATCGATGCATTGAGCGCCATCCTTCAACACGCCGATCGCTATGGACTGAAGTGGGTCTTTCTGAAGGATCCATACTACGAGCCGTTGCTGGTGTTTTCCGGCTGGCGCAAGGTGGACGATCTGGAGAACAGGACGATTACGATCTGGTCGAAGGAGAGCGTTCCTCCTGCCACGCCCATCGATTCACCGCAGCGGCCGTTGGCTTGGGAAGGAGTCCTGTGGGGAATTTTGCCCATGGCGAGCTGCATCCTCGCAATGCTGCTCGTGCTCATTCCGAATCGGCGACTGGCTTACACGGATGAGAAGGTCACGGATTCCGCCGCTGCCTCCGCGAATCAGGAGGATCTTGTTCTCGGGAGATTGACTTCATGACAGGCGGACGGATCCTTGCTGTGATCCTCGTGGTCGCGACGATCGCTTTGATAGTGATCGGCACATTGCGGCCGAATCAATCCGGTACTTATGTTTCTGACTCGAAGGCGAAGCTGATGGGCTCGGTGTCGTCGCCCAAGGATGCAGTCAACTCGCTGCTGGGACAGATCGCGCGGCGTAATTGGGAGTCGGCGTACTCCAGCCTTGCCAACAAGGGAGAGTTCACTGAGTCGGAGTTTATTCGCGACTTAAATGGTGATCACGGCAGCCTTCGCACTTACGCCAACCTGGAGAGCTACGATGCGCAGCCTCTTCATGCGTCGTCGGACGAAGCAAAGGTGCGTGCCAATATGCGTTGGGCTTCGGTCGTAGGGACTTTCGACGATTCGCGGGAGCTCCGGGTCGACCGTAACGGCGGCCGTTGGCAGGTGGAATGGCCAATCGTGAAGGAAGCGAAAGTGCCGCCGCAGGTGATTCCGGTGAATTATTTGCGTTGGGATGTGGTCTATCGGGGGGCTGGGGATGACTGGGGCGCGCAGGATGTTGAGGCGCCTCATGTCCGGATTGTAGCGATGCACCCGGTCGATCGCGGCGGCGGAGTTGTGATTCTGGGCGAGCTTTTGAACGAAGACGTCGTTCCGGCTTTTGTGACGGTGAAAGCTACGTTGCTTGGAAGCAACGGCGCTGCTCTGGGCACGGAGGACAGCTTCGACAAGATTTCGCATATCCTTCTGCCCAAGCAGGTTTCGCCGTTTCGTATCGACTTCCGGAACGTAAGGCTGTCACAGGTTGACAACGTTCGCATTCAGCCTTCCACCAGTCTGGTCGCGGCTTCTGCCGATCCGGTGATTGGAATTGAGTCGCAAAAACTTACGCCGTTGCCGGAACCGACGCTTACCGGGCAACTGGTTAATCAGAGTGGACAGGTGGTTAACGTCGCGCACGTGATCGGAACTTTCTACGATTCGAGCGGACAAATCGTCTGGGTTGCCGACGAATATCCGAGTCGCGCTCTGCTGCCGCAAACGCCGGTGCCGTTCAGTATTCCTCTTCCGGCGGATGTGTCGAGCAAAGTTGGAAGCTATCGAGTGGTGGCGAGCACTTACAGTACGAGCCGATTTCAATGAGTGAACGGATCGCATATTTATTCGGATTCATCGCGCTGTCGGTGTCCCTCGGAATGGGCCAGACTTCGGCATTATCGTTGCGCTTTCCTGCGAAGGTTGAGGCGGGGACGGCGTTTTCCGTGCCGACGACTGGGTCCGGAACTGCGACCGTTTACATCGTCGGTCCCGGAGATGCCATTCGGCGCAAGGTTCAGCTGGGAGAAAATCTGGCGTTCGGCCCGGAAGACCTCCACAATGCCGGCCATTATGTTGTGTTTGTGGATGGATCATCGACGCAAGATACGCAGTTTGATGTCGTGGCTTCGCACCAGCCAGCGACTCTGAGCTTCCTGGCTAAACCGTCGCGGTTATCAGTCAATCGGCCTGAGGGAATTAGTGGCGTCGTTTATGTTTTTGACGCATTTCGCAATCTTGTCTTGCAACTGGAACCGGTGTCATTCGAGCTTGCAGATTCGACGGGACGGACTCAATCGCGTTCTGCGACCACACGAGACGGCGTCGCGTGGGTAAAGATGAACTCCGCTGCGAAAGCGGGGCCGGCGCAGTTTCAGGCTGTCGCGGGAAATGTTCGTGAGAAGCGAGTGATTCAGCAGGTTCCGGGTGATCCCTGTGCGATCAGGATGACGGCGCGCGGAGCAGGGAAGAAGGAACGGATTGCGCTGGAGACTGAGCCAGTGCGGGACTGCAACGGGAATCCGGTGCCGGATGGCACCATCGTGACATTTACGGAAACGTATCAGGGCGGTCAATCGACTGTGGACGTGCCACTCAAGCAGGGAGTGGCTCGGACCGAATTGCCGGTGCGTAATGGCGCGGTGATTTCGGTGGCGGCCGGGGTTGTTATGGGGAATGAAATTCACTGGAGCGGCGGACTATGAGGATAAGGTTCTCAATTCCGCTGGCACTCGTGGTGATTTCGACTCTGTTGGCCGCATTTTTGTTCGGCGACGCTAAGCCGTCGGTTCGGGTCGCTCCAATAGATTCGGTGGGGCCGCGTCCAGTTGAGACGCAGACGCAGGCTTCCGTGGTTCGCGACTATCTCAAGGCTTGGGAGACACTCGGCAGCGCGATGAGCGAGAATCGCGCGGATTTACTCGACGGATATTTCGTGGGCGTCGCCAAAGACAAGCTGACGGACACGATTCATGAACAGCAGAAACTTGGAATTGAGACCGACTATCGCGGACTATCGCACGCCTTGCAGGTCGTGTTCTATTCGCCCGAAGGGCTTTCGATCCAGCTTGCGGACAATGTCGAATACGAGGTTGACGTTCGCGATCACGGGAAAGCGGTGGGAACTCAGCGCGTCCGGACTCGTTATGTCGCCGTGTTAACGCCTACCGAATCGAAGTGGAAAGTTCGAGTCTTCCAGAGTGGAGACCGAACCAATTAGCAGTGACTGAACTCTTAGACCGAACCCAGGGGAGCCCTCATATGATTTCGGTAGTCATACCCATCTACAACGAAGAGGAAATCATTTCTCTGCTGCACCACGCGGTCAGCAAAGCCATGAGCGAAGAAGGCGACAGCTGGGAAGTCGTCTACGTGAATGACGGTTCCGATGACTCGTCGCTGGAATTACTGCGAAAACTCCAGGCTGAAGATCCGCGAGTGGTGGTGGTTGATCTTTCGCGGAATTGGGGGCACATGGGTGCTCTGCACGCGGGTCTGCAAACCGCGCGCGGAGATGCCATCGTGCTGATGGATGGCGATCTTCAGGATCCGCCCGACGTGGTGCCGAAGATGATTGCGGCATGGCGTGGAGGGGCGCAGGTCGTAACCGCGGCCCGACGGAGCCGCAAAGAAAGCCGCAAGGTCCTGGCAGTGTTGTTCCCACTCTTTTATCGGGTTTTGGGCGCGATCTCGGATTATCCGATTCCGTTGAACGCGGGTATTTTCGGGTTGCTGGATCGACAGGTCCTGAATTCGCTCAACTCTTTGCGAGAGGGTAACCGCTATCTGCCCGGCCTGCGGGCTTGGGTGGGATATCGTACGGCGATTGTTTACTACGACCGGCAGGATCGTGTTGGAGGTGAAGGCAAGCTGAGTTTTGTGAGCCGCATCAAGTACGCCATGGATGCGATTACGAGCTTCAGCTATAAGCCTTTGCGGTTGAGTTTCGTGCTTGCAGCGCTTGCATTCTTCATGGCGGCACTATTTGGAATGATCGGTCTCTTCTCCGACGCCAATGGAATGCTCTATGGCTTGCTTGCCGCTATCTTCCTGATGAGCAGCCTTCCACTTTTCTGTGTCGGAATCCTCGGCGAATATGTTGGCAGGGTTTATGACGAGGTCAGGCAGCGACCTCTATCGATCATTAATCGCACATACCGCTCAGAGAGAGCGCTTAGCGCGGCGGATTTGAGCGCCGAGAAGATCACAGCGAACGCGCGCGAGGCCGATCTGGAAAAGCTTTTTCCGGCGGCTTAGAGTCTCTTGGCAATTACCAAATTAGTCTCCAGCAGGTGTGGATCCCGGCTTGCACTTTTCCAATCCGCGTTCGATCGCGGTGCTTTCTTCGTAATCGTTCCACGTCGCTACCAAGAGAAAGGGCAGGGAATTGTCGGCGGAATAATATTCGCGCGGCATTTTCATGGTGTCGGCGAAAGTTGCACCACAACGCTGGGCCATGTATCGTCCCTGGCCCCAGGAAGCTTTCCGGTCGTCGAAGCCTGCCCACGCTGCGCCTACGGCGATCTTGTCCGGATACTGTGTCTGCATTGCATGATAGAAGTAGCGCAGGTAGTCTTCGCCCCAATTGCTGCCATCGGGAAGCCAGCCTTTTTTGCCGGGATTGATCCAGGCAAAGAATCCATCGAAGTCTTTTTCCGAAGGGCCCGGAGCGAACTCGTGAATTAACAGAGGCGGAGTGCTCCATTGATTGGTCGCAGTGCGAACCCGGTTCCAATCGGTGCGACCCCCTTTGGGGAATATGAAAATGACGGGACGCCCCCGATACTCGAGGTATGCTTTTCGGCCGGGCGCGTCGGGCGACAGGTATTTTTTGTGAAAGGTGTCAAAAGCGGCCAGAGCGTCATCCGTCGCCTGATCGGCGGACTGGTTCGCTTCGTCGAACATCATAGCTACATTGAAATTCTGTTCCGCGGCGATCGATTGGAGCAGGGCATAACTCTTGTCCAAAAAGGGCTCGCGGTCGCCATACCAGTCGATGACAAATCCTGTGATTCCAAGCTTCTTGGCCTCTTCGATCTGTTTCTTGATCGTGACCGGATCTTGCGAGGAATAACCTACGTCGATGTGCCGCGGGTGGCCAAACCACGGCTCGTATACGGCGAGAACCTTCGTCGGGGTGGTGTTCCTGGGACGATTTTCGCGCAGGATTCGGTTGACGTTAGTTTGAGAGCATTCCTTCTGAGACATCAGAAAGAGGAGCGCCGAGCACAGAAAAGTGAGAAATTTTGGCATTGGTGATCGCTTAATTAGAAGCTTGTCTGGTAAGTGAGGGTTGTAGTTGGGAAAAGGGCCTTTTGGGAAGCTCGAACCGGGCAGCCAGCGGGTGGTTCCACGCATCAGAACACTGATCTAGAAGGATGTGTTATTGGCCGCCCCGACAAATACGAGCCTAGAGACTCCTCAGCTGGAACCTGCAGCGTCAGACAAAGCACCTGAATCGGCGTTGAAGAAGACACCCCGTCATCGCATGCTGAGTGGCAGTGCGACCTTGCTGGCGGGTCTGGCGCTGGTGACCCTCATCAATTTTGGCTACAACATTGCGGTCGCCAGGTTTCTTGGTCCTACCGCTTTTGGCCACACGACCGCAGTCTACACGTTGCTGATTCTCATTTCGTCGGTCACTCTTTCTTTCCAGATCCTGACCGCCAAAATCGTCGCGCAGCAGCAATCGGGCAGAGCGCGAACGGTGGCCTACAAGGGTTTTCATGGCCGAGGGTGGGTGGCCGGCATCGCGGTCGGGATGCTGCTTCTGGTGTCCCGTCATGCAATCACCTCATATCTGAATCTTCCCGATTCGATGTTGATCGTGTTACTCGCGATCGGAATGGCCTTCTACGTTCCATTGGGGGCGCGGCGCGGCTACCTTCAGGGTGTCTGCAATTTTCGGCATCTGGCTTATAACCTGGTGCTCGAAGGATTGGTGCGGCTGTGTGGTTCTCTGGTCGCGATCATGATCGGTGCGGGCGTCAGAGGCGTCATTGGCGCTAATGTTGCCGCTGTCGCGCTCGCCTATTTCTTTTCCCAGCCGAAGCTCCGGGCGTTGACGAATTCAGAGCCCCAGGTCCCGGTCGCATTTCGCGAAGGACTGCAAGCAGCGGTTTTTTTTGCGGGGCAGGTAGTCATCAACAACTGCGACATCGTGGTCGTCAAACATTTCTTCCCATCAGAGTTGGCGGGTATCTACGCGGTAGTTGCCATGGTCGGAAGGGTGGTGTTTGCTTTCTCGTGGGCTGTGGTCAGCAGCATGTTTCCGATCGCCGCAGAGACCAGCAAGCGCAATGAACGGGATGATTACGGGGTTCTCGGGATATCGCTGCTTCTGGTTCTGGGCATCTGTATTGTTTTTGTAGGGAGCCTTTTCCTCGCGCCCAACGCGATCTGGAAGTGGCTGTTTGGCAGTCAGTTCGCTGCCGTAAGTGGAATTGACTTTTCTGGCTTGTTGGCGCTATATGCTGCGTCTACCGGAATTTACGCGCTCAGCGTGGTAATCATCGCATACGAAATGTCGCGCAAGATCGCCAATACGGGCTGGGTACAGTTGCTGATCAGTGGAGTTGTAATCATGGGGATCTATGCGTTCCACTCGTCTTTGGCGCAAGTCATCTGGGTGCAGGTGGCTACCATGATTTTCCTGTTGCTGTGCGTGGCCTTACCTTTTGTGATCAGTTGGGCAAGAAAGCGCAGCGACGGGGAACGCATGGTTGTCCCGGGGGCAATACGTCTACGGCGTCGTACCTCCGAGGACGAAGTCGTTGCTCAATTCCTGGAAAGCGACTTTCAGTGCCCCGAATTCAAGGACTACCGCGAAACTGTGAGTTCCCTGGTGGACACACCGGACTTACAGAATGAGGACGAAAACAGAGTCCGGCGAGCGCTGCTTTTTATTCGTCACGGTGCGCTCTGGAGGGAGCTGCCGGAGGACACGGAATGGTTCGAGGCTGAAATCAGGAGTTCGGACCTGCATCGTATTCGCGTGTTTCCGCGCGCGCACTGGCGAAAGCTGGCGGTTGGAGATTTCACAATTACACAAGTCGTGCAGCGCATCATTGCCGAGGGCTATCACGATGATGCGTTCCGGGCCAAGATCGAAGATCTTCGCGACACTTTGCAGAATGACAGTACCGCGGTCGCAGGGGCCGTGCTTCTGATCGGCGGGAGCGAGAGCGGGCCGTTCACAGTTTTGGACGGAAACCACCGATTGCTGGCAGCTATGCTGGCTACTCCCGAAGCGGTCGATCGGCTGCGCTTTTTTTGTGGACTGTCTCCCAACATGGCCCAATGCTGCTGGTATCGGACCAATTTTGGCACTCTACTGCGCTATGCGAAGCACATGATTCGACATAGCGTGCACGATCCCGAGCAGGAACTGCTTCGGTTGTTGCACAGACCTGCAGGATCGTAACGCGGTACATCCACCAAAAATTACGAGTCACCAACAATCTTTCAATTGCTGGTGGCTCGGGGGGAAGTAACCACTTTCCACTTCCAGGCGGAAACTGGACTTTGTTTGTCGGTGCTCTACGCCACTGCCTCGTGCGTCGACTCCCACGGCAGTTCGGCTGACGCGGGGCTCGGAATCGTCTCGACTGCGGCAGAGGCCGACAGCATTGCGGCATTTTGCTTCGCGGCTCGGGTCGTGTCTTGGGGAGTCTGCATGCCCAGCAGTTCGCGCATTCTCGCTTTTGCTTTGTGCAGTTGGGACTTCGAGTTCCCGACCGAGCAACGCAGCAGCCGGGCGATCTCGTGATGCTCGTATCCCTTCACTTCGTGCATCAGGAAAATCGTTCTGTAGCCCACGGGCAGCTCTTTCATGGCGCGAGTGAGAGCAATTCTGTCGACGGAAGTGGAAAGCCGCTCGTCGGTTTTGCCGTGCTCGCGCTTGGGGGCGCCGGCCTCGCGGTTAGCTGGCTCTTCCAGCGAAACTTGGCGTAGGCCCTTCTTGCGAAAGTGCATCAGGACGGTGTTCACCGCTACTCGATATAGCCATGTCGAGAGCGCCGAATCCCCACGGAAGGTTCCCAGCTTTCGAAACACCTGGAGGAATGCATCCTGGGTCAAATCCTCCGCCTCTGCGGTATTGCTGGTCATGCGCAGGCAGAGGGAATAGACCTTGGTTCTGTGAGCGTTAAACAATGTGGCAAAAGCGTCCTCGTTGCCTTCCAGCGCCGCGCAGACCAACTCGGCGTCGGCCTTGCGCCTATCCGTCACATTGAGATCGTTTGTCACCGGGATGACTCCTTTCAGTGCTTTAAGACTGTTGGGTTTCGTACTGTTCACGAATCACACAGTACGGTCCTCCGGTCCCCCGCACCATCCGGTCCTGCCCGTAGCCGACCTGAATACTTGCTGTAAAAGCCTGAGGGGCGGTCTGTGGCTCGGAAAGCGGCAAAAACAAGAGCACGGCACCGGGAGGAAAGCAGGACTTCGCAAAAATCACAGAGATTTAAGGGTCTACGGAAAGTCCGAGGTGGAACTACAGCGCAAGCGGGATTGTTGAATTCATGGGCATTTCCTATTCTCAGCCAAGTATAAGGATGTTTCCTCAGACACCCCACCTCCCAGGCAGGTGCTGGTCGTCCTAATAAGACCGGATCGGCACTTGCCTCTCGCCCTAATGCGCGGAGGGGGACGGCAAGACTTATTGAAACCAAAAATACATTTGTTTGGAGGCTTAACGTGAAGGCGAATTCATTGCAGGAACTTTACGTCGAACAGTTGCAGGATCTTTACAGCGCGGAACAACAGATTATTAAAGCGCTCCCCAAGATGATCGAGGAGACGCAATCCGACGAATTGCGCAATGCCTTAAACGAACATCTGCAAGTGACTCAAACGCAAGCAGGCCGGATCGAAACCATTTTCGAGGAACTGGGCGAAAAAGCTGAGGGTGAGAAGTGCAAAGGCATGGAAGGCATCCTCAAAGAGGGCAGTGAGTTAGTGAAGGACGCGGGCGATGGAGTGCGGGATGCCGCTATTATCGCGGCTGCCCAGCGTGTGGAGCACTACGAAATGGCTGGCTACGGCACCGCACGCACCTATGCCACTCTGCTTGGGTTTGATGAGGCTGCTAATTCCTTGGAAGAGACCCTGGAAGAAGAGAAAGAGGCTGACCAGACGCTTTCCGGCCTTGCGGAGGAGCTGAATGTTGAAGCTCTCGAAGCAGGCGGGAACGGTGCTGGGGAAAAGGCGGGTCAGGGGACCAGTCGGAACGAGCGGGCTAAAAAGTCGACGACCCGCAGCAAGCGTGCTGCCTAGTCGGTCGTCTCCAACACGGAAGGGGGACCTTCAAACCGGTCCCCTTTCCATGAACAAAATACAGGGGACACGGTATGGACTGGGCAAGCGGCGGCCCGTACACTTTAAGAACGCGCCCCGAGTTCACTTCGCCGGATTGGGTCAATCAACATGAAGACTCTGCGAGTTCTTTTGGGAATTGCCTGCTGCGTCGCGCTCTGTGCGGGCGTAGCCGGGGCGGATTCCCTCCAGCTCAGAAATGGGCGCCATCTCCAGGGCAAATATATCGGCGGCACAACGACGGCGATCGGGTTCATGACGGGTACGACGATCGAGTACTTCGCGACTTCCGAAGTGCTGGTACTGATGTTCGACAATAGCAACGAGTCTCCATTAGGAGAGATGAAGACGAGTCCGATGAAGGCCGAGCCTCAAGCGCAGGGCGAAGTTCCCCATGTGCGTCGGATCAATGCCGCGTCGCCGAATCGGCTGCGGCGACCTAAGACGCGGCAGACCACCACCGCCGGAGTAAATCCCCAGACTTAGAATTCCTCTCCGGAGGCGTTTGAGTCTCTGCCTGTTTAAACGGAACCAATCACAGTGCCGGCTGCACCACGTGCACGATGTTATTTCTGACGGCATACAAAACCAGATCGCTGACCGAGTGAAGATCCAACTTGCGCATGATATTGGATCGATGAGTTTCTGCGGTCTTTACGCTTAATCCAAGAGCGACAGCGACTTCCTTGGAACTCTTGCCCTCCGCCAACAATTGGACAATTTCCCGCTCCCGGGGTGTAAGGCGGTTGCGCGCACGCGCTTGGGCCACGGTGTCGGGCTCCTGCGGACGCAGATAGCCATCCAGAACCATCGCGGCGACCTTGGGGGTGAAATAAATCTTGTTACGGCGTAGAGCTTCCACGGCTGCGACCAGATCGCGGGCCGCGTCGGTCTTGAGCAGGAATCCGCGTGCGCCGGCGTTCAGCACCTCTTGCACCACCGAATCGGAGTCATGCAAGGTGAGAATTAGAACCTTCACCTGGGGATTCGCCTTCAGGATCTGACGGGTTGCTTCCAGACCATTGAGGTTAGGCATACCGATGTCGAGGATAACGACCTCGGGTTTTAACGCCAAAACTTTCTCTACGGCATCCCGTCCATCTTTGGCTTCGCCGCAAACGTCCCAATCAGCCTGATTGCGCAAAAGAGCGCATAATCCGCGACGTACTACCTCGTGATCGTCGGCTACTAGTATTCGAAAGGGCATAAGGCACCTCCCCCAGCGTTCGGCTTCGAACCGATTTCCTTTGATGCCCAATTTCAGGTATACGGCTTACTCAATTATGGCCCGAGAAGCCGAAACTGTCGCCCGTTATCGGGGAAAGTCTGAACCCAAATCCGCCACCGCTTGTGATTTCCATGACTGGGTGATTTCCACAGGAACCGTACACAAATCACCGGATCGCAACAGCATAGTACTGCGCTCTATCTTTAGACCGACAATTTTTTTAGGAGGGCACACCATGAATACCGATCAACTTCAAGGTAAGTGGAAGCAAATGAAAGGGACTGTTAAGGAGCGGTGGGGCAAACTGACCGATGATGACATCGATGTCATCAACGGGCGAAATGATCAACTGGTGGGAAAAATCCAGGAGAAATACGGCATCGCGAAAGAAGAGGCGCAGCGGCAGGTAGATGAGTGGATGCGCTCGGACACCCAGACTCAAAGGGATGATTTCGAGAAGCGCCGCGCAAGCTAGCCTGTTTTGAGTCTTTGAAGGGGGCGTCCCCGCGACTCTCCCTTTTTTCATAGGGTTTTCTCCCCTGCCCGTCCCGCGAATTTATTCGTTGCGATCGAAATTATTGCTTTCGCTTGGGTTACAGCAAAAGCCCGATTGATCGATCCGACCGTCGCTATGACACTTGGAGGGTCGAAGTATTAAACCTTCGAGGAATGCATGGCTACCCGCATACTTATTGCCGATGACAGTCCATTGATCCGGCAGTGTCTGGGAAGACTTCTCGGTGGCCATCGTGGCTGGGAGGTCTGCGGCGAAGCCACGGATGGCGAGGACGCGGTCAGCAAGGCACGGGAGCTCACTCCTGACCTGATTGTGATCGATTACCTGATGCCCCGCAAGAATGGAATCGAGGCGGCGCGGGAGATTAGCAAGCGTTCCCCCCGAACGCCTATTTTGCTTTGTACGATCACGCCTACTGCTCAACTTGTGGATGAGGCGCGGGGAGCTGGAATTGCGGGAACCTTGTCCAAAGCAGAGATGGACAAGATGATCGGGTTTGTCGAAGCCCTCGTACGCGGGGATCGATTGCCGTCCGAACGTGTCCAGTAACCGCCTCATAGACACCCCTACACTGATGCCCCTGTTTCTCTACACAAGTCCACCGATGGTCGAGTTCCTGCCTGGTTATTACATTCAACTTTTGAGCTTACGAAGACAAGGGAGGCATTTATGGGATCAAGAAGCGCGTTTAAAGATTGGGCCAGACTAGCGGCCAAGTTAAGTCTTTTGCTTACAGAGCCGAAAGTGCGATCCATGATCGCCGATCAAGTGAGGGATCGGGCGGATGCGGTCACCGCGACCATCAGCGACAAATACGAAGACGCGCTCGACCGTCTGGAAGCAGCTGGCGCGGCATTGCAAGGACGTACCCGCTGGCCTTCCCGCGCCACGGGCTTTTTACTAGGCGTTGGAGTGGGAGCAGGATTAGGACTTCTGCTGGCCCCGGCGCCGGGGGTTGAAACGCGGGAAGCGATTCGCGACAAGGCTGCCGCAATGAAGGACAAGGTAGTCGAGTCCGCTTCAACCTTGACCGGCAAGGCTAGTCGGTCGGTTACCAGCATGCCATCCACCGGCACGCAGGGTTGACGCTACACCAAATCACGAGGAGAAAGAGCAGTCGTCATGCGATTGGGAATCTTGTCTGTAGTTCTGGCGCTGTGCTTCTGTACACCGGTACTGATGGCGCAGAGCGATCACATCGAAGTCGGCGTATTTGCCGATTATTTCAACCTGAGCCGCACCAGTCCCCACATCAACTATGTGGGCCTGGGAGCGCGCGCAGCGTTTAACGTTCAGTCCCATGTACAGATCGAAGCGGAAATGAGTTATGACTTCGACCGCAATTTCACGAGTGTCTTCTCGGACGGAATCAACACTCAGTTCGTAAGAAGCCACACCCGTCCCTTGCACGCATTCTTTGGTCCCAAATTCATGACGAGTTCAGGTCCTTTCCGCGCCTTTGCGACGGTCAAAGTGGGATTCGTTAACTTCAACACTAGCAATGAGAATGTTCCCGCCGGCTTTGTTGGAGCCTTGGGCGGCGTGACCTCGGGAAACACTCGCCCAGCTATCCTGCCGGGACTTGGTGTAGAAGGTTTCTGGGGTCCGATTGGCCTGCGTTTAGATGGAGGCGATGAAATCTACTTCGATCGAGGCGCGCGTCACAATTTGAAGGTGGGTTTCGGCCCCGTTTTGCGATTCTAAATACTCGGTCTTCGCTACGGTATGCGGGCAATGAAGTGAACTTGTAGCTTCATTGCCCATTGTTGTCGGCTGCTCCGGCTAAGATATCGAAAATTGCGGCCCATCAACCTCTACTGCCGGATCGACATCTCAACTCGGCGTGAACCCACATCTCAAGAGCATCTGGACGGCTGGCGATCACATGGTGGACGCCTTTCTGGCGCGGCTGCCTTCACTCGCACTCGGGGTGATTGTTTTCGTACTTTTCTACAGCGCCAGCGCTCTGGCGAGCCGTCTCATTCTTCGCGCTACGGTAGAGCGCCGTCACAATTTGGGAGTGGTCTTTGCCCGTCTTGTTGGCACCGGGATTGTGTTCCTCGGTTTTCTGGTTGCGTTTTCCATAGTGGCACCGACGTTTGGGGCAGGGGACCTGATCAAGGTACTGGGCATCGGCAGCGTGGCGATCGGGTTCGCCTTTCAGAACATTTTGCAGAATTTTCTGGCGGGCCTGCTGTTGTTATGGACGGAACCATTTCGCGTTGGCGATCAAATTCGTTTAGATAACTTTGAAGGGACGGTCGAGGATGTGGCGACCAGGGCCACGACTATCAAAACATATGATGGCAAGCGCGTGGTGATTCCGAACGCGGATTTATTCACGCACTCGGTCACGATCAACACCGCTTTTGAATCGCGACGTTGGGATTACGAAGTTGCAGTAAAAACGGAGGACGCAGACTTCGCGGCTCTCAAGGCTCGCATCGTGGACGCAGTGGGCAAGGCGGAGGGTGTGCTGGGCGAGCCACCTCCTGAGGCCCTGGTCTCGGACCTGGGCGATCCGGTTTCGGGCGTGGTCAAAATTCGTGTCTCGTGGTGGACGAGGCCCCGGCAACATCAGATGATGGTCACCTACGATCACGTTCTGAGGGCGATCAGAAGAGCGCTAGTAGAGGATGCTCGCGAGTCTGCCGAGAAGCATCCTCGCGTAGCGTGAGTGGGTGTGGCTGTCGAACAACCTAATCGCAGACCTCGATCTCTAAAACGGTAGGAGGAAATGCAATGGCAGCCAAAAAGAAATCCGCACGCAGGTATGGAAAGGCCGCAGGGAAAACCGTGGCCAGCGCAATGCGGCGGAAAAAGAGCGGCACTCTCCGTTCGGGAAAAGGTGGCAAGGGCGGCAAGGTAAAAAGCCGCAAACAGGCAATTGCAATCGGTCTTTCGGAAGCGCGAAAAAAGGGCGCAAAGGTCCCGAGGAAAAAAGCAGCCTAGCCTGGTTACGCGGGATCGGGGTTCGTTAGTTCTCTGATCTCTGCTGCGCACTTAGGCGATGGCAAACGTCTCCTGCGCAGTTGCGATCACGGAGGGAATCAGAATCTCGACCGTAGTGCCGGGATTTGTATTGAGCATTCGCAATTCTCCGCCGAGTTCCCGGGCGCGTTCTCGCATGCCGCCAATTCCCACGCCGATGCTTCCCGGCAGAAGTTGTGCGGTTTTCTCACTGACGCCAACGCCGTCGTCCCGAACGAAAAGCTGGAGACTGTTTTCCTTCTGGATGAGTGTGACGGATGCAGTGCGGGCCTGCGAGTGCCGGAACACATTCGTCAACGCTTCCTGAACGATACGAAAGACGGCTCTCTCCAATGGTGGGGCGAGTCGCGGAAATTCTGGAGGTTGCAAGTCCAGCGAAGTCTTGATCCCGGAGCGCTCGGTCATTCCTTCCAGGAACCAGCGCAGAGCGGAGAACAAGCCGCCTTCGTCGAGCAAAGGTGGATGCAGGAGATGAGACATGCTTCGAACCTGCTGAATCGCGCGATCGACGATCTCGCTGGCTTCTGCTATGGACTTCTCTTTTTCAGAGATTCGGGAAGGGTGCGTCAGACTATCCAGCATGATCTTGGCGGCGGCAAGTTCCTGGCCGATGCCGTCGTGCAAATCCCGGGCAATACGGCGGCGCTCTTCGTCCTGTGCTGTCATGAGGCGGGTGGAGAGCCGGCGCAGTTCGCGATTGAGCGTCTCCAGTTGCAGCGTTTTGCGATGCAATTCAGCGAACACGCTCACTTTAGCCCGCAGCAGTTCCGGGACAACGGGAACGGAAATGTAATCTACGGCGCCCCGCTGATAGCCCTTGAGCCGATCGAGATCGGTCAGGTGCACAGCCGAAATAAAAATGATCGCAGTCCTCTGGAAACGAGGGTGCTGACGGATGAGTCCGGCTAATTCGAACCCATCGATTTCCGGCATGCTCACATCCATGAGCACGACGGCGACGTCTGTTTTCAGAAGGTGCTCCAAGGCTTCTCTGCCGGAATTCGCCTTGATGAGATTCTCGTTCAACTCCGCGAGCATGACTTCGTAGGTGAGCAACTTCGCAGGCTGATCATCCACCATCAGAATGTTGACCTTGTCATGTTGGCGCATCAGCTGTCCTTGCTCCTCGTCCCTGAACTTACTCCTCCTGCTATGGTATGCGAATTACCGGTGCAGCCACATTCGTAGCGCCGACAGCAACTGGTCGGTGTTGACAGGCTTGGCCAGATACTCTGAAGCGCCCGCCTCAAGACATTTCTCACGGTCGCCCTTCATTGCCTTGGCAGTCAATGCGATGATCGGCAAGCGCCGCAGTGAAGGCTTCTGGCGGATGACCTGCATGGTTTCGTATCCGTCCATTTCTGGCATCATGATGTCCATCAAAACAATTGCGACATCAGGAGTTGACTCCAGCATGGCAATTGCCTGGCGGCCCGTCCCGGCCGTCAGCACCGTCATCCCGCGGCGCTCGAGCACGCTGCTGAGCGCGAAGATGTTACGGACATCATCATCGACGACTAGCACCTTCTTTCCAACCAGCGCATCGTCCGAGCGATGCAACCGGTCTAGCATATTCTGTTTTTCGATTGGAAGGTCAGCGACCACGCGATGCAGGAACAGTGCCGTCTCATCCAGCAAGCGCTCCGGCGATTCGACTCCCTTCACAACCACGCTGCGGGCCAGCGTGTGAAGATGGGCATCTTCCTCCGACGAAAGTTCTCTGCCGGTAAACACAACCACCGGAAGATCACTCAGCGAAGGTGTGTCCCGCAAACGTTCCAACACTTCGAAACCCGACATGTCGGGCAGCCGAAGATCGAGCACAACGCAGTCGAAAGATTCCTGGATGACTTTGTCCAGAGCCTCTTGGCCCGTTGAAACTACGGTCACGTCGATGTCGTCGTAGCCCAGCAGTTCCCGGATACTGAATTGCTCCGCAGGGTTGTCCTCGACCACCAGCAGCCGCTTGCGGCGCGGAGTCGCATACTCCTTGATCCGCGTCAAAGCGATTTCAAGGCCCTCGGAAGTGGTAGGTTTGGTCACGAACGAGAAGGCGCCACGCGCCAATCCGTGGTGCCGATCTTCGTCCAGCGTCAGCATCTGGACTGGAATATGTCGAGTGGCCGGATCCTGTTTCAGATGGTTCAAGACCGTCCAACCGAGCATGTCGGGAAGGAAAACGTCCAGCGATACGGCTGTGGGGTGGAACTCGCGGGCCAACGATAGAGCTTCGGCGCCGCGTTGCGCCACCAGAACCTTGAAGCCCTTGTCGTGCGACAAGTCGCGTAGCACACGTGCATAGTGCGGATCGTCCTCCACGATCAGCAAGATGGAATCATCGGATTGCAAATTATCTCTGTCATCGTGAATGCGCTCGGCCGGCACTTCCGCCACCGCCAGGCTGGCGAGTTGAATGGGCAGAGCGGAAGACACAAAGTTTCTATCGTGCGGCGCGGCACTGGACGGCCCAACATAGGTTTGCGGCAGATAGAGGGTAAAGGTGCTGCCTTTGCCAGGCGCGCTGGTCAGCTGAATTTCTCCACCCAGGAGGTTGGCCAATTCGCGGCTGATCGCGAGGCCCAGACCGGTGCCGCCGTACTTGCGACTGGTGCCGGCATCTGCCTGTTGGAACGCCTCGAAGATGATGCGCTGTTTCTCGGCTGGAATACCGATTCCGGTGTCCGAAACCTCGAATGCGATGACGGAGGCTGCCGTGCCCAGAATCGGATGGTCGCTCGACCATCCGCTCGCCGCAGATGAAACCGACAACCGTACGCCGCCTTCTTCCGTAAACTTGAACGCATTCGACAACAGGTTCTTGAGGACCTGCTGCAGACGCTTCGAGTCGGTGACCAGGCTACGGTTCAGATCTGGATCGGGAATTACCTCGAAGGTGAGCTTCCGATTGTCAGCCTCGTGCCGGAATGGGCGAGCCACCATCTCGAGCAGGCTACCGAAGAATACTTCTTCGGCCTCGACCGAAACTGTGCCCGACTCAATCTTCGACAAGTCGAGAATGTCGCTGATGAGGTTGAGCAAGTCGGTTCCCGCGCCATGAATCGTACGCGCGAATTCAACTTGCTTGTCACTCAGATTGCGATCCGGATTATCGCTGAGCTGTTGACCCAGGACCAGGATACTGTTGAGTGGCGTCCGCAACTCGTGCGACATATTGGCC
>WNFR01003073.1_pt1 | contig 17335 bp, 17 predicted proteins | sample 5400221 | NCBI WGS metagenome assembly WNFR01 (sample SAMN13153357, study PRJNA577476) | soil metagenome | isolation source: 40 cm soil under Madrone tree | place: USA:California | collected 2016-06-14
CGTGCGTAGCACCCAAAAGACTCCGTTCAGTACCGCACGTGTGTCTTGCCACGGTCGCCCTCGCCCATCGGCTCGTCGTTTGGGACGAAACAACGGTTCGAGAACCGCCCACTGGGCGTCGGTAAGGTCCATGTTCTCGGTTTACGCCGTTTGCCATAAGTTTCAACCGTTCAGCGGCTTGAATGTGTTTATGAGATAACTTCTAGTTACATCTATCCAAGTACGCCCCAAACCGACCCATTAAAGCTTATACTGGCAGTAAATTGGGCGAGACGAACCCCCGATAAGTGAAGTTGTTCCCGGAGACCAGCCTATGCAAAGGATGTTTTCTTGTGTTCTATCTGTTGTACTTCTGCAGGCAAACGCAACCCCGGCTCAGACACAAGGTACGACACCACAAGCAAAAACTGACAAGCAGTCTAGTCAGCAGCCAGAGCCCGCCTCCCAGCCCGTGAAGCCCCCGTTAGCATTCGGACTAGATGACGGCACTCCAGTGCGGCTTCGCATCAATCGAACAATTTCTTCAGAAGACGCAAAGGTTGGGGATACCGTTGACTTTGAAGTATTGGAAGATGTGATGTCCCACGATGTTGTTTTAATCCCCCGGGGCGGAATTGCTTTGGCGACGATCACTGAAGCTCAATCCAAACGGCGCATGGGAAGAGCTGGGAAGCTAAACGTGAACATCGACAACGCTAAGCTCGTCGATGGTGAAAAAGTTGCTCTCAGGGCTGTTAAGGAGGTTAAGGGTGGTAGCCACACTGGTGCGATGACAGGCGCGATTGTCGCGACTGCTATAGTGTTCTTCCCGGCAGCACCGCTATTCCTGTTCATGAAAGGAAAAGATATCACCATCCCGAAAGGCACCGAGATAACTGCTTACGTAAATGGAGACATTCCTCTCGATGCCAAGAGATTTCAACCACCCGACGCAGCGAAAACCGAGAGTGCTATCTCCTCTACTCCAGCAGCGGCATCTGCGGAGACTATGGTTTCAACGATAGAATTAAAATCCAATCCAGACGCAGCTGAGATCAGCATTGATGGCAAGTACGTAGGCAATACACCGACGACCTTGCATCTTTCAGTGGGGGACCATGCGATTAAATTTGAGAAGGCTGGGTTCAAGCCATGGGAGAGGACCCTGACGATCACTCCCGGCGAAACTACCACAATTCCAGCGACGCTCGAAAAATTAGAGGTAGCGCCGCCTCAATAAATTTGCTTTCTCATTCTCTCGAATGCAAAATATCTGCCAGCCCTGCGAGCGCCAACCAGTGTCGTGGATGCGGCTTCTTTCGACCTGCACGGATATCTGAGGCATAAGGCAACGACACACCTAAGGTCATTGCAATTCTTGAGATCGAATAATTTGCTAGTTTCGGGTGAACCTGCGTTGCATAAACGGTTTCATCGAGCCAAGCCGGTTTGTCTTCTGGTTTCCAAGCAAGTTCGGCCAGCCTGTGGGATCGTTGTTTTTCTCCAAGCCGAGCAAGCGCCTGAGGCTGCTGAGCGGCAATCCTTCCCTTCTGTGCTGCTTTTAGAAGTGCCTCCCGCGAGTTTACTTTGGAACAGGTTGAGCATGATTCGGTACCCCGTCTGATCGGTTTGCCGCAATGTCGGCAAACAGTCGGAGGGTTTGGCAAGGGATTCGAAACTGAAGCAGTTGCCCCTCCCTTAGCGGCACGCCGTCGATTCTGGGTTAGCGGGGTTGCATTGAATCGGTTGTTGAATGCTCCTGCTACTGTCGACCATAGAATCTTTGCGCAGCGTTCTGCGTAAGGGGCCACGGCATCTCGCCAAGTTCTGGCTGTCTCGGAAAGCTGTTGGGCAAATTCGCCCATAAGGCGACAGTTACCGTCTCGCTGCTCAAAGAACCACTCGCGTCGCACCAGACCCCGCCTGAGCCAATCGAGTAGGAATGCGTCAACCTTTGGGCGCACTGGCTCCATAAGATCGCAGGCCAAACTATCGCGCGTTCGACTGTCGACGTGAAGGACCCCGAGGCCAGGATCAAGTCCTAATGCGGCTGCGGCTAGCCGTGCTTCGGATTCGAGAATGGCATAGAGGTAGTTCAAGATTGCGTTTGGAGGATTCACCGCTAAGCGGGGAGAGTTTGTAAGCGGAGACTCCCGCGTTCCGAATCGTTCCCAATGATCGGGTACTCGTTGCTGATCGATTTTCGGAAAATTTATTGTAACTTCGCGCCACGCTCGCCAGTAAATCTTCGCTGCCTGCGACTCTAAGTTCCGAACCTCATTAACCGTATTTGCCGATTCAACGCCAGATCGAAGTTGCGTAATTTTCCAGGATGTCCTCAAATTGCCGAGTCCCTCTCCGACAAGCCGGGCTTGACCAAACAGCTTTTGAGAGATCAGTTCCTTTGTTATTAGAACTGCTGCTCCGGAGTCGTCGGCCAGCGCCTGTGCGCGCCTTAGACGTGCGTCAGAGTTTCGTACCGGCCCGGTTGTCGCCAACACCGACCCGTCACGCTCAAGCATTACGAAGGCAGCATTTTGATCGGCCAGCCACCGAAGAGCAGCAAACGAGATCATTCCGTCAGAACCTATAACGACTAAACGTTTCAAGCCGTGACCGACGCGAGGAAGTCGCGCGTATCGACGGTCTGATCCAATTCCATCCTCTAAGATTAGGTGCCCACGTTCGACGCGCACACTCGTCCCGTAGCCAAAGAGAGTGACAACGCCGAGATGCGGCGACACCGATTTGTGAGATTTCAGAACTTGGGGTAGGGTCTGGGTAGCTGCCATTGGAGTCCAACCTCCATTGGTGGTTAGGGCTTGTCGGCTGCTAGTAACAGCTGGCAGGCCCGTTTATCATCAAAGAAAGACGTACAGGACCATTATACACTGCAAGTCAGGTTCATGGAGAGACCGTGCGAATCACTGGCCTAGACAGGCACAATCTTGCGCGTTTTGGTTGTACGCTGCTGTCAAAGCGGAGTCTCATTTGCATTAAGTGGAGCAAAGATCGCCAAAAGCAAGTGGCGTTCGCAAATATTATTATTCGTGCTATGTACGCTCCAATTTCGAGCGGCCTGCTATTCTGTATCGCCTTTGAGATTTCTTCCACAAAACTACTTCCACAATACTGCTTTTTTCCGTTCGACCTGAAGAATAAAGACCAGCGGAACTATCTGTCGCGTGCCTGCAAGAAACAAGAAATAGAACTGTGTTTCCTCGCCGATTCGCGAGAGATCAGACGCACACACCAATTGTCAGTCAAAGAGTCTGCGAAGATTGCCGGAATATTTGAGCTGGCTTGCACAGAGTTTAAAAAAGTTCCCAAGGCCAAGTATGACTACGCGACGGCAGTCGCAGAGTTCGAGCAACAAATACGCGTTCCGGAGGTATTCGACCGCGTTCTCTCCGAGTCCGAATTTCGCCAGATGATTGACGATTTCAGACTGCAAGCAGAAAAAGTTTCGCCTGAACAAAGGGCTAAAGCGACAAAGATCACCAACGATTTACTTGAAGCCTTCCGGTCGCGAGCAGAAGGATTTATCTCCGAACAGATCAAGCAATTTGCAGCTTATAGGCGGGCGCTTCTTTTCTTGTCGGACCTTCACAGAGAATTTGAGAGTGATTACGCGGGGTTCTGTCAATTTGCTTCAGATGTTTTTATCGTCACTTCAGCTAGCAAACCTCTTGGGGAATTAGAGAATCTGGTCGCCATTCTTAAGTCTGTCTTCAACCTTGCAGATTTGCTCAAGAAAGTCCCCCAGGCGGACGAGGAGTCGCGCAACCAGCTCTTATTGACCGAATTTCGCGAGATTATGGATCGTGCTGCGGGTGGCCGCGGTTTGTCCATCAGTTCAATCAAAGATTTCCTTTCGATGCTCGGGTTTCCCGGAGGAAGTCCAGGGCGCAACCCCGGAGACTATTCAGCCGAATATGACTTAAGAGCCGCTGGTTTGAAATGGCGTCAAGTAGCGCAGCATAGACTCGAAAACGACATCAACACTCGCAAGGAATTTGGTAATCGCGCATATGAGGCTCTGACTTACAAGGAACAAGAAACGCTAAAACATCGCGTACGCGAGGGTGTCCGCAGTTACGCGAAGAGAACTGGCAAGGTCTTTCCACCGCAGAAACAAAGCGACTCTTTACCACAGTCCAACTCTGCTAGCAGAGAAAGTTCTCCTAATTCTGCAGTGCAATAATTCGCATCGATTCTCTGTTCCTTCATAATAGAGTGCAGTAAATCTCGTAAATAAATTACACCTCAAAGAAACTCGCCCCATTTTCTCCAGTGCAGTAAGGCAGCAATTTCATTGCATCTGTTCAGAGCGCGAATGCTCGCGTACTTTCCCGCACAGTTGTTTTGTGTCTCAAGCAACTGCGTCCCAGCAAAGAAAGGAACACAAATGGCGAAGAAGCGAAATCGCAAGATCAGGATTAAGCGTAGCAAGAACTCCCGACAGAAAAGTCGCAGGATTCGAACAAAGCGAAAGGGTCGAAACCGCACGAATGGACAGTATCTGGCGCAACCGCCTGACACGCGGTTGCGAAGGCTACTGATTCCGACGCCTGAAGGTGTTCGCGAAGTCGTGATACGAGGATCAAAGGAGGCATCGCGGTTAGGCAAATTTTGGGCATCCACCCAAAAGTATTTCCAGACTGGTGACGACACCGCTCTACTTAGGTTCAAAGACAAAACCTTTACGGACGCGAGCGGAATAAGGCATGTGTTTCCCACAAATCTTAAGCAATTGGATCGACTGGCGTCAGCCGGAGTTCTGTCCTTTGAATCTATATACGCTGGTGGTGGCCGGTGAAGAAGAAACCACAGCGCGACCCCATCACGTCATTCCAACGAGAAGTTCGGGCAGCCCGGCGAGTCGGCCACGGTAGCCGATGTTCCATATGTGGAGAAGAAAGACCCCTCTCGCTGATCCCCAATAGCAAGCCGACGATCTGCGCAAACTGTCAGCGAGTGAAACTTGGACGTTCTACGCTGGACAATCATCACCCGGCGGGCAAGGCCAACGATCCAACCACAATACCGATTCCACCGAATGATCACCGGGCCGACCTCAGTCCGAAACAATACGAGTGGCCACCAGAGACCTGGACAAACCCATCGGGCAGCCCTGCGCTCAGAGGCGCAGCGTGCGTGCGGGGCTACTGCGAGACCAACAACTATCTCGTTGCTTCGCTCTTGATTCCCATAGCCGAAATGCTTGAAGCGCTTGAGTCTTTTCTGAAGAAACGTTTCGGTCCCAACTGGTGCGTCGGAACCGAGATGGAGCTATTTGCACCGAAACGCAAACACGCCACCAAGGAAGGCATACAATGAAATCCGTTCGTCTACCGATTGCGATCCGCGTCTTTCCAGCGCTTAAACCTACTGCAGGCAGAATTAGCAAAAACAAAGTGTGGCGTCAGCCTCGGGCCATGCTGGTGTTTGACACTGAAACGCGAACGGACGCGAGCCAGCGTTTGACGTTCGGAAGCTATCGATTTCTTGTCAACGATCAAGTACGGGAAGAAGGTCTCTTCTATGCCGATGATTTGCCGTCCAAGGATCGCAAAGTACTGGAACAGTATGCGGCTGCGCACAACAGGCATGGGAGTCGCCTTCTTCTTCTGAGTCGCCGTGAATTCCTGAAGAAGTTTTACAAAGCGGTTTACAAAGGCCGCGCTTTGTTGGTCGGGTTCAATCTGCCGTTCGACCTTTCCCGCATTGCGTTCACTTCGCGTTCAGCCCGAGGGCGTTTTGCAGGCGGATTTTCTCTCGCGCTTTGGTCATATGTAAAACAAGGAATTGAGAGACCTGATCCCCACCGACCTGGCATCGGCATTAAACACATTGATTCGAAACGCGCCTTAAAGGGGTTCACGGCCCGATTCGGGGCTGATGAGTCTGATTTGATTCCTGAGAATTCCACTACGGGAGAGCCTGAGAAGGGTTACAAGTTTCGTGGTCACATGCTTGATTTGCGAACGCTGGCCTTTGCATTAACGGATAGAAGTTATTCTCTGGAGAGTGCCTGCCAGGCTTTCGGTGTTGAACACGGAAAACAGCATGTCGCAAAACATGGCGTCGTCACAAAGAGTTATATCGACTACAATCGCCGCGACGTTCAAGCCACTTCCGAGCTAGCAGTCAAACTCCTCGCCGAGTACCGAAAACACCCGATCAATTTGCAGCCCACCAAGGCGTATTCACCAGCCTCAATCGGTAAGGCCTATTTGCGAGCGATGGGAATCAGTCCGATTCTCGAACGGCAACCGGATTTTCTACCGGCCTACTTAGGATTTGCGCAGACGGCGTTTTTTGGCGGGAGAACGAGTGCTCACATTCGAAAAATACCAGTTCCTGTCGTTTACGTGGATTTTCTCTCGATGTATCCGACAGTGAACGGCCTGATGAACTTGTGGAGATTTCTTGTTGCTCAGAAGGTCCAGGTAATTGAGCATTGCCAGGCCGAGATCGAGGAATTTCTTCGCCAGCTGACTCCCGAAAAGCTCTTTCGCCAAGACACTTGGAAGCGCCTACCGGCATTCGTGAAATTAGTACCGAACGGCGATCTTCTTCCATCGCGAAGCAAATACAGCTCCGTCAGTAACGACTGGCAAGTTGCGCTCAACTATCTCTATGCACCCGACTATGCACCTTCCGACGGTCTTTGGTTTTCGCTTCCCGACGTTGTGGCTTCCGCACTTCTAACTGGAAAAATGCCGACTATTCTCGACGCGTTCAAGCTCGTTCCTGTGGGAAAGCTATCGGGTCTCAGACCAGTCCGCCTGAGGGGCGAAGTGGAGGTAAACCCCATGATGCAAGACCTATTTAGGACTGTGATCGAACAGCGCAAGGCGTTAGCGAAGAGAAAAGACATTACGCCAGAGGATGTGGATCGTCTGGACAAGGCTTTAAAAGTTTTAGCGAATGCTACGAGCTACGGAATCCTCGCTGAAATGAACCGACAAGAGTCTGAAAAGAAAATAAAAGTGCAATGCCACGGGCTCGATCCCGAGCCGTATAAATGCACGGTTATCCATCCTGAGCAGTCGGGTGAGTTTTGTTTTCCGCCTTTAGCATCCCTGATCACTGGGGCGGCCCGGCTAATGTTGGCCTTACTCGAACATTCTGTCACGCAACTAGGTGGAACTTATGCAATGGAAGATACGGATTCGATGGCCATCGTCGGTACAGAGAAGGGCGGCGCGATTCCTTGTAAAGGCGGGTCACCTTGCTCCAAAGATGGCTCTGAAGTTGTAAATGCCCTCAGTTGGGACCAAGTAAACGAAATCGTTAAGAAATTCGAAGCCCTTAACCCATATGACCGCAACATGATCCGAGGTTCGGTCCTAAAGATCGAAGAGGACAACTACGACCCGAGAACCGGAACACAGAGACAGATCTATTGCTTAGCCATCTCGGCAAAACGTTATGCACTCTTTCTCTGGCCCAGGAATGGTGAACCGGTGTTGTTGAGGGAGGGAGAGAATGAATAATAAAAAAGACCGTTGGTCTCGACACGGTTTAGGTCATTTGCTAAACCCAACCGAGCCTGAAGCGTCGGACCGCAATTGGACTGCGGCTGTCTGGGAGATGATGGTCCGCAAATCCTGTAGACTGAGGGCACCTAAACTCAAGTTTGCGCATCTTCCGGCAATCGGACGAACTACCGTTAGCAGCCCGTTCTTACTGAAAAGCTTTGAATCGCTGAACGCAAGTGACCCCTATTCCGACCAGATTAAGCCATTCAATTTTCTATTAACCGCTCACGTAATCCCATTTGGGCATCCTGTGGGTGTTGACCCCGAGAGATTTCACCTCTTTACACCATACGATTCCGACTCCAGGAAATGGCTTGGTAAGGAATGGATTGACCAGCACTCCAAAAAGCGATTCCACATCACAACGCGCGGCCATTGCGGGTCAAGAAAGACCGCTAGGGTCAAGACATATGGCGACGTTGTGACGGAGTACGAATTTCACCCAGAGGCAAAATGTGCCGATGCGCTTGGCAACCCATGTGACAGACAAACTACTGGGTTGCTACAAAGGCGGCACATAAAGATTGATCAGATCAAGTGTATCGGCAAGGAATCGAACAGTTTGGAGGACGTTTGAGGCGAGACAGGTGCACTCAGGGAAAAATGTATACACTGAATACGTCGATCCAAAACGCGATGAATGGGCAACAAAGATATTGCCGGCCTTGAAGAAAATACCTTTAAGAGTTCTTGTAAAAGAATGTCGAATTCAGTTGTCTCGAAGGGCAATTATTGATCTGCGGGCGGGGCGGAGCAGACCGCACCGCAAGAATAGAGAAAAACTCATTTTAATTATGCGCGAACTGGATTTATCCGGATAATTGACTCCTCGCAAGTCAAGGCAATTCTGCAACTAGTTAGCTGCTCGTCGCATTGCACCTTTGGGATTACAGGCAGAATTTAGTTGGGACTGCACCTTCCTTCGCATAAACTGGAGTTCGTTACCCGGACACCACTTGACATATGAGCAAAAAACTCTACTCCACTGCAAAGTGGAAGAGATTTCTTAAATCTCGACAACTTTCGGAACTCAAGAAATCTCAAAGGCGGAAAAAGCGCCGCCGTGGAATAGTACGGTTCAAGCGACAACCTGCTGCACGGCTCCCTGAAATCCCGCTGAAGGTTCCAAATGATTTTTCCGTCATAAGTAACCCGGAAGAAACTATTGGTTTTCTTCGCGAGTTTGCCTTTATCGCTAAAAATAATAATCTAAACCTCGATCTGCGCGGAATAACTCATATTACGGCAGACGCGATTACAGCTCTGATTGCCGCCATCCAAGCCCTTGGTCAAACCAGAATCGTGAGGGGCAGTATTCCTGACGACCCTGAGACTCGCGATATCCTGATCCAATCCGGATTTTTTGAACACGTTCGAAGCAGACATGCACTTCCACCTCAAAAGAAGGGCAGGATCTCGCGACAGGAGAGTAAACTTGTTGAACCTCTCATAGCGAAAGAACTCATTCACATCGGGACCGAGGCGATTCACGGGACCCCACAAAGGTGCCATGGGGCCTACCGAGCACTTATAGAGTGCATGAGCAATACTCATAACCATGCTGCTGGCAAACATGGAAAGTTCGGAGTAAGGGAAAAATGGTATTCGACTGTTTACGCTGACATACAACAGCGGCGGGTGTGTTACACCTTCTTGGACACAGGAGTTGGTATCTTCCGAAGTGTCCGCATCGGTGGCATCCGAAAAGCCTACAGGCTTCTAAATATCCAGGATAATTGCGACATCCTAAAGGATATTCTTCAGGGAAAAGTAGAATCCAGCACGGGTTATCCGTATCGAGGAAAAGGACTTCCATCTATTTATAGACTTTCCCTGCAGGGAGGCATCAAATCTTTGATCTTAGTTTCGAATGATGTCTATGCAAACGTGAGTAGGGGAGAGTATAAGATTCTTCATACTCAGTTTCCTGGGACACTTCTTTATTGGGAGACTTAAGATGGAAGCAATTAAATTGTTACTTTCTGTTGCAAATGAATTTTCCGACACACCTGGTCCCAGGTCTCGCGTGGAAGGTGATTTTTCAGGTGAATTGTTTCTAGAAGAATTGTTATTACCACGTTACGCCCAGGCTGTGGCACAAAAAGCCACGCTGACTGTTGACTTAGATGGGACTGAAGGTTATGCGACATCTTTCCTAGAAGCCGCGTTCGGTGGACTAGCGAGAGGTTACGATCCCGAGCAAGTTCTGAGAACAATTAATTTCAAATCTGAAGATGAACCATATTTGATTGAGGAAATAAAAAAGTACGTTAGTGAAGCTCGCCGAAAATGAAAACCTCGGCCATCATCTTCGCAATCCTTGTGATATTGCTTGCTTGTGGCGTTATTTGGGCTGCACATGTTTGTTGGCTTGGTCTTTGGCTAAATCCTGAGATCAAACCCGTCGAAGTGTTGACCTTAGCGGTTAGTATCCTGATCGCTATTTTGCTTCAGTATTATTTTGTGGCTAAGACGACGGATCTGCGCGCTGAGAAAGATCTGCTAATTGAAAATACCCGGGAAGCACTAGCGCTTCTGAAGACGTGTCGGGACACCTTAAATACGTGTCATGATTCGGGCAAAATTAGCGCGGCAGACGCGAAGCAAATAAAGGCGGTTTTTCGTCGGCTATCCAATAGTCTTGAACACCTTGAGGCCACCATCGGGATGAGTCAATGCGTTAAGATGGCTAATGAATTTCCGCAGATCAAGCAGGCTTATTTAAGTTTTAAGATTGCCGCTACCGGTGGCTTCTTTCCGTCAAAGCCATATACACCCAGCGTAATATCGAGCCAAGAACAAGCCAGTCGAATCTTAGCTTCAAACCTACAGCAGCTCATCTTTAAAATTAATAAATACAACTGACATAAAACCGACAGCACGCCATAAATTATGCAAAATAGGGCAGTTTCGCTCGCTCCTATCCCCTATCCCGTCAACTGGCCGGTGGAACATTTTTTGGCGATTGTTCAGGTTGGCGTGCTTGCCGCTAATCCACTTGGGTGAGTGTGCGGACGTGAAGCTCGAGGGCCTGGTTATACTGGCGTTCTATCTGCAGTTCGGTCTGCAGCTTCTTCACCAGAATTTCCAGCCGCGAAATCTCTACCCGCAATTTCTGAATGTCCGTTGCGGTGCCTGCGGCACGAGGGCCGGCGCTGGGAGCTGCTGGTGGAGCTTGCGGAGCGGCTGCGTTGCTCTGCTGCACGAATGCCTCAGCCAGTGCGCGCGGCCAAACGTTGTCTGCCGGACGTGATTCCGCCGGAGGTGGCGCTGTATGCACCGGCGACGGGGGCGGAACGATCCGCGGTGCGGCTGGAGCCGAAAACAAACTGCTTAACGAAGGCACGGCCATCGGGCGCTCCGACGGCTGCTGCAATGCCGGCGCTCTGTGGCCAATCAAATTCTTCACCCGCGAAATCAATTCCTGCGGCTGAAACGGTTTCCGCACCAGCTCATCCGCCTGCACCGCAACCGCGCGGTCGGCAACGCTCTTGTTCACCACGCCCGACATCAGAATCACCGGGGTCTTCGCGAACTGCGGATTCTGCTTCACCTGGCTACAGACGGAATAGCCGTCCTGGTCCGGCATGATCACGTCGGTGATCACCACGTCGGGCGGATTTTCGTCAAACTGCGCCAGCGCGGACGCGGCATCGGCACACGTGACCACGTTGATGCTCTCTCGCCGAAATGCAATCTTGATGACCTCGCGCATGGTGGCGCTGTCATCAATGAAATAAACCGTCGGTGTACGCCGCGGTTCGGCTGTGCCGGTCTCCGGCAGAACAATCGCGTCGCTCATTGGGCCTCCTTGTCAGCCAACTCGTCGGAGCCGGTTCGCTCCGTCTCGTCAAATTCGCGCATGGCATCCAGCATCAGGTCGGTCGCTGACCGGAGCACGGTGCGTTGCGCCGAAGCCGCGCCATAAATAAATTTGTAAACGCCAGACCCGCACTTCACGCAGTTCTTCAGGATGTGAATCACGGCTTCGTCGCCAAAAAGCGATCCGCACTCCGCGTGCGTAATCTCACCGCCGTCATAAAACAAAACCGCGTCAGTTTCTCCCGCGTTGATGGTCAACGCCCCGGTTTGCCGCGCCTGCCCCAGCATTTGCATCACGCCGGTCAGGTCATGGTGAGTCAAATTTCCGCTCAGGCTCGTGTCCGCCTGGCCCAGCATCTGCGTCGGCTGGAACCCTTCCATCTTGCTGACCACGATGTTCTTGATGTGATTCGCGATCACCCCGGGCGACAAATGCCTGTCAATATAGTCGTCGCAACCCGCTTGAAACGACTCCATGAGCGCGCGCTGGCTGCCGTCGCCCATCGCAATCACGGGCAATGCCGCGTTTTTCGGGTCGGCGTGAATAATCCTCGCGATTTCAAGCGCACCCATCTCCCGCATATTCGTGGCGCACACAATCACTGAAGGCGCGTTGTATTCCAGTGTCGTCAGCGCAAACGCCGCTTGCGTGGCGGTCGTCACCTCAAATCCCTCCCGGCGCAACGCGTCTCCCAGCCTCTTCGAAAACAGCACGTTGCTGTCGATCAACAGAATCTTCGCGGGCTTCCCGGGCACAATCATGTGTGTGCCTCCGGGCTTCCGCCTTGCGCCAGGGTTGCGCGATCGGTTGCAACTGGCGTCAACGCATCAAGATTCAGCACTTCAATCACTTCGCCGTCATGCGAAAGCCACGCAGCCACATGCGGCGAGTCCGACTCTCCCGCAGGCGTCAAATCCGCGGTGATCAATTCGCATTCGCCGCTGACCGGCAGCGCCACCCAGTCCAGTGACGCACCCCGCTTTTGCGTCGCCACCAGATAAAATCGCCGCGACGTCAGTTTTTTCCCTGTGAGCCTCTCCGCCACATCGCACACGGGAACCACGCGGCCGCGCCGCAAAATCACGCCATCAATCTCCGTGGTACGGTGCGCAAAGCGGAAAACGCGGCTCGGCGCCACCAGTTCCGCAATCTGCTCCGCGGCCAGCGCAAACCGCCGCTCACCCAGCCGCAGCAGCACACAGGAACGTGCGTCGAATTGCTCCACCATGCTCATACGCCCAGACCCATCTCGCTCACCGCCGCAGACTCCGGCACGCCCATTCGGCTGACCAGCGCGTCGAGAAGAAAAAGTTCGTCGGCCGTAAGAAATCCCTCGGGACTCACTACGGGAATCACGTTCTGATCCAGCACCGTCAATCCGCGATACCACACGCGTTCCTCATTGCAGAACGCCGCCGGCAGCGCCTGCAGCCGCGTCATGGTGGTCATTTTTTCGATGCCGTCAATCAGCAGCGCTGTCCGCGACCGGCGCAGCAGGAGAATCAGCGAAGCGGGCGAAGGCCTCAATCCAAAATGCACCGCTCCATTTACAACGTAGAGATTCTGTTCCCCCCGGCGAAACACATGCCCCACCTTGGGAAGGGTGGACTCGTTGATTTCCAGCGGCGAACCGGCAAGCGTGTCCACGCTGCGCACTTCTTGCACGGACGCCGACGAAATCGCAAACACCTGCGTGCTGCAGCGGAACAATATGATCTGCTCCGTCCGCGCGTGCGGCGCTTTGTGCGGTGCCGCAAACTGCATCAGCGCACTCCCGTGGGCGACAGCTTGCACAATCCCAGTACGCGATTCTCAATCGAAGAGTAAATGTCGTCGATGCCGAGCACCTGATCCACCGCTCCACTTTTGATCGCCTCCGCCGGCATTCCGAAAATCACGGACGTCGCTTCGTCCTGCGCCACCACGTATCCCCCGGCATTCTTGATTGCTTTCGCTCCGCGCGCGCCGTCGCTACCCATCCCGGTCAGCACCACGCCAATGCTCATCGCCCCCGCAAACGCCGCTACGGATTCCATCGTCACGTCAATGTTGGGCAGGTAGCCGTCAATCCGTCCCGTTGCGGCGTCCAGCTGCATGCGCCCCGTGGGAGATACCCGCAGATGCTGGCCGCCCGGGCAAATGTAAAATGTCCCTGGCTGCACCGGTTCATTCGCTTCCGCCTCTTTCACGCGAACGCCCGTGAACTCCGCAAGCTGCAGCGCATATTGCGTGGTGAACGCCGCGGGCATGTGCTGCACCAGAATCACGGCAGCCGGAAAATCTTTCGTGAATCCCGGCGCCAACCGCATCACCGTCGCCGGACCGCCCGTCGAAGCCGCCAAAACCACCACGGGGAATCGCATATCCGAGGGAATTGCGGCGGCTGCAGCCGGTCGAGCTGCAGGCGGTTGAGGCTTCGGAGCCGCGTTTCCATTCATCGGAGCCTGCAACGCCGCCGCAAGCCGCGATGCGGTGCGCACAACGCGCACCTTCGCCGCGATCCGCACCTTGCGCAGCAAATCGTCCTTCACGCTTTGCATGTCCAGATCAATTCCCGATGACGGCTTGGTGACAAAATCAATCGCGCCCAATTCCAACGCTCGCAAAGTGCTCGCCGCGCCTTCCTTGCTTTCCGAACTCACTACCACAATCGGCCGCGGATTCGTGGTCATGATCTGCGCTGTCGCCTGCAACCCGTCCAGGTGGGGCATGTTCAAATCCATCGTAATTACGTCGGGCTTCAGCGATTCCGCCAGCGCGATGGCCTCGCGGCCGTCTTTCGCGTGGCCGATCACTGTCAATTGCTCGTCGGCGTTGAAAATCGTTTCCAATACCTTGCGCATGAAGGCGGAATCGTCCACCACGAGCACGCGAAACTTTTTGGGAAGGGCGGTGACCATGGCTCGTCTATCCAACCGGCACGATCGGACGTGCCGCCTCCGTTCCGATCAGTTGTTCCACCGCGGCCAGCAGCTGATCTTCCTGCACGGGTTTTGTCAAAAACGCCGACGCGCCTTCTTTCATTGCGCGGTCCCGATGCTTCGCGCCCGCGCGCGAAGTCACCACCATCACCGGAATTCGTTTCGTTGACGGGCTCTGCCTCAGCTGCGCCATCAATTCATAGCCGGTCATGCGCGGCATCTCCAGGTCGGTAATCACCATGTGGCAGCCGTGTTGCGCCACCAGTTCCGCTGCTTCCAGACCATCCGCGGCAAGTTTCACGCGGTAGCCGTTTTTCTCCAGCATCCTGCCCACGAATTTCCGCACGCTGATCGAATCGTCCGCGATCACGATCACGCGTTCTTGATCAATGCGGTCAATCGCTTCCGAGGGAATCGTTCCGCGCGCCACAGCCGTGGAGCCGGGAGCGAAAATGCGCGCGGCACTCGCGCTTGCCTGCACGGCGCGGCGCTCGTTCGGCTCGGTCGCCACCATGCGGTTCAAGTCGATCAGCAAAATTAAACTACCATCGGGAGCGATTGTGGTTCCCGGGAACAATTTCACCCGCCGCAGGTATTCGCCCAGGTTCTTGATAACGATCTCGTCCTTACCGAGAACTTCCTCGACCACCACGCCAATCTGGCGATTCCCCGCATTTGCCACCACCATGCGGAAATATCCGTTGATGGGCTCGAGCGGCGGCAATCCGAGATACGAATCCAGGCGCACCACCTCCGTCACGATGTCGCGCACCTTGGTCAGCAGTTTTCCGCCCACATCTTCAATCTCGTCCGCGCGCAAACGCCGGATCTCTTCCACCACCGCCAGCGGCAGGGCGAAATGGTGCGAGCCGCAGCGCACGAAAAGTGCCGGCGAAATAATCAGCGTCAAAGGAACTTTCAGCGTGAACTTCGTCCCCGAGCCCGCCGCGCTGTTCACTTCAATTTCGCCGTTCAGCGCATTCAGATTGGAGCGAACCACGTCCAGCCCCACGCCGCGTCCCGCCAGCTCCGTCTTCACCGCCGCCGTCGAAAATCCCGGGTGAAACAGCATTTCGCGCAGGTCGCGTTCCGTCAGCCGGTCCGCGGTCTCATTCGAAACCAGGCCGCATTCGATCGCGCTCTGCTTCACGCGTTCGTAGTCGATGCCGCGCCCATCGTCTTCCACTTCGATGTAAATGTGATTGCCGCGATGATAGGCGCGCAGAGAAACTTTGCCTTCTTCGGACTTTCCTTGCGCCGCGCGAACCTCCGGCAGTTCGATTCCGTGCGCCACGGAGTTGCGCACCAGGTGCACCAGCGGATCTGAAATCTGCTGAATAATATTGTTGTCCAGTTCCGTTTCACTTCCCGAAAAATCCAGCTCCACTTGCTTCTTCGAGGATTTCGCCGCATCTCTTACCGCGCGTGAAAGCAGTGAATACAGCGTCCCAATCGGCACCATGCGGGCCGCGGTGATTTCGTCCTGCAGGTGGTGCGCCAGCTTCGTAAATTCGTCAATGTCACCCTCGACCCGGCCGACGTACCCTTCCAGCTGCGACAGCACTTCGTTCACGTCCGCCGAGATTTCCGTCATCGAACGCGAAAGAATATTGAAATCGTCGTAGCGATCCATCTCCAGTTCGCTGAACTCTTCGAGGTACGACCCCTCGCCAGCGGCAGCATTGGTCAGGAGTTTTTTCGTCTGCGAACTCGCCCACGGTGTTGCCAGCTGCGAGCGAATGCGATTGAACTCGTACTTCTCCTGGAACTCGTTGACCTTCCCCTGCAAGCGTTCCTTCGAGAAGCCCAGCGTATCAATCAACTTTTCCAGTTCCGTTACCCGGCCAACCATCTTCGTGCGGCTGATCACCAGTTCGCCGACCGTATTCATCATGCGGTCCAGGCGACCCAGCGCGATGCGCACCGACTTGTTCGCCGCAACTTGTTTTGCGGTAAGCGGCTCCTTTGGCGCGGTCTTTCCGCTTCCAGCTTTAACCGGAGCCTCTTCCTGTATCTCTGCAACCGTCGCTGCAGGCGCCTCTTCCTCAATCTCCTGCGGTGCCAGTGCAGCAATCCGTCCCAACAGGGAATCGACACCCTCGCGCATTTCGGCTTCGTCCGCCCATTCGCGGTGCAGCGTTTTCTTCAGCACGTCCACGGATTCCAGGCAGAGGTCCACCACGGATGGCGAAGGCTGAATCTCGCCGTCGCGCAAACGCCCGATCAAATCCTCAACGCGATGCGCAATGCAGCCCAGCCGCCGCAAACCGACCTGCGCCGCGGATCCTTTTACGGTGTGAATCGCGCGGAACAACCGGTTGATCTCTTCCGGATTGTTGTTGCCTTCGAGCGAAAGCAGGCAGTCCGCCACAATCTGCAAATGCTCTTCGGCTTCCGGCTGGAAGAATTCCAGAATCTCGTTGGGGACGTCATCGTCCACTGGCAGCGCGTCGAAATACGATCCGGTCTGCCCGACATTCGCCGGTTCCGGCTCGTCCTGATAATCCGATGGCGCCTGCGAGAGGGGCGCGGTTGCCGGCATGCCCAAATTCAGCGGAGGCGGCTCCGGCGGAAACGCAAAGCGGTAACGTTCCTTGAACGCCGCCACATCCTCAACGTTTTCCTCACCAGCATCGCTGATTTCCAGCAGGCTGTTTTCCAGCAGCGAAATTGCGTCCGAAAGGAATTCCGTCAACGGCCCGTGCAGGTCGTCACCCAGCGGCGCCTGCAGCGCATACTGAAAAATATGCGCCAGCTTCGCCGCCACTTCCGAAAATCTGGGAAACTCGTAGCTCGCCGAAGTCCCGCTCAGGGTGTGCGCTGAAATATACAGCCGCTCCAGATCCTCTCGCCGCGGCGAAACCTCCTGCAACACACTTACGTACTCCCGCAAATATTGCAGGTGCTCCGAGGCTTCCTGGAGGAACAACTCCACGGCTTCGCGGTCAGGCGTCACGCGCGTCCCTCCGCCACCAGTTCAGCCTTCTCCCGTTCCTGCATCGTCGGCTTCCGGTACAAAATGCAATCCCCAAGCACGATCGCTTGAAATTTCACGGGCATCTTCG
>WNFR01004744.1_pt1 | contig 17329 bp, 18 predicted proteins | sample 5400221 | NCBI WGS metagenome assembly WNFR01 (sample SAMN13153357, study PRJNA577476) | soil metagenome | isolation source: 40 cm soil under Madrone tree | place: USA:California | collected 2016-06-14
CAGGCCATCGTCGAAACGATCCGTGAACCACTCATTGTCCTTGATGAGAGGCTCCAAGTGCGGACCGCCAACCATGCCTTCTATGAGAAATTTCACGTCACACTGGAAGAGACCGAGAATAAATTCATTTACGACCTGGGCAACCGACAATGGAATATTCCCGCACTGCGGACGCTGCTCGAAGACCTCCTGCCGCGGAACCACCAATTTCAGGACTTCGAAGTCGAGCACGAGTTTGACCACATCGGGAATAGAACAATGCTCTTAAATGCTCGCCGTCTCGAACAGAAGGGCGGCCGGGCAGAGTTGATCCTGCTGGCCATCGAGGACATTACGGAGAGTAGACAGACTCAGGCCTTAAGGGAAAGCGACGCTCGTTATCAGGCGCTTATGAAAGCCTCCGCACAAATTGTCTGGACCACCGATGCCAGCGGCGCAGCCGTGGAAGACTCACCTTCGTGGCGCGAGTTCACCGGCCAAACCTATGAGCAATGGAAGGGGTTCGGCTGGCTCGACGCGTTGCATCCCGAGGACCGTGAGCGCGCGGCTGAAGAATGGCGGCGCACTGTGGCCGAACGCACTCCGTTGGAAATCGAATATCGCATCCGGGACACGAGCGGCGATTGGCGCTGGACTGTGGCGCGAGTCGTGCCCGTCTTGAATCCCGACGGGTCGGTGCGCGAGTGGATAGGTTCCAATACCGACATTACCGAGTTAAAGCGCGCTGATGAAGAGCGAGAAGAGCTACTGGCTCGCGAACATCAAGCTCGGCACGAAGCAGAAACAGCCAACCGCGTCAAAGATGAGTTTCTTGCCACTATTTCCCATGAGTTGCGCAGTCCCCTTAACGCCGTCGTGGGATGGACTGAAATATTGATCCGAGGCCAGCTGGACGAAGAGACAGCTGCTCGTGGCTTGAAGACTATTGCTCGTAACGCCAAAGCGCAAACTCGGCTCATTTCAGATTTGCTCGATGTCTCGCGAATCATCTCAGGTCAATTGCGTTTCGAGTCGGGCGTAGTCGAATTAGCGCCGGTTATCGAGGCCGCAGTGGATTCCGTTCGTCCGGCCGCTGAGGCCAAGAGCATCGAATTGTGGCTTACAGTCGACCCCGTGGCGGGCAGGGTGTGGGGAGATGCCACGCGACTACAGCAGATCGTTTCGAACCTGCTCACGAATGCTGTCAAGTACACGGCCATGAACGGACGAGTCGAGGTAAGTTTGAAGCGTGAGGATAGCGGCCTCGTCATTGTCGTCACGGATACGGGCGAGGGTATCAGTTCGGACTTCCTGCCCTACATCTTCGATCGTTTTCGTCAAGCCGATAGCGCAAGCACAAGGGAATATGGCGGCCTTGGTCTTGGTTTGGCCATTGTGCGCCATCTTGTGGAGGCGCACGGCGGATCGGTCCGCGCTGCGAGTGAGGGCGTTGGTCAGGGAGCGAGCTTCACGGTGACGCTTCCGTCGCTTGAAGGGCGAAAAGACAAAAGTGAAACCAAGCGAGTAACAAGCGGTGAACTATCAGCAGATCAGATTTCATCGTCCCTGGCCTTGAAAGGAGTCGCGGTACTGTTGGTTGAAGACGAAGAGGATGCGCGTGAGTTGTTGGCCATAGCTCTAAGGCAAAGCGGCGCCGAGGTGAAAGCGGCTTCCAACGTCCGTGCCGCGCTGAAAATACTGAATCAGTGGCAACCCGATGTCCTGGTGTCAGACATTGGGATGCCGGGCGAAGATGGCTATAAGTTTATTAAGAGAGTTCGTGCCCGTGCACCTAAACGTGGTGGACGCATTCCCGCGCTGGCCGTTACGGGTTACGCTAGCACTGACGACGCCGACCGCGCGCGTGCAGCCGGCTTCGAGATGCATATGCCGAAGCCGGTGGTGCTGAGTGAATTAGTCGCTAAAGTGGCAAGGCTCGCAGAACATATTGGCTAAGAGCAAACCATGGGTACACCCTCCACTTTGCGTGGCGGCAAGAGGCGGGAGATGAGACTTTGCCTAATTCAGCAATTCAACAATCGGCGATATTGTGGGGCGGAAATACAAAATGACCGTGTCGAGGGATATATTTTGACTGTCAGTCAAAGGCGTTAAGGGTAGCCGCCAATTTGTCTACGCCAATAACCAAGAGGATAAGATGACAATTACTTGCTTCATCCGTTACGAGATCGATCCGTTCCAGCGGGAGAGCTTCAAAGAGTACGCCGAGAACTGGGGCCGCATTATTCCTCGATGCGGCGGGAATCTGGTCGGGTATTTCCTTCCGCACGAGGGAACGAACAACATCGCGTGGGGTTTGATTGCTTTCGATAGTCTTGCCTCTTATGAGAGCTACCGAGCACGCTTGAAATCGGATCCGGAATCTCGTGTGAACTTCGCAATGGCCCAGACGAAGCGATTCATCCTTCGCGAAGAGCGAACTTTCCTGGAAGTCGTTGACGGGACGTTCGGCGTGCCTGCGATACTTGCAGACTAACCGCCTGATCGTTCTGACGCGCGACGCGTGTTTTCTTGGCTACGATTTCTGTGGATCAGATTACTTCTCAACGATTCGTTTGAGAATCGGGCACACCCACGTTCACTTCCTGCGTCGAGTGTACGCAAATACCAATTTTCGGATCGAGAAAGATTTAACTCTTACCATTCGGCGAGGGAGTCGGACTTGGCACGGGCTCTGGCTCGGGAACTGGAGTCGCCGTCGGACTCGGCGTTGGTGATGTCATCGGCGTGGGACTCGGAGTAGGGGAAGGCGTAGCCTGCGTTCTTTCAAAAGCGTAGCTCCGGTTAATATCCGACGGTCTCTGTCGAGGGGACAAGCCAACCGCTAAAGAAACCGATAAAAATCCGACCGACGTGCAAGCGAATAATATTGCACCTGGAATGCCAATTTGCGCTTTCAATCTTTTTACCTCTCTCCTGTCTCATGACTGAGGATCTGCGACGGAAACCTCATTCATCTAGATATCCCGTGTGGAACAGACACTCTGTCGTCCTTGTTAGGAGGGGCCGGTTTACTGTGGCTCTCATCTACTTCAGGCAGTAACTCAGTGCCACGAATGAATTCCTGAATGTAAGGATCGTCAGATTCGATTAACTCTTTGCTCGTGCCCGAGAAGATCTCGCGCCCATCCCTTAGCATCAAGATCGTCGTGTTTGTGAGACAGAGCTTTGCACCTTCATCCTTGAATTGGATGTCGCCGTTTTCACCCATGCTGAGGTATTCCGACGTCAAATATTTCACCACATCCATTTCGTGGGTTACGACAATCGAAGAAACCTTTTCCAAATCTCGAAGTTCGATAATCAAGTCACAGATCGTCCCGGATGTGGGCGGATCGAGCGCAACCGTTGGCTCGTCAAACAAAACAATCCTGGGGTTGCCAACCAGAGCGCGAGCAACGCTTACTCGTTTGCGCATACCGCCAGACAGGTCACTGGGCAATTTATCCATTTCCTTATCGAGCTTGACGAATTGCAGCAAGGGCCTTACTTCCTCTTCGATAGCTTCTTCCGGCAGCCCACGATCATGAAGACGATATGCAACGTTTTCGTAGACCGTCAGAGAATCGAAGAGCGCTCCTTCCTGAAAAACCATTCCGATTTTGTCGCGTACCTCCTGCATCTCACCTTCGTCACGCCCGGTAATTTCTTCGCCATCGATGAAAATCTGACCGGCGTCCGGTTTTAGTAGGCCCAAAATCAGTTTTAGAATTGTCGACTTTCCTCCACCGGAGCCGCTTAAAACGATCTTGACTTCGCCCCTGGCAACCTGGAAGCTGCAATCGTCGAGGACCTCATTATCGTCGTAGGAAAAATCGACGTGACGAAACTCGATCGCCGGAGTTGGGGTTAGGCTGCCCGTCTCGCCTGCCATAGTGTCTGGCACACGATGTGTTGCCTTCGAGCCAGCCGCGTGACTGACGCTCTGAATCAAACGGCGTAGAGGCGGTTCGTGAATGGATTGACTGTTATTCATCACGTCTCGCTAATCGAACCTTCCTGTCTATTTGGCGTCCACCTGGTTCGCCACGTCACGAGCCAACTGTAGATGACGCTGAATCATCGGCAGTGTCTTTGCCGCGAATGCCTTAATGTCGGCGTCGGTGCCCTTGTTCGCCTGGCTCTCGAACTCTTTGGCGTCGGCCTCGTGGTCTTTCACCATGTCGGACATGTACTCCTTGTCAAACTCAGATCCGGACAGCTTTGATAATTTATCCATCGTGGCTTTCTGATCGGAGTTCAGGTCGGTCGGTAGGGCGATATTCTTTCTGGTCGCAATTGTCTTGAGTTCGCTGTTTGCGCGCGAATGATCCTCGATCATTTGCTGCCCAAAACTCTTGACGGCAGGATTTGATCCCCGCTGGACCGCCAGTCTGCCCAGTTCCACCTCGGTGAGGCCTCCCTGTGCTGCGGCAGAAGAGAATTTCGTACTATCCGGGCTGGAACAACTAAGAATTCCTACGCTCAGCAGTATGAATAATCCCAGTACCACTCGTTGCTTCATCGCGTCCCCCTTTCTCCGACTAAATACCTGGCAAAGACTTAAATCAAACTGAGCAATCTAGATGCCACTTCTTTAGCCATTCCAATCAATAGCAGCTTGGAAGGTACATAACCTGAGCGATTTCGAGCTTGTGACGAAAAGATAAGAAAGGAAGGCTGAATGAGAAGACTCGGAAATGAGGCGCCCACCCGATTGGTGCTCGGACTATTGGGTCACAAATCAGGAGATGTTCGGTTTCACTATTCGGTAGGAGGCAGAAAGTTGGCGAAACCAATTGGTGCGTCCTTTGCATACTGATTTGCAAAGATGAGTCGATACCAGGTCACATATGCGATAGCTGGAAGTCTGATCTTCAGTGCACTGCTCTTCGTTCACGTAACCGCGCAAGAGAGCGCTCAAGAACGCTCTGCCAACTTGCGCGCTCAACTAGTCGAGACGCAGGCAAAGCAGGCCGAACTGCAAACACAGCTACAGCAAGTCGAAGAAGATCTCAAGCCGGAAAACATTGAGCGTAGTTTGGCTGGTGTAGGTAGCACGCGCCCGGAAGAGTTGCGAGAAGCGCGCCGCCGGCAGCTGGAGATCCAAAAGAAGAGCATGCAGTCCCAGCTTGATCTGCTGGCTACCAGCCGCACGCGACTGGAAGCAGCGATTGCCAGCGCTGATGCTGAGATCTATCGGCAGAATGCTGGCGTCGCGGTTACAACACCAACCCAGACAAATAATCAAGGTACGGGCAGTAACAGCATCCGACGGCAAAAGAAGCATCGGGTTAAGAGACGAAAATGATCCATGAGCACCTAAACCTCAATATAACCTGCCCTAATCCATGAAGTGGAATCGTATTTTCTACCAAACGAATGCTGCAGCCGACTGTCTTGAAATACAACAATAAACGAAAGTCCGTCACGTAGTTCCGTACATAATAATAGTAAACCTCGACAAACCTGGCAGTGCTTACCTTGACTAGACCGTTAACTAACCCATCACGATTGGCACGGTGCTTGTTCTTAGAGATCACAAACCATTAATTGCTCGCCTGAGGAGCCGGTACGATTTGAGAGAAGTCGTACGCTCAGCGACATCTGCGCGGCCTTAGTTGTCAGGAGGGAGACTTGGATGAATAATCGCGAAATTGCATATGCACTGTTGCGCGTGACCTTGGGCGTGATCTTTTTGTTTTATGGCATCGGCAAATTCATGGGCGGATTGGGGAACTTCGTTGGCGGCATGAACCAGCATTTCGCAGGCAAACTTCCCGCTCTTTTGGTGACGCCGTTTGCGTACGTTTTGCCGTTCGGGGAAGTCACAGCAGGACTGGCAATTCTGCTTGGTTTGTTCACGAAACTTGGGCTGACTATGTCCGGCTTGTTATTAATCGGACTAACGTTCGGCACCGTAATGCTCGGCGATGCGCCCACCGTTGCTCATAACCTTCAGTACGCATTAGTCAATTTTGTTCTTCTCTGGTTGGTTGATCTCAATCGATATTCCCTCGATTCCCTCTTTCGGCGGCGACCTCCGATGGGCTTTAAGCCAAGCGAATGAAGCGAGGATTCTATGCGTCTACTCAAACTGTATCTGGTTGGGTTGTCACCGCTAATTATCGCGGTTTTCTCACTCTATCAATTCGGCCACGCGAGTCGTCCGTTACGGTTGCCGGCCAATTCTGTGCAATCGCCGGCTGAATTAATAACTGAGGAACCATCTCGTAGGTTACATCCTTCATCGACTGTTGCGTCTGACGTAGCAACGCAGCGCTATCGTCTTGATGCTTCACAAAGCAAATTCATTGCTCACGCGATGGCCGGCGGGCTGCTCTGGTTCAAGGGCAACGACCATCTCGTCGCGGTGAAAGAATTTACCGGCGAAGCTCAATTCACTCCCGACTCTATCACGCCGGCCTCACTTGAAATCACCGCAAGAGCCGACTCAATGGTCGAAACGAGCAGCGTCTTTACCGATCAGCAAAAGCAGATCATAGACAAAGAGTTGCGCGAAATCGTACTGGAACCTGCGAAGTATCCGGACATTATCTTCCGCAGCGCCAGCGTTACTGGCAAATCAACCGGCAATAACCAATACCAGCTGAACATCACGGGCGATCTAACCCTGCACGGGGTGACACGACGAATCACGATTCCAACTGAGATCACTTTAAGTGGTAATGATCTTCGAGCGCGCGGTGAATTCTCGATTGATCGCGGCGACTTCAAAGTTAAAGCTACTTCAGCTGTGCATGGACTAGTGCGGGTTCGAGACAAGGTGAAATTTACCTTCGATATCGTCGGGCGTCGGCTCTAAAGTCCGAACCGCCTGCGGTAGCGGACGGTTGAATTGCAGATGGAGGGACATATCAAATGGCCCATGCAACGCATACAGGAACTGCTCGGGCGCGCGACGTTCAGATTCGTTCGGGCACAGCAATGCTGCAGGGTGACCTGAGCATCCCTGGCGGCGCTACGGGCGTCGTCCTTTTCGCGCATGGTTCAGGCAGCAGCCGCCATAGTCCACGCAATCAATTTGTAGCACGCACAATCCGCGAAGCCGGTGTCGGCACGCTGCTCTTTGATCTGCTTACGAGCGAGGAAGAAGCGATCGACACGCGGACCCGTCACCTGCGATTTGATATTGGATTGCTCGCTCAGCGTCTGGTTGACGCGACGTATTGGCTCAAAGGCGATCTTAGTTACTTGAGCGTTGGTTACTTCGGTTCAAGCACTGGCGGCGGCGCGGCGCTGGTCGCTGCTGCGGAACTTGGTGAATCCGTCGGCGCGGTGGTTTCGCGTGGCGGCCGTCCTGATCTGGCAGGAGACGCATTACCGAAGGTCAAGTGTCCCACGCTGTTGATCGTCGGTGGCCTCGACTATCCGGTGATTGAAATGAACCGTGAAGCTTACGAACTCCTGCACTGCAAAAAAGAATTAAGAATTGTGCCTGGTGCAACACACCTGTTTGAAGAACCAGGCACACTGGAGCAGGTAGCGCGTCTTGCGGCTGCCTGGTTTCAAGAGCACTTGCGCTCGGAGAGCGAACTGACGAAAGAGCAAGAGTTCCAATCCCGTGAGTCAGTAGTTTGAGTGATGGAGGTAAGATAGTTATGCAAGTGAAGGAAGTAATGACGAGCGATCCAGCTTGTTGTCTGGCGGACACGCCTTTACCGGAAGTCGCCAGGATGATGATCGAAAACGACTGCGGAGAAATTCCGGTAGTCGGGAACCAATCCAGCAAAGTCCCGATCGGGGTAGTGACTGATCGTGACATTGTTTGTCGAACTGTCGCCAACGGCCTCAATCCGGTCGAATTAACTGCGGCCGATTGCATGAGCAAGCCAATCGTGACGGTAACGCCGGACATGTCGCTGGAAGAGTGTTGCCGAATTATGGAAGAGAAACTAATTCGGCGCTTGCCAGTAGTTAATGAGCGCGGTTCTTGTTGTGGGATCGTGTCACTCGCCGATGTCGCACTTCAGACGAGGGAGCGCATCGCGGGGGAGGTCGTAAAGGAAGTCTCCGAACCAACGAAGTCAGCATCGGCGACGGCTCATTAGGTGGTAGCTCATCACCATGAATTGGTCTGCGCGCGATTGACTGCGCGCGTGTCCGGTTAGAAGAATGAAAGGAGTAACGATGAAGATCGCGGAGACAACAGAAAAATGCGCGCATCCGGGATGCCAATGCGCGGCGTCAGCGGCGGGCGAATACTGTAGTGAGCAGTGCCGCAACGCATCAGGAAAAGCAGAAACAAACTGTACGTGCGGGCATCCGGATTGCGGCTGATCCGCAGTTACCTCGCAGAACAGTAAAAAGAATCGAGACGGCTGACAGGTTAAAAGGCTCAAGGCAAGAACGATGTAAGAGGAGATAGCTATGTCCAAGATAAACAACAATAAAGGCTCAAAGAAGAACCACCAAAGAACGAAACAAACCGCAACGCAGTCATCGCGGGCGTTGCAACCAACAAGTAAGAGTGGCGGACGTTCTGGGACTGGCGTTACTCGTCACGAGCAGCACGCGGCCGAAAGTCCGTTTGCCACGCTGCGCCGCTTCGGTGAAGAGATGGATCGGATCTTCGAGGACTTTGGCTTTGGCGGTGTAAGGCTGGCCCCCACGGTCGCCAGCGGCCTGGACCGACTTAGGTCAATCGGTAATGAAATGTGGACGCCGCAAGTGGAGATAATTGAGCGGGGCAATCAGCTCGTAGTCCGAGCAGATCTTCCCGGTATGACCAAAGACAACGTCAACGTTGAGATTGCCGATGATGCGCTGGTGATTCGCGGCGAGCGAAAAGATGAACGCGAAGAGGAAGGCAAGGGCTATTACCGCTCGGAGCGTTCCTACGGTAGTTTCTCTCGCACCATACCGCTGCCAAAAGGGATCAATATCGAGGACGCGACCGCCGATTTCCGCAATGGAGTCCTGGAAATCACGATGCCGGCGCCGCAACGCGTCGAACAGAAGCAGCGACAACTCGAGATCAGAGAGAGCACTGAAACCGAGGGAGAGCCCAGAAGCAAGTCGAAGGCTGCGGGTCAAACATAGTGGAATTCCGACCAGCATTCTGCGCCCCTGTAAGTCAGGAGGAAGATGAGGTAAGTCAGGAGGAAGATGAGCGATGGATATCACTGCGCAAAGGACGGTCGCGCTTTGGGAACTCGGATTAATAGCGGCCACGCGAGGCGCTATTGGTTTCGGCGCTGGTTTACTTATCGCGGATCGACTTAAGAAGGAGAAACGCAAGACTGTTGGCTGGTCACTCTTCTTAACTGGACTGGCTAGTACGATTCCGATTGCTTTGCATGTATTCGGGCGCAAGCCAGCGACAACGAAAGAACAGAAGGCTAACTCGCAGTGCGGAGAGGCTGGGACATGATCTATCGCGACCGATCAGAAGCAGGAAAACAGCTTGCGGCACGGCTTACCAAATATGCGGACCGTGACGATGTATTGGTTCTGGCCTTGCCGCGAGGAGGGGTTCCGGTTGGGTTTGAAGTTGCCCGGCAACTGCGTGTACCGCTCGATATTTTTCTAGTCAGAAAACTTGGCGTCCCGGGCCATGAAGAATTGGCGATGGGAGCTATTTCGACTGGCGGCGTCCGAGTTCTCAATGAAGATACAATTGATTACCTCAGAATTCCCGCCAGTGTAATCGATGCCGTTGCAGCTAGTGAGTCACGGGAGTTGGAGCGGCGCGAGCGTGCTTATCGCGGCGATCAACCAGAGCCTGACGTCCGAGGGAAGGTCGTAATCCTTGTGGACGATGGCCTGGCCACAGGTTCAACCATGCGCGCCGCGGCTGCCGCCCTTCGTCAACAAGAGCCCGCCCGCATCGTCGTCGCAGTCCCTGTTTCTGCCCCGCAAACTTGTGACGAATATCGGATCGGGGTAGACGAAATCATTTGCGCAAAGACTCCGGAGCCGTTCTATGGTGTCGGGCTCTGGTACGAAGACTTTTCGCAGACGACTGATGAAGAGGTTCGTGAGCTGCTCGAAAGAGCCAGGAATGAGATAGACCAACGAGAGCTGGCGCACACTTCGTAAAGCGGATGACTTATGGCAATAGCAGAGCCCAGTCTGATAACCAATGTAATTCAAGAGGCCGCGCAACCTCTCGAAGGCACACCGCACGACTACGATCAACTGATCAAACTAATCGGCAAAGCCCGCTTCTGCCTGCTGGGCGAAGCTACCCACGGTACCCATGAGTTTTATCGCGAGCGCGCAGAAATAACCAAGCGATTAATTAAAGAAAAGAAGTTCACGGCCGTCGCGGTTGAGGCGGACTGGCCCGATGCCTTCCGTGTCAATCGTTATGTGCAGGGTCTCGGCGATGATAAGGGTGCCAATGAAGCGCTCGGCGGTTTCAAACGTTTCCCCACTTGGATGTGGCGCAATACGGTGGTGATCGATTTTGTGGAGTGGCTGCGTGATTACAATGCTTCACTGCCTTCAAATTCAGCGCCAGTTGGTTTCTATGGTCTGGACCTGTATAGCCTCTACACGTCGATTGAATCCGTACTCAATTATCTCAACAAGGTCGATCCGGAAGCCGCCAAACGCGCACGCTACCGCTACTCTTGTTTCGAACACTTTGCCGAGGATACTCAAGCCTACGGTTATGCTGCCAATTTCGGGATCACTGAATCATGTGAGAGCGATGTTATCGAGCAACTGGTTGAGTTACGACGCCGGGCGGCGGATTACGCTAGCCGCGACGGCCGAGTTGCACAGGATGAATTCTTCTTTGCCGAACAAAATGCGCGTCTGGTACTTAACGCCGAAAGGTACTATCGAGCGATGTTTCGCGGCCGGGTTGAGTCCTGGAACCTGCGCGACCGGCACATGGCGGAAACGCTCGACGCGCTCGTCACTCATTTGAATTCCCAGGGCGAGCCGGCGAAGGTTGCGGTGTGGGAACACAACTCGCATCTCGGTGACGCTCGGGCCACCTACATGGCGGACTACGGAGAACTTAATGTGGGCCAGCTTGCACGTGAGCATTACGGCCCCGACGCAGTGCTGATTGGCTTCACGACTTACACGGGGACGGTTACCGCAGCTTCTGACTGGGATGGGCCGGCAGAGCGGAAGCGCGTGCGTCCTGCTTTGGGAAATAGCTACGAAGCGACATTTCACGATGTTGACGCACCGAATTTTCTTTTGCCCCTGCGTGACAGCGGACCGGCGTCGATTGCGGTCCGAGAACCGCGTCTGGAACGTGCTATTGGCGTGATTTATCTGCCGCAGACTGAACGACAAAGTCACTACTTCAAGGCACGCTTGTCCGATCAGTTTGACGCCGTGATTCATTTTGACGAGACGCATGCGCTGGAACCGCTGGAGCGTTACGCGTTCTGGGAAACCGGCGAGCCACCGGAAACCTTTCCGACTGGAGTTTAAGGAGGAAGTACGAATGCCGACGCAAGAGATTCCGCGCGAAGATTGGAGCAATTTTTTCAACGTATTCAGTCGACAGCATGAGGGTTGGTTGGCGACTCTGGAAATTTTCGCCCCTGATGTGGGAGCGCAGGAGGAAGCTCACGAATTGCCGCTTGAGGGCATTAGTATCGCCTCGGGAGGTAATGCGGCTGACGCAATCGCGATCAATCTTGGTAAGACTGCGGAAGATCATGTCACGCATACAATCACAAAGCCTGAACACGTTTGGCTTGAACAGACATCTGCAGGAGCGAACACGGCCCTTGAGATTGAATCGGAAAATCAGACCAAGTCGCTGCTCCGTTTTCGTTCGGCGCTGCCGCCCGAAATGGTGGATGGCGTCGTAATGGAGTGAATGGTCCGTGAATTTCGACTGTCGGAGGAGGGCGAGATGAGGATCCTCTTAGCCATAGACGAATCGAAATATTCAACCTCGGCGGTCAAAGAAGTTGCTAAACGGCCCTGGCCGAAGGGAACAACTGTGGGCGTGCTCACGGTAGCCGAGCCTTTTCCCCAGGTCGCACTGGAACCATGGTATGGCGGGCGCGAAAGCCTGGACCAAATAGATCAGGAAGTACAAAGACGCGCGGGCGCGCTGACGAAGAAGACGGCTGATCGTCTCAAGAGCAAGGGATTCAAAGTCGACACCGTAGTACGACGAGGCGATCCTCGGTCGGAAATTGTTGATGAGGCCGAAAAATGGAGTGCGGACCTGATCGTGCTGGGCTCGCATGGTTACACCGGGATAAAGCGCTTGCTTCTCGGCAGTGTCGCATCTTCGGTTGTGAGTCATGCCCCTTGTTCGGTCGAGGTTGTCAGGCAGAAAAAGAAGAAAACACGATGATGGCGTAACTCATGCCGACACGAGCACAAATAAGTAAGACTGAGGAGCAGCAGGGTGGTCATACAGATCTTATGCGCGCTGCGCTCACCGGAGATATCGACACAGTAAAATCGTTGATTGCAGGCGGCGCAGACTTGAATGAAAGGAATGAAGACGGCCGGACGCCCTTGATGTTTGCTTCAATCAACGGAGAGACCGAGTGCGCGAAAGAGTTATTGCAGCACGGCGCCGACATCAACGCGAAAGCCAAAGACGGCGGAACTGCCTTGATGCTTGCGGCTTCAGCCGGGGACGCGGAACTGGTCAAAGCCTTGCTCGCCAAAGGTGCTGACCTGTCCGGGAAATACATTGAAACAGGACAGACAGCAATTATGATCGCCAGGGACCACGGGTACGACGAGATAGTTCAGCTGCTTCAAACAGTGGGCGCGCTAAACCAGTAACCAATTCGGCCCACGAAATTCTGGTGGCGTGACGATCATCAGCGCTCGTGAGCCCACCAGAAATCGAAAGGAGCAATGATGCCGGACAAACAAACCTGGAAACGCGCAGCCGAAGACAAGGCCGAAGGCAAATCTCCAAGTACGCAAGCCGGCGAGTTTGTGCGCGAAGAGATCGAGCATATTCGCGAAGGTAAACACGGAGCGCGCTCAGCCAAACAGGCGATCGCTATCGGTCTGTCTAAAGCACGGCGGGCTGGCGTGAAGTTGGCTGTGCCAAAGAAAGGCAAAGCATCAAAGGAAACTCGCAAGCAAGCGGCCCGCGACCTTCGCAAAGGAAAGAATCCAGGCAAGAAGAAGTCCGCAAAGCGGTCGCGGGCGATGTTGAAGAAGCTGAAAGGTGAGGGCCACAGTGCGGCATCGAAAACGGCGTTGTCACGTCACGCTCGCGGTGCCGCAGCCAAACGCTCGGCTGCGTCGCGTTCGCGCTCGGCGAAGAAAGCGGCAGCGACTCGAAAGAAGTGAGTAAGGGAAAACTGCGGGACTTAGATGGCAAAGCAACGAAAGAAACCTGCTTAATCTTGAAGGAGGCACAGAAACCGCTCGAAGAAGGAGGAACAATGGCTAAGTACGGCAAGAAGGCATCTGAAAAAGTTGAGAAAGCAATGCATGAACGAAAGAAAGGAACTCTTAAGAGCGGCCGTGCCGGCAAGAAGGTGATCAGCAAGAAGCAGGCGATCGCGATTGGATTGTCTGAGGCTCGTAAAGCTGGAGGTAAGGTGCCGCGCAAGAAATCTTCTTCAAAGAAGAAATAGCTGTGCCCCCGGCACCGCGTTAGCGGGGTCCGGGGGCAGCAAAGGATTCACTGATCCAATCTTTTTGATCTTACCAGCGAGGCGTGCGATCGCCGTCGACATCGCTACGTGTTTTGCGATGGGCGCCTGAGTCGAAGCCACCACCATTACGGTTACTGCCGAAGCTCCGGTTCTCGCGTGGTTTCGCTTCATTCACGTTCAAATTCCGGCCGTTAACTTCCTTGCCATTGAACTGCGCGATGGCTGCTTCGGCGGCTTCCTTGGAAGCCATTTCCACGAAGCCAAAACCTCGCGACCGACCAGTTTCGCGATCTTCAATAACGTTTGCTGATTCGACTGTTCCCGCTTGCGAGAACAATTGCTGCAACTCCTCGTTCGAAGTTTGGAACGAGAGATTGCCGACATAGAACCAGGTATGCTTCGACGAAACGGAACCGAGCGAAGAAACGAGTGTTCGGATGCTCAAATTGAGCGACTTCTACGAGTTGTAAACAGCCTGCTCTCGAATCATCCAAAACGCCGGCTTTTCATGAGCGCGGGCGCATCACCGTTGATGCGCGAGAGAAGGAATAACCGTGGCTAAGATGCACATGCCGTCAATCCGGTTGCAATTGCCGGGTGGCAATGGAGCTGCATCGCTGGCAAGATGAATCGGGCGGTAGTAGTATAAGCCCACACAATCGATATTGCCGGTAAACCCGACCCGGTTTGGCACGCGAAGGCCGTGACTATGAATCGAAAGAAATCAGCGTCTCCTGCCACGAGGTCTAAGCGCGGAAGAGGTAAAGCAGCTGCACGTTCAGCGGGCCGCGCAGCAAGCCAAAAATCTGCTTCCAAAAAATCCGCTCGGCCGAAGCGATCTAGTAAGCAAGACATTCCCAGGCCGTCGAGATCAAGACAGCGCGCTGAAGCCAAGCGCGGCCTCTCTAGTGGAAACAATTCCTTTCCCGTGGTCGGCATCGGAGCCTCAGCCGGCGGACTCGAAGCGTTCAGGCAATTGCTTGAGCATCTCCCGGTCGATACCGGAATGGCTTTTGTACTCGTTTCGCACCTCGACCCGACCCACAAAAGTATCCTGACGGAATTGCTGGCACGAAGAACAAAACTTCCGGTCACTGAGGTCAGTGACGGAATGAGAGTCGAACCTAATAACGTTTATGTTCTGCCGCCTAATACCAGCATGGCAATTGCCGAAGGTATTTTGCGCCTGCAACCTCGCGAGGAGGGACGCGCGGGAAGGCATCCGATAGATTATTTCCTGCGCACGCTGGCCGAAGATCAGACTCACCGCGCCATCGGCGTGATCCTTTCAGGCACGGATTCCGACGGCACGCTTGGATTGGAGGCGATTAAGGCTGAAGGTGGAATCACTTTTGCACAGGATGCGAAGTCGGCGAAGTATGACGGCATGCCGCGCAGCGCCACGGCGTCGGGTTACGTGGATTTTGTGCTAACGCCTGAAGAGATTGCCGAAGAACTTGCGCGGATCAGCCGTCACCCTTTCGTTAATCCGATAACCGATGCAGCCGCCGAAGAGAAGCAACCATCCGCAGCCGGGAACGGTTTTCACAGAGTCCTGGCGTTGCTGCAGAAGTCTAAAGGCGTTGACTTCACCGACTACAAAGCCAACACGCTGCATCGGCGCATCACCCGCCGGATGGTCTTGAATAAGTTGGAGAGCATGGAGGCCTATGCCAAATTCATGCGTGAAAATGCAGCGGAAGTTGAGGCTTTGTATCAGGACATCCTGATCAATGTGACCAGCTTTTTCCGCAACCCGGAAGCTTTCGCGCTCTTGAAAGAGAGAATCTTTCCACAGATCGTCGAGTACCATGCCTCGGACCAACCGATCAGGATCTGGACGCTGGGTTGCTCGACCGGCGAGGAAGCTTATTCCATAGCTATTTCATTCGCAGAGTTCGCCGCCGACCACGCGGAGCACTTGCCCGTACAGATTTTCGCAACTGATCTCAGCGATCGTGGCATCGAGAAGGCGCGAGCAGGTCTTTACTCGAGAGATATTATTCAGGATGTTTCGCCGGAGCGGCTGCGGCGCTTCTTCACGGAGACTAATGGCGGCTATCGGATTAGCAAGCCCCTGCGCGACATGGTGATATTCGCGCGGCAGAATGTCATTGCCGATCCGCCTTTCTCGCGGCTGGATTTAATCAGTTGCCGCAACCTGCTGATCTACCTTGAGCCGGTATTGCAGAAGCACGTATTGCCGATTCTGCATTACGCCCTCAAGCCTACGGGCGTGCTTTGGCTCGGGACTTCGGAGACGCCGGGTTCATCCTCGGAATTATTTGCTCCAGAGGATAAGAAGCATCGCTTTTATTCCAAGAAACCGGCGTCAGCCCGTTTACAGCTTAATTCCGCAACAGTGAGCGCCACTCGTAAGGGCGCGGGCTCGGGTCAGAAGACGAACTTCCTGCACGAGCAGCTTCGCACCGAGCACGACGCCCAGAAGGAAGCTGATCGGATTCTTCTCGCGCGCTACGCCCCGGCTGGGGTCGTCATCAATACGGAAATGGAAATACTGCGATTTCGCGGCTCGACCGGAGCTTATCTTGAGCCCGCCGCGGGAAAGGCAACCCTCAATCTATTGAAGATGGCGCGTGAAGGCTTGATGCTGCCTCTGCGCGCCGCGATTCAGAAGGCGAAGAAGGATGACGTAACCAGCAGAAAAGAGGATGTGCGAGTCAACTATAACGGCGACTCTCGTGAGATTAATTTGGAGGTAATTCCGATCAAGGGTCTCGCGGCGAATGAGCGTTGCTTTCTGGTTCTGTTCGAGCCTGTCGCGGCAACCGCTAGTCAGAAGTCGATCGAGGCCCGGAAGAAAGCTGCGGGTCGTAGCCGGAGAACCAGGCAGGACTTGAGCCAGGAGCGGGAAGACGACGGTCAAGCCAAGCGCTTGCAGGAAGAGTTGTCGGTCACTCGCGAATACATGCAATCGCTTGTCGAGCAGCACGAAGCTGCCAATGAAGAATTGCAATCCGCCAACGAGGAGATCCAATCCTCCAACGAGGAGTTGCAGAGCATCAATGAGGAACTGGAAACAGCCAAAGAAGAACTTGAATCCGGTAACGAAGAACTGACGACACTCAACGACGAGCTGAACAACCGCAATCAGGAACTGGGCACACTCAACGACGATCTCAGCAATCTGTTCGCCAGCGTCAATCTTCCCATTCTGATGCTGGGCCGAGATCTACGCATTCGGCGCTTCACGCCGCAGGCCGAAAAGGTTCTCAGTTTAATTGCGACCGATATGGGTCGACCCATAGGCGACTTCCAGCGGAATATCAATGTCCCCGATCTGGAAGAATTGATCATTCAAGCGATTGACACCGTCAGCGTCAAACAGCGCGAGGTGCAGGACCGGAACGGACACTGGTATTTGATGCAAGTCCGTCCGTACAAGTCCCTGGACAATAAAATTGACGGCGCGGTGGTGGTGTTGATTGACATTGACGATCTCAAGAGCTACAGCCAGGCTATCGTCGAGACGATCCGTGAACCGCTCATTGTGCTTGATGAGAGACTCCAAGTGCGGACTGCCAACCATGCCTTCTACGAGAACTTTCACGTCACCCCGGAAGAGACCGAGAATAAATTCATATACGACCTGGGCAACCGACAATGGAATATTCCCGCGCTGCGGACGTTGCTCGAAGATCTCCTGCCGCGGAACAACCAATTTCAGGACTTCGAAGTCGAGCACGAGTTTAACCACCTCGGGCACCGGACAATGCTTTTAAATGCTTGCCGTCTGGAACAGAAGGGCG
>WNFR01003079.1_pt1 | contig 17324 bp, 16 predicted proteins | sample 5400221 | NCBI WGS metagenome assembly WNFR01 (sample SAMN13153357, study PRJNA577476) | soil metagenome | isolation source: 40 cm soil under Madrone tree | place: USA:California | collected 2016-06-14
TGACGCTCACCGCCACGCCGATCCCGCGCACACTGGCAATGGCGCTCGAAGGACTGCGCGATTTCTCGGTCATCGCCACCGCTCCGCAGCGGCGTCTGGCGATCAAGACCTTCGTTTCACCCCTGAGCGAGGGGCTGATCCGCGAAGCCGTGCTGCGTGAACTGAAGCGCGGCGGGCAGGTTTACTTCCTGCACAACGAGATCGAGACCATCCGCAACATGGAGGCACGGGTGGCGAAGCTGCTGCCGGAAGCCCGCATTCGCACCGCTCACGGCCAGATGCCCGAGCGCGAATTGGAACTGGTCATGCGCGACTTCTACCAGGGCCGCTTCAACCTGCTGCTGTGCACGACCATCATCGAGACCGGCATCGATGTGCCGACCGCCAATACCATCATCATCAATCGCGCCGACAAGTTCGGTCTTGCGCAATTGCACCAGTTGCGTGGCCGCGTCGGCCGCTCGCACCACCAGGCATATGCCTATCTGCTGACGCCCGATGAAGACGCCATCGGCAGCCAGGCGAGAAAACGCCTGGAAGCGATCCAGATGATGGAAGAGCTGGGGTCGGGCTTTTACCTGGCGATGCACGACCTCGAAATTCGCGGCGCCGGGGAAGTGCTGGGTGAGTCGCAGAGCGGCGAAATGCAGGAAGTGGGATTCGCGCTATATGCCGAGATGCTCAACGCGGCCGTGAAGTCGCTCAAGGCCGGCAAGGAGCCGGAGTTGTCCGGGAATTTCAACCCCGGCACCGAGATCAACCTGCACGCGCCCGCGCTGCTGCCCGAGGACTACTGTGCAGACATCCACGAGCGCCTGGTGCTGTACAAGCGGCTCGCCAACTGCGAGACGCCGGAAGAACTCGAAGCCATGCACGAAGAACTGGTGGACCGCTTCGGCTTACTGCCCGACCCGGCCAAAGTCCTGCTGGAGACCCACCGGTTGCGCATCACCGCCAGGCAGCTTGGCATCTCCCGTATCGACGCTGGCCCGGAGAGTCTTCTGCTCCAATTCATTCCCAATCCGCCGCTGGACCCCGCCAAGATCATAGGACTGGTACAGAGCCGCAAGAACTTCAAGTTGAGCGGGCAGGATCGGCTTCGGGTGGAAGCTGCAATGCCTGACATTGCCGCCCGCGTGTCGCAGGCACGCGCTGTTCTCAAAGATCTCGGTTGACTTTCGGGTCGTCCGCAGCCGCGGTGACACGGCTGGACTTCTCAGTCCCAGCGATTGTCGCGGACGTAGACTTTCCCGTCTTCGACCTTCACTGGAAACGTGGCAGTGGGTTCGTACGCCGGTGCCGAGAGAGCCTCGCCGGTCTTGACGCAGAAGCGCGCACCATGTCGGGGGCAGACGATTTCGTCGCCCTCGATCGGATTGCCGCTGGTAAGCACCGTGCCGTCGTGGGTGCATACGTCCTCGATGGCATAAAACTCGCCGTCGACGTTGAACACCGCAGCCAATGTGCCTTCGAGATCGACCGTTTCATAATGGCCGGGACTGATGCTGGCTGCGTCGGCAACAAATACCCAGTCGGACATGAGGAACCGTGAAGATCGTGACTATCGTGAATGCCGTGAATGTCGTAACTTTCTTCTAGTGCCCATTCGCTGGATCGAGCACCCTGGTTTTACGACATTCACGATATTCACGTCAGTCACGGCTTTTCAGACCGCGACCACTTCCATTTCGGGGTCGACGCGCTTGACCAGGCTTTCTATGCCGGCGAGCGTGCCGGAAATGGAACTGGGGCAACTGCCACACGCGCCCTGGTAGTGCACTTTCAGGGTACTGCCTTCCAGGCCAACGACATACAGGTCTCCGCCGTCGCCCTGAAGATAAGGCCGCACTTCCTCGTCCAGCAACTCATTGATCTGATCGAGCTTGAGCTTGTCGGTCTCCGACAGTTCCGTGGCGCCCTCGCCCTTCGCCAGCCAGGCAGCGGCCTGGGCATACTCCTCGGATGCTTTCTCGGCAGCCGGCGCCTCGCGGATCGGCGCAGCAATCTGGCGCAACAAGTCCTGCCAGTCGGCTTCGCCGTCCTGGGTCACGGTGATCCAGTTATCGACGTAAAAAACGTTGCTGACGTGAGGAATCGCGAACAGCTTGGACGCGAGCTCGTCGCGCTGCGCCTGCTCCGCGTTCTCGAAAGAACGCGCCAGACCATTGGTTAACGGCTCCTTCAGAACGAACTTGCGTGCGTTAGGATTCGGCGTGTATTCGAGGTCTGCGATTTTTGGCATTGGCTCAGCTTGCGGCGGCAACCGGGTCCTGGTCGCCTTCGGTGGAAACTACAGATTCGGAATGCAGCGCCGCTTGCAGCGTGTGCCAAGGCAAGATCGCGCATTTAACCCGCGACGGCAGATCGCGCACGCCGGCAAAAACCGTGAGCCTGCCGAGGTGGTTGGGCAGATTGCCGATGTCGAGTTTGCCGGTGGCCATGTCGCGGAACTCCCGGACCATTTGCTCGGCCTCTGCCACGGTCTTGCCCTTAACATTGGTGGTCATCATCGACGATGAGGCCTTGCAGATCGCACAGCCTTCGCCCTCGAAAGCGATGTTCTCGACGCGCTTGTCGTCAAGCTTCAGCGAAAGCCAGATGTGGTCGCCGCACAGTGGATTCAGGCCCTCCGCCTTGTGGCTCGCATCGGCGAGCTTGCCCCAGTTGCGCGGTTTCTTGTTGTGATCCAGGATCACTTCCTGATACAGCTGCTTGGAATCCATTCAAGCCGGCCTAGCCAAAAATTTTCTGCACTCTGCGAATGCCGGCGATCAGCACATCCACCTCGGCAAAGGTGTTGTAAAGATAAAACGAGGCGCGCGCCGTCGCCGGGATGCCGAAGCGCTGCATCACCGGTTGGGCGCAGTGATGGCCGGTACGCACGGCCACGCCGTCTTCATTCAGAATGGTGCCGACATCGTGGGGATGTACGCCCTGCAGCGTGAACGACACGACAGCAGCCTTGTTTCTCGCCGTCCCCACGATGCGCACACCCTTGAGTTGCGTAAACGCCTCGGTCGCATACGTGAGCAGATCGTGTTCATGCGCGGCAATTCTGTCCAACCCTACGCTCTCCAGGTAATCCACCGCAGCACCCAGTCCGATTGCTGCGGCGATCGGCGGCGTTCCGGCTTCAAACTTGTGGGGGATCGCGTTGTACGTCGTTTTCTCGAACGTCACCGACAGGATCATGTCGCCACCGCCCTCGAAGGGCTTCATTTTCTCCAGGAGCTGGGCCTTGCCGTAGAGAATGCCGATGCCGGTCGGTCCGCACATCTTGTGGCCTGAAAAGGCGTAGAAATCGCAGTCCAGGTCCTGCACATCCACTTTCATGTGCGGCACTGCCTGTGCCCCATCCACCAGCACAGGCACGCCGTGGCGGTGCGCGGTGGCGACCATGTCCTTGATCGGGTTGATAGTCCCCAGTGCGTTGGAGACATGGGTGATGGCGACGAACCTGGTATTGGCGTTGAACAGCCTTGCATAGTCGTCGAGCAGCAGTTCGCCGGCGTCGTTGCACGGGATCACGCGCAGCCTCGCACCCTTCTCCTCGCACAACATCTGCCAGGGTACGATATTGGAATGGTGCTCTAGCTGGGACACGATGATCTCGTCGCCGGCGCCCAGGAACGCCCGCCCGTAACCCTGCATCACCAGGTTCACCGAGTCCGTGGTGCCGCGGGTGTAGATGACCTCGCGCTCCTCTTTCGCGTTGATGAAACGCCGGATCTTGCGGCGCGCGCCCTCGTATTCCGCGGTAGCCTTCTCCGACAGAGCGTGAACCGCACGGTGGATGTTTGCGTGCTCGCTGGTTTGATAGCGCACGAGCCGGTCGATGACCTGCTTAGGCATCTGGCTGCTCGCCGCGTTATCGAGATATACGAGCGGCTTGCCGTTGACTTCCACGTTCAGGATCGGGAAGTCCGCACGGATGCGGCCGACGTCGAGCGCGCCGGCCGGCTTTATCGCCTGTAGTACTGTGTTTGCAGAAGTCATGATCAGGACTTAATCTGGGTCTGTTCGAGAACGTGGTTTTCCAGTCGTTCCACCAGGGATTTCACCGGTATGCGCTGGATGACTTCGGCCGCAAACGCGTACGTCAGCAGATTGCGTGCGGTGGCATCCGACAGGCCGCGGCTCTTCAGATAAAACAGCTCTTCGGCCTCGATCTGGCCGACGGTTGCGCCATGCGCGCACTTGACGTCGTCGGCAAAAATTTCGAGTTGCGGCTTAGTATCCACGTGCGCCTTATCGGACAGCAGCAGGTTGCGTGATTGCTGCCCCGCATCGGTGTGTTGCGCGTCCCGGCGCACGAAAATCTTGCCGTTGAACACCGCGTGCGCGCCGCCGCCGACCACGGTCTTGTGCAATTGCCGGCTGCGTCCATGCGCGTGCGCGTGGTCGATCAGGCTGTTGGTGTCGGCCAACTGGCGCCCGCCGATCAGCGCCAGGCCGTCGATCGAGAATTCGCTACCCTCGCCCGCCTGCATCACGTGGAGATTGTGCCGGGAAATGCGCGCACCCAACGCGACCGACCAATTGGAGTAATGGCCGTCGCGCGCAACCTGTACCGAAGTCCTGGCGATGTGAAATGCTGTCTGCGCCTCGCGCTGCAGCTTGACGTGCGCTACATGCGCATTCTCACCCACGGCAATTTCGGTGACCGCGTCGGTAAAGTAACCCCCGTCGGCAAGGCCCACGAAGTCTTCGATAAGCGTGCACTGCGCACCCGGTTCCGCGATTACCAGGACCCTCGGATAGGCGGCGCCATCCTTGCGGGTGGCGATGAACAACAGATGAATTGGTGCGATGCCTTTGTGGTCGTGCCTGACGTGGATCAGTGCGCCGTCATGTAGAAACGCCGTATTCACTGCGGCGAAAGCGTCCTGCCCTGTTCCCGCAAGCTTGCCGAGCCTGGACTCGACCAGCCGGTCGTGTGCCGCAAGCGCATCCGGAAGATTGGCGACGAAAACGCCGTCTGCAGGCTTCATGCGCGACAGCGCAGCTGAAAAATTACCGTCCACGAAAGTCAGCCGCGTCGCCGCTTCAGGGATCTCGAAACGGCCGAATTCGGCCGCCGCAATCTCGCCTGGCTGCGCCGATGGCCGGTACGGGACCTTGTACAGCGGTGACAGGTCGGTGAAGCGCCAGTCCTCGTCGCGCGTGGTCGGCACAGTGAGCGCATTGGCGCGCTCCACTGCCTGGGCGCGCAGCGCCTTCAACCATCCTGCGCGGGCTTCGGGCAGCAAATCCCGGCCGTGTAGCAGGCTGTCCAGATAGTCGCTGCGGGTTTCGGTATTCATGCGATCAAACTCACGCGGCCTCTTTACCCACCCAATCGTAGCCGCGCGCTTCGAGCTCGAGCGCAAGCGCCTTGTCGCCGGTCCTGATGATCCGCCCGCCTTCCATGACGTGCACGTAGTCCGGCACGATGTAGTTGAGCATGCGCTGGTAATGCGTCACCAGCACCATGCCGTTATCGGGGGTGTGCAGTTTGTTGATGCCGTTCGCCACCACCCGCAACGCGTCGATGTCCAGCCCCGAGTCGGTCTCGTCCAGCACTGCGAGCTTTGGTTCCAGAAGCGCCATCTGCAGAATCTCGTTGCGCTTCTTCTCACCACCTGAAAAGCCGGCGTTCAGGCTGCGCCCGAGAAAAGACGAATCGATATCCAGCAATTTCATTTTCTCGCGCACGAGGTCGTCGAACTCGAGCGGATCCAGTTCTTCCTTCCCGCGCGTACCCTGCACAGTGTTGTAGGCCAGTCGCAGGAAAGCGCTGTTGGTGACGCCAGGCACCTCGATCGGATACTGGAAGCCCAGGAACAGACCGGCGCGGGCACGCTCTTCCGGCGCCAGTTCGAACAGGTTCCTGCCTTCGAACAGAACTTCGCCGCCGGTCACTTCATACGACGGATGCCCGCTCAGAACCTTCGCAAACGTGCTCTTGCCCGAGCCGTTCGGCCCCATGATCGCGTGCACTTCACCGGCACGCACGGTCAGATCGATTCCCTTGAGGATGTTGCGATCGCCGATTCTTGCGGTGAGGCCGCGGACCTCCAGCAGCAGGGCGGTGTTTTCCCTGATCATCCGACACTTCCTTCAAGCTTGAGTCCGAGGAGCTTGGTCGCCTCGACCGCGAACTCCATCGGCAGTTGTACGAATACGTCCTGCACGAAACCGTTGATGATCATCGACACCGCTTCCTCGTTGCCGATGCCGCGGCTGGCGAAATAAAAAAGCTGGTCCTCGCCGATCTTGGAAGTCGAGGCTTCGTGCTCCACTTTCGCCGAGTTGTTGTTGACCTGGATGTACGGGAAAGTGTTCGCCCCGCAGCGGTCGCCGATCAGCATCGAGTCGCATTGCGAGAAATTGCGCGCGCCCTCGGCCCTGGCGCCGATCTTCACCAGCCCGCGATAGCTGTTGTTCGAAACGCCAGCGGAAATGCCCTTGGAAATGATCTTGCTGCGGGTGTTCCTGCCGATATGGATCATCTTGGTCCCGGTATCGGCCTGCTGGTGGTGGTTGGTCAGCGCCACCGAATAGAATTCGCCCGCCGAGTTGTCGCCCAGCAGCACGCACGACGGATACTTCCAGGTGATCGCCGAACCGGTTTCGACCTGGGTCCAGGAAATCTTCGAGTTCGTTCCCTTGCACAGACCGCGCTTGGTGACGAAATTGTAGATGCCGCCTTTGCCGTTCTCGTCTCCCGCGTACCAGTTCTGTACCGTCGAATACTTGATCTCGGCATCGTCCAGCGCAATCAGTTCCACCACCGCCGCGTGCAGCTGGTTGGTGTCGAACTTCGGCGCGGTACACCCCTCGAGGTAGGACACGTAAGCGCCCTCCTCCGCGATGATCAGCGTGCGCTCGAACTGGCCCGACTCCTGGGTATTGATGCGAAAGTATGTGGATAGATCCATCGGGCAACGCACGCCCCTGGGGATGTAACAGAACGAGCCGTCGGTGAACACCGCGGAATTGAGCGCGGCATAGAAATTGTCGCCGGCCGGGACCACGGATCCGAGATAGTTCTTAACCAGTTCGGGATGGTCTTTGACCGCCTCGGAAAAGGAACAGAAGATGACGCCGACTTCGGCCAGCTTCTTCTTGTACGTGGTGGCGACCGACACGCTGTCGAAAATCACATCCACCGCAACGCCGGCCAGCGTCTTGCGCTCGTGCATCGGCACGCCCAGCTTCTCGAAGGTGCGCAGCAACTCCGGATCCACTTCGTCCATGGACGCGAGCTTTTTCGGCTTCGGCGCAGAGAAATAGCTTATGTCCTGGAAGTCGATTTTCGGGTATTTGACGTTCGGCCAGGTCGGTTCCTGCATGGTCAGCCAGTGGCGATACGCCTTCAGGCGGAACTCTAGCAGCCATTCGGGCTCGCCTTTTTTCGCCGAAATCAGGCGGATAACGTCCTCGCTAAGCCCCTTCGGCACAACGTCCGACTCGATGTCGGAAACGAACCCGTGCTTGTAGGGTTGATTGACCAGGTTCTGAATGACCGCGCTCACAAACCGCTCCGGTGAAATTATTTTCGTCAGGCGACGCTGAAGCTTTCGCCGCAGCCGCACATCGCCTTCGCCTTCGGGTTCTCGACCTTGAAGGACTCATTCAGCCCTTCGCGCGCATAGTCGAGCACTGCGCCGTCCACGAACTCGAGGCTGTCCTTATCCACCACCACGGTGATGTCGTGGGACTGGAACAACTGGTCGTCGGCGTTGACTTCCTGCGCGTAGTCGAAGGTATAGGCAAAGCCCGAGCAACCGACTTTCCTGACGCCGAAGCGAAGGCCCACGCCGCCTCTCTTTGCCAAAGCGCCGCGGATATGCTTCGCCGCGTTTTCCGTAACAGTAATTGCCATGATCAATTCACCCTTTACTGGTTGCCGAATTCAAACTGCGATTGCTGTCAGGCGCCGCAGCCGCTTGAGCACCGCGGACAACGCCTGTAGAAAATCCTCGACCTGCGCCGCGGTGTTGTGCACGCCGAAGCTCACCCGCACCGCACCGCGCGCCAGTTCCGGCGCCACGCCCATCGCCAGCAGCGTCGCGCTGGGTTCGGTGCTGGTGCTGGAGCAGGCGGCGCCGCTCGCCACCGCGAAGCCGGCCTTGTCCAGCTCGATCACCAGGGTTTCACCGTCGATGTTGGGGGCGGCGAAGTACGTGGTATTCGGAATACGGGGCGCGCCCTGGCCGAAAATCACCGCACCCAATGCCGACACCCCTTGATCCGTACGTTCGCGCAGCTCCTGCAACTTGCGCGAGATTTTGTCCATTCGCTCCGCCGCGAGTTCGCAGGCGCTGCCGAATCCGACGATCGCCGGCACGTTCTCTGTGCCGGAGCGCAGTCCCATTTCATGGCCACCGCCGTGGATGATCGGCTTCAGTTCCAGCCGCTTGTCCACCACCAGCGCACCGGCACCCTTCGGGCCGTAGATCTTATGCGCCGAAATCGTCATCGCGTGCACGCCCAGCGCTTCGAAATCTACCGGGATCTTGCCCAGCGCCTGCACCGCATCGGTGTGCATCCAGGCGCGCTTCGCGCGCGCCTTTGCGGCAATTTCCGCCACGGGCTGAATCACGCCGGTCTCGTTGTTGGCGAGCATGACCGACACCAGTCCGGTGGGGTCAGTGAGTGCCGCGTCCACGTCGGCGAGATCGACCAGCCCATTGGGCCGAACCGCAATCTTGCGCAACTTCCAGCCCTGACGCGCCAGGTCCTGCGCCGGCTTCGCCACGCAGGGATGCTCGACGCCGCTCACCACAACTTGAGTTGACTTCAAATATGCCGCCGCACCCTTGATGAACAGATTGTTCGCCTCGGTCCCGCCGGACAGGAATACCACCTGCGAGCCTTGAACGTTCACCAGTCTTGCGACCTGCTCGCGCGCCCGGCTCACGGCCTTGCGCGCGCGGGTGCCGAATTCGTGACGGCTGGAGGCGTTGCCGTACTCGCCTTTGAGGAACGGCAGCATCGCCTCGAGCACGCGCTCGTCGGGAGCCGTGGTGGCGTTATGGTCGAAATAGACGTGCATCGCGTTCAGTTCAGACCGACGCCGGTTCTTTCGGCTTCGCCACGTTCTGGCGGCTGTCGTGCATCTGCACGACTGCAACGTCGGAGGACTTTTTCGCTTGCTTCGCCACCAGCTCGGAGAGCTTCACCGCGCCGAGGTAGTCGAAGATGTGCTTGTTGAGGTCGGCCCACAGATCGTGGGTGATGCACTTCTGCTCATCCTTGCAGTTCTCCTTGCCGCCGCATTGCGTCGCATCGATGGGTTCATCCACCGCGACGATGATGTCGGCCACCGAAACTTCCTGGGTCGGCCGCGCCAGGTTGTAGCCGCCTCCCGGACCACGCACGCTGGACACCAGCCCCTGCCTGCGCAGCTTGCCGAATAACTGTTCGAGGTAGGACAGCGAAATCTTCTGCCTATCGCTAATGTCCGCCAGCGTCACCGGACCTTCTCCGTTGCGCATCGCCAGATCGATCATGGCGGTTACTGCAAAACGCCCTTTGGTCGTGAGTCGCATGGTCGCCTCTGCTCAATAATTCATAAAAACAGCAGCTTATAAATCCTACTAACACGCTCAAGTATACTGAAACCCGACTGCTTTAGTCAACAATGCGGTTCAGGTAGGCAGGATCGAACTTGTCTGCGGTGGCTCGGGCGTCCTCGACTTTGACGCCCATCCGGGCAAGTTGCTCCAGGATGTATTCGATGCGCCGGTCCGCGGACACGGTGTGATCGATCAGTCCGTGAATCGCCTTCACCACCGGATCGTTCGTGTCCGGGCCGATGCCGTAAGCAGAAAACCCCATCCTTTCAGCGGTCTGTTCGCGCTCGGTCATGGTTTCGTCATCCAGGATTCGCGCCGGGATACCGACCGCGGTCGCGCGTGCCGGTACGTCCTTCACCACCACGGCATTTGAACCGACCTTGGCGCCGTCGCCGATCGTCACCGGGCCGAGAATCTTGGCGCCTGCTCCCACCACCACCCCATTGCCGAGCGTGGGATGGCGCTTGCCCTTGTTCCACGAGGTGCCGCCCAACGTGACGCCGTGATAGAGCGTGCAATCGTCGCCGATCAGCGCAGTCTCCCCGATCACAACCCCCATGCCGTGATCGATGAAGAAGCGCCTTCCGATGGTCGCGCCGGGGTGAATTTCAATGCCGGTCAGCCAGCGCCCGATGTGGGAAACGAAACGCCCCAGCCACTTCAGGTCCCAGCCCCAAAGTCGATGCGCGAGCCTATGGAACAGTAGCGCGTGAAAACCGGGATAGCAGGTGATGACCTCCCAGGCCGAACGGGCCGCCGGGTCCCGGTCGAATACCACGCATATCTCTTCACGAATTCGGCTGAACATAGGTGAAACCTTCAAAGTTTCAGGTATTTTCGTAATTATGACTGATTTGGTCAACTATTCGTTCCCGCCGCCCATGCGCTCCCGAACCGCGCGCAGGAATCCGCGAAGGATGTTTACCTCCTCCTTTTCCAGACGCGAGCGCGCGAACAGACGGCGGATGCGCTGCATCAGGCGCTTCGGCTCCTTCGGGTCAAGAAATCCGCTGGCATGGAAGACGGCCTCGAGGTGGCGGTAGAAGCCCTCGACTTCGTCGTGGGTTGCGCCTTCTGAATTTCGTGGCGGACGCGACGCTGCGCCACCCGCGGTCATGCGCAGTTCGTACGCAAATACTTGTACCGCCTGTGCCAGGTTCAGCGAGGCATAGTCGGGATTGGCCGGGATGGCTGCGATCAGCTGGCACTTGTTAACATCGCGAATGGTGAGCCCAGTCCGTTCAGGACCGAAGACCAACGCCACGTCGCCGTGTGATGTGTCCTGCATCATTCGTTTGCAGGCCTCGCGGCAATCCACGACTTCGAGCGTGAGGTCGCGATGCCGCGAGGTCGAAGCCACCGCCAGCACCGTCCCCGCAAGTGCCTCGTCCAGGCTGTCGCAAACGACGGCCTCGCGCAGTACGTCGAGCGCACCGGAAGCAAATGCCTCGGCGTCGGCATGGGGAAAGTGCTTCGGTTTGACGAGGACCAACCGTGAAAGACCCATCGTCTTCATCGCGCGAGCAGTTGCGCCGATGTTGCCGGGGTGGCTGGTCTCGCAGAGCACGACCCGCACTCGCTCAAGTGCGGCTGGGGTCATCATCGAATAGAATTGCGGCTTCGTTCTTTACCAGCGTCTCACTCCTCATGCATCCGATGCTCAACATCGCGGTGAAAGCCGCGCGCCGTGCCGGCGGCATCATCAGCCGCGCATCCCAGAACCTGGACGTTCTCACCATCAAGCACAAGAGCCTGAACGACCTGGTTTCCGAAGTGGATCGCACATCGGAGGAAGCGATCATCGACGTGATCAGAAGCGCGTATCCGGAGCACGCGATTCTAGCAGAGGAAAGCGGCGCCTCCGGCGACTCGGAATATGTGTGGATCATCGATCCGCTGGACGGCACCACCAACTTCCTGCACGGCTTTCCGCAGTACTGCGTTTCCATCGGCCTGGTGCACAAGGGCGTTCCCACGCAGGGCGTGATTTTCGATCCGACCCGTAACGACCTCTATACCGCTTCGCGCGGCCGCGGCGCATATCTCAACGACAAGCGGCTGCGGGTATCCAGGCGCGACAAGCTGATCGATGGCCTGATCGGCACCGGCTTTCCATTCCGCATGTTCGAATACCTGGACGCCTACAACGCCATGCTCAAGGACATGATGACCAAGTGTGCCGGCGTGCGCCGGGCAGGCGCGGCCGCACTCGACCTGGCCGCAGTCGCGGCAGGGCGTTTCGACGGCTTCTGGGAAATCGGGCTCTCTCCATGGGACATGGCCGCTGGCGTGCTGATGATCACCGAGTCCGGCGGACTGGTCGGCGACTTCGAAGGCAACGACAAATTCATGGAGCGCGGACAAATCGTCGCCGGCAACCCGAAGATCTTCAGTCAGATCCTGCACGTGCTCCAGCCTCACCTGACTGCGCAAATGAAGGCCTGAACCGCCAAGACGCCAAGAGCGCCAAGGAAAAAATCAGAGTCCATAACGATTTGGAGAACAGGGATATTTCTTCGCGCGCTTCCATCCAGAATGATTTTTCTGCTTGTATTGTCGGGTACTTCTTGGCGCTCTTGGCGTCTTGGCGGCTAACGAACCAATGAATCAAGCCCAGCACACGCCGATGATGCAGCAGTACCTGCGCATCAAGGCGCAGCATCCGGATAAACTGGTCTTGTACCGCATGGGCGATTTCTACGAGTTGTTCTTCGAGGACGCCGAGCGCGGCGCGAAGCTGCTGGATATCACGCTCACCAGCCGCGGCCAATCGGCCGGCGAGCCGATCCGCATGGCCGGTGTGCCTTTCCATGCCGTCGAACAATACCTCGCAAAACTGATCAGGCTTGGCGAATCGGTGGCAATTTGCGAGCAGATCGGCGATCCCAATACTTCCAAAGGCCCGGTCGAACGGCAGGTTACCCGGGTCGTCACACCGGGGACGCTTACCGACGCGGCGTTGCTGGACGAGAAGCGCGACAATCTGTTGCTCGCGCTCAACCCGCAAGGAAATGTGCTGGGGCTGGCCTGGTTATCTCTGGCCAGCGGCCGTTTCACCGTCGAGGAGACGGGGCACGACAATCTCTCCTCGGAACTGCAACGGCTGCAGCCCGCGGAAATTCTCGCCCCCGACGACTTCAGCGATCCGGCGATCCAGGGCACAGGCGGCGCGGTAAAGCGGCTGGCCGTCTGGCAGTTCGACCGCGACGCCGCGGTGCGGACGCTGACCCGGCATTTCGAAACCCGCGATCTCTCCGGCTTCGGCGCAGACGAGCTCGGCCCGGCGCTCGGTGCCGCGGGCGCGCTGTTCGAATACGCGCGCGCCACCCAGGGGACCTCGATCGCGCACGTGCTCGCGCTTTCAGTCGAACGCGATTCGGCGTACGTGCGCATGGACGCCGCCACCCGCCGCAATCTCGAGCTCTCCGAAACGCTGCGCGGCGAACCCGCCCCCACCCTGCTGTCGCTGCTGGACACCTGCGCTACCGGAATGGGGTCGCGCTGGCTGCGTCACGCGCTGCATCACCCACTGCGCGACCGGCAGATCGTCAAGGCGCGGTTGGACGCGGTGGCGACGCTGCGCGGGCCAAGCACGGATAACCCTTATCAGAAAATACGCGCGGCACTGCGCCCGGTGGTGGACGTGGAGCGCATCACCGCACGCGTCGCGCTCCGGAACGCCCGGCCCCGCGATCTCTCGGGATTGCGAGAAACCTTGAAGTTGCTCCCGGATCTTGGCGGCCTCCTCGCGCCGCTTGCCAGCCCGCGTCTTGCAGCGCTCGCGACCGACCTTGCACCGCTGCCCGATCTGGCAGATCTTCTCGCCCGCGCGATCCTGCCCGAGCCCGCATCAGTTCTGCGTGAAGGCGGTGTAATCAACGACGGATTCGACGCCGAACTCGACGAACTGCGGGGGATTCAGAACAACTGCGGCGAGTTCCTGATCGCGCTGGAAAGCCGCGAGCGCAACCGCACCGGCATCGCCAATCTCAAAGTCGAGTACAACCGCGTGCACGGCTTTTACATCGAGGTCACCAACGCGAATACGGAGAAAGTGCCGGATGATTACCGCCGCAGGCAAACGCTGAAGAATGCCGAGCGTTACATCACGCCGGAGCTGAAGACCTTCGAGGACAAGGCGCTGTCGGCGCAGGATCGGGCCCTCGCCCGGGAGAAGTATCTATACGAAAGGCTGCTCGACGACCTGTCGCAATATCTGCCGCGCCTGCAGCGGCTGGCTGCCGCGCTGACGGAACTGGATGCCCTGGCGGCACTGGCGGAACGGGCGGTAACGCTCAATTACTCGGAACCCGAGTTCACCGATGACGAAAGGATAGAGATCGAAGCCGGCCGCCATCCGGTAGTGGAACGGCAGATCGACGAGTTCATCGCCAACGACACCAATATCGACCCCGGCCGCAGATTGCTGCTCATCACCGGTCCGAACATGGGCGGCAAGTCCACTTACATGCGCCAGGTCGCGCTGATCGTGTTGCTGGCGCACGCCGGCTCGTTCGTGCCGGCAAAGCGTGCGCTGATCGGTCCGGTGGACCGGATTTTCACCCGCATTGGTGCGTCCGACGATCTGGCCGGCGGCCGCTCGACGTTCATGGTGGAAATGACCGAGGCGGCCAACATCCTGCACAACGCCACCGGCAACAGTCTTGTATTGATGGACGAAGTCGGCCGCGGCACCTCCACTTTCGACGGCATGGCGCTGGCGGTCGCCATCACCCGCCATCTGGTGGAAAGCAGCCAGAGCTACACGCTGTTCGCCACTCACTATTTCGAACTCACCCGGCTCGCGGAAGAATACCGCGAGGTCGCCAACGTCCACCTCGACGCAGTTGAGCACAAGGACAAGATCGTGTTCCTGCACGCGCTGGAAGAAGGTCCGGCATCGCAAAGCTACGGCATCCAGGTCGCGCAACTCGCGGGCGTGCCCGCAGCCGTGGTACGCGCCGCGAAGAAGCATCTCGCGGAACTGGAAGAAGAAGCAGCGAGCCGTAGTCCGCAGGGCGATCTGTTTTCCGCAAATACGAAGAAACCGGAACTCCCGCTCCACCCTGCCCTCGAAGCGCTGCGCGAAGCCGATCCCGACGCGCTGGCGCCAAAAGAAGCCTTGGAACTGCTCTATCGCCTGAAGAAGCTTTCCGACTGAACCGATCCGTCGCCTTACTGCGGCGCGGCCTCTCCCAGCAGCGTCCGTATGTCGATCAACGCCTGCTTCTCGTTAAAGAATGCCAGGCTGTAGATTTCACGAATGTTGCCCTTCCGGTCGATGAGATACACCCGCGCCGGATGATCCAGTTCGCCCTTGGGAAGCAGCTTGGTCCATTCGTCGTAGGCTTTGAGCACCGGCTTGGTCCTGGCCGGCGTTTCGCGCAGGAAACGCCAGCCGGCGGGATCGGCGCCGAATTTCTGCGCGTATTCCGCCAGGACCTTTGCAGTATCGGTCTCGGGGTCTACCGTCACCGACACCAGGTTTGCCTGCCGCCCAAACAGCCCTGCCTCTTTGAGCCCGATCTGCAAAGCGGACATCTGCCGGCTGATGAGCGGACAGACTCCGGGACAGGTGGTGAAGACGAAGGCAAGCAGCACGACGCGCCCGCGATAGTCGGACAGGCGCACGGTGCTTCCTTTCGTGTCGCGCAACGCAAAGTCCGGCGCACGCGCAATGACCGACAGATTCGGGTTGGCGGAAACTGCCGGCTCGGGCGGCGCCCCCGCGGCAAACAGCGGCGGCGCCGCGCCGATGAGCAGATACAGGACGACTGATGCGAACTGCCGCACCATCGCAGCGCCCGGATCAGTTGAGCAGCATGTCGTGCGGGCGTGCCGGGCCGTCCGGCGCCTTGGCAAAATCGATCTTGAAATTGGGATCGAGCTTCATGCGCCCGTCGTGTCCGATCTGGACCAACTGCATCGAGTAGCGCGGCGAGTAATCGATGCTGCTGATCGCCGAGTTGGTGAAGTACAGCCGCCGGCCGTCAAAAGTCACGTGCATCATGTTCGGCTGCACCACGCCCTGGATGGTGTCGTGCAGCCTGATGTGCTCCGGATCGGAAACGTCCCACGCCTGGATCTCGCTGCCGACGAAGCAGCTCACGTACAGGTACCTGTCATCGGGAGACTGCCGCAAATCTGCCGGTCCGCAGCCGGGCCCGGTATCACCGGCCTTGCGGTAGCTGAAAGTGCCGTCGTCTTCCATCTTGAACATCCAGATCGAATTCCCGGCGTTGCTGATGTTGTAACCGTACTTGGCACCTGGCTTCAGCATCCAACGCGCCGCCAGCATCACCGCATCACCCCCGGAATCGAGAGTCTGGATGATCTTGCGCTCCTTCAGGTCCCAAACCAGGAGCGTATTCGGATTGGACCACGTCTTCGGATCCCATTTGTCGAAGGGCGTCATCCAGGTCTTCTGCGGAAACCAGGCCGAGGTAATCATGCGGTTGAACTCAGGCTTGATAACGGTTTCGTAGGGGTGATTGGTGGCCGCGTAGCTGGCGATGAAGCGCCCGTCGTTGGTGAATTCCGCCAGCCCGCCCGGACCAGTACCGTCGGGGCCCGAGGCCATGCTCACCAGGATTCGCCCCGGTATTGCGTAAGGCGTGTGCGGTCCGCTCAGTCCGGTGAGCTTGGGAACGTTGTCGATGACCTTGACCAGCTTCGGGCTCATCGGATCGGTGGCCACATCGAATACGAAGAAGCGATCGGAGTTGAGCGATGCCGCCCACAGCTTGGTACGGTCGTCGGTGTAGCCGATGTGGTGTGCCTCGTTGCCCTTCGAACCCACCGGGATCTTCTTCAGGATCTTGCCGTAGGTCGCGGACGCCAGGTTCACGTCGATCACCGCCAGGAAGTCTTCACCCTGGCCGGGCGTGGCCGGAAGCGCCCACAGGTACATCACCTTTTCCGGCTTGGTAAGCGACTTGATGTAAGGTGAGATGCAGGTTTCGGCGGTCAACTGGCTGGCCGGGAATGCTGCCACCAGCGCGCAGACCAGCAGTACCCTGATCGGAAGTTGCCTGAAATTCGGCTTCATGGATTGATCCCCCCTGAGTTATTGTTCGGAAAAACCCTGCTTCGTCGGAAAATCACACTACCCGGACCTGCCTGGCAGGCCCGTTGGAAAAAGTACGATACACTCGGTAGCCCGTGGCTGGGAGGGCCTCTGGAATTCAGTGCGGGGTATGCTTGAACCGGAGCACGTTGAACGTAGTTACCGGCTTGAGGAATCCCTTGAGAGAAAGTTCTCCAATCGGCTCGACTTCGATCAAGTCCTCGACCGTCGCGAACACCCGCCGCGAAACCAGGATCTGCCCGGGCTTGGCTTCGCCGCAAAGCCGCGAGGCGAGATTGGTGACCGTTCCGATCGCGCCGTAATCCCACCGTCCTTCGAAGCCGATTGCCCCGATCGTGGCGTAGCCCTGCGCCAAGCCCACACCGAAGCCCAGGTCGTAGCCCGACTTCTTCCACTTGTCGGTCAATGCGCTTACCCGTTCGCGCATCGCCAGCGCCATGCGCAGAGCGCGCTCCGCCGGGTTAGCTACCGGCAACGGGTCGTTGAAAAAAATCATGATGCCATCGCCGGTGAAGCGCTCGAGCGTACCCTCGTGGGCAAGGATCAGCGTACCCATTTCACTGTGGTACTCGCGCAGCACGCTCATCACCTCCTCGGGATCCGCGGTCTCGGCAAACTGCGTGAAACCGCGGAGGTCCAGAAACACGACCGCGACCTCCCGGCGGTGGGTCTTG
>WNFR01003632.1_pt1 | contig 17323 bp, 19 predicted proteins | sample 5400221 | NCBI WGS metagenome assembly WNFR01 (sample SAMN13153357, study PRJNA577476) | soil metagenome | isolation source: 40 cm soil under Madrone tree | place: USA:California | collected 2016-06-14
GCTCGAGGAGAAGATCAAGGAAGTGCGCGGCGGACGCCGCGTCACGTCGCAGGACCCCGAAGGCACCTACAACGCTCTCGCGAAGTTCGGCCGCGATCTCACCGAGGCCGCTGAGAGCGGCAAGCTCGACCCGGTGATCGGCCGCGATGAGGAGATTCGCCGCGTCATCCAGGTGCTGTCACGCCGCACGAAGAACAATCCCGTGCTGATCGGCGAGCCGGGCACCGGCAAGACCGCGATCGTCGAAGGGCTCGCGCAGCGCATCGTCGCCGGCGATGTGCCCGAGGGACTCAAGGGCAAGCGCGTGTGGGCGCTCGACATCGGCGCGCTGCTCGCCGGCTCGAAGTACCGCGGCGAGTTCGAGGAGCGGCTCAAGGCCGTGCTCGAGGAGATCAAGAACGCCGAGGGCCAGCTCATCCTGTTCATCGACGAGCTGCACACGATCGTCGGCGCGGGCGCCGCCGAGGGCGCCGTCGACGCAGCGAACATGCTCAAGCCGATGCTCGCACGCGGTGAGCTGCGCGCGGTCGGCGCGACGACGCTCGACGAATACCGCAAGCACATCGAGAAGGACGCCGCGCTCGAGCGGCGCTTCCAGCCGGTCTTCGTCGGCGAGCCGTCGGTGGCCGACACGATCGCGATTCTGCGCGGCCTGAAGGAGCGCTACGAGGCGCACCACGGCGTCCGCATCCGCGACGCGGCACTGGTCGCCGCCGCCGTGCTCTCGCACCGCTACATCGCCGATCGTTTTCTCCCCGACAAGGCGATCGACCTGGTCGACGAAGCAGCATCGCGCCTGCGCATGGAGATCGACTCGTCCCCGCTCGAGCTCGACGAGGCCGAGCGCCGAGTGCGCCAGCTCGAGATCGAGCTCGCCGCGATGGTGAACGAGTCGAAAGACGTGCGCGAGCCGCTCGAGCGCGAGCTCGCGGATGCGAAGGAAGCCCGCGACGAGCTCGCTGCGCGCTGGGCGCAGGAGAAGGCTGCGCTCGAGCGCGTGAAGGAGATCACGAAGCGGATCGACGAGCTGAAGATGGAGGCCGAGCGCGCGGAGCGGCAGGGCGAGCTGCAGCGCGTCGCGGAGATCCGCTACGGCGAGCTGCCGGCGCTCGAGCGCGAGCTCTCCGAGCGCGACGGCGTAACGCATGGCTCGATGGTGAAGGAAGAGGTTGACGAGGACGACATCGCCACCGTCGTCGCGCGCTGGACGGGGATCCCCGTCGACCGGCTGCTTGAGGGCGAGACCGAGAAGCTCATCCACATGGAAGAGCGGCTGCACCAGCGTGTCGTCGGACAGGACGAAGCCGTCGAGGCCGTCGCGAACGCGCTGCGCCGCGCGCGCACCGGCCTGCAGGATCCGAACCGTCCGATCGGCTCGTTCGTGTTCCTCGGCCCGACCGGTGTCGGCAAGACGGAGCTCGCGCGCGCGCTCGCGGAATTCATGTTCGACGACGAGCGCGCGATGGTGCGGCTCGACATGTCGGAGTATCAGGAGCGGCACACGGTTGCACGGCTTGTCGGCGCGCCGCCCGGGTACGTCGGCTACGACGAGGGCGGCCAGCTCACCGAAGCCGTTCGGCGCCGCCCGTACTCGGTCGTGCTGCTCGACGAGATCGAGAAGGCGCACCACGAGGTGTTCGACGTGCTGCTGCAGGTGCTCGACGACGGCCGCCTGACGGACGGGCAGGGCCGCACGGTCGACTTCCGCAACACCGTGCTGATCATGACCTCGAACATCCGCAGCGCCGAAGCCTTGCGCGACCACTTCCGGCCGGAGTTCCTCAACCGCGTCGACGAGATCGTCGAGTTCAAGGCTCTGACACGCGAGCAGATCGCCGTGATCGTCGAGCACCAGCTCGAGCGCCTGCGCGACCGGCTCGCGGAACGGCGGATCGCGCTCGAACTGACGGACGCCGCGAAAGAGGTGCTCGCAGAGGCCGGCTGGGATCCTGCCTACGGCGCCCGGCCGTTGAAGCGCGCGATCCAGCGGCTGGTCGAGAACCCGCTCGCGCTGCGGCTCCTCGAGGGCGAGTTCGCGGACGGAGACACCGTTCGCGTCGACGCGCAGAACGCGGAGCTCGTGTTCGTGAAGGCTGCAGCGCCCGCGGTCGCGGCAGCCTGACGATCCCGGCAAACCGTTCGCGCCGCTCGACCGAACGTCTCACGTAGATCATTCCGCCAAGGAGGACATCGTGAGGAAGCTCTCCGCTCTACTGGCTGTCGCCGCCGTGTGCGCGCTCGCAGTCACCGCCGGCTCGCTCGCCGCGTCGCACACCATGATGGGCTGGACGGCGAAGCTCACCGCCGCGCAGGAAGTTCCGAAACAGGTCGTCAAGAACGCGGCCGGCATCGGCGCCTTCCATGCCACGCTCAGCGGCAAGAAGCTGACGTGGACGCTCACCTTCTCGAAGCTGACCGGTCCCGCGACCGCCGCGCACATCCACATGGCCGCGATGGGGAAGTCCGGCAACGTCGTCGTCCCGCTGTGCGGCCCGTGCAAGACCATGGCGCACGGCACTGCGACCCTGACTGCGGCCGTGATCGCGGCTGCAGGGAAGCACCTCCTCTACGTGAACGTGCACACCGGCAAGAATCCTGCGGGCGAGATCCGCGGCCAGGTCACCGGCTGACGCGGTCTCTGTGAGAGCGGCGCCCTCCCTCTGGAAGGCGCCGCTCCGCTACCGTCCCGCGCGTGCTGGTCGTCGCCGCCACGGAGCGTGAACTCGCGTCCGTCCGCGGCTTCGACACGTTCGTGTGCGGCATCGGCCCGGTCGAGGCTTCGGCGAACACCGCGCGTGCGCTCGCGGAGCGCCGGCCCGAGGCCGTGCTGCACGTCGGCATCGCCGGCTCGCGCGAGCTCGCGCCACTCACCGTAGTACTGGGCTCGGAGTCCGTGTACAGCGACCTGCGGGCCGCGATTCCCGTCGTCGATCGCCTCGAGCCGGACGCAACCCTCTTCGACCGTGTCCGCGCCGCGATTCCCGACGCCGTCCCCGCGACGATCGGGACCTCGGCGGCGGTCGGCGGCGCGCGGAACGAGGTGGAGGCGATGGAGGGCTTCGGCGTCCTGCGCGCCTGTGCGCTCGCAGGCGTGCCCGCCGTCGAGCTGCGCGTCATCTCGAACTCGCCCGAGGAACCGGACCGCTCCAAGTGGCAGTTCGAAGAAGCGTTCGCCGTGCTCGGCGACGCAGTCGCGCGACTCAGCTGATCGGCGGAGCCTCGACGACGTCGTCGAGGAATTCGGCCGTGCCGTGCTCCGGCGGTGCGCCGAACGCGAGGAACAGGATTTCCTCGTCCGTCTCGTTCCGTACCTGTAGCGGTGTTCCCTTGTGCACCGCGACGAGCCCGCCCGGCTCGACGTCGAACCGCTGCGGCGGATCGTCGAGCAGCATGGTCAGCGTGCCGCGCAGCGGAACGAAGACCTCTTCCTGGTCGGGATCAAGATGCCGGCGGCCGCGTGTGTTCGCCGGATAGCGCCACATCCGCGCCCGCGACTCGGTCAGCTTCGCAGCGTCGTGGATCGAGGCCTGGTGCCGCGCAGCCTGGCCTTCGTGCGCGGGTTGCCGCTCCTCCCAGTCGAGTGCGGTGCCGTGGACGACGTCGTATCCCATGCCGCGACGATACCCTCAGCGCCGATGGCGAGGATTACCTATCCGCGCGCGGGCGAGCCGCGTCCCGCCGCCCTGCCGCCGGCCGAGCGGACGGTCGGGCAGCTCGTCGCCGAGTCGATCCGCATCTACGGCGAGCATTTCAGGCGCGCGCTACCGCTCGGCGTCGCTCCCGCGGTACTCGTCGTCGTCGGGACAAAGGCGTCGAGAGGCGTCCAGCTCGCGCTCGCGCCGACCCTCTCCGCCGCGCTCGTCAGCGCCTCCTATGTCGGCGCCTGCGTGCTCGTGCTCGAGCGGCGGCCGTCGAATAGCCGTCTCGTGCGCGCATGGCTCGTCGGTTGGCTCGTCTTCATTCCGGTGCCGTTCCTTGTCGTGCTCTTCGTGCTGCCTGGACTCGCATGGCTCGCGGCGTTCGGACTCGCCGTCCCTGTGGTCGTGGTCGAGGAGATCGGGCCGCGCGCCGCCTTCGGTCGCGCGCTGGAGCTCGCCCGCGCGGGCTTTGTGCACGTGCTCGGATCGCTCGCGACGCTCGCGATCGTTGCGATCCTCACGCAGGGCATGCTCGTCTTCCTCCTGCGCGGCACCGGCAATGCGGCACTGACCACGGCGTCGTTCCTCGCCGTCGTGGTCGTCTCGCCGTTGCTCTTCATCGGCTCGGCGCTGCTCTATGTAGACCAGAGCGCACGGGTCGAGTAGGTTCCGCCAATGCCCATCTACATCCTGCTCTCGCGGCTGTCGCAGCAGGGCGTCGCGACGCTGAAGTCGAATCCCGACCGCCTGCGCGAGGTGAACCGCGACGTCGAGGAGCTCGGCGCGCGCGTGCTGCACCAGTGGGCGACGCTCGGCGAGTACGACTTCGTGAGCGTCGTCGACGCGCCCGACACGGCGACCGTCGCGCGCGTTTCGGTCGCGCTCGGTGCCCGCGGCTCGACGAAGATCCAGACGCTGCCGGCGTTGACGATCGACGAGTTCGTCGCGACGCTTAGTTGAGAAGCGTCAGGCCGTCGGCGCAGCTGCGACGCGGCGCACGGTGACGCCCCACGCCTTACCCGACGAGAAGAGCTCGTCCGGATCGACCTCGTTGCGCCAGCCGAGGAAGTGCGGCGACGGGTCGTCTTCCGTGCAGCCGTAGACCGCGGGATAGACGCGCGCCTTCGGATGGTCGTGCTTCGTGCGGGCCGCTTCGTCGGCGAGACGCTCAGCCTCGTCGGCGGCCGGACCCTCCATGTAACCGCGCGGCATGTCTTCACACTACTCGCGGTAGGCTCGGGTTGTGGGATTTGCTCTCGCGGTGCGCGGACTCGAGAAGCGCTATGGCTCCGTGCAGGCGCTCCGCGGGGTCGACCTCGAGGTCGGCGAAGGTGAGCTGTTCGGTCTATTGGGACCGAACGGCGCCGGCAAATCGACTCTCGTGAAGATCGCGGTCGGCCTGGTCCGCCCGAGCGGCGGCAGCGCCGAAGTGGCCGGGTCGCGTGCTGGGTCGCGCGCCGCGCGGGCGTCGCTCGGCTATCTCGCCGAGCTCTTCCGCTTCCCCGGCTGGTACACGGCGGACGAGGTGCTCGAGTTGCACCAGCGGCTCGCGGGCTCGACCGGCGGCACGGCGGAGCGCCGTCGGCTGCTCGAGCTCGTCGCGCTCTCCGATGCGTCGGCCCGTCGCGTCGACGGCATGTCGAAGGGGATGCAGCAGCGGCTCGGGATCGCACAGGCGCTCGTCGGCGAACCGCGGCTGCTGCTGCTCGACGAGCCGACCTCCGCGCTCGACCCGGTCGGCCGCCGCACCGTCCGCCTCCTGCTCGAAGACCTGCGCGACCGCGGCGTCTCCGTCCTGCTCAACTCGCACCTGCTCTCCGAGATCGAGCTCGTCTGCGACCGCGTCGCGATTCTGCTCGGCGGCGAGGTCGTCTCGGCGGGGACGCCCGCCGAGCTCGCGCGTCCGCGCGGCGTCGAGCTCGAGACCGACGAGGGCACGCGCACGATCGAGGGCGCGACCCGTGAGGACGCGCCGCGACTCGTCGCGGAGGCGGTGGCCGCCGGCCGGAAGGTATACGGCGTCAACGTGTTGACCTCGACGCTCGAAGAGACCTATCTCGACGCAGTCGGCGGGGAGACGGATTGACGAACGTCGCCGTGATCGTCGAGTACGGGTTCCGCGAGGCCGTGCGCCGCAAGGTGTTCGCCGTCGTCCTCGTGCTGACGGCGGTCTTTCTCTTTCTCTTCGGTTTGGCGAACCACTACGTGTTTCGCGACATCAGCCACATCTCGCCGCCGCAGGACATTCACGTGGACTCGCGCACGTTCGCGGGAGCGTTCCTCATCGGGCTTGCGATGTTCGCGACGCTCTTCCTCGGCACGGTGCTCGCGGTCTTCCTCACGCTCGGCGTCGTGTCGGGAGACGCGGAGCGCGGTCTCCTGCAGCCGCTCGTCGTGCGACCGATCGGCCGGTCGACGCTGCTGCTTGCGCGCTTCGTCGGTGCCGCCGCCGTCTGCATCGTCTACGTGCTCGTGGTCTACTTCTCGGCGCTCGCGATCACCGGCCTGACCGGGCATTGGTGGCCCGATCGCATCGCGTGGCCCGGCATCGAGCTCGCGGGCGGCGTGTGCGTCGTGATCGCGCTCTCATTGCTCGGCTCCGTCGTGCTCTCGGCGACGGCGAACGGCATCGCGGTTTTCATGCTCTTCGGCTCCGGGCTCGTCGCGGGGCTGCTCGGCTCGATCGGGCACGCGCTCAACTCGCACACGATCAAGCACGCCTCGACGATCGCCTCGTGGGCTCTCCCGTTCGAGGCGCTCTACCAGGACGGGTTGCGGATGATCACGGAGAAAGCGTCCGGGCTCACCGGCTTCCTGCTGCAGCTCGGCCCGTTCGGCGGCGCCTACGTGCACGGCTGGCCGATCCGGATCTGGGCCGCGGTCTATCTCGCGCTCGTGCTCGCTGCCGGAGTGGCGGCCTTCTCGCGGCGGAACCTCTAGGCAGGGCCGATCTCGACCTGACCTCGGTGTCAGACACGGTTCACGAAAGTGTCACGGGATTCGGCCGCGCGTCGCAGGATTCGGACGATTCGAGCCCCGGAAGCACCCGCGGGACATCTCTGCGCGGGACCTGAACCCGTGTCAGACACGGGTGGCGGCGATCTCGCCGGCGAGACGCGAGTTCTGTGCGATCAGCGCCTTGTTCGCGCGCTGGGTGCGGCCGCCGCTCTCGCGGTGGAGATACGAGAGGACGAACGGCGTCACGGCCTGGCCGGTGACGTCCTCCTCGTGCGCCGCCGTGAGCGCCTGCTCGATCAACGGCTCGACGTCCTCGAGCGGCTCGTCCGGCGGGCGGCCGAGCAGGAGACCGCCGCCCGCGAGCTGCCAGTGCGTGCGTGCGATCTGCGCCGCCTCGGCCGCGGAGTCGACGCGCGCGGAGACCGGCGGTCCGCCGGCGGCGGCGTAGAAGAGCGGCAGCGTGTCGACGCGGAAGCCGAGGACCGGCACGCCGAGCGACTCGAGCAGCTCCGCCGTCGACGGCACGTCGAGCAGCGACTTCACGCCGGCGGAGACGACGAGTGCCGGCGTCCGTGCAAGTTGCGCGAGGTCGGCCGACACATCGGGCGGAAACGGAAAGCCGCGGTGCACGCCGCCGAGCCCGCCGGTCGCAAGCCAGGAGATCCCGGCCGCGCGCGCGACCGCGAGCGTGCCGCCGACGGTCGTCGCGCCGACCGCGCGCTGCACCACGGCCGTCGCGAGATCGCGCGGGCCGACCTTGCGCGCGTCCGCGCCGAAGCGTGCGAGCTCGTCCTCCGTGAGACCGACGACGATCTCGCCGTCGAGCACACCGATCGTCGCCGGCACCGCGCCGGCCGCACGCACGTGCCGCTCCGATTCGAGCCCGACGTCGAGACCCTCGCCGGGCGGGAACCCGTGCGCGACGAGCGTCGTCTCGAGCGCGACGACTGCACCGTTCGACGCGAGAGTCTCCCGAACCTCGTCCGTGACACGCATCACGGCAGCGACCCTACGTTCGCGACGCAGCGCGCCGCTGCCTCCAACCCGCGCCGAGCCGCGTCCTCGAGTGAGCCGCCGAGCAGGAAGCCGGCCGCGAGCGCGTCGCCGGCCCCCGTCGTGTCGACGACCTCGGCCTCGACGGGGGCGAGATCGAGCCGTGCGTCCTCGGTCAGCACCGTGCAGCCGCGCGCACCGCGCTTCAGGACGCCGGTCGGCGCGGTGAGGTAGGCGCCGCCGAGCATCTCCCACTCGGCCTCGGTCGCGAACAGCACGTCGGGCGCGACGACGTCGAGCAACTCGCGGAAGCGAACCGGGCCGTAGGCGCGGATCTCCGTCCACGCAGCGACGTCGACCGACACTCGCGCGCCGCGCTCGCGCGCGAGCCGCGCCGCCGACAGCGCAGCGTCGGCGATCGGCTCGCGCAGCAGCGCGTAGCCGGAGAGATGCAACACGTCGCAGTCGAACCACGCCGGATCCAGCTCGTCCGGAGCGAGCGACGGCGCGACGCCGCGATCCGACGCCATCGACCGCTCTCCGTCCGCGCCGACCAGAGACACCACGACGCCGGTCTGCCCTGCTCCCACAGGCCCGGCGAGCTCGACCCCACGCGCGACGAGCTCGCGCGCGACGAGCTCGCCGGCGGCATCGTCGCCGCGCTTGGCGATACAGCGAGCCTCGGCTCCGAGCGAGGCCGCCCACGCCGCGACGTTCGCGGCCTGGCCGCCCGCGCCGGTGCGCGTGCGTGCCCGCACGTCGTCGCCGGGAGCGAGCGGCTCGTCGAGCCGCACGATCACGTCGAGCATCACATCGCCGAGGGTCACGATCCGCACTTCGTACAATCGTCCCATGGACGACGAACGCAGGCGCGATCGTGCGCGCTCGTTCCTGCTCGGCGGGCTCGTCGGCGCTTCCGCCGCGGTCGCGGCCGCCCGCCGCAAGCGCGATCTCGCTCGGCGCCGCCGCGAGCGGCGCCTGCATCCGGCAGGGCTCGCCGCCTTCGAGGATGCTCCCTGCTTCCAGGAGCTGCTCGACGAGGAAGACGAGTCCGCGGTCTAGGAGGGTTTGGCGGAACGGTGCTCGTCGGCACGGTTCGCTGGGCGTCGCGAGGCAAGGACACAGGGAGCCCCGATAGTGGTGCTATCGGGGCGACCGAGGACGCCGCATCGCGGCGCCCAGCGGAGCGTGCCGACACAGCCACTGTTTCGCCAAGCTCTCCTTAGCACGACGCACGACCCAGGTCCAGCTGTATAAGCTCGCGCGGTCGGAACCCGACGCGGAGGTGGTGACCTTGGCGGGAGTCGCGTTCGATCAGATCAGCAAGATCTACGACGACGGCACGAAGGCGGTGAACCACCTCAGCCTGGGGATCGGTGACGGTGAGTTCATGGTGCTCGTCGGCCCTTCCGGTTGCGGCAAGACGACGGCCCTCCGGATGGTCGCCGGCCTCGAGGACATCAGCGAGGGCGTCCTCACGATCGGCGAGCGGATCGTCAACCACGTGCCGTCGCGCGACCGCGACATCGCGATGGTCTTCCAGAGCTACGCGCTGTACCCGCATCTGTCGGTGTACGACAACATCGCCTTCGGGCTGAAGATCAAGAAGCTGCCGAAGGAGGAGATCGAGCGCCGTGTCAGCGATGCCGCCCGCATCCTCGGCCTCGAGCCGTTCCTGAAGCGGAAGCCGCGCGCGCTCTCCGGCGGCCAGCGGCAGCGTGTCGCGATGGGTCGCGCGATCGTGCGCGAGCCGTCGGCGTTCCTGATGGACGAGCCGCTGTCGAATCTCGACGCGAAGCTGCGGGTCCAGATGCGCGCCGAGATCGCCGGGCTGCAACGGACGCTCGGCGTGACGACGATCTACGTCACCCACGACCAGGTCGAGGCCATGACGATGGGCGACCGCGTCGCCGTCATGCGCAAGGGCGAGCTGCAGCAGGTCGCCGAGCCGCAGACGCTCTACGACAAGCCGGTCAACCTGTTCGTCGGCGGCTTCATCGGCAGCCCGGCGATGAACATGGTCGAGGCGACGCTCGCGCGCAGCAACGGCGGCTACGCGGCGAAGGTCGGCGACCAGACGATCGACATCGGCGATGCGGTCGCGGTACGCCCGGCGCTCAAGGCATTCGAGGGTCGCGAGGTCGTGCTCGGCATCCGCCCCGAGGATCTCGAAGACGCCGCGCTCGGCACCGGCGGCGCGCAGAAGCTCCGCGGGACGACGCAGCTGACCGAGGCGCTCGGCTCGGAGATCATGGTGCACTTCGCCATCAAGGGCCGGCACGCCATGACCGAGGACGTGAAGGAGCTGAAGGAGGACGTCGGCGACGAGCGCGAGCTGCCGGCGCTGGCTTCGGATGACACCGCGACGCTCGTCGGCCGCTTCGGCGCACGCTCGCGCGTGCGACCGGGCGAGCCGGTCGAGGTCGCCGTCGACACGCGTTCGCTGCATTTCTTCGACCCGGCCACCGGGCTCGGAATCTACGACGCACCTGAAACGAAAGGAGCCGCATGACCCGCACGCGCATTGGGGTCGTCTGCATCACTGTCGCGGTCGCGCTGCTCGCCGCCGCCTTGGCGGGCGCAGGGACGAGGTCGCACACCCACGCCGGCCAGAACCTCGCCGTCAAGGGCTCGATCACGTTCGACGGCATCTGGACCGCGTCGTCGGGGCAGACGCAATTCGCCGACGTGATCAAGCTGTTCAACAAGACGTACCCGAACGTCAAGGTCAACTACAAGCCGGTCGGCGACAGCCTGCCGACGGTGCTCGCGACCGCTGTCGCCGGCGGCAACCCGCCCGACATGGCGGACATCGCGCAGCCGGGTACGGTTGCGCAGTTCGCGAAGCAGGGCAAGCTGAAGCCGATCACGTACGCGACGAGCACGATCGCGCAGAACTACGTGCCGTCCTGGCGGCAGCTCGGCACGTACAGCGGCAAGCTGTACGCGCTCGTCTTCAAGGCAGCCAACAAGTCGGTCGTCTGGTACAACGTCCCCGCGTTCACGACCGCCGGGGTGAAGCCGCCGAAGACGTTCTCGCAGCTCCTTGCCGACGCGAAGACGATCAAGGCGTCGGGCACACCGGCCTACTCGGTCGGCGGTGCAGACGGATGGACACTCACCGACATGTTCGAGAACATCTATCTGCGCACGTTCGGTGCGGCGAAGTACAACGCACTGAGCCAGCACAAGATCAAGTGGACGGACCCGTCTGTGAAGACCGCACTGACGACGATGGGCAAAATCGTCGGTGACACCGCGAATCTCGCCGGCGGAAGCAGCGGAGCGCTCCAGTACAACTTCAACGACTCCGTCACGAACGCGTTCGGAGATCCGTCGAAGGCGGCAATCGTGTTCGAGGCCGACTTCGTTGGCGGCGTCATCACCTCGTCGACGAAGGCGAAACCGAACACGGGCTTCAACACGTTCACCTGGCCGTCGATCACGCCGGGACCGGATGCGGGCGCTGTCGAGATCGGCGGCGACCTGTTCGTCACGTTCCGCGACACGCCGGCGATCCGCGCGTTCGTCAACTTCCTCGCGACCGCGCCTGCGGCCGAGGCGTGGGCGAAGCAGGGCGGCTTCGGCACGGGCAACAAGAACGTCCCCGCGAGCATCTATCCGGATCCGATCACGAAGGCGACCGAAGCTCCGATCTCGACTGCGAAGTCGGTTGTGTTCGACATGTCGGACCAGCAGCCGCCGTCCTTCGGCGCGACTGCCGCACAGGGCGAGTGGGGCCTCTTCCAGGACTTCCTGAAGAACCCGTCCGACGTCGCCGGCATCCAGTCGAAGCTCGAAGCGGCAGCAGCAGCGGCGTACAAGAAGGGCAAGTAGCGACGACATGAGCGCTGGGGGGATCACGGCGGGGCCGCCGGTCGCGGCGGTTCCGCCCCCCTCGTCCGACCCTGACCGGGTCGGCCGCTACCTCGTCGGCGCGCTCTTCCTCGCGCCGGCGCTCTTCATGCTCGGCGTGTGGATGGTCTACCCGGCGATCTACACGATCATCCGCAGCTTCTTCGGCCAGGCGGGCTTCATCGGCACGTGGGTCGGGATCGACAACTACAAGACGCTGTTCACGACGTCGACGCTCCTGACCGCGATCAAGAACAACGCGCTCTGGGTCGCCGTCGTGCCGGCCTTCGTCACAGCGATCGGCCTCATCTTCGCGGTGCTGACGGAGCGGGTGCGCTGGGCCGTCGTCTTCAAGACCTTCGTCTTCCTGCCGATGGCGATCTCCGCGTTTGCGACCGGCGTCACCTGGCGGATCATGTACCAGCAGGATCCGGGCCTCGGCGCGATCAACGCGCTCGGCAAGTCAGTCTCGGGCGTGTTCAGCCCGGCGGGCGTGCTCTCCTCGGCCTCGCCGTCGACGCCGGGGTTGCAGGTGACCTCGAGCGGCGCGCTCGTCTACAAGACGACGACGCATCCGGGCGGCGTCGTGCTGCTCGGCCTCACCGGCATCGCGCCGGACCAGGTTCCGAAGAGCGCGAAGCAGGCCGTCGCCTCGGCCCCGAAGCAGGGCGACGTCGTCGGCACGGTCTGGCGCGACTTCAAACCAGGCGGCGGCAAGGCCGGCGTCGTCGAGCAGCAGGAGCTCGGCCTTCCCGGCGTCACTGTCGAGCTGCGTGACGCCGCGGGGAAGACGGTGCAGTCCACGAAGACGCAGGCTGACGGCACCTTCGACTTCGCGAAGGTCCCTGCCGGGGCGTATCAGGCGGCGATCGGCGCCCAGACATTCGCGAAGCCGTTCGGCGGGTATGCCTGGCTCGGCGACAAGCTGATCGTCCCGTCGCTCTTTATCGCGTACATCTGGATCTGGGCGGGATTCGCAATGGTCGTAATCGGCGCAGGCCTCGCGTCGATGCCGCGCGACGTGCTCGAGGCGGCGCGCACCGACGGCGCCAGCGAGTTGCAGGTCTTCCGCCGCGTCACGGTTCCCCTGCTCGCTCCGGTGCTGAGCGTCGTCTTCATCACGATGATCATCAACGTGCTCAAGGTGTTCGACATCGTCTACGCGCTCGCGCCGCAGTCGGAGTACGGGAAGGCGAACGTGATCGCGCTCGCGATGTACTTCGCAGCGTTCCAGGGCGGCAGCAACTTCGGCGTCGGCTCCGCGATCGCCGTCTTCCTCTTCCTCCTCGTCATCCCGGTGCTCGCGCTCAACATCCGACGCTTCAAGAGAGACGCTTGATGGCCGCCGTAGCCCCTGCGATCGAGATCGTCCCCGACCCGCGCGACACCACGGCGGCGAAGATCCTGCGCGCCGTCGCCAGGACGCCGCTCAACCTCTTCCTCATCCTCGTCGCCTGCCTCTGGATGGTGCCCACCGTTGGCCTTTTCATCACGTCGATCCTGCCGGCGTCGGCGCTCGCGTCGAAGGGTTGGTGGCAGGTCTTCTCGCACCCGAGCACGGCCACGTGGGCGAACTACAACGCGCTCTTCCACAACAACGGGATGCTGACTGCGCTGAAGACGACTGCGTACATCGCCGTCGGCAACACGCTGCTCGTCGTCATCCTCGGGGCGATGGCGGGGTACGCGTTCGCGTGGCTCGAGTTCCCGGGTCGCGACTGGGCGTTCATCGGCGTGATCGCGCTGCTCGTCGTGCCGTTGCAGATGGCGCTGATCCCGATGTTCAAGCTCTACAACACGTTCGGCTTGTTCGACACCGTGCTCGGGATCATCCTGTTCCACGTCGCGTTCGGTCTCCCGTTCGCGATCTTCCTGCTGCGCAACTTCTTCGTCGGGTTGCCGAAGGACATCCTCGAGTCGGCGCGCATCGACGGCGCGAGCGAGATCAAGATCTTCCTGCGCCTGATCCTGCCGCTCGGGCTGCCGGCGATCGCGTCGCTCGCGATCTTCCAGTTCCTCTGGACGTGGAACGACCTGCTCGTCGCGCTGACCTTCGGCCAGAACACGACGCCGATCACCGTGTGGATCGCCGGCCAGCTGCGCGAGTTCGGGACGAGCATCGACATCATCGCGCCGGCGTCGTTCATCTCGCTCGTCGTCCCGCTCTGCGTGTTCTTCGCGTTCCAGCGCTACTTCGTCCAGGGGCTGCTCGCCGGCTCGGTGAAGTAATGGGCGTCGCGATCGTCGGGTCCGGGCTCGCCGGCTTCACGGCGTACCAGGTCCTGCGGCGAGGCGGGCTCGAGCCGGGCGAGATCGCCGTCTTCGGCACCGACGGCGATCCGGCAGCGGTGTGGCGCCGGCGCGCGGCTGCGATCCGGCAGCGCGAGATGCGCTCGGAGAGCGACGGTCATTGCCGGCCGACGACGTTCCCCGGACTCGCGTTCTCGAGCGTTCGGCGGCGCCGCTCGTTGCGGCCGCTGGTCGAGTCGGTGTGCGACCGCTATCACCCGACGGTCCAGGAGTTCCTCGCACACGTCGAGGCGCGCCGCGAGCGGAGCGGCTGGGACGAGAGCGTGCGCGCCGGGCGGGTCGAGCGGATCGTCGCGGTCGACGGCGGCTTCGAGCTCGATGGAAGCGGACGCTTCGAGCACGTGCTCGTCGCGCCCGGACATCCCGGCCTCGCGTGGCCGGAGCAGGTGCGCGACGACCCGCGCGCCGTGCACGCGTACGAGCCGCACGAGTACGCCGGCACGGTCACGGTCGTCGGCGCGGGGCTCGCGGCGGCCACCGAGTGGCTGAACGCGCTCGAGGCGGGCGCCGAGGTCGTCTCCGTGCGGAGGCGCGAGCCGCGGCGTGCCCCGCTGAACGTCCCTCGGGAGTACTTCTCGCGGCGCGGACTCGCCGGCTTCCACCGCTTGGCGGCCGGCGAGCGCGCGGCGCGGCTGCGCGAGCTGCTCGCGCCGTCGTATCCCACCGGACGCCGTTGGGACGAGCCGCTCGAGCGGGCGGAGCGCGAGGGACGTTTCCGCGTCGAGCAGTCGGTCAACGGGTCCGCGCAGGTGATCTGCGCCACCGGGTTCCGGCGCGGCTTCGCGCACGACCCGGTGCTCGCGGGGCTCGTGGCCGAGCACGGTCTCGAGACATTCGACGGCTGGATCGTGCTCGCGCCGGACGGCGCCGTCGCGGCGCTGACCGACGACACGCGCACGCTCGCGCTTGCGGGCGCGGCTGCGCAGTGGGCGTTCCCGGCCGCCGACACGCTCGCCGGTGCGCGCTACGTGGCGCACGGTTTCCTGCGAAGGGTTGCGTCGTGTCGTACACGCTGAGAGGACGCGTCGAGTCGCGGCTCGCCGCGCTGCTCGTCGTGCTTGCGGGCGCGATACCGCTCGGGCTGGTCGAGCATCGCTGGTGGCCGCTCGAGGCCGTTGCGCTGATGCTCGGCCTTGGGCTCGCGCTCGACACGCAGCTCTACCACCGCGCGCTGTCATACCAGCCGGGCTGGGCGGCGCTGCCGCTCGGCGCGTTCGAGCTCGGATTGCTCGTCCTGCTGATGCGCGCGCTCGCGGTAATGGCGCCGCTCGGACAGGCCGTCACGCTCTTCGCCTTCGGCTGGCTCGTCGCGCAGCTGCTCGGTCACGCGGCGTTCCCGCTGCTGCGGCTCGGCTACGCGGAGGAGGGCGGCGAGCTGGGCCGGCTCGGCGTCGTCTCCGCGGCGGTCGTCGGCGTCGTGCTCGCCGGCTCGGCGTCGGTCGCCTATGCGCTCCGCCCGCCCGTGGTGCATCTCGCGGCCGGCGTCCACCAGGGTCCGCTCGTGATCACGCGCCGCGAGGTGCTCGTCGGAGACACCGGCGCAATCGTGCGCGGCGGGATCGTCGTGCGCGCGAATGGCGTCACGATCCGCAACGTCTCCGTCGTCGGCGGCGAGAACGGGATCTCGATCGAGGGCTACCGCGACACGATGCTCGACCACGTATCCGTCTCGGGCGCGAGGCTCGACGGAATCCACGTGCGTCTCGGCGGCGTGATGATCGAGAACTGCAACGTCGACATGCTCGGTAATCCGCTGGGGCAAGGCATCGACATCTCCTACAACATGGGCATGGGCATGAGCATGGTCGACGGCTGCACTGTCGTCGGCGGCATGAACGGCATCGTCACGCACTCGTCGATGACCGAGATCGCGCGCAACCATGTGAGCCGTACGCAGACGGCAGGCATCTCGATGACCGAGATGTCGATGGGCACGATCCGGTCGAACGAGGTCCGCGGCGCGCTCGGTGTCGGCATCAACTGCGGCGACCGTTCGATGTGCGAGATCCGCAAGAACGTCGTCATCGGCACACGCTCGGACGCGGCGGGGGGAAACAAGACGCGCGCCGGCTTCGGCGTCGAGGTGCTGTTCGGCGCCGAGGCTTATCTCACCGGCAACGATCTGACGAAGAACGCCTCGTCGCTCGGCGTCTTCCAGAACTCAACCGTGCGCTGATGCCCTCGGCGTTTGCGAGCAGCGCTTCGTAGGGCGGCACGTCCCAGTGAAGCGAGTCGGCCATGCGCACGATCATGTTGAAGAGCGCCGCGATGTGGATCGCGTCGATGAGCGCCTCGTCGCTCACGCCCGCGGCGCGCACGGCGTCGGCGTCGGCCGGGCCGAGCTCCTCGGGGTGCAGCGTCAGCCGCTCGAGGAAGCCGAGGGTCGCGCGCAGCTTCTCGTCGACGGGCGCGGTGCGCCAGTCGCGGTAGACCGCCTGGACGAGCTCTTCACCGAGGGCGTACGACGCGACCGCGCCGTGGGAGCCCGTTCAGAATGGACACTGGTTGAGCGACGAGACGTAGGCCGCGAAGAGCTCGCGCTCGCCTGCGCTCCAGTCGGACGGCCCGCGCATCGCCGTGTCGAGCGCCTTCGAGAACGGCCGCCCGAAGATCTCCGGCCGGTAGTGCAGCGTCCTCAGCACGTCGGGCACCATGCCGCCGCGCTGGCTGCGAACGAAGTCGAGCGCCGCCGCCTCCTGCGGCTCGTGCCCGGACTCGACGGCGCGCAGTCTCATCCGAGCGCCTTCAGGCCGGCGTCGAGCCGCTCGAGGCCGGCGGCGACGGCGGTGGAGACCGTCAGTTCGAAGACCTCGTCTTCGGAGAGCCCGGCCGCGAGCAGCGCCTCGACCTGCGCGTCGGTCGTGCGGTAGGCGTGCCGCCGCACCGTGTCGAGATAGTCCGCCGCGGCGGTCGGTATCGGCCGGTCCGGCTGCGCAGCCGTGCGCAGTTCGGCGATGAGTGTGTCGTAGCGCGTCTCGATGCCGAGACGCTAGCGCAAGCGGGTGGTGACAGGGCGCATTGCTAGCCTTGCGCTTCCGATGCCCATTTACGAGTACCGCTGCCCGAAGGGGCACGACTTCGAGCGCTTCCAGTCGATGACTGCGCCCGCGCCCGAGAAGTGCGACGTGTGCGGCGCCTCCCCGGTCGAGCTCGTGCTCTATCCGATCGCGATCCACTACAAGGGCTCGGGCTTCTACTCGACCGACTACGGGAAGAAGGGCAAAGCCGCCGCGAAAAAGGACGGCGGCGACTCCGGCTCGTCGTCCACGTCCAGCGACTCCTCGTCCTCGTCGGGCGGCGGCGACTCGTCGAAGAGCGACTCCTCGTCTTCGTCGACGCCGGAGAAGAAGAGCACGTCGAGCGACTAGGGCAGCGTCCAGAACGGGCCGTCGAGCCCGAGACCGTCGAGGATTGCCTGGTTCTCGTCGCGTGTGCGTGGCCGCCAGTCCGGCTGCAGGCGCGTGTCCCACCACGCGTGCGCGAGGTCGCAGAGGGTCTGCGCAGGGATCGTTGCACCTGGTGTGCGCGCGCCGAGCCAACGTTCGATGTGCTCTTCCGACCGGAAGAGG
>WNFR01003081.1_pt1 | contig 17322 bp, 12 predicted proteins | sample 5400221 | NCBI WGS metagenome assembly WNFR01 (sample SAMN13153357, study PRJNA577476) | soil metagenome | isolation source: 40 cm soil under Madrone tree | place: USA:California | collected 2016-06-14
ACGGGTGCGATTGCCGGCGTGCGCGCTCACGGCTACGACATCGTGTTGAAGCTGGACGCGACCATCGGGCTGGCAAAACGCGACGCGGCTGCGGCAGAGGCGGCAAAGCTGACGACCCAGGACCGCCGCTTCCTGGAGTCGCTGCGAATTCAGGTGGATCAGGAATCTTTCTTGGAAGAGAATGACAAAAAGCCGGCGCCGCGGCTGGCCATGACGCCCCAGGACGTGCGGTTTCTAAAGTCACTGCGAATTGCTACGGACGACGTGGAATGACGAGAAGCGTCAAAGTCGCCGGGTTTGCACTGCCGTTGATGCTTGCGGCCGCGGGCGTTTTTTCTTCACCTGCTGCCGCGCAGGTTCCCGTGGTCGTGCCGATTGTCGTGGATACCGCGGTGCCGATCATCGTCGCTGCGGTTAAGCCAAAACCAAAGCCGACCGGACTTGATAAGTTTGAAGGCTTCGTGATGCACGCGAACAACGCGCAGATCACCGTGCGCGCGAAAGGGAACGACATGGCTATCAGGACGTTCCCCCTCTCGGAAGAGGCGTCGGTGAAAATGCGGAAAATCGTCGACCAGGGCGGCTACCAGTACGGCGACAAAGTGACGATTTTGTACGAGCCCGCCACCTCCAAAGCAATCAAGGTCAAAGGCAAACCTTCGAAGCCCATTTGATTCGCGGAGCGGCAGCATGCTTCGCCTGCCTGCGGTTGCCGGACGCTTCTACCCCTCCGATCCTGCGGAACTAACAGCGCTCATTCGCAAATACAGCGGCGCCGATCCGGGCCAGCCAGGCATTCCGGCAAGGGCGTGCCTTGTGCCGCACGCCGGTTATTTCTATTCGGGACACGTGGGCGGCGCGGTGCTGGCGCGGATCGCGCTGCCCAGGAAAATCATTATTCTCGGTGTGCGGCATTTTCCGCGGGGTGAGCCGGCAGCGATACTCTCTAGCGGCGCCTGGCGCACGCCACTGGGGGACGCGCGGATAGACGAGGCGCTGGCGGAAGCGCTGAAAAAAGCTTGCCCGCTGCTGCGCGAGGATAGCGTGGCGCACACCACGGAGCATTCGCTGGAAGTGCAGTTGCCGTTTCTTCAGGTGTTGGCACCGGGCTTCACATTTGTTCCGGTGGCTCTGGGAACGGTGCAATATGAATCCCTGGTGAGCGTAGGAGAAGCGATCGGGCGGGTGGTCGAGACCTCCAAAGAGAATGTGCTGCTATTGACGACCTCGGACTTGAATCACTACGAGGATGACGCCACAACGCGCAGCAAGGACCGCAAAGCCATCGAACGGTTGATGGCGCTTGATGCGCGCGGACTTTATGACATCTGCCGTAAGGAAGAGATATCCATGTGCGGGCTGGGGCCTGCGGTGGCGATGCTCACGGCGCTGAACGCGCTGGGCGTGAAAAAATCGGAGTTGGTGAAGTACGCAACGTCGGCGGACGTGTCCGGCGATCGCGACGCGGTCGTGGGCTACGCGGGGATGATTTTTTCCTGACTCGCACGGATAGCAATTTGCTGCCGCGCAAAAAGAAACGGCTCCGTATGGGAGCCGTTTCTGCGATCGCTTCCGATTCGATTAGTGTGGACGGCCGGAGGATGGGTGCGAAGGCGACGCCGAAGAAGAGGAGGAAGGCGACGATCGTCCCGTTCCGCTTCCGCTCGAAGGGGCAGAGCCGCTCCAAGTGCTGCTTCCTCTGCCGCTGGAACTTCCTCGTTCACCGCCCGAGGAACGCGGTGCCGGCGGAGGGACGCTATTGCGTGCAGGCGGCGATGAAGTCGCGCTGCGCGTTGCGGGAGGTGCTGCAGGAGTGCGCGGCGGTGTGACAGCGGCGGGTGTCGATGCGGCAGTCGCAGTCCGTCCATTTTCGACGCGAATCTCGTTACTCTTCGCACCAGGCGAGGCCGCGGAAGAATTCGTATTCACAAAGCGGCGCTCGCTAGGATCGTAGGCGATGGAAGAATCCTTACCGGGCGAGACGCCGCGAATTCCGGAGTTGCTTTCAACCACCGTCCTCGAAACTCGCGTTGGAGGCCCGGTGGCCGCAAGGCTGCCGCTCAGACCATCGCGCGGCGGTGACTTCAACGCCTGCCATTTTTGCCCGCGCTCGACAGGCGTGACCTGTTCGCTCAAGCCCTTCATTCCCACGTTAGAGAAAACGCCGCGCTCCAAATTCAGAGGGGTCTTTCCTTTTTGATCGAGCGGATGCATGGGCACGATGCCGGTCTTGCCGCCCTGGCGAACGAAGACAGCTGTCACCGGACGATAAATGGGCTGCGGGGGATGAACTCCCCGGGGGGACCGCCCTCTCGGACGGACAGGGTACCCCGGGTATCCGTAGAAAATCGGCGGAGAATAAAACCAGCCGCCACAAGAGGTATCGAAAAGCCATCCTCCATAGTGATAGGGAGCCCAGCCCCACGGCTGGTAGCTGACCCAAGTCCAGCCAAAAGAGGGATCCGAGATCCATTGCCCATTCGTGAACGGTGACCAGCCCAGCCCCACGCCGAATGGCCGCCAACCGTATCCATATGCTCCGCAGGAGGAAAAGGCGCCATAGGTATACAGATCGGCGAATCCCGGAACGTAAGAAGGCGAACCTGTGTATCGCAGCGCCGCCGTCGTGGCGGTGGAGACGCTGTCGATGCGGCCGGAGACCCAGCGATCGAAGTCGTCTTCACCCGGAAGGCGGGCGACGTTCACGGAAGAATCGTTGCCTGCTTTCACCGAAAGGGACTGGCCTTTTTCGAGCCGCGTGGTGTTCTTATTGTGCAGGACGGAAACGCGGCCCTTGTAGGCCTCGACAGTGCTGCCGTCGTCGTAATTATCTAGGCGGAAAGTACTCCGGCCTTCGGCTTCTACGGTGAAGTCGCCGCCGGTGACGCTGAAGTAGTCGCCGCCCGCGGGATTTACATAGAAGGAAGCGCTGCCCTGGCGGAGAACGAGGCGCGTGGTCCGCGCAGAATCGTTGAGGGAGAGGTCGTAGAATTCCAAGATCGTGTTTTCTTTGAGAAAAGCCATCGCGCCGTTCTCAAATTCCACTTCCGCGCGCCCCTTGTCCGTGGCCAGAACATAACCCTGGCGGATCGGCAGATTCAGCCCGGCGGTCTCCCACGTTGCTTTGGAGTCCGCCGTAGGGTCGCCATGCGTCCCCCGGGCGAATCGGACGTCGCCCTGAACGAGACTAAGGCGGATGATGCGCGCATGGCTGGAATCCGCTGCCGCTGGGCGTACGCCGACGGAGATTGCACATACCAGAATGATCAAAATCGGAATAAGCAGTTTGCGGGAAGTCATATTCACCCCCCTACGGGGACCCAACCTAAATCGTTAAACGGTTAGAAAGTGGGCAGTTTACGTGCGATATGCCCTGAACCTATCGTCTCGCCGGGGGATGGCGACGTCAAGGGCAGACTGCGCTTCGTGTCAAGCCTCGGGAGTAACGAACTGTGGAAGCTCCAATCTGGACCGGGGTATTTGTACGAATAAGATCAATGGAAATTTTTGTTCCTTAGTTCCTTGACAGTCCGAAAGTGAAACGCTAGTTTCAAACGGGGGTAGTGTCAGGTTTACCCGCGCGGTGTCCTGCGGTCCGTCGTCCTTTCCAAGAAAAGGGCGTTTGCGAGCCAAATGGAATTTGCTCACGACCGTGGAGCAGTGCAGGCGTGTACCTTTGGGAGGAAATTATGCGAGGCATTCATAGACTTTTGAGCGCTGTGCTGGCGCTGGTGGGAATACTAACTAGTTGGTGCGCTTATGGGCAAGGCGGCGCTACGGGAGCCATCGGCGGCGCAGTTGTGGATACGAGTGGTGGGTCGGTTGCGGGAGCCGAAGTCCAGATTATCGATACACGCACGGAGTCGCTGATACGCAAGGTTTCGACAAACGCGGACGGATCATTCGTTGTGCCCCTGCTCCCTCCGGGAACTTACATCGTGGTGGTAAATAAATCGGGCTTCGCGGAGGCCAAAGCTTCCCGGATTGAAGTGCGCGTCACGGAAACCACCAAAGTCACGATCTCGCTTAAGCCCGGTGAGGTCACGGAGAAGGTGGAGATATCCGCGCAAATTACGAGCGTGGAAACGACGAACGCCGCAACCGGTCAGTCGCTCGGCACGGAGACCGTGCGGGAACTGCCACTGGCTACGCAGAACTACCAGCAGTTGTTGACACTTTCAACCGGTGCGCAGAGCGAGCTCAACGCCGCCGCGCAGCTTGGCCGCGGCAGCGTGAAGCTCTTTGTGAATGGACAGCGCGAGGACAACAACAACTTCCTGATCGAAGGCATCAGCGCAACCGACTACAACGTGGCGCAAGCCTCATATGTTCCGCTGCCGAACCCCGACGTGATCCAGGAGTTTAAGGTTCAGACTTCGCTTTACGATGCCAGCCAGGGAAGAAACGGCGGGGGAAACGTCAACGCGATTCTAAAATCCGGAACAAGGGAATTTCACGGTGATGTCTATGAATATTTCCGCAACGATGTTCTGAACGCGAACGAGTACTTCCTGAACAAGGCAGGCCTAGCGCGCCCCTCGGTGAAACAGAACATCTTCGGCGGCAGCCTTGGCGGTCCGGTGGGCAAAGAAAAGTGGGGATATTTTTTCGTCAACTATCAGGGAACCCGGCAGCGCAGCGGGCTTTCGCCGGGCACGTTCATCAGCTCGAACATTCCTCTCCTGCCTGCGGATCGCACGCCGGCCAGCCTGAAAAGCGTTTTTGGTCTGCCCAGCATCGATCCCATCCTTTCCAACACGAGTGGCACGGGGCTCTTGCAACGGCTCGACACCACGGGACAATTCGGACCGAAGAATGGGTTTTTTATTCCGTCCGGCCAGGTTGCCGCGGGATGCACTGCCGGTTGCACGCCCGGATTGACGAACGGAGTCGTGAATACCGGGGCCTTCGCTTTGAGCGAGCCCGGAAAATTTACCGACGACCAGTTCACGTCGAACTGGGACCGGGAATTCCGCGGCGGCCAAGACAAGATCTCGGCGCGCTTTTTCTACTCTAATTCGGAAAGTTTCCTGCCGTTTGGGGGAGGCGACCTCCAGGAATCGCTCGGCAGCACGCTGGCCAGCAGTATCAGCTCGACGTCGTTGAATTTCCCCTTCGACACGCCGGTGAGCGCGCGTTTCTTCAACGCTACGGAAACGCATCTCTTTTCGCCGACGCTGGTGAACGAATTCCGGTTCGGCTTCGTGCACATCAACGATCAGCTGAACAATGTGAACCCCGTGACCACCGACGACATCGGCATCATCCGGCCGACCACTTCGGTGACCAAGTCCATTTACAAATTTGTTTTTGCCAGCTCCGGCTTTGAAATCGGTCCGGCGCCGTTTGGGAATCAGCACCAGGCGCAGAACAACTACAATTTCGTGGACACCGTGAGCTGGGTAAAGGGCGCGCATCTTTTCCGCTTCGGCGGTGAGTTCACGCGCGTGAATCTCGACAAGCTCTTTCCCCAGGTTTTCAACGGCGAGCTCTTTTTTACGAATACTGCCGACGGAAACACGGATTTCCAGAATTTTCTTCTGGGCACGCCGCAATTCACCTTCGGCGGCGGAGGCGTGTATAACCACCAGTATCGCAGCAATAATTATGGTTTCTTTGCCCAGGACGATTGGAAGATCCGCCACGATCTGACGCTGAATCTAGGTTTACGAGCAGAAATCTTTGGCGGCTTCCATGACAACTCGTGCCACATCGGAAACCTTGATCCTTCTCTTGCTGCTCAGGGACAGTTCCCGTTCGTCTACCCCTCGTGCGTAAAAGGTTTGAATCTCGCGGGACTGAGCGGAAGCGCCAACAGCACAACCTACGACAACAACTATTCGACCGGATATGGACCGCGAGTTGGATTGGCCTATGACCTTTTCGGTCGACATACAACGACGATTCGCGCGGGCTTCGGCATCTACTACGTTCGCGAGGACGTGGGCACCGTGGATCAGCTTTCGTTCCAAGCCCCTTTCCTGCCAGTTGCATTTGGTGTTAGCCCTGCGGGCTGCATGGGCAGCATCTATTCTCAAACGCCTCCGGCTGGCTGCCCAAATCCAAATCCGAACGGCCTGCCCAATGCCGGCTCACTCGATCCCACGTTTGTGCCGTGCCTGGCAGTCTTCCAGGGTTTCCCAGGGAACGACACGACGCAGGCTGCGAACTACGGAGCCGCCTCTGGCGCCGCATGCCCTGGCCCGCTCCTATCCACGAATATTTTCGGACTTCAAGTGCCGCGGCACTTTGTGGTGCCCAGCACCCAGCAGTGGAACTTGACGGTACAGCGTTCGCTGGGCCGCCAATGGGTGCTGGAAGTCGGCTACGTGGGTACCCACGCCGTGCATCTGCGCGAGACGCGCGACAACCTGCAGTCGCAGCGCGCGTCCGCAGCAAACCCGGTGAAAATCAACAGTCCATTTTGCAATCCCAATCCTTGCGTCATCACGACGAACACCGTTAGCAATGCCGTGGCGCGCTCGCGGGCCCAAGGCATCAACGGCTACGCGGGATTCCAGCTTTTCGCCAACGATGCTTATTCGCACTATCATTCGCTGCAGGCATCGCTCACGCGCCGTTGGGGCGCAGGCTACTTCCAGGCTGCGTACACCTTCTCGAAATCCACCGACGCGACATCCACTGGAAACACCGCGTTCAATACCGCCTTCAACGATGAGTCCACGCTGGACGCTTCGCGCGGCCTCTCGGACTTTGACCGGCCACACCGATTTGTCGTGAGCTACCGCTACGACCTGCCGTTTTACCGGAATGAAACGGGAGTGAAGGGCGCTTTGCTGCGCGGCTGGGCTTTGAGCGGGATCACCATCTATCAGTCCGGCACACCGTTCTCCGTGACGGATTCCGCGGCGGGGACGGGCTTCCTTGGCGCGGGCTTTACTCCCGGTACGCTTTCCGGCAGCCTTGCCAGCGGCAGCACACTCGCCAGTACTTTGACTTCGGGGAGCATTCAGAGCCGCGTCGACAACGGCTATCTGAACGTCAACTCCTTCACCGCCGCGCCGTTGCTCTATCCGGCGCAGTGCGACCCGGTCAACAACCCGAACTTCTGTACCACAGATTTTGGCAATCTCGGCCGGAACGTTTTCCGCGGGCCGCACCAGCAGAACTGGGACTTTTCCCTCATCAAGAATTTCAAGCTGACGGAGCGGCAGTCGCTGCGCTTCACGACCGACTTTTTCAATATTTGGAACCACGCGAACTTCAGCAATCCATCGATCAACGACGTGGAGAGCATTCCGCACGATCAGATCACCGGGAAGCCGCTTTCAACCGGGCCGTTTGGTAAAATCACCAGCACCGTGGGCACGCCGCGGCTGATTCAGTTCTCGCTGCGTTACGCCTTCTAGTTCGCAAATTTGGAGCCATCGACGACAGGGACACGATTTATCGTGCCCCTGCTCTCATTGCATTGGGTCGAGGCAGCGCGGACGGGAAGCGCATTCCACCGCTGCTGCGTTTCGCCGCGAAGTGATAAGATTCCCGTCCGGACAAGACCATGACACGAATTGCATCACGCGTTTCTCAACTGAATGGCGAAGGCGCGCTGGCGGTCTATTCGCGCGCCAAAGAACTCGAGCGCCAGGGGCGTTCGATCATTCATCTGGAACTGGGGGAACCGGATTTTCACCCTGCCGCGCCGGTTGTGGATGCGCTGCGCGACGCCGTAGCCGCGGGGCGCGACCGCTACTGCTCCACGCGCGGCGTACCGGCTCTGCGCGGAGCGATTGCGGAGTATTTGAAGCGCACGCGCCGTTTGCATGTTGCGGCGGAACAGGTCCTGGTGGCTCCGGGCTGCAAAATGGCGCTGTCGCTGGCGATGATGGCGCTGATTGAGCCCGGCGACGAAGTGCTTTTTCCCGATCCAAGCTTTCCGATTTATCCGTCGTTTACTCGCGGGCTGGGCGCGACCGCGGTTCCTTTTGGACTGGAAGAGAAAAACAAGTTCCAGCCTGACGCGGAGGAGATCGCGCGAAAGATCACGCCGCGCACAACCATGCTGATCTTTAACTCGCCGAATAATCCGACGGGAACGGTATTCAGCGATGCGGTTCTGGAGAAACTCGCCGGGCTCGCGACGAAGCACGATCTATGGGTAATTGCGGACGAGATCTACGCGCGCATACTTTTCAGAGGGGAATATAAGTCCATCAGGTCACTTCCCGGCATGGCGGAGCGCACGGTGATCATTGACGGTTTCTCCAAAAGTTTTGCCATGACCGGCTGGCGGCTGGGGTACGCCGTGGCGCCCGTCGAGGTGATCGATGCCATGGACCTGCTGGTGCTGAATACCTTCACTTGTGCGGCGGAGTTCACCCAAGTGGCGGCCATCGAAGCGCTGCGCGATTCCACGAACGCCGTGGAGGCGATGGTGGCGGAGTACCGCAAACGGCGGGATCAGTTTGTCGCCGGGCTCAATCAAATACCCGGATTTCGCTGCCAGGTCCCGGATGGTGCATTTTACGCGTGGGTGAATATCGAAGATACGGGACTCTCCGCGGAAGAAGTACAGAAGCTCTTGTTGGAGGAGGTGGGCGTTGCAGGAATCGCCGGGGCGGCATTTGGTCCGGGCGGCAAGAAATATCTGCGCTTTTCGCTTGTCAGTGCCCGGAAACTGCTCGAGGAAGCTCTGGAACGCATCCAGCGGGTTGCGGTTCACTGGCGCGCAGCGGTTTCGCGCTAGGTCGTTCGTGCTCGATTGTTGTGGAGCAACCAGGGAGCTGATGGGGGACCGGGAAAAATGAAACATTTGATTCACTTTGGCGCTGCTGTGCTGATTACCCTCGCGAGGACTACCACGGCGCACGCGCAGGCGAGACCGCTGCCCGGTGGTGACCTTCAGAAAACGTACGACCGCCTGCTGCAGCAGATCGATCCGATTGCCATCTACGACAACCACTCGCACGCAACATTTCCGGACGACTCCGATATGGACGCCATGGCTTCGCCCCCCGAGGAAAGCACGGTGATGCGCCTCCGCGACACCAATCCGGAATTTGTCGCGGCTGCCAAGGCGCTCTTCGGCTACCCCTATGATGATTTCAAGCCGGAGCACGCGAAGTGGCTCATCGACAAGAAGAAAGCCGCGGAAGCGGCAGGCGGCACGGCGTACTGGGACAGCATCCTCGACAAAATGAATATCGAGACGTGCCTGGCCAATCGCGTGGCGCTGGCCTCGTACCTCGATCCCAAGCGGTTTCATTGGGTGTTTTTCGTTGATTCCTTCCTTTTTCCTTTCGACAACCGCAATCTGATCGCCAAGAACGGCGACATGGGCGTGTACCTTCCGCTGCAGGAAAAAGTGCTTCAGCGTTACATGAAGCAAGAAAGCGTAAATGGCCTGCCCGCCGATCTAGCCGGCTACGAGGCATTCGTTCGCCAAACGCTCGCGGACAACCAGAAAAAGGGCGGCGTGGCCATGAAATTTGAGGCCGCCTATTTCCGCACCCTCTACTTCCGCGATCCGCCGCGAGAAAAAGCGGAATCGATTTATGCCCAATTCCACTCCGCAGGCGTGCCGTCCGAAGAGGACTATCGTACCTTCCAGGATTACGTTTTTCGCGTGCTGATCGATCAAGCGGGAAAGCTGAAACTCCCCGTACATTTTCACAGCGCCGTCGGCATCGGTGATTACTTCAGCCTGCGGAACGGCAACCCGCTGAATCTGGAAAACGTGCTGCGCGACCCGCGTTACAGCAAAGTGAATTTCGTGCTGATTCACGGCGGCTATCCCTACACGCTGGACATGATCTGGCTGACGGCCGCGAAGAACGTCTACACTGATTCCTCGCTGCTGGGTTATTACGTTTACCCTTCGGAGTTGAAGAACATCCTCAAACAGTGGATTTCGCTGTACCCGGAGAAAATCATGTTCGGGTCGGACGCCTTTCCGTTCAACGATGCCGTCGGCGCGGAAGAGACGTTCTGGCTGGCGGCGCGCTCCGCCCGGACGGCCGTGGCCGCAGCGCTGGCCGAACTAGTCGCTGAAGGCGCCTTCACGGAAGAAAAGGCGCTCGAGCTGGCGCGCCTGTACCTGCACGATAATGCGGCAAAGCTGTATGGAGAAAAGAAATGAGCACCCCGGCAAAATCGAAGCATGTTGCGTGGAAAAACGTGGAGCGGGAGCAATTGAATCCGCACATCGACCGCGAAATGGTGGTCGGCGATAAAATCATGCTGGCGCGCGTGCTGATGAAGAAAGGCGCGCACGTGCCGTTGCATCACCACCACAACGAGCAGGTGACCTACATCCTCGAAGGCGCGCTGAAGTTTGCGATCGATGGCCAGGAGATTGTCGTTCGCGCCGGCGAAGTGCTGTGCATCCCGCCGCACATGCCGCACGAGGCGTGGGCGCTGGAAGATACCGTGGACCTCGATGTCTTCGATCCCCCGCGCGAAGACTGGCTGAACAAGACAGACGACTATCTGAGGCACGGCCGCTAGAGTCCCGCAAACCGCCCGGCCGCTGACCTCCGCCCACTTTCCCGATTGCCCGGCTGCAGACCGGAGATCCACCCCTTTCTTTTTTGTCCCATTTCTGCGAAAGGGCATGGACAAAGGGCGTGGTGTTGTTTACCGTAGTTGCGTGGCTCGATCCGTGAGTGGGGTCAGCCCTCTGAGGGGAGCGTCATGAAGAGGCTATGGGTATCGGCATTGCTACTTGGGAGTGTGGGTGTTGCGCGGGCACAGGTAAACGCGCCAACTTTAGATATCGACCGGGGCAACGTCGCTCAGGACTTCTCGGCGACTTCTGCCGTGAAGGCGACGCTTCTCAGTGACCTTGCTGCCGCCGACACGTTTTCCCCGCCGGCAGCCAAACCAGCGAACACGTTCCGAGCGCCCATTGTTGCCACGGCCCTGGCGCTGCCGCTCGAAAACGCCGAGCCGGCTTCGCCGTCACCGCAGCCGAAGTTCCTCTACGGCGGCCGCGACGACTACCGCTGGCAGCTGGGTATCGCCGCGAGCTGGTTGCGCTTTCAATCTTCGGCCTTCAATGCCAGCGCCGTCGGCGTCAACACCTCCGTGGTTTACTTCACGAACGACTGGTTCGGGATCGAAGGAGACATTACCGCCGTCTTTGCCCCCACGATTTTTGCCAACGAACACGTGAAGATCGGAACCTATGGTGGCGGCCCGAAGATCGCCTGGCGACAGAAACAGTGGGAACCCTGGCTGCACGGAATTTTTGGCGGCGCTCGCGTACAGCCCCAGGTCGCGGGACAAAGCCGCAACTCCTACTCCATCAAGGCCGGCGGTGGAGCGGATTATCGCTGGAACCCGCGCATCTCTTTCCGCTTGGAAGGCGACTACGTGCGCACCGGCTTCTTTAAGCAATCGCAGAACAACTTCCAGCTTGCGGGCGGAATCGTTTTCCACTTCTAGAGCGGGGCCCCGCTGAATGGGCGGGTCCCCGTCGATGTTTCCTTCAGAATTGCTTCGCATCTCAGGCTGTGCTTGACTACCAAATTTTGCAGGCTTGCTCGCGCACCATCGACTCGCCCTTCTTGCAACCGAAGGCCTTGGCAAACTCCGCCATATTCGAAAGCGGACCGTTGCCGCGGAACCTGGGCAGCGGATGGGGGTTGGTGTTGGCCATCAATCGCGCGTATTCGATCCGCTCGTTGGCGCCCCAGACTTGCGCCCAACCGAGGAAGAAGCGCTGCTCGGGAGTAAAGCCGTCTTTGTCCGGCGGCCGCGGTTTGCCGGCAAGGGACTTTTCATACGCGGCGTAGGCGATCGTCAGACCGCCCAAGTCCGCGATGCTTTCCCCTAAAACCAGCTTACCATTCTCGTGCAGGTCGCCGTCGACGACGTAGGCGTCGAATTGATCGGAGACGCAGGCGGCGCGCGCCTTGAAATTCTTCAAGTCTTCCGGGCTCCACCAGTCTTTCAAGTTGCCCTGACCGTCGAACTTACTGCCGTGATCGTCAAACCCATGCGTGATTTCATGTCCGATGACCGCTCCCATTCCTCCGTAGTTCACCGCGTCATCGGCCTTCGGATCGTAGAACGGCGGTTGCAGAATGCCTGCGGGAAAGACGATTTCATTCATGCTGCTGTTGTTGTAGGCGTTCACGGTTGGCGGCGTCATGCCCCATTCCGTGCGGTCCACCGGCTTGCCGATCTTGTTCAGCCGGCGCGCGAAATCGAATTCCGCACCGTGCAATTGATTTTCGGCGTAGGACCGGCGGTCGATTTTCAGCGCCGAGTAATCGCGCCACTTTTCCGTGTAGCCGATTTTCACCGCGAAAGCCTCGAGTTTCCTTGTGGCTTGCGTGCGGGTGTCCGATCCCATCCAGGGCAGCGTCTGTAAATCATCGCGCAGCGCGGCAATCAGGTTGTGCACCATCTCGAGAGCGCGGGCCTTGGCCTCCGGCGGAAAATACTTCTGCACATAGACCTGCCCGAGTGCCTCGCCGAGCACGCGGTCGGTGGCCTGCACACAGCGCTTCCAGCGCGGCTGGATTTCCTTTGCGCCGGTCAGCGTCTTGCCGCGAAAATCAAAATCCTCGGCGACGAATTTTTCGGGGAGCCCGGGCGCCGCCGCATTCACCAGATGCCAGCGCAGGTAGGTCTTCCAGTCGCCGATGGGGGTCGCGGTCAATTGCGCGTCGAGGGCCCTAAAAAAGTCCGGCTGGCCGACGTTGATTTCTTTCAGTTCCGGATGTTCGGCGGCCTTGAAATACGCTTCCCAGGAAAAATTCGGCGTGAGCGCCTTCAGGTCCGCCAGCATCATCTTGTGATACGTTTTGTCCGGATCGCGCAGGTCGGTATTCTTCATCGAAGCGGTTGCCAGAGCTGTTTCGATCTTCAAAATGGTGGCCGCTTCGGCTGCCGACTTGTCCGCGGGATCACCGAGCAATTCGAACATCTTCGCGACATGCTTGGTGTAGGCCTCGCGAAGCTGCTTCGATTTGTCGTCTTCCTTCAGGTAGTATTCGCGCTCCGGCAACCCGAGGCCGCCTTGAAACGCGCCTCCGATCACTCGCGTGCTGTCTTTGGCATCCTGATTCGAACCGAAGCGAAAGAGCGCGCCCACACCTCTGCTCTGCAGCCGCTCCGCCTCCGCTTGCAGATCCGCCACGCTCTTGATTTCGGCAATCCGCGCCAGTTCCGGTTCGAGGGGTTTTGTTCCGGCCGCGTCGATCGCCGTGGCATCCATGCAGCTCGCATAGAAGTCGCCGATCTTCTGTTCGTTCGATCCAGCTGCGGCCTGGGCATTCGCCGCGTCATCGAGAATCTGCCGCAGGTTCTGCTGGTTCTTGTCCGCCAGTTGGGCGAACGTGCCCCAGCTCGGATATTCCGGCGGAATCGCGTTGGATTTCATCCACCCGCCCATGGCGAACTGGTAGAAATCGTCGCAAGGCTTGCAGGTCTTGTCGAGATTCGCGGTGTCGAAACCCCAGGAATTTGGCTTATCCGCCGCTGCCGGCGACGCGCGCAGCCCGGCGGCCGCCAGAGCCACCGCCAAGACAGCAACAACCGCAAGGATCGAACCAGCAGAAAAAAATCGTTTTGACATTGTCTGCCCCTGTTTGAATTAAGTGTGAAGCTGCGGCAGTTGCCGCTCGTCCAGGATTCCGGCCGCCATGCGAGCTGCTTGTGAGACGGAGGAAAGGGCAGCCGCGTTACTTCGCCCGGAAATCCTCAGTCTTACGCAGAAACGCCGGTAAGAATCAGTGCAGAACCGTACCGAAGAAGACGTTTCGTCCCCCGCGCAAGTCTCTCCCGTAGGATACAACAATTGTCAGACTGCCGAGGAGCCGCACCTTGCACTGTGCGCCGGCATCCCAGAGCCAGCGCTGTGACCCAAAAAGGCCGGAGGAATCGGCCACCGCGCCATTGTCGAGAAAGGGGCCGAGCTTTACGGTGAAGAAACCGTTTTGGTAGATGTCCTTGTCCATCTCCCAATTTGCGAGAAAAAATCGCCGCCCGAGCGGAGCAGCTCCCTTGCGGCCGTCAAGCGTTCCGGCGTGACCGCGAAGCCAGAGGTCGTTGTCGCGTTCGACGCCCAATTCAAAGAGTTCATCGAGAGTCGCTTTGCCGGCGGTCACGCCTGCGCGAATCTGCGCTTGCATCTCATAGTCGTCGCCTCTCGCGCGTGGAAACCAATGGGCGCGAAGCGATCCGCGGAAGGTGGCGAACGGCCCGAGACCAGCCGCAAACTCGCGGCCTGCCTTTGCCTTGGCCGAGGAATCCGCTATGAAACGGCGCTCCGGCACGCGCACCAGGGTTCGCTCGACGCTCAGCCATCCTGCAACCGACGTGGCGGCGGTGAAGAACGCGCGCTCGGCGGGCGAATTGTGACCGCTGAAATTTCGAAAATTCCGATTGGCGATCTCCGCGCCGGCGCTCCAGCTCCAGCGGCCATTCACAATGGAATGCGCTTCCAGTCCAGCCGCAGCGCGGCGCATGTTCAAGTTCGTCAGCGGTGTGCCAGCGCCAAAAAAAGTACGCGCCAAGTTCCAATTTTCGTTGCGCGCATCGGCGTAAAGGCGCAAACGCAGGCTGGGATCGCCATAGAGCGGCAGGGAAAGCGATAGAGAGACGCGGCGTTTTTCCGAATCCCATCGCGCAAGCGAGGCCAAATTCACGGCATCGCGGCGGAGATTGTAAAACTCCGGATAGATCGTAGCGTAAGGCAAGCCGCTCAAGAGCGAAACGATGCCTTCCACCTTGGAATCGCCCCAGCCGTTTCTCTCCGCCAGATGTAGTGTCAGGTCGTAATTCCCGGATTCCGCCGGAGTGAGTTCGCTCCGCCGATTCGAAAAAACGCCCAGATTGTCCAGCCGTGATTGTGTCGCGAATAGCCCATCCATTGTCAGTATTTGCGGAGCATTAAACGCGAGCGCGCGGTTCAGGAGCGATTCCTTCAGCCGTAGCGAAGGCGCGAAGGCGACGCTCCGCAGCCGCGGTTTGTCCTCGGGATTCCAATACTTCAGCGCTGCTTCCAGGTTGTCTTCCAGGAAATAAATCGTGGCGAGAAACTCGCGCGAGTACGCGTCTTGCGTGCTCAGTCGCAGAGCTGCATGCAGATTGTCTTTCGCGGTTCGAAAATCCTTTTGCTTGTACGCGATTCCGGCCAGCTCCACCCGGAACCTCGCATCAGTTGGTGCCTTCCGGACTCCAGCTTCAAACGCGAGTTTTGCCTCGCTCCATCTTTCCAGGCGGGCCAAGGCTAATCCCGCCACGAAGTCGAGATCGGGCGATTGGTCCGCCGGACCTTGTGCGAGGCGCAAGGCTTCATCCCAGCGCCCTGCATCAAAGGCGTTCTGTGCTTCAACAAGGCGGGCCTGATGGGGAGAATGATCCTGTGCGAAGGCTGACGAACCCAGCGTCAATACGGCAAGCAGAACAAATTTCACAAGGCCTTTTCGGGAAGAGCCAGCAGCATCCAATTGTTGTTCGATCGCCATTCCTTTTCGAATTCCGTCTGTTCGATTCGGAGAAGTTTGCCACGCGCGGGGTCGTTGATGAAAACGGCTCCATTTCGCCAATCGATTCCCGTGACCACAACGTAGTGCAACGGCGCCTTGGCGCTCCCAGGCTGGAGGCTTACGATCAGCGGCCGTCCCTGGGTCAAGTGTTCCCGGAGATCTTTCCATTCACCCTGAAGAGGGAAAACGCGAAAGCCCGAACCCTTGAGGTAGCTTTCGATATCGGAAGCATAAATCCCCCGGGCTTTACGAGAATAGAGTAACCTTTGAATTGCCACCGCGTCGGTCCGCCGCGGTTCAACCCGCGAGCCGTGGGCATTCCAATATTGCAGAACCATGGAAATCACAGCGGACCCACAGCCATCCTCACTCTGCTTTACGAACGGTACGTCAAGCCACACCCCTGGATTTTCCTGGGGCGCCGGCTGGATCGCACGCCCCAGGAAGAGAAGCACGAGCAAACCAAGAGTAATCCGGTTCATCCGAGTGAGGTACAACTCCGAATCGGGAAAATTAGCGGAGCACGACCGCCAGGACAATGATACCGAGCGCGATCACGATGATCCACAGCAGATCACGGTCGGATATGCGTCCTGCCGCGAAATCGCTCTGCGCCCGGCGGGACCGCTCCGCAAGCTTGGCAAGATCTTCATCGCTTAATTGGCCGACGGCCTTGTCAACCTTCTGATAGTCGAGGTCGGCGGACTTCAATGCTTTTTGGGCCTGGTCGGAAGAAAGCAGTGTCCGAACGGCTTCTTCATTTGCCTGGCGCGTCCGGGCCGGCAGCGCGGCGTCTTTGTTCAGGTCGCTTAGAGACACGACGTGTTGCTTGTCCTGGGCTCGCGCCGGAGTTCCTGCCAAACCGAGCAGAGTGGCAATCGCCAGCATCGACACACACACCTTGACGCAAAAATGCATTCTTCCTCCTATATTTGGCTGGGGTAAGCCTAGTTTACGAATTGCCTCATGTTGTGGCAAGGAGCTTGTGGGAAATGTTTTGGCAGAACGATCGCTGCAGGATGCGTATCACCTTGGGGGCAGCGGCTTCTCGTACTTAGTGGCGTCCACCGACTGCCACTCTCCCTTGATAATGCCCGCGCGAATCTGCGCAGCGCTTTTCCCCTTGTGGGATTGCTCGTAAGCGTAAAAGTCTTCTCTGATGCAGGTGCCGCATTCGGCGCCATGTTTGCTGGCGAAGCAATCCAGCAGACTGCCGTGCCCCTGGCTGCGGTCGCAATGGCAATAGCAGGGCTGCTGGTACAGCGTCTTCTTGATCTTTGCGGCGATCGCGTACGCATTTTGTACCACGGGATCAGGGAAGAGTTCCGGGTTCATCGTCGCGGGAAGCGCGCCCTGCGGGGGTCGCGCATGGTAGGCGGGCACAGCTTCATCGGCTGCGGACTGCGGCGAATTTGCGCCTTGGAGCAATTTCGAAGCGGCCCGTTGCGGGATCAACACCAGCCCAAGCGCAAAGCCGAAGAGCGCCGCGGCGCTCAAGAATCTCCAGATTTCATTTCCTCGCATACTCGCCCCCGTTCTTAGCTCGACCCCAACTCCGTCGCTACCTCTCTACTCTAAAGCTGCCAGAAGCGAATTTCCACTTCGTTGCTCGTGAGACGCATTTAAGATAAACGGTCACGGCAACCGAACTACGGCAATTCGAACCGCTCCCGAGTTTGGTTACGTCCATGACTTCGTCGCCTTTCAACTTGTCGATCTGGCTGTTGGCGATGAAGTAGAAGTCATTTCCATGGATGGCCCCGGTTGTCGGTTGCTAGATGACTGCCGCTTTGACCGTCGTATACGCCGGAGGCGGCATGGAAGCTTTCGCTTCGAGATGCTTTGCACGAAGATGACGCTGCAC
>WNFR01008120.1_pt1 | contig 17321 bp, 8 predicted proteins | sample 5400221 | NCBI WGS metagenome assembly WNFR01 (sample SAMN13153357, study PRJNA577476) | soil metagenome | isolation source: 40 cm soil under Madrone tree | place: USA:California | collected 2016-06-14
TAAACCCAGCGGCAAAGAGCGTGGGCCAAAACCTATTGCCGGGTCGAGCGAAGTGATGGCCAACCGCCGCCGAATAAAGACTATGATTGATCCCGCAGAAGAGGACCTTAAGTCCATGTTCGATCAGATCGGGTACCTTCTTGCCCGCCGCATTCTCGAGCTGTTCTTTGCTGGGTTTGAAAGGCTTCTGCATCATCCGGTCGCTGGAAATCCTTTTATTGCCGGCACACACGCTTTGCAACGCGAAATTTATCGGTAAAATGAAGGTGCATGAAACAGCCTTGCTCAAATCACCGAAATCACTGGAACCGACGAATGCGATGAACCTCTTATGGACGACGTGACGCCTCGTCGTGTCCCGTCAAGGAATTGCCAATGAATTATGTCCGTCTCCGCTTTGTTTTTCTCTTTCCACTCATCGCTGCGCTGAACGGGCTGAACAAACTATGACAAGTGATTCCCGGGTGTTGAATGACTCGGACCGTACTAAATGCTGCTCTTTGAGAACGTGCAATGTCAACGACCGTTGTTAGATCACTTAGCCACTGAATTCGACACAAAACCCGGCCAAGATTAAACTCGGCCGGGTTCCGGAAGGGGACTTGTAGAGCTTTCGCGACTGGCGAAATTTCAGGAAGTTAGAAACGCATGCGTGCCGCGATTTGAAATCGACGTGCGTTGGTGCCGTCCGGTTGCGAGCCGTCGTTGTTCGGTGTGCCAAACGTCGGATTCGCTGCGAATTTAATCGGGACACTGACGTCCTGCACAGTTCCAGTGGGCGGGGCCGTCACAGTGTAGATTGTGGTGTTGAATCCATTGAAATTTGAGCGATTGAAAACATTGAAGCCTTCTGCGATGAGTTCAAGCGAAACATTCTCTTTGATGCGGAATGTTCGTGTGAGTCGCAAGTCCAGCTTATAGTTGCTGTCACCGTAGATGCTGTTACGCTCGATATCGGGCGCCAGGCTTGAGCCGCCGATTCCCAAAGTCCCGCCGCCGAACGGTGTATAAATCTGTCCGTTCGATGAGAAGGAGATTGTTGGGAATGAGACGGTTGCGGAATAAGGCCTGCCGCTTTCCGCAGTAAAGATACCGCTGAGTTTATAACCATTCAACAAAAAGCGGGCGACCCCATTTGCCTGTTTCAACTCAGGGAGCTGAACTATTCCGTTCGTAACAAACCTGTGCCGCTGGTCAGTTGGAGCGATTCCCCTGCTGGCTTTCTGGTCGAACTGGTTGAATAGAGTTGATCCGCCAAACGGACTTTCCGATCCACTTCCATCCCCACCAGCCGTGCCGGACAAGTTTTCCGCCTTAGCAAGCGTGTAGGCGACATTCAACTGAAAGCGTTGAGCAAAGCGGCGTTTCACTTCGACGAATAGCGCGTGATAGTAGGTCTCGCCGGTAGAAGACTGTCTATTGATCGCGCCATTTTTTGGATCCGGGCGAGAGAGAATGACATTACGCACATTCGCCGCCGGGCAAGCACCCGTCTGAATCGAGGTGCAAGTTACGCCCGCGCCAAAGGGTACAGTGATGGACTGGCCGTTCGGTAGAAGGTATGTTCGTTGAAACGCAGGCGCAGACAGATTGGTATCAACGACAACCGGTAAACGCTCGCCTTTGGTATAGATAAAACTTGCCGAGACGGTCAGGTTCTTAATCACTTCTCGCTCGACTCCGATATTGAGCTCTTTTAAGCGCGGGTTCTTGAAATTCGGATCAAGCCGAAAGATTGTTAATGACGAATTCAGGCTGGTCGGGATCGCGGTTAGAATCGTGGGATAGACAGGTCTTCCAGCGGTTGTCGGGGAAACGGATATTGAGGCAACAGTGCGTGTTAAGTCCGGTAAACCAGTCGCCGGGTCACGCAGTCCGGTTTGCGTGAGAGCGTTGAAGATCGTGCCATTTGACGTTCGCCCGTAATAAAGGCCGTACCCCCCGCGCACCACCGTCTTGCCGTTACCGAATATATCGTAAGCAACGCCGATCCGGGGTCCCCAGTTATCCTTCGCCGAATTGATCTGTTGGGTATCGGGCACTGCCGGATTGGGTGCAATCGGAGCGGGAAGTTTCTGAAAGTCGTATCGCAAGCCGTAGTTGATAGTCAAATTGCGTCGTATTTTCCACTGGTCCTGCGCGAAGGCGGCATAGTCGGTGGTAGAGAAGATCAATCCCGGAATTCCGAAACTCTGCGTGTAGGAAGTGTAATTTGGACGAAAGCCTGGTGCGGAAGATGAGCCGTTATCGTTTGCGACTAGATCCTTGCCATAAGTCAATGCGTTAGAGTAGGAGTACGAAGCGCCAAAGTTCGCGGGATTGTCGATCTTATCGCGAACCCGATTTACTTCGCCGCCAAATTTCAGCGAGTGATTTCCGACGGTGTAAGTAATGTTGTCGACAAACTGATAACGTCTTTCATCGGGGAGCGCCGGCCGCTCGAGAAAACTTGCCCGCCCAAAAGAAAAGCCTCCGACGAAGACCTGGGGAGGGGGCTCATTTCCGAACTCAAACTCCCAGTCTCGTGCGATCTGGGTACGGAACTCGTTGACCAGCGCGGGTGTGATGATGCTGGTTACGCGCAGGTTTGCACTGTGAATTCGCACATCATCTGACCCATTTCGTCCCACATTCCCCAGGACAATCGGAGTCTGAATCCCGTTTTTGTTTCGGGCGTTGAGGTAGTTGTAGGTCAGAGAAATCGTGTTGGAATTGTCCACAGTCCAATCGACCTTGGTCAGAAAACTGGATTGGTCAAACCGGCGCGCCAATGTGTTGCCCGGCGCCCCTCCGGGGAAACGGGAACTAAGATCACTAACGCCACGGTTGAACGCCGCCAGGTCGGCCGCCAGGGTGGCCCCCGTAGTAGGTCTGCCCGTGGTTAGGACGTTGCTCAGGTCTTGTGTAACGAGCGGAAAATTCCGCAATTGCTGTTCGAAATTAACAAAGTAAAAGAGCTTGTTCTTAACGATCGGACCGCTGACAGAACCGCCGAATTGGTCGCGCCGCTCGGTCGGATTGATCGTCGCAAATGGGTCTCGTGCGTTAAAACTCTTGTTGCGGAAATACCAGAATGCATCGCCGTTGAAGTTGTTTCCGCCGGACCGCACTGTTGCATTGATGCCGCCGCCTGCCGAACGTCCAAATTCCGGCATGCGTTTGCACTGATATTGCTTGCGATTCTCGTGCGCCCGCGGGCCTCGGAGAAGTAGGCCTGATTATCATCGTTACCTTCGAGGGTAAAGTTATTGAAGACACCCGATTGACCGCGATAGCTCAAGAGGCCAAAGCGTCCATCGCGCGTGACACCGGGCGCCAGCAGCGCAAACTGGTCGGCGCGCCGCCCGTTGATTGGAAGATCATTTATCTGTGTCTGCGAAATCAAAGAAGACTCATCAGTCCTGGTCACATCGATTTCGGGAACACCGGTAACCGTTACCACTTCGTTCACTTCGCCGGGACGCAGGGACAGCTTCAACGACACCGTCCCGCCGACCGGAACCTTCAAATCGAGTTGTTCGATTCGCGAGAAACCCTGCTTTTCAACCGTTAACCGATAACTGTCGGCGGGCAAAACCGGGAAGTTGAATTGTCCCGAATCGGTCGTTACAACTGTGCGGGTCAGGGCTGTTTCCTGATTGGTAATGGTAACAGTCGCTCCCGCGACCACACTGCTGTTTGTGTCACCGACCATACCTGTAACGGTACCGGTCCCGAGCTGCGATTGTGCAATCGCGAATGTTCCGAATACTGTGATTAAAAGGCACACCAGAAAAGTAGAGCTTATTTTCATGCAATAATCCCTCGTCGTTAGTCTGAACTGAGTTGTTTTGAGATTGTTGTTTCGAACAAAACGTGACCTTACCAGCGGCGTATTACGAAAAAGGGAACGGGATGTTAAGTTACGATTGCAGCCAGCGGAGCAGGCGAAAGTTGCAAAACAATGAAACGAGTAGGCGGTGTTATTTCTCTCAAGTAAGCAGCAAGAAAACAACCGAGCGGAGCCAGAGGTATCCGATTAAGTAAGTGGCATACTTTTATCGTCGCAGCGGTTTTGCGCCGTGCAGATTCAGGAGAGAGTCAATGGCCAGAAAACATATGATCCCGTGTGTCGTTAAGGTTGTCGTCTTACTTATGATGACCACCTCGGTGTTAAATGCAAATATGAGTTTTGAACCGCAGGCATCAGTCGAGGAGCAGTTCAGCGCGCTGGTCTTTCCTTCGGAAGCTCTGTTCGTGATACCAATCACGACGCGCGCTCGGTGGCGGTGGCATGCCGATTCGGTTCGGGACAATGCCCGCGAATACCAGATGTCAGTCTCCGTGCGTAACAACGGTACTGCCTACGACTTTGGATTCTATATGTGGAGGCATGCAGGCACGAAGCCGCACGAGGGTGACATAAAGGCTCTTGTAAGCGATGGGCGGTCAAGTCTATTCGAGAAAAAGGATCCGCGCCACAATGTGATCGTTAAAAACGCCGGTGTTAAGGTGGAGCCTCACTCGGATAAGCTGGTCGTTAGAGTCAAGGGTAGGGAGAATGTTGAAAGGTTATTTTCAAGCCACCCCTCGGAGGTGACCTTCAACATCGTCATCCCCGAAGAACACGATATCTCAAAGAAAGTAAGCGTCGAATACCGGGATAAGAAATGAGGCTATCCCTCGTGTCGTATTTGGAAGTTTGGCCGAGCCGATTTTTCCTGTGCCCATCCTTCAACAGCAGTTATCAACAGATGACTGTGAGCGAAAACGTATTCCGGACTGCGAATCCGGATCCGTTCCCTTTGATAAATCTACCTCACCAACCGCAACTCGGCTTTGAACCAACTACACGAATTCCGGCTGGTTACAAGCCGAGATCGCTTAATCCCGGATGATCATCCGGACGACGCCCAAGCGGCCAATGATATTTTCGATCTGATTCTTTGATTGGTAGATCATTGATGGATGCAAAACGTAAGCGCATCAGACCGTTTTGATCGAATTCCCAATTTTCGTTACCATACGAGCGAAACCAATTTCGCGAGTCATCGTGACATTCGTATGCAAAACGTACCGCAATGCGATTGTCTTCAAAGGCCCAAAGCTCTTTGATCAGCCGATAGTCGAGTTCCTTTGCCCATTTGCGGGTAAGGAAGGCGACGATCTCCTGCCGACCAGTGGGGAACTCAGCCCGGTTTCTCCAGCGTGAGTCTGGAGTGTAGGCCAGGGCCACTTTTTCGGGATCACGGGAATTCCAGGCATCTTCCGCAAGACGAACCTTTTGGATAGCGGTTTCGCGAGTGAATGGAGGCAACGGCGGGCGTTGCACCACAGATCCTTCCTTTCCAGGCTTGCTCATAACAATCTTCCCCTGTACTTCTCAGTCGTTAGTACCGTGAAATATCACGAATTGAACGAGGCGAGATTCTCCCGATTTCGCGCGCTCGCTCTGCGATGTCATCCTTCATGGCAAAGAGTTGGTCGGCGTGTTCATCCTGGAGCAAGTGAAAATCGCGAAAGCGGCGCCCAGTCCAGTGTCAGTGGAAATACTGAGACTTCACGTTTAGTGCGAAGATGCCGTGATGCCTTCCGTACTCAATGCTTAGCTGATCCAAAAATATCAGTGATCGAGATATTCCTCTTGCTAATAGTTGCTTGAAATTACGAGATTTTGCTCGTGTTTCAGTTCTACCGCTCATGAACGCTTAAGACACGAGAAGTAATTGGCCTGGTGCCGAGGTATTCCAGGTCGCCTTTGAGGCGGATGTCCTCGGAGGAAGCGCCGACCATGATGTTGAACTTGCCTGGTTCGACGACAAACTGCATTTGTGGGTTCCAAAGTGCAAAATCGTCTGCGACTAAATGGAAAGTCACTGTCCTGGTTTCGCCGGGGGACAGATGAACCCGTTCAAATCCGCGAAGGTTCTTTTCATAGGTCGTTACACTACTAAGGACGTCGCGTGTGTAGAGTTGAACTACCTCGTCTCCTGCAAAGCCCCCAATGTTTTTTATATCAGCAGTGACTGTCACACCGCCCCCTGGATTCTGTCGTAAGGGATCGATCTTCAGGTTACTGTATTCGAATTTGGTATAGCTTAAGCCGAATCCGAAATAATATAGCGCACCGTTAACACGCGTCTTTTCACCTTCCCATTGCGAATTGGGCTTGGTGGGGAAATTATATGGAATCTGGCCCACGGTTTTTGGAAACGTGACCGTCAATTTTCCGCCGGGGTTATAGTCGCCGAAAAGAGCATCAGCGATTGCATCTCCGCCGTCGGCGCCCGGCAGCCAGGCCTCAAGGATCCCTGGGACGTACTTATCAATCCAGTTGATGCTCATTGGGCGGCCGTTGATCAACACGACAACTACGGGTTTACCGGTCGCATAAACCGCCTGCACGAGATCAAGCTGGTGACCGGGCAGGTCGAGGCTTGTACGACTTTGACTCTCACCGATGGTTTTGCCCGAGTCGCCAAGCACCACGATAGCAACGTCAGAATTGTTAGTCGCTGTTACAGCCTTGGCGATTTCATTTTGTTCGACTGCAGTCAGCGGCTCCGGCAAGACTTCGGTCTCAGGCCAGTGCTCACTTACAGCGTTGCAACCCTTCGCAAAGTTTACCTTTGCCGTGGACCCTAGTTTGTTTTTGATTCCCTGCAGCACGGTGACGACATTTACGTTTGTCGGACCATACCTGCTGTTGGCAAACCACTGGTCGTCCGCGTTCGGGCCGATGACAGCGACCGAGCGAACCGCTTTGCTTAACGGCAAAACGTTACGGTCGTTTTTTAACAGGACAAGACTTTCTCTGGAAGCACGTGCCGAAAGTTCGTGGCTGGCCGGGGAGTTAAGAATCTTTTCAGAAGCTGCTACGTCTTCAACATGAAATCAGTGCGAACGTTTAGCCCCGCCTCTGCCGCCAACCGTACCGCGTCCACGGCATCTGCCGCGATTGCATGTTTTCTGTACAAGTATTCAACCGCACCGCTGTCGGACACGACATAGCCGTGAAAGCCGAAATCAGTTCTGAGGCGATCAGTCAGCCAGTACTTGCTACCGGTTACAGGCTGGCCATCGTAGTCATTATAGGAACTCATTACGCCCAGAAGTCCGCCTTCTTTGATCGCGGCCTTAAACGGCGGAAGAAAAATGTCTTCGACTTCGCGGGGAGTTGATTGTGGATCCGTTCGGGCCTGGCCTTCCCGGGCGCCCTTAGCATTGCTGTAAACCGCGAAATGTTTTGCGGTTGACGCAACCGTGTAATTTTCCTGCATGCCCTTTACCATCTCCACGCCCAGGCGCGACGTTAAATACGGCTCTTCCCCATACACGTCGAGGATTCGCCCCCAGCGCTGGTCGCGGGCGACATCCAAAATCGGAGCATATACGTTGGTATATCCAAGAGCTCTGGCCTCCCTGGCCGTGACACGTCCAATGTCCCGGACCAGACTTCGGTCCCAGGTGTGGCCGATACCGAGTTGTGTCGGAAACGTTGTTGTGCCGTAAGCAGCGACACCGCGAGTACCTTCGTTGGTGAAGTCGGCGGGAATGCCAAGTCGGGTTTCTTCAATGAAGAATCGTTGAACTGCATTCATCGCACCTATATGCTGTTTCAGGTCACTCACGAATGGGCTTTTAGAACCTTCCTTACCCTTTCCGTTGACATGCTCATCAATGTTGGCGATGCCGTCTTTCCATATCCGGGTTTTCCATTCCGGGGTCGGAACCGTGTCTTTTAGTACACGGTCGTAACCGTAGAGCGTGGCCAGCTGACAGGTCTTTTCGTCCAGACTCATCTGTGACATCAAGTCTTCGATCCTGGCATCGATGTTGGCCTTCGGATCTTCGTAGACATCCATACGTCCGTTCTTATTAAGATCGATCCAGCCTGCGTGATAAATAGCTGTATTTCGGGAAGTGGAGAGTGGATTCGAAGAGGCAAGGCCAGGAGTTAAAACTAACAGTATTGAGATGAACAAGATCAGAAAGTGTCGCATGAACGCAATTTGCCCTCAGAAAAGATGTTAAGAGATATATGGTTACAAGAATTTACTGGACAAAGACAGTTGAGCGATGTTATTCGTTACCGGTAACGGTGTCAATGGATATGATCTTTCCCGGCTGACATCATGCGAACGAATAAACTTCACAGATTAGTGGTTCTCCAAAAACCTACGATTTTCAAAAGAGGCTTTCGTACTGGTTTGACCCTCGCAGGTTATAGCCGAAAAGAAGGGAAAAGTGAATCATGCATGCGAACATCGGCAATTCTGGTAACCCAGGAAAGCGTAAGACCGGTGAATTTGTGGCCCTAATCGCTGTCATCTGCTCGATCGTTTCGCCGGGCACTGGTATTGGGCAGACGAATTCAGATGTCACCAAGCACCACCGGTCTTCGGCGTTCACCGATTGGTCGAAGGGAATGATTGAATCCACCATGAAGCGCTATCCGACAGGCAAGGACCTCGGTTCATGGGGTTATGCGAAGGCGCTGTTCCTATGGGGAGAGTATCTTACGTGGAAGCGCACAGGTGATCCGCGATATATCGAATACATTAAGAGCTGGGTCGACGTGCACGTCGACGAAAACGGCGAGATAAAGAATTCCTTTGAGAGTCTGGATAGCATGATGCCAGGCAATCTTGCCTTAATTCTCTATCAACAGACAAAGGACCCACGTTATAAGAAGGTTGCGGATAAGATCAGAAAGAGATTCGATACTTATCCGAGAACAAAGGACGAAGGGTTCTGGCACGCAAACACTCAAAGCCGACAATGGCAACTGTGGGGCGACGGAGTTTTCATGTCGATGCCATTTTTGGTGCGTTACGGACAAATATTTGGAGATAGTGCTTACGCAAATGATGAAGCGGCGAAGCAGCTCATTATCTACTACAGCCATCTGCGCGACCCAAAGACCGGACTGATGTTTCACGCATACGACGAAAGCGGCGCTCAGAAGTGGGCCGATCCCGTGACGCATCACTCGCCGGAGTTCTGGTGCCGCTCAATGGGATGGTTTGCAATGACGTTGACCGAAGTTCTCGAGATACTTCCATCCAATCACCCGAAGAGGCCGCAGTTGGTTTCTATACTGCAGGATCTTCTTAAATCATTGGCAAAGTATCAGGATCCGAAAACAGGGTTGTGGTTTCAGGTAGTTGATAAAGGGAATAACCTTGATAACTGGCTTGAGACGTCGAGTTCAAGCATGTACACCTTTGCTATTTCCCGAGCGGTTCAACATGGGTATCTGCCGAAGAGCTATGCAAAAGTTGCACTGAAGGGATATGCAGGCGTGTTGTCGAAGGTTTCTATCGGATCGGACGGCTTAACAAACATTTCAGATATTTGTGAAGGTACAAATGTTGCTGACCTTGCATATTATTTCGCTCGGAAGAGGAATGTTAACGATTTTCATGGCCTCGGCGCGTTCCTCATCATGAATGAACAAATGATGGGAAAGGTGAAGCATGACAAGTGACAAGTCGCAAGTAAAGAAACTAAGTAAGCCCCGATGTGCCCGGTGATTCAGATTAACACTAATTCGTCGAATCTGGAGTGCCATTAGTTTAGCTAAAAATATTTAGTTCTCATGTCGGACAATCAGCAAAAATTCAGTTGACACCGTTACCGGTAACGAATATAATCCCATCTTCGTTACCGGTAACGGTGCAATTTTCCAGAATTATTCTTTAATACATAAATAGCGTTCGCTAAGTCGGCGGTTCGAATCCTGGGCTGAAGAATAGTAATTGATGCTTTAGAAGGTTGGAATCGTCAGTTCGAAGCAGTGTTTAGCGCCCCCCTTTTGGGAAAGCCTCCCTAAGTTGATGCTCAATTGAGATTAGCGGACCTCTGGTTCGTCGAAGAGGCCAAACGCCTGGAAACGAAAAGCAACACGACGTATTAACCGCTTGCTTAGTTGTCGACCAGAACAAATCGCGAATGACACCGAGGGAGGACTTCGGGGTGTTCAATTAAGGCCGCAATTCACGAATTCTTCAAAGTGCAGTCGTAGCTGTCACATTAGTAAATCGTTGGGCAGATCATTAAATGATTGGCCTTTCACCACGGGATTTTGCGGGCACTGTACGTCCTGTTGACGGACAGTGTCTTCTTTCAACTTAATCGGAGAGTCCTATGTCTAAATTTAAGTCTCACTGGACAAGGTTGTTTTGCAGTTTGCTGTTGGTGCAATTGCTGGTCATGCCTGTGACATCGCAAACGGTTACTGGTTCGATCTCGGGAACAGTAGCTGATCCTTCCGGTGGCATGATTGTAAAGGCGATGGTAACGCTGATCAGTGAGGGCACGAACAGTTCCCGTAGCGTGGAAACAAATGATGAAGGTGCATTCACTTTCGCGGCGGTGCAGCCAGGGGCTTACACAATCAAGATCGAACGACAGGGGTTCCAGACTCTCATTAAGCAAAAGAACGTGCTGAGCGCGAACGAGCGCCTGGCGCTCGGAAATTTGACGCTTACAGCGGGCCAGGTAAGCGAGACAGTAACCGTGACCAGTACTGGAACTACTGTTGAACGGGAGAGCAGTGATCTTACAGCGCGTTTGACATCAGACCAGATCAGTTTGATTTCAACCAAGGGGCGTGACATCACGTCGCTCTTGCGACTAATTCCCGGGACATCCAACGATGACGACATTGAGGCAGTTGGCGAGGGATTTGGGACAAATCTTCCAAACATTTCCGGAGCACGCGGCCGGTCCGCAGTGGCGACAATTGACGGCCTAAACGCCGCCGAACCCAGCGGTTCGAACAAAATCAGCATGAGCATCAGCCAGGACGCTGTCGGCGAAGTCAAGGTGCTGCGCAACAACTATGCAGCAGAATATGGGAATAACGGCGGCGCCCTTATAAACATCGTGTCGAAAGGCGGCGGAAAGGACTATAAGGGGACGGCTTACTATTTCCTTCGCAACGAGGCTCTGAACGCCAGCCCGTTTTTCACTAACGCTGCCGGCCTGCCGCGGCCGATTTACCGGCACAACATCTGGGGCGCTAACTTTGGCGGACCGTTGCCGCTTCCGAGGTTCGGCGAAGGCGGACCCTCTTTGTTGCGGGACAAGGCATTCTTCTTCTTCAATATCGAAAGACCTCATACCATTACGCCGACCGATCCCGTGTTCGTAACAATGCCAACGGCCCTGGAACGCGCCGGCGATTTTTCGAAGTCGATCAACTCGTCCGGAACGCCTGTGTTCGTTATCAACCCAGCGCTGGCGAATGCGACCAATCTATGTCAGGCGACCCCCACAGCTCCTGTCGCAGGAATCAACTATCAGGGAGCCTGCTTTAGAGATCCGACTCGCGCGACGGCGGCTAATCCTTTGGGTCTGAACATCATCCCGATCAGCAGCATAAACAAGAGCGGACAGGCGCTGCTGAATTACTTTCCAATGCCAAACGCGTTGGGCGGTAAGACACTAAAAGGTGCAGCCTACAATTACGTAGCGCAAAAAAGTGTCGACGTTCCAAAGCATAGTTATGTCCTCCGTTTCGACGTTAAGCCCACCAATAAGGACACTATGTACTGGAAGAGACAATGGTGGACCTCGGACAACGAGGGACTCGGAACTTCAGGATGGCCGGGTGGCGACGCCAACCGCTGGGGGATAGATTCACACTATCTCTATGTCGACAATGGCTGGTCAGCGAACTGGGTACATATATTTTCGTCGAGCGTGGTCAATGAATTCAACTTCGGCATGAGGCACGACTCCGAGGGATTCATACCTGGTGACGGAGTGGTTGAAAGGCTGCAGCGCAGTGCCCTGAACTATACGGCGCCTCAACTTCATCCGGAAAACAATGTCCTTGGCACGATTCCCAGGGCGACCGGTTGGACCAGCGTAGCCGGCACGCCGGCAAATATTAATTGGCTGGACCGGTGGGGCATGGTTGGGCAGGACTATATCAAACCCTCGTTCGCGGATAACATCTCGTATTCACACGGCAGTCACAACTTTAAATTCGGTGCATATTTTGAACGCTTGTTGAACGGTGAAGCGCCCGGTGGAAGCTGGTCAGGCACTTTCAATTTTGGGACCAGCAGTGCCTACACAACCTCGTTGGGAAGTACGGGGTACGCTTACTCAAACGCATTACTTGGTAATTTCAACAGCTATACTGAGGGGACCTCGCGCCCGTTCACCAACCTTGCAATCACGGTGTTCCAGTGGTATGCGCAGGACGAGTGGAGAGCCACTCCGCATCTCACTCTAAATTATGGCTTGCGGATCGGATATCACACGCCTCTCTATCAGCGCGACGGTCAAGGTTCGAATTTCGATCCGGCACTATATGATCCCGCAATGGCCCCGGTTCTATACGTTCCATTTTGTACTGTTCCTTTGACGAGCGCCGCATGTGCGACCGCAAATCGCAGAGCAAAGGACCCGCGAACTGGACAACTGTTCACCAATACAAACCTTGTCGGAACATTCGTTCCGGGTGCTGGCGACCGCAACGACGGACTAGCGCTCGGGACCGATCCCAACACTCCAAGGGGATACCGGGTCACCAAACCATTTGATTTCGAGCCGCGTGTTGGGTTTGCATGGGATATGTTCGGCAAAGGGAAGACTGTTCTCCGAGCCATGGGTGGCATTTACCACACAGCACGACCGGGCGGGGGCACGACCGGTGGTAATCTTGTCAACAATCCGCCGGTAAATAGCACGCAGACGATCAACTTCGGAAATATTAACGACCTCGCGAACCTTGTGCAGAACGCCTTGAGCTCGCCCGGTTCAGTGAATGCGGTGGAGGCACAATCGCATACTCCTCTGGTCTATAACTACAGCATCGGTGTGCAGCAGGACATCGGGTTCAAGACAGTTATCGAAGTAACTTACGTTGGATCGCTGGCCAGGCATCTCGGTGAACGGCGAAACATAAATCAGGTCCCGGATGCGGCGCATTTCATCGATGCAAATCCGAATTGTGCGATCGCAAGTCTTCCGTGCACGAGAAATCCGTTCTCGGCAACCGGCGTCAACGGGCCGCATATTACGGGTGTCCTGGGCGATAACTTCCTTCGTCCGTACCGGGGCTTTGGCGATATCACAATGACGACCTGGTCGGCCACGTCCAACTACAACGGTCTCCAGGTCCAGGTCAATCGACGTTACACGAACAGGTTCCAATATGGGATCGCATACACCTGGTCGAAGACGCTCGACTATGGCAAGGATGACGATTCGAGCGACGTCAGTCTGGGCAGACCATACAAAGCCTTTAACTACGGGCCGGCCGATTTTGATCAAACACAGATCTTTACGATTAACTATATCTACGACATTCCAAAGCTCAGCAGCCGGTGGAATAATGGCATTGTCAGAGCTGTCTTTGATAACTGGCAGGTCTCGGGTACAACATCGTATGCAACAGGAAAGCCGAAGACCTTTGGAACAGGTACGGGATTGAATTGGACGTTCGCGGGGACGGCATCAGCCACGAACATTACAGATTTCAAAGGGGGCGATATTAACGCGCGCCCGGTTCTGATCTGCGATCCGAACAAGACAGATGGATCAAAGGACCCGACCGGTACGCCATACGTGATCAATCCGAAGTGCTTTGCCAAGCCGGGGACACCGGGTGCAATCGGCAACTTAGGCCGAAATGTGATTCGCCTTCCGGCGGTATTCAACACCGACATTGCGTTCTTCAAGAACTTTCCCATGGGTGAACGGCGTGAAGTGCAACTGCGCTGGGAGACGTACAATCTGTTTAACCGCGCTAATTTCACTGACATTAACGGCGCGATGAGCTTCGACGCGAATGGCGTCCAAACGATCACCAACTTTGGTACGCCTCGCACCACGCGAAGCCCGAGGGTTATGCAAGCGTCGATCAGGCTGAACTTCTGAAGGAGTAAAGCAAGGCGCGCAGTCGCTTGTCGAACAGGGCCCGGTTGATGAACTTATGTGATGTGCATTTGAGTCATCAGCGGGCCTGATTCGCCATCAACAGTATTCGTACGACCCGTAGATTTCCAGGAGGGGCCTGGTACCTGCTGACGTCCCGGACAAGACCGATACGGTTGTGGTCATCGAATTTAAAGGCGATCTAAAGGTGAATGCGGTCCGCCTGATATCGGCCAGGGACCAGACGAATGTGCTCCGGACGTTCGATGGCGAAAGCCATGGAAGTCGCTTAAGGTTTGGTGACGGAAAGGCTCCGAAGGCCTATGTATTTGAGTGGAGCGAACCCGGCGATTGGATAGGATGGAAAATTCGTTTGGACCAGGGAGCCGTGTTCGACGTCAAACTCAAATACACAACGGCGTCAGCTGCGAATAATGGTACATATACAGTTCGCATAGGCGGCCGGGTTCTAAAGGCGACTGTGCAACCCACTGCGAACGAAAACGAACAAACTACAGCGGTTGTGGGACGCGTTAAGCTCGTCCCGGGCGAATATGTTGTCGAAGTAAGACCCCAAAACATCGCCGGTGGCGAATTAATGCGTCTGTTTCACCTTGAACTGGAACCGGTGGATCGAACAACAGGGGAAGGGGTAAAGGGTAAGGGAAGAAAGATCGGCACATTTGCGCCCTCGCAAGACTTTTAATCGAAAGAGCAGGGATGGATATATGAACACACCGAAAGCGTTACGAATAAAGAATTCGATCGTCCTTATACTCTCCTCGCTTATTGCAATTCACGGGATCACTCCCGTCCAGGCGCAGTCCTCGCCAGCATCGTCTCGTAACTCGCTGCGCGTGTTCCTCCTCGACGCGAAACAACTGGAAATTACAAGACAACGCATACAGGCGGGTGACAAAAGTCTGGCTGGAGCAATGGCAAAGCTGGAGAGGGAAGCGCAGCAGGCGCTTACCGTCCCGACTTATTCCGTAGTTACCAAGCAAACGACGCCTCCAAGCGGGAACAAGCATGACTACATGAGCATGGCGCCGTATTTTTGGCCCGATCCCAAAAGTCCGAACGGACTTCCTTACATAAGGCGAGACGGAGAGCGGAACCCGGAGATAAATAAAATCACCGATCATGGCACTCTCGATCACATGGTCAGCGCAAGTGCGACGCTCGCGCTGGCTTACTACTTGAAGGGCAATGAAGCATATGCCACAAAAGCAGCTCAACTGCTTCGGGGCTGGTTCCTTGACCCCGCAACGCGCATGAATCCGAATCTGGAGTACGCACAGGCGATTCCTGGGATAAACACCGGCCGGGGCATTGGGTTGATCGAGACGCGTGGTTTAACACAGGCGGTGGATACCGTCGGATTGCTGGCAGGTTCGAAGGCCTGGACCGAAGCGGATCAGCGCGGTGTCACTGAGTGGTACTCGACTTTCCTAAAGTGGATGCTCGAGAGCAAAAATGGACATGACGAAGCCGCGGCAAAGAACAATCATGGTACTTATTATGATGTGCAAGCCGTGTCTTTCGCTCTCTTCACTGGCAGAAAGGAATTGGCGGTTCAAATTCTTCAGACAAGCCGCCAAAAGCGCATCGCCACCCAAATTGAGCCAGACGGCCGGCAGCCACTGGAATTGGTGCGAACAAAAGCATGGAGCTATAGCGTTGGCAATCTGGACGGTCTGATGCTGCTGGCGACTTTAGGAGAAAAGGTCGGTGTAGATTTGTGGGGTTTTCAAACCGCCGATGGGCGAAGCATTCGTAAGGCGCTGGAGTACCTTGCGCCGTTTGCACTCGATGGAGTGAAATGGCCGTATCAGCAACTTGGTGAATGGCCGCCAAAGATGTTGTTTCCAGTGTTGCGTATCGGGGCAGCAAAGTTTGAAGGTCCGGAAATTCGAGCGATTGCTGCAAAGATCCCCAGTGTCGACCCTTCGGATCGGACAAACCTAATGAGCAAAATCGGTGAAAGCAGGAAGGGTGAGTTGATAAAGGTTAAGGGCTAAAGGGAAAAACGTTAGGTAGTCTGCTTTGGCAGCGATTGGGCAACGCGACTCTTGCCCACGATATAATGATTGAAGAACAAAACACAACTCACCCTCATAAGGGAAACGCACCATCGGCAAAGCGACAATCACTCGTGATTTTTATTCTCTTTATCGTTGCAATCTTTGGTCAATCGTTTATTGCCGTTGTCGCCCCTGCACTGGGAATTCCTAAATCGAAAGCGCTGATGAAGGAAACAAAGGCAGAGCGCGATAACCGGATGAGATGGTGGAGGGAAGCACGATTTGGCATGTTTATTCACTGGGGCCTGTATGCGGTTCCCGCGGGTGAATACAAAGGCCAGCGCTCAACCAAAATCGGTGAATGGATTATGGAATGGGCAAACATCCGACGGGTCGACTACGAGAAGTTTGCGCCGCGGTTTACGGCCAGTAGATTCAACGCTACAGAATGGGTAAAGATAGCGAAAGATGCCGGTATGAAGTACATCGTTATTACTTCGAAGCATCACGATGGTTTCGCGATGTATAAGAGCAGCGTTAGCAAATACAACATCAGCGACAGCACCCCGTTTGCCGGCGACCCTATCAAATTACTGGCAGCGGAAACAAAGAAACAGGGGTTGAAGTTCTGCGTCTACTATTCCATTCTTGATTGGCACCACCCTTCACAGTTTGTGGATTCGCCCGGCAAGGATCCGACCGCAGGTAACTATGAGACCAGGATGAATACCGGCGGAAAGCCGGCATACATCAAATATATGAAGGCACAACTTCGCGAACTTATTACGAGTTACGACCCGGCCGTTCTGTGGTTTGATGGCGAGTGGCAGGATTGGTGGACAGAGGAAGATGGAAAGGACCTTTACGGTTATGTTCACAACTTGAAACCGTCAATTATTGTCAACAATCGAATTGGAAAAGGCCGAAAAGGGATGGAAGGGTTGAACAAAGCGGATAAAGAGTATTCCGGTGATTTCGGCACGCCAGAGCAACAGATTCCCGCAAACGGACTTCCAGGTGTAGATTGGGAAAGCTGCATGACGTTGAACGACACCTGGGGCTTCAAGTCTTATGACAACAATTGGAAGTCTTCACAAACAATCATTAGAAATCTGATCGATATCGCCTCCAAGGGTGGAAACTATCTATTGAATGTCGGGCCGACAACTGAAGGAGTAATACCCGAGCCAAGCGTTCAGCGTCTTGCCGATGTGGGTAAATGGATGAAGGTAAATGGAGAGTCGATTTATGGCAGCGCAGCCAGTCCATTTCAGACACAGCTTCCATTTGGTCGTGCAACCAGTAAACCGGGAAGAGTTTTCCTTGAGGTCTTTGATTGGCCGGCAGACGGCAATTTGAAGATGCCAGCCTGGGGCCAGTCCATAATGCGAGTTCGATTGATGACGGATCCCAAACATGAAC
>WNFR01003130.1_pt1 | contig 17319 bp, 14 predicted proteins | sample 5400221 | NCBI WGS metagenome assembly WNFR01 (sample SAMN13153357, study PRJNA577476) | soil metagenome | isolation source: 40 cm soil under Madrone tree | place: USA:California | collected 2016-06-14
AGTTTCACCTTCCCATAGTTGCCTTTTTCAATGAAGAGCACTTGGCCGCCGCCGCACGTCATTTTTGTGGGTTTGGAATCGAACCAGCATGGGCAAGCCGCGTCACAGGAACAAGCTTCCTCGAGTTGTCCGGTAATTTTCCATTGAGTTTTGTCCTTTGGTTCATCGGTTGCACTAACCGTTGAAGGGGAATACAACAGCACTGCGGCGAGTGCGCAGAATGGCGAGAGGAAAAGCGACGTGGTTTTCATGGTGCCAAATCTATAGCAACACCCGCGGCCGGGACAATCCGATTTTGTGATATCGGATCGTTTCGGCTTCATCCTGAAGAACAGCGGGTGACGAGGCTCGAACTCGCGACGTCCTCCTTGGCAAGGAGGTGCTCTACCACTGAGCTACACCCGCGTTTTTTGAGAGGGAAGCAATAATGTTTGAGAGGGAAGCAATAATGTCCAGCGGTCGTCGCGACGCAACCATTTAATTACTAGGACGAACGCAAATATCGTGAAATTCTTGAATCTAAATGGGACTCGGCCTCCATCTCATCTTCAAAGAATAATTATGAAACCCCTGTTTGTTGTTTATACCTGCTCGGTTGCGCTCGCGGTCAGTGCTTTCGCCCAAGTCCCGGCCGTTTCTCCGGCGGTTAGCCCCGCGCAGTCTGCACCGGCTGTTTCGGTTACGCCAAGCGCCACCATGCCGGCCTCACGCGATCTCGGTGACCAGATTCGACGACGGTTCGATAAGCAGTTCAAGAAAGGCGTTCACATTCCAGTCGGAAGTGACAAGGACGCAGTTGAAGACAAAGATACCGGCCCGCATGGCGATGACATTCCATCGCGCGTAATCCCGATTGTCGTGGTTACAATGCTGACTGTGTTTGGCGCTCCGGTATTGATCGTCGCGGTCATCATGTATTTTGGTTTTTCAAAGACGCGAGCTTTGCACCGCACTGTCCGCCTGATGGTCGAAAAGGGCCAGGAAGTACCTGCGGCGCTATTGAATCCGCCGCCCGCGCAGCGCCAACGATCGGACATGCGTCGTGGCGTCTTGCTCCTGATGGTCGGGCTCGGTCTCGTGATCTTCTTCGGCGTGATTGCCGACTGGGACAGCGGTGTGTGGACGCTTGGCATGATTCCAGCCCTAATTGGCGCGGGTTATCTGCTGGTATGGAAGTTGGAAGGCAGAAAGGACAACCCCCCGCCTGTGGAATAATCTGCGGGCGTGGAGCTAACCGATGCAGACCTTGTCGCGCGGGTTCTTGTTGATGATGATCAACATGCTTTCGGCGAATTGGTCCGGCGGCATCAATCGACTGTGCGAGGCCTGCTGCGACAACTCACTCGAACGGACCTCGCGCTTGCCGATGATCTGTCACAGGAAACTTTCTTGCGAGCTTACAGGAACATCCGCAGCTTCCGTGGTGAAGCGCGTTTTTCCACCTGGCTTTATCGGATCGCGTATAATTCCTTTCGAGAAGACGCGCGGCGGCGGAAAGAATTTGTCGGGATTGATGAACAGCAACTTCAAGCCGAGCAGGATCCTCAGGTGTCTGATCCCGGTCTAAAACATGATCTTATGCACGCACTCAGTTTGCTTCCGCTGCATGAACGTTCGGCAATTTTACTTTGTTGTCAGAACGGTCTATCGCATAGTGAAGCTGCGCGTGTCCTAGACATTCCGCTTGGTACGGTGAAAACCAATGTCTTGCGTGGCCGGGAGAAACTGAAACGCACGCTGGCTGCATGGGGACCCGCTTGAGATGAACGAAATGAGCCAGGAAGATCCAGTGGATCGACAACTGCGAGAGGCAGCGCCGTACATAGATGACAACGGCTTTACGGCCCGCGTGTTGCAGCAATTACCTGCGCCGCGCCGTACACGTCGGTCACTTCGCGGCGCAATCCTCTTGGCAGCCACGTTGCTCGCAAGCGCCCTGGCTTATCTCGCTTCGGATGGAGGGCGTTTTGTCGTGGTCGCGATGGAACGTCTGTCGACGCTGCCGGCCTTGTGGCTTTTTGCGCTCGCATTCGGCAGTGGAATCCTGGTTATGACTGTCGGGGTTATCGCTGCCTTCGCGAAGGCAAGCGAATTACAGTCTTAGCTCAGCTGGATCGTTCTTGCAGACTTGCGAAGTTCGCAAGCAAGGCCGATGTGCCGCATCAGGTCGCACAAAGTTCATGCGCCCGCCGGACATCGAGTTCGATTTGTTGCACCAGCGCCTCCAGGCTGTCGAACTTTCGTTCTGGCCTCAAGTAGCTCACGAATCGCACCTCGACGTCTTCGCCATAAATGTCGCGATTAAAGTCGAGCAGGTGAATTTCCAGTACGCGTTCGGATTTGCCGCTGCTAACCGTTGGGCGATACCCAAGATTGATGACACCGTGATATGAAACACCGCGGATCCATGCTTCGGCGAGATAAACGCCGTTTGGTGGAAACTGCTCGCTGTGTGCGCTTAGGTTCGCAGTCGGGAATCCGATTTTTTTCCCGAGATTGTCCCCGCGCATAACCGTGCCGAGAATGGTGTACTCCCGACCAAGCATTTCCACTGCTTTCGGGAAATCGCCTTTTTCCACCGCCTGCCGGATGGCGGTGCTGCTTACCACTTCGCCACTTGCCATCACGGGCGGAATTCCGACGACATTGAAATCAAATTGCGCACCAAGTCCTTTGAGAAGATTGAGATTCCCGCGCCGATCTTTCCCAAACGACCATTCGTGGCCGACGCAGATTTCGCTCAGCGGTCTTGAATGCGCGAGGAGTTCTTCGACAAACTTCTCTGGCGAAGTCGCGGCGAATTTCTTGTCGAAGTTGATTACGAGGAGATGTTCGACGCCCAAGTCGCGAATCAAAGCGATTTTGTGTTGCGTGGCGGTGAGCAAATGAGGCGCGTGGTGCGGGCGCAGCACTTTGACCGGATGCGGATCGAAAGTCACAACGAGCGGAGTTCCATCCGCCGAACGGGCATGACTCGTGACAGTAGAAATGACGGCCTGATGACCAAGATGGACGCCGTCGAAAACTCCAATCGCCAGGAAAAGTGGCCCGCGCAGGCTCTCCAGTTCTATAATTGAACGAAGAATTTCCATTCTCAATTTATGCACCGCGCATGCGCGAAACTTCCGGGAGGCTAAGGATGCGGCTCAGAATCTCCTCGGGCGAAGCATCTTTGATCTGCGAGACGCTGATCGCTTGATCAACATCGAAACGTCCGGACTTTAGGCGCCGGAGCGATTTTAAATGCGCGCCGCAACCGAGCTCCTCGCCGATGTCGTGGACGTACGTGCGTACATAAAAGCCTTTGCTGCAAACGACGCTGAAGTCGATTTCTGGAAGTGAGATGCGATCAATGCCGTAACGATACACATGAACGAGACGTGGCTCGCGCTCGACCACTCGCCCTTGTCGCGCCAGCTTATAAAGGGGAACGCCAGCGTGCTTTTTCGCCGAAACCATCGGCGGCAGTTGATAAAAGTCGCCCCGGAATTTTTCGAACGCTGCGCGGATGGCGGTTTCATCGAGCGGCGGCACGTCACGCTGATCCACGATTTTACCTTCTCGGTCTTGCGTGCTGGTCGTGATGCCGAGTGTGAGGGTACCAGCATATTCCTTATCTTCGCTCATGAGCAAATCCTGGACTTTTGTTCCCCGTCCAATCGTCAAGAGAAGCAAACCGGTTGCGATTGGGTCGAGGGTTCCGCAGTGGCCCACTTTTTTTATCTCGAGCTTCCGACGGACCAGCGCGACGACATCATGCGAGGTCATCCCTTCGGCCTTGTCGACAAGCAGGACGCCGTCAGGAGTCGGGCTGAACGACGTCACAAATTTCCTCCAGAACGTTCTTTTCAACTTCGGCGAGTGTTCCGCGCACGCGCGCGCCCGCCGCCAGTGTATGCCCTCCGCCCCCAAATTTCTGACAGATGGCACAGACATCGATTGCCTCACTTTTTGAGCGCATACTGACACGCACTTTGCCGTCGGCCAGTTCCTCGAAAAAGACGGCGACGATAACGCCGCGAATCGCGCGGAGGTGATCGATTAAACCTTCGTTGTCTTCCGGTAGAACCTGCAGCTCCGCGGCCGTTTTTAAGGTAAGGCTAAAACTTGCGACACGACCGTCACGTTCGAAACGCATAGTGCGCAGCAATTCTCGCAATAGTTCCACCCGGCGTCGTGGATAATTCTCATAGAGTTGCTGACTTAGCCGCCCAACATCTATGCCGGTGCAGACGAGTTCCGCCGCGATTTCGAAAGTGCGCGCGCTTGTTTTGGGATATTGAAAAGATCCAGTATCGGTGGAGATCGCGGCGTAGAGATTTTCGGCGATCTCTCGACTAAACGGGAAACCCTGGCTTTTAATCAGGTCAAAAATAATTTGGCCGGTGGCCGGCGCGGCTGGATCAACATAAACAAGGTCGCCATAGCCTGGATTGCTTAGATGGTGGTCGATGTTGATCCAAATTCTCGTTGAGCGAATGGCTGCAAACGCTGTTCCGAGCCGATTTTGAATTGCAGTGTCCAGCGCGATCGCAACATCGACATCTTCCCCAGTGTGGGGCGGCTTGGTTAATAAATCCGCGCGCGACAGGAAGGAATACTTCTCAAGCATTCCATCTTCATTCCACACGCGAACTTTCTTCCCGAGCTGCTGAAGCGAAAGTGCAAGCGCGAGCTGGCTGCCAAGTGCGTCGCCATCGGGGCGAATGTGACTTAAGACGGCGAAACGTTCATGCTCCCGCAATATTCGGCCGATTTCATCGAGTGTGGATCGTGCCGCGCTCACTTGTGATCGCTGCGGGGCGTTTCGATCTCTTGCAGAATCTCAATGACGCGGGCGCCGCGTTCGATGGAATCATCGAGATGAAAAATCAGATGCGGCGTGTATTTTATAGTGACATGACGGGCAAGCTCAGCCTGCAAGGTTGCACGATGAGACGCGAGTTTGCTCATGACATTCTCGCCGAGATCCGATCCAAGAACGCTGACAAACACATGCGCATTCTTTAGATCAGCGCTTACATCGACGTGGTTGATGGTGACCAGCGCGCCTTCGAAACTCATTTCACGTGCAATGATTCCGCTCAGCTCTCGTTTCAAGAGCTCGTTTACGCGTAGCATACGGTGCTTCATTTTTGGAGAAGTTGAGTGTTGATGGTTGAGAAAAAAGAACGAGTAATTACGAATCTCTCAGCTTTAACTACCGACTCTGAACCGTTTCTTTAGAGTTTCTGGGCGATCGCTTCGAGTTGGTAACACTCGATAATGTCGCCCACTTGATATTCGCTGAAGTCGCCGAGCTTGATGCCGCATTCAAGGCCTGAACGCACTTCTTTCACGTCATCCTGGAAACGGCGCAGCGTCGAAATCCCGCCGTCGTAAACCGGCTGTCGTTTCCGGACCACGCGGGCGCGCGCGGCGCGCGCTATCCGACCATCGGTGACGAGGCAACCAGCGACGATCCCCCTGCTCAGTTCGAAAACCTGTTTCACTTCGGCATGTCCGATCACCGTTTCACGATGTTCGGGCTCGAGCAGGCCGGCCATTGCTTCTTTGATTTGATCGAGCAGTTCGTAAATGATGCTGTAAAGCTTGACTTGTACGCCCTCCCGTCTCGCCGCGGAAACGGCCATATTCTCGACCTTCACATTAAAGCCGACGACAACTGCGTTCGATGCGCTCGCCAACAAAATGTCCGACTCAGAAATGGGCCCGACCGCTGAGTGAATGATCTCCAAGTCGATTTTTTTACTTTCGATCTGCTGCAGCGCACCGACCAGCGCCTCGAGCGAGCCTTGCGCATCACATTTCAAAACAATGCGCAAAACTTTTTTCCCGTCGGCCGCCTCAAGCAGGCTCTCCAGCGTGGCGCGCTGCGGCACAGTCAATTTATCGGCGCGTTTCGCGAGCAAACGTTCCTCACTTAGAGTTTTGGCCGAGCGTTCCGAATCCATGACGAGAAGTTCATCGCCCGCGTTTGGCAGCCCCGTGAAACCGAGCACTTTTACCGGCGTCGAGGGACCAGCTTTCTTGATCGGTTGGCCGCGATCGTCCAGGAGCGATTTCACTTTGCCACTGTAATCGCCGCAAATGAAAGGATCGCCGATCTTTAACGTTCCCATTTGCACGATAACGGTGGCAGTGGGACCACGCCCTGCTTCGATTTGCGCTTCAATCACAGTGCCGCGTGGAGTGGCACTGGGCGATGCTTTCAATTCCATCACTTCGGCTTGTAGCTTCATCATCTCGAGCAGCTGATCGATGCCCGTGCCTTTCGTTGCAGAGACGGGACAAACGATCGTTTCGCCTCCCCAATCCTCCGGCGTGAGCTCGCGTTCTTGCAATTGTTTCTTCACCTTGTCGATGTTGGCCGAGGGAAGATCGACTTTGTTAAGTGCAACCATGATTTTCACATGGGGTGCGGCCTTAGCGTGATTGATCGCCTCAATCGTTTGCGGCATGATGCCATCATCCGCTGCGATCACCAGCACGACGATGTCGGTCACGTTAGCACCACGCGCGCGCATAGCGGTGAAAGCCGCGTGGCCCGGAGTATCGATAAAGGTAATTTTCGTTCCGTTGTGATCGACGCTGTAGGCGCCGATATGCTGGGTAATCCCGCCAGCTTCACCTGCGGCCACCCGCGTCTTGCGAATCGCATCCATCAGCGAAGTCTTGCCGTGATCAACATGTCCCATGAACGTAATGATGGGACCGCGTGGCTTGAGTTCTTCTTCCTTTTCAATGACCGGCGGAGGAGGCGCGACGATAACCTCTTCGACCTTGTGAACACCGGCGCCCTTCTCACGGCGCTCTTTTTCCAAAACGAATCCGTGGCTCTCGGCGATCTTCGACGCGATATCCGGCTCGATTGTTTGGTTGATATTCGCGAAAATGTTGAATGTCATCAGCTCCGCGATGACTTGATGCGGTTTTAATCCAAGCTCGATCGCCAATTGCTTGACGATGATTGGAGGTTTGATGTGGATGACTTTTTGAGGCTCCACTTCGGCCTCCGCCGACGGCGCGACGCCAGTCACCGGCGCAATTGTACCGTCGACAGTGACACTCGGCGGTTCTGCTGGGGACGCTGACGCTGGTTGTGGCTTTGCCGGCGCTATCGCCTTTGAGGGAGCAACCGGTGTCTCCAAGGATGCTCGAATGCGTGAAATGGGGGGCAGAACCTGGTGCTTCGGTTTTACTTCACCTTCCTCAGCCTTTTTGCCGGCCCTTTTTTTGTCGATGAGCGACACGCTCTCGACTTCATGTCGCAGCGGTGGAGTCGTCTGCGGCCCGGTTTTTGCGGATGCTTGCTGAGGGCGCGTTTGCACCGGCGTGCCCGCATCGGTATGCACCGACTCGGTGCCAGTTTCTAGTTTTTTCTTCGAAACCTTTGCTTTCGGTGCGACCGGCTTGTGGGGAGCAGCAGTTTTGCGGGCGGCCGGTTTGCGCGCTGCGGTCTTGCTGCTCGTTTTCGTTGCCATTGTTGTTCGTCTAAAATTACGCTCATGGCTCGAGCGGGTTAAACCAGAGCCATATTTACTGCGCGACTTCTTGTTGATGGACCGCCTCGTGAATCTCGCGCGCTTTCGTCTCGTCCACCGTCAGTATATCCACAAAGTCCTGTACATCCGCGTCGCGTAATCCTTCCAAATTCGTGAAGCCCGATTTCACAAGGGCCAGTGCCTGTTCTTCGGTAATTGGCAGAGCACCCGCGAGTGTCTGCGCCGCTTGCGCCACTTTTTGTTCGACCGCGGTTGTGGCCGAAATGTCCTTGCCGATGTTAATTTCCCAGCCGGTGAGCCGCGACGTTAAACGCGCATTTTGCCCTTTTTTCCCGATCGCGAGCGAAAGCTGGTCTTCATCGACAGAGATCTGCACGCTCTTCTTCTCGGTATCGAACACAAGGTTCTTCACTTTGGCTGGTTTAAGCGCTTCGAGCACAAATTCCTTCGGGTCGGAACTCCAGCGGATTATATCCACCTTTTCATTGTTCAGTTCGCGGACAATATTTTTAACCCGCGAACCGCGCATTCCGACGCAAGCACCAACCGGGTCCACTTTTTCGTTCGCGCTCCAGACCGCGATTTTTGTCCGATAACCGGCTTCCCGCGCGATGCCACGAATCTCGACTGTGCCATCGGCGATTTCGCTCACTTCCAACTCAAAAAGACGGCGCACGAAATTCGGGTGGCTACGCGAAACGATAATCTCGGGGCCGCGAATGCCGTTTTCCACCGCGACCACGTAGGCGCGGAGCCGGTCGCCGACGTTGTAATCTTCGACGACCACGCGTTCGCGCTGGGGCATGATGGCTTCAAATTTCCCAAGGTCGAGAATGACATCGGAGCGATCGAAACGACGCACCGTTCCGCTGACGATTTCGCCAGCACGATCTTTGAACTCCTCGTAAATCATTTCCTTTTCGACCTGGCGAATTCGCTGCATCATCGCTTGCTTCGCAGTCTGTGCAGCAATGCGGCCAAAATTTCGCGGTGTCACTTCCACCTCGACTGTGTCACCGATACTCGCGTCCGGCTTGATTTTGCGTGCTCTCGAAAGTTCGATCTCGTCCTGTGGATTGCTGACTTGATCGGCCACTAGTAAATTTGCCAGCGCTCGAATTTCACCGGTCTTTGGGTTAATATCGATGCGCAGATCGCGCGACGCACCGACGCTCTTCTTTGAGGCCGAAAGCAGCGCGTTCGAGACTGCTTCGAGCAGGATTTCGCGTTTGATCCCGCGCTCTCGCTCAAGGTAGTCGAGCATGGCTATAAATTCTGCGTTCATAAAACATGTAGCCCGCAGACTAAAAAGAGTGGGACGACAATTCCCACTCCGATCAGCGCGCGGACTTGAAAAACAACTTAGCTTTGTCCGCCGGATCGTCAAGCTGCGGTTCGGTTTGATTTGACCTTAAAGGGTCAACATCGAACATCCAACAATCCGATGATTTCGCAGCTTAAAAGTTTAGTGATTGTCCTGTTAGTTTGGGCGGCGATTTACCTTCCCGCTCTTGGTTCTCTCGCAATCAAGGGAGAAGAGGGACGGCGGATTTTGCCAGCAGTCCGTATGCTTGAGACCGGCAATTACGTAGTCCCGCAGGTGGGAGGCACCCCGTATTTCCGCAAGCCCCCGCTGGTGAATTGGCTCGTGGCAGCTTCGTTTAAAGCGTTTGGCGTGCGCAACGAATGGACAGCTCGGCTGCCTTCAGCGCTTTGTGTGCTCGCGGTCGCAATCGCGTTTATCACGGTCGCGCGCGCCAGCCTCGGCGCACGCGGATCGACATTCGCTGCTCTGATCTGGCTGACGAACTTTGGCATGATTGAGAAAGGGCGTCTAATCGAGATCGAAGCCCTCTATGTTTCGCTTTTCGCGATTGCCTTCATTTGCTGGATCAGTGGATGGGAACAGGGACGATCACCGTGGCTTACTTGGATTCTTCCATGGATTTTCCTTGGACTCGGTTGGCTGGCGAAAGGTCCGACGCACCTTTTCTTTTTCTACGCCATCGTGCTCGCGGTCTTATGGCGTTCGCGCAAACTGCGGAAAATCTGGAACATCCCACACTTGATTGGGCTCATAATAATGGTCTCGATCTTTGCCGCCTGGGCGATTCCGTTCGCGAAGACAGCGGGGGCTGCCCACGTCACTCACGTTTGGTCGCGACAGTTTTCCGGACGCCTCGCCGGAGAAGGGTTTAATTTTCAAAGTTGGGCGCTGAACATTCCGCGCAGTCTTGGTTACTTTTTGCCCTGGCTTTTTTTTGTGCCGTTGTTGCTCAACGCGAAGTTTTCCTCCGAGCGTAAGATCGACATCGCCGGTGGTTTGAGTTGGGGAATCGTAATTCCGTTGGTGATTGTCGAGCTTATTCCCGGATCGCTTCCACGCTACGCGATGCCGCTGCTCGCGCCGGCGGCGTGGTTGCTCGCAGAAACGCTGACGGCGGAAAATTTGACGTGGCCGCGTTGGCTGGCCGGCAGACAATTCCAGCGGAAAGATCGAGTCCGCACCGTTGCGTTTGTCACGATTGCGACTTGTGCCTGCATTTTGCTTTATGCCTTCGCCATTGTTCCGCACCTGCAATCGCGGCAAAAGCTGAAGACGATTGCGGCGAGGATCGACGATCTCATTCCAGCGAACGAAAGTCTTTACGCGGTCGATCCAGATTATCAGCCAATCTTATTCTATGTGGAGCGAAAGCTGATCTACGTTGGGAACCTCACTGAACTTCCCGCGGACGCTCATTTTTTCCTGGTTCAGCCGGAACTGGAACCTGCCGCGCTTAGTCGTGCGTCGCCGGCGCTCCGAATCAAAGATTACCGCAACCGCGAAATCATTTTGATGCGGCGATAGGGATTGTTCCGGGGTCTTGGAACCCATCTTCCGCGAAGCTTGACGAATTGTCAGAGCGCAATTAGTTAGCATACTAACGAATTGTGTATGCCGGAACCGGACTATGAGACTTTTGGCCCCCTGCTGCATGGGACCGCCCGTGCGTGGCGATTAAAGCTGGATGAGCGGCTTAAGCCAATGGGGTTGAGCCAGGCGAAGTGGCGCACTTTGTTGCATCTCTCGCTTACTCCTGGAACGCTCACCCAAACCGAGATCGCGGCGCGACTGGGTATCGAAGAGCCGTCATTGGTCACGTTATTGCATCGGCTGGAAAGTGAGAGATGGGTCGCGCGCAGAGGTTCACCGCATGATCGCCGTTGCAAAATCGTGTATCTCGGTCGGCGCGCTCAACGCATCATCACCCGGATCAACGCGGCAGCGGACGAACTCCGGCATGAATTGCTTTCTGATATCCCAGCATCCGAGCTGCAAACCTGCATCAAGGTGTTGGCACACATTCGCGGGAAAGCGGAGAAGCACGATAAACTCCGACGAAATGAAATGCCGCCGGTCTACCCAGCTGGCAACGGCCAGAACAGGGAGCGGCGTCCGATTGCAGAGAAAAGGGCGCTCCGCCGCGCCCCAAGGAGGTCTCAATGAAGCGCGTGCGAGTTACGAACCAAACTATTCCTAAGTGGGCATACCTACTTTTTATTGTGCTCGCCGCCTTCGCCTTGTATCGGATTTTCCAGCACAAAGCGAGTGAGGCTAAAGCGGCGCAACCAGCCGTGCGACCGGTGCTTGTCGCGAAAGTGATCACGAAGGACGTGCCGCTTTATCTGGATGAAATTGGCACTTGTGCTGCGTATGAGACCGTTCAGGTCCAAGCGCAGGTGAGCGGCCAGATCATCGCCCGTAATTTTCAAGATGGTGCGGACGTCAAAAAGGGCGATTTGCTTTTTACGATTGATCCACGGCCTTACCAGGCCGCGCTGGAACAAGCGCAGGGACAGCTCGCGCAAGCGCAATCGAAATTGGTTCTCGATCAAATCACACTGAAGCGCCAGCAGGAATTGCGCGCCCGTAATGTGATTTCACCCCAGGATCTCGACGCCGCCCAAGCGACGGTGAAAAGCGATGAAGCCACGGTGAAAACTGGGGAAGGCGCAGTCGCCGCTGCGCAGGTCAACCTCGATTATTGCAACATCCGTTCGCCGATTAATGGCCGAGCAGGACTGCGACTTGTCGATGTTGGAAATGTCGTGACTGGCGGAAACGGCGGCGGCGGCGGCGCAGTGCTGCTTACGATTCAGGGGCTCGATCCGATCTACACGGACTTCACCGTTTCTGAGACGGATTTGCCGCTCGTGCGGCGTTATCTCGGCGGGCCAAATGTGAAAGTGCAAACGAATTCGCCGGACGAGAATCTTCCGCCACGCGTCGGCGATCTTTATTTCATCGATACTGCGGTTCAGCCGGGGGCGGGCACCGTGAAAGCGCGCGCCGTCACACCGAACCCCGACCACGCTCTTTGGCCATCGGAATTTGTGCGCGTGCGCTTCATTCTGGATAAGCTGAAAGATGCGGCTCTTGTACCGTCGCAAGCGGTGCAAATCAGCCAGAGTGGCCCATTTGTTTTCGTGTTAAAGCCGGACAACACGGTTGATCTGCGCCAAGTCAAACCCGGTCAGCGTCAGGAGGGCGATACGATAGTAATTGAAAGCGGTCTCAAGGCAGAAGAGACAGTCGTCGTTACTGGACAGCTGGCGCTGGCGCCGGGAACAAAGGTCGATCCAAAGCCATACAATCCTCCCGGCCCTCCCAGCGGTGGTCAGGTCGCTGCGAAAGCCTCAATGTAGAATTGCGTTCCCGATATGGCTGGAGACGAGCAACACGACGGGGCGGGGGATCATGAGCATGATTCGCCCCATTCTGCCCGGGATCGACAACAGGGGACGCGACCGGCCAAAACGGGTGCGCCGCCGCAAGATAAAGCAGGCGACAAGCTGATTCAGGTTACAGGCTCGGGATTGTCGGGGCCGTTCATTCGCCGGCCGGTGATGACGGTCCTGCTGACCTTGTCGGTTATTGTCGCTGGTATCGCGACCTACGGCAAGCTCGCGGTCAACGATCTGCCCGCGGTTGATTATCCGGTTATCCAGGTCACCTGCTCCTATCCTGGTGCGAATCCGACGACCATGGCGAACAATATCGCCACGCCGCTCGAGAAACAATTCCTGCAAATTCCAGGGCTCGACATCATCACGAGCGCAAGCACGCAGGGGAATACATCGTTCACTCTCCAGTTTGTTCTCAGCAAGAGCATCATTGACGCTGCCACAGATGTGCAGGCTGCGATCCAGCGGGCAACCGGGAAGTTGCCTCTCGATCTGCCCAGCCCACCGACGTTCACAAAAACAAATCCGAACGATCAGGCGATTTATCTGGTCGGTTTGCTTTCCGATACGCTAACCGACGGCGATCTCTACAAGTATGCGTCCACCGCCGTGGCACAACGCATCGCGATTTTGCCTGGTGTATCACAGGTGAATATCTACGGCGTTCAGAGCGCGATTCGAATAAAAGCCGATCCCGCTGGGCTCGCTTCGCGCGGATTGACAATGGACGATCTTGCTAGCGCGATCAAAGCGGGAACAGTTTACTCCGGCGCCGGACAATTCGACGGGGCGCACCGTACATTTGTTCTTCTCCCAAACGGGCAAATCGATCAGGCGGAAGGATATCGCAATCTGATTGTCGCGCGTAACAAAGATAGCTCGCCCGTTTATTTACGCGACGTGGCCGAGGTTCGCCAAAGCGTGCAGGACGAGCGACTCTCCCGCACATTTTGGATGCGCGGTTTTAATCCGCCCGGCTCCGTGGTGGTGCTGGCCGTCTCGCGCCAGGCGGGCGCAAACGCGGTTGAGGTTGCGAACTCAGTCAAAGCGCTCTTTCCCGAGATTCGCGCGAGTCTTCCGGGATCGATCACACTTGTCCCGGTATTCGACCGGTCCCAGAGCATCGTCGATTCCGTTCACGATGTGCAATTCACGCTGATGATCGCATTCATCCTGGTCGTAATGGTGATCTACATCTTCCTTGGTCGCGCCACCGATACGCTCATTCCCGCGGTCGCGCTTCCATTGTCTTTGCTGCTCACGGTCGCGGTCATGTACATGCTCAACTATTCCATCAACAATTTGACCTTGATGGCGCTGACATTAGCGATCGGATTCCTCGTCGACGACGCCATTGTGTTTCTGGAAAACGTGGTGCGTCGCGCGGAGCATGGTGAATCGATTCTGAAAGCTGCTTTCAACAGCGCTGGCGAGATTTCCGTCACCATCATGTCGATGACACTGTCGCTGGCCGCCGTTTTCATTCCTCTGGTGTTTTTGCCCGGTTTGCTTGGTCGGATTTTCCGTGAATTTTCGGTTACGATTATCGTCGCTATTCTCGCTTCGGGACTTATTTCGTTAACACTCACTCCGCTGATGTGCGCGCGCATTCTGGGCGAACGCAAAGCCGGGCATAAACGTGCACGCATGGAAAAATGGACCAGCGATTTCATCCAACGCGTGATCGCAGCGTATGGCAGGGCCCTGGACAAATTTCTCGATCGCGCCTGGCTGACCGTTCCGATCCTTCTCGGATGCATTGTCGGGCTCTGGTTTTTCTTCACTCATTTGCCGTTCACCTTACTGCCGCCTGGAGACAGCGGTTTCATCAGGGGAGTTTTCATTGCGCAGGAAGGTTCTTCACCCGCGCAAATGCGTGCCTATCAGCAGCAGGTGAATCAGAAACTCAAGGACGATCAAAACATCGGACAGTTTTTCACCCTCGCAGGCTTCGCTGCTCGGACTTCGTCCTCGCAGGGTCTGATTTTTTGTTTTCTCAAACCCAGAAGTCAACGCCTGCCAATCGAGCAGTGCATCCCGCAATTGCAGAAATCGATCAGCTCAATTCCGGGCATAACCGCGGTCTTGCAACCGAACCCGGTGCTGCAAATTAATGTCGGCGCGACCAGTCAGACACAGGGGCAATACGCCTATACACTGAGCGGCATTGTGCCCGATGAAGTTTACGCCGCCGCCAATCAGTTGATGGCGAAGCTGAGGGAGTTCAAAGGTTTCGCTTCCGTGCGCTCCGATTATTACAACAGCACACCGAATCTCACCGTCGATATCGATCGCGAGCGCGCTGCTACTTACGGTGTTTCTACTTCAGCCGTCCAGAGTTTGTTGCGAACGGCTTACTCGCAGAATTACGTCTATTTAATCAAACAACCCGAGGATCAATACCAGGTAATTCTCGAGGTGAAGGACAACGAGCGCGCCCAGCCGGCCGATCTCAATAATCTCTACGTGCGCAGTAACACCGGCGGCACGTTCAGCGCCAGCGGAGCAGGCGGTGGAACGATCGCGACCACTACTGGCACTGCCGCCAACCTTGTGCCGCTGCGGGCGGTAACATCGACAAAGCAAATCGTTGGTCCGCAAGCGGTCAATCACTTCAACCAATTCACTAGCGTGACTATCAACTTCAATTTGCTGCCAGACGTTGCGATCGGTGATGCCACGAAATTCATCGAAGACAGCTTCGCACAAGTGCACCAGCAAATCCCCAGTGTGCAAGCCACGTTTCAAGGTGAAGCGCTTGTCTTTCGCCAACTCTTTAAGTCGCTGCCGCTGCTCCTACTCTCCGCGATTTTTGTGATGTATGTGATCCTGGGAATTCTTTACGAAAGCTACGTCCATCCGATTACGGTGCTTTTTCCCGCGATCGTGCCGGCGGTCGTGGGCGGTTTATTCACGCTCTGGGCCTTTGGATCAAGCTTGTCTCTTTACAGCGTTATTGGTTTGTTTCTTCTGCTCGGCATCGTAAAGAAGAACGGAATCCTGGTTGTCGATTTCGCGCTGAAACGAATCGACGAGGGATCAAGTCTGCGAGAGGCAATTCACGAAGCCAGTCTAGAGCGCTTTCGGCCCATCATGATGACCACTCTCGCCGCTCTCATGGGCGCGGTGCCGCTTGCGCTCGGATTCGGCCACGACGCCTCAGCTCGCCGCCCGCTCGGTCTTGTCATTGTCGGCGGCCTGATTTTCTCACAAATGATTACGCTTTTTGTGACGCCGGTCATTTATCTCTGGCTCGAATGGTTCCAAGAGCGCGTTCTCGATAAAGTGCCGTTTCTGCGCAGCGCGCACATGCATCACGAAGGTGAACCCAAGCCAGGCGGCGACGGTGAAGTGCGCGAGCCGATGCCTGCGGGCGTGGCATGACGTAGGTAACTGTAGATCGAAATGCGCGCGATGGTCCTCGAGAAACCGCGGCAACCACTCGTGCTACGCGATGTGCTGAAGCCGAAGCCCAGGGCGGGGCAACTGCTCGTTCGTGTGAGCGCGTGCGCGGTTTGCCGGACCGATCTTCATATCGTCGATGGCGAATTGCCGGATCCGAAACTGCCGCTGATCCTGGGGCACCAAATTGTCGGTCGTGTCGAAAAGATTGGCGAAGGCGCCAATCCGCCATCCGCGATCCGCACTCTGCAATTCAAAATCGGTGATCGCATCGGCATTCCGTGGCTCGGCTGGACCGACGGCGAATGTGTTTATTGTCGGTCCAACCGCGAAAATCTTTGCGACCGGGCGCGCTTTACTGGCTACACCATCGACGGCGGTTACGGCGAATTCGTTGTCGCGGACGCGCGATTTTGTTTTCATTTACCCGACCAATACGACGATGTCGGCGTTGCGCCGCTGCTGTGCGCTGGAATGCTTGGTTATCGGTCGTATCGAAAGACGGGCGATGCGCATCGGCTCGGCATTTACGGTTTTGGCAATGCCGCGCGTTTGATCGCGCAGGTTGCGCTTTATCAGGGGCGCGAACTTTTCGCGTTCACCCGGCCGGGCGATAAACCCGGCCAGGAAGCAGCGAGAAAACTGGGCGCAAAGTGGGCTGGCGGTTCCGACGAGAAGCCGCCGGAAAAGCTCGATGCCGCGATTATTTTTGCGCCGGTTGGTGAGCTTGTTCCGGTAGCGCTGCGCTCCCTCGCGAAAGGCGGGATTGTGGTTTGCGGCGGAATTCACATGAGCGATATCCCATCGTTTCCCTATGCCGATCTTTGGGGCGAACGCACGATTTGTTCGCTTGCGAACTTGACCCGCCGTGACGGCGAGGAATTCTTTAAGATCGCCCCACGCGTTCCGGTGCGAACGGAAACCGAAAGTTTTCCCCTCGAAGAGGCCAACACTGCATTAGATAGATTTCGTGCCGGCAAGCTCAAGGGCACGGCAGTGCTGGTGATACCGTCAGGATAATCCACGTCATCCGCGGTTAACCCCTAGTGCCGCGAGACTCAAAGCCTATCCTGAGCGAAGTCGAACGGGAGCCAACGAACGCAGGTTCGTCTCCTACCTAACCGCGCGTTTCGCGCCGCGAGTGCCGACGAGTTTTACAAAATCGCCAGGCGCGCGTTTCTCGTCGTCCGGAGCTGCGCCCGCGGCATTGGCGAGCGCTTCTTCCTCCGCCGAGAGAAATGGTTTGAAGCGGTTTTTGTCGATCGCTTTCATGAAAGCCTCGTGCGCGGAGACAATGCCTTTTTCGAGCAACGCCCAGATGGTATCGTCCATAAATTGCATACCCTGAGCCCTTCCGGAAACGATCACATCTTGGAGCTTTTGCGTCGCCGCTTCACGAATGATGGCAGCGACAGCAGCATTCGCCATCAGAATCTCGTTTACGGCGATTCGGCCTGGCCGGTCAGATCTTTTTAAAAGCAATTGCGCAACAACGCCGCGAAGTGAGTTCGCAAGCATGGCGCGTGCCTGTGATTGCCGGTCGGCTGGGAAGACGTCAATCATACGATCAACTGTCTTGCGAGCGTTATTCGTGTGCAGCGTGCCGAACACGAGAAGGCCGGTCTCGGCCGCAGTGAGCGCGAGGGAGACCGTTTCGAGATCGCGCATTTCCCCCACCAGCACA
>WNFR01005741.1_pt1 | contig 17315 bp, 16 predicted proteins | sample 5400221 | NCBI WGS metagenome assembly WNFR01 (sample SAMN13153357, study PRJNA577476) | soil metagenome | isolation source: 40 cm soil under Madrone tree | place: USA:California | collected 2016-06-14
GGCTGAGCTTGCAGTGTTGTTTGATCTGCCGCGTGGCCATGCGCGCATTGCAAGTTACTCTCGGGTCGTTGCGGAAGCGCTCTTGCTGGCGTTCGCGCGCCCGCATGATCCGGCCGCGAATCGCAGCCGAACTTTCCTCCGCGCGCTCGCTGGCGACATCTCGATATTCGACGGCCGGAACTTCAATGTGCAGATCGATGCGATCGAGCAAGGGTCCGGAAATACGTTGGCGGTACCGCTGCACCTGCACCGGACCGCAACGGCATTCGCGTTTTAAATCGCCAAAGTATCCGCACGGACAGGGATTCATCGCCGCAACGAGCATGAACTCGGAGGGAAAAGTGACGCTGCCTGCCGCGCGCGACACGGTCACCTTCCCGTCTTCGAGCGGTTGGCGCATTACTTCCAACGCAGATCTCTTGAACTCCGGCAGTTCATCGAGGAAAAGAACGCCGTTATGTGCAACGCTGACTTCGCCGGGATTTGGAAATGTGCCGCCGCCGAGCAAGCCAATGTCGCTGATGGTGTGATGCGGGTCACGAAATGGTCGCGTGGAGACAAAAGATTTTTCGGCATCGAGCAGACCGGCGATGCTGTGAATCTTAGTCGTCTCGATTGCTTCCTCGAGCGACAGCGGTGGAATGATCGTGGGGATGCGTTTGGCGAGCATCGATTTTCCGGAGCCGGGTGGTCCGATCATCAGGACGTTGTGGCCGCCAGCCACGGCCACTTCCATGGCGCGTTTGACGTGTCCCTGACCTTTCACATCGCTGAAGTCGACGTCGTAGGTCTGGTGCGTGGCAAAAAAACCGGTCAGATCAGCGCGTGTAGGCAGCAGCGCAGTTTCGCCGCGCAAAAAAGCAAACGTCTGTCGCAAGTTTTGCACCCCATAGATGTCGATCTTATCGACCATGGCGGCTTCGAGCGCATTGGCTTCCGGGACAAAGAGGGCACGCTTACCCCGTCGTCGCGCTTCCAACGCCACAGGCAGCACGCCTTTCACCGCGCGGACCGAACCATCCAACGCTAGCTCGCCCACAAAGCTGAAATTTTCAAACGGGGAGCTGTCTAATCCTTCGGTCACCGCAATCATCCCAAGTGCGATCGGCAAGTCGAAGCTCGGCCCCTCCTTCTTAATGTCCGCGGGCGCAAGATTGATCGTGGTGCGGCCGCGGGGCCAATAATAACCGCTATTTGCAATCGCAGTGGTGACGCGGTCCCGGCTCTCTTTCACAGCGGCGTCCGGCAACCCAACGATGACAATATTCGGGTCGCCGCCGGCGCCGTTAACTTCGATTTCAATTTCGTACGCATCTACGCCGTAAACGGCAGCGGAATAAATCTTTGCCAGCATCGCCGTGGCAGAGTCGCAGAAAACCGGAGCGTGGAAAAGCGGCAAATGCCCTCAAAGACGAGACGCGACTTACCTCCGCCAAGCTGGTTGAATATTTGAGGGCTCGCTGGGACAAAGCACCAAAGAATGACCAACGGCGGGACCTCGAAAAAGATTGAACAAGACCCGTCCAAAGGCTGTCAGAAATCCGAATATTTAACCTTGTTAAATACTTTTGAGAATGCTACAACGCGCGATCGACAAGGTGCCGGCGAATACCACTGACGGTAAGATGTCGATCCAACCCCCCAAAATCATCGATGAAGAAGAGTTATATGGCTGCCGAAGATAGCGATACCGGAATTAAGATTTACCTGCGCGAGATCGGGCAAATCCCGCTCCTGACTCCGGAACAGGAGATTACTCTCGCCGCAAAGATCAAGAAGGGCGACCGGGAAGCACGGGCGCTCATGATTCGCTCCAATCTGCGACTGGTCGTGAAAATCGCGCATGATTACGCGAATCTCGGCTTGCCGCTGCTTGACCTGATCTCTGAGGGAAATATCGGTCTGATGAAGGCAGTGGAGCGCTTTGACCCGGCCAAAGGCGGCAAGCTCAGCACCTACGCGGCATGGTGGATCAAGCAATCGATCAAGCGGGCGCTGGCCAATCAGAGCAAAACGATTCGTCTCCCGGTGCATCTCGTGGACAAGATTTCGAAGATGCGTCGGGTCTCCTTGCAAATGAGCGAGGAGCTTGGCCGTGAACCAACCGACGACGAACTTGGCGACGAGATCGGGATCGCCAGCGGAAAAGTTTCGCAGCTCAAGACTGTCTCGATCCGCCCGGCTTCGCTCGATGCACCGATTAGCGACGATGATTCCACCGAGTTCGGGGAAATTGTCGGGGACGAGGAAGCTCAGACGCCGTTCGAACTGTTGCGCGATAAAAACCTCCGCAACGAAGTCGGCGGTTTGCTTGATGTTTTGGACGATCGCGAGAAGAAAATTATTTTCCAACGCTTCGGGCTGGACGGCGGCAAACCGAAAACGCTTGAGGAAGTGGGAAAGAAATTTGGCGTGACGCGGGAGCGCATTCGGCAATTGCAGAACATTGCACTCTCGAAGCTCCGCCGTGCGCTAAGCAAGAAGGAGCGCCCGGTCGACGTCGAGTTGCCGGTTGAGGCTTAGACGGATGCAGCAACGTCGCTGTGCGACGCGTGCTAAATAAAGTAGTGCTCGGGGCGGGACTTGAACCCGCATGCCTTTCGGCATACGCCCCTCAAACGTACGTGTCTGCCATTTCACCACCCGAGCGTCTGAATTTGGACTGCGCAAAATCTCCTGCAGACTGCTTGCCCTCGCAAGTCGCGGCTTACTCCTGCTTATAATCGAAAGTACAATTGAGCACAAAATCGATCCGTGAAATCCGTGTCATCCGCGGTTAGGTTTTTCAGATAATGTCGATCTTGGCGAGTGAAACAGGCGAGCGCGATTGGCTCAAAATCGATCTGCATATCCACACGCTCGATGATCCCCACGACGCGGTCGATTATTCGGCGCATCAATTGCTTGAGCGCGCGCGTTCGCTCGGCTTTCGGGTGCTTGCGATCACGCTGCATGACGCCGTCTTTGACCGACAGGAAGTGTTCGATGACGCGGCGGCTATGGGCATTTTGCTCATCCCTGCGGCGGAGGTGCGATTATGTGGGGCGCATGTCATTGCGCTGAATGTGACCGGCGAGGAAATCGCGGAGCTGAAGAATTTCGACGATTTGCGACGGTTGCGGGCGCGGCGCGGAAGGTCTGTCTTTATGATTGCGCCGCATCCCTTTTATGTTTTTGGCAGCTCAATCGGATCGCGGCTGGTTGCAGAAATCGATTGCTTCGACGCGATCGAACTCTGCCATTTTCACAAGGGGCTCTTCAATCCAAATCGGCGCGCAGAAAAAGTGGCGATCCTCTTTGGCAAACCGTTGATCGCTACTTCCGACGCGCATCGGCTGCATGCGTTCGGGCGCCATTACACGAGTATCCCCACGCCGCCCGAGCTTACTGTCGAACATGTCTTTACTGCTTTGCGAGGCAGGCAACTTCATTTGACCAGTCCGTCCTGCACCTTTGTCGATCTTGTGGGCGCGATCTATTTCGTCTTCTTTGCACACCCATTTCGACGACGTCAAAAGCGCCGCCGTCTCAGGGAGGCGACTGTATTTGACCCAGATCGTAAATCGATCCCCAGCGGCCAGAAGCGACGAGCGGGGCCGTAGTTTCCCATGGCCGCGTGCTCCCGGAATAATTCATCATTTCTTCTCGTCCCCAAAAAATGTAACGCACGTCCAAAGCGCGCGAGATTTGGCGCCAATTTCCGATGCCTTGCATCATATCACGAAGCTGACTCTGGGTTGCGGCATAATCGTCAAAGCCCTCCGTCCAAAGATGGCCGGGATAACCCATGACGACCTTGCGGCCTTGAAGTAAGAGCGGGTGATTGTAAGTGGGGTAAGCGGCGAAGCGCGCCTCGACAGGCAAAGGTCGGACAGCCGCACCGACAGCATCGAGTTCTCCGCGATCGATGAGTCCAAAGCCAGGACGGCCGGCGGCCAGCCCACCGAAGAGACTGATGAATCCGGAACTGAAGAGTGCGATGCAAACGCCGACGCGCACCGGAACGCTCCAACGAGCGACAAGCTGGCTCCATAAAAATGGCAGCAGGAGGAAGTAGGCCCAAATCATGAGTTTGAGATTGTCCCAGTCCCACGGCGCAAACTGAAAGAGCAAACCTGAAACGAAAATTGCGAATGCCGGCAGCAGAAAAGCGATTTCCTCGGGCAGTTTTTGATTCCGTTTGAAGCCGATTTTCCAGGCACGCCAACCGCAGATCGCGAACAGGCAGAGGGCGAGCGGAATAAAGATGCCAAAGTTTTCCAACCAGAATTGAAAAAGGTTGGAGCGACCGAATTCGGGGTCGCCCATAACCCAGCCCAAGTGTGGCTTTAAGATTGTTCCGGCGCGAAAGTTGTCGCTGATCAGCCAGACGAAGAAGGTCGCGGGAAGGAATGCGGCTCCGATCACCGCCGCGACACGTTTGCGAACTGTGGAATCGCCGCATGCAAACAAAAAGACCAGAACAGCCGAAAGCGCGAGAAATGTGTGCACGTGAAACAGTGGCATTGAAGCGTATAACGACAGCTCGACCCAGAAGGGCAGCGGTCCCGGGCGGCGTTGATCTTGAATACCTTCCCGGAAAAATTTCTCGCGCCAATGCCAGAGCAAAACCAGACCGGCCGGGATCGCGTAGAGCAAGCCGCGCTGCGTCACAAACATCGAAAGCGCAATGCTCTTCCAGGCGATTGTTTTATCGCCTTGATAGTCTAAAAACTTGAGCGTCTTAAAGAACTGGAAGCCCGCTATGCCGCCGTTAAACAAAAAGCCGGCAACGCCAAACGCGCCGGCCCAGCGGTAAAATCCGTAGAACGTCGCAAGCGAGGCCATCAACCCTGTCCACACCAACCCGCGCGTTAGATCGACATGAACTAAGCAGAGCAGAGCATTGAACAGGTCCATCCCGGCCGGATATCTTAGTCTGCTAAAGACATAGATTGGATTGTCCGGCCAAAGCGCGACGCCATTGGCGAAATTCTTGATCAGTGTGATATGCAGCGCGAGGTCGCCCAGGTTATTCGGTGATTGAATTTTTAATTCGTTGTCATCGATGTAAAGAAGCCAGCAAAACGAGCGCAGGGCGAACAGTGCGAAGCATGCCGCCATGATCCAAAGCCAGAGTTGCCTGTAACGCATAGTCTTCGATGAACCGGCTTCGCCTGAAGCGCTCTTGCGCCGTTGCGGCGCCGTATCAGAAGTTCCGAGATACGCTGCGACAGCAAATGCCGCGCCCGCTATCAGCGAGAAAACCGCACTTTCCTTGCGCAAACCGTTCCCGACCATTCCTAAAAGAAGGCCGCAAACGGTCGACAGATTGACAAACGTCAGGCCGGCGGAAAGCCATTTCATCGAGCGGCGTTCCTCAGCCTGATCCTTTTCCAACGAAGTCTGGTGACCGGCCTGGGAAAAACTCTTTGAAGATTTTGGCGCTCAAATAGAGCTTCGACGTGTCCTGATAAGCGCGAACCCTGAGCGGCTCAGTGTAATAGGCGTTGCGTAGTTTCGGTTCCACTTCCTTGATTCGATCTTCTTGCACGAGGAGAAAATCTGCGTCGAGATTTTCGGGGGAATTTCCGTGTTCGTAATAGCCGATGTGTGGGAAATCACCGAGAATCCAAGGGAGCGGATAAGCGCTGGTCCGGATCATATGCCCGGTGACTTGATAGTAGATCGGATTTCGTTTTGCCAACTTCAGCAGCGGTTCAGTTAGCTTGAAGATGTCGTTGTAAGTTTGAACGTAGACGTACGGCTCCGTGTCCGTCGTGCAGCGAAAGTAGTTCACCCAAATTGTCGACCCCAGCGAAGCGCACAGGAGAATGGCTGATGCCGCGCATGTAGCGAACCGATACCTGAGAGGAATAAGTAGAATCGCCGCACCAAACATAAACAGGAAAGGCCAGATAAAGCTGATGATGCACCAGGGAGTCTTGTATGGAACGATGCTGTATGCGATCAGGGTTCCGACTCCATAGATCGCCAGATAACGCAGACTGAGATTCTTAAACTGCTGGCAAAACAGGCAGAGAACCAGACCGCCGGCCACAGGAAGTTCGTACCGCCCGATCAGTTCCAACCAGTAATACCACTGTTTCTCATGGCCGTGCCCTTCGTGGCCGGTGGCAAACCACGCGGCGTACGCCTGATAGATTCCTTTTACGCCGCTCCAGTGAAAAAACGTTCCGGAATAGAAGAACACGATCGCGACGATGCCAACTCCAATGACCATCGCAAGATCGACATAGGTCCATGTTTGCTGGGCCGGTTTCTCGTCGGGCAGACGATTGAGTGCGTTAGAAACCACGAGGGCCGGAATTGCAAGCGCCGCGCAACCAAGATGGATGGCGTAAGTTTCCTTTGTCAGAATCATCCCGGCCACGCCCATGCCGGCGCACCACAGGTAATTTGGCGCTCCAAATTTCCAGAGACCAAGCAGGCCAAGAATGAATAACATGGAGAAGAGCACAAGCCACACTTCGTGAATCGAGTAGCGTCCATAGAAAACGAAGCCGGGTGAGACCGCCATGGCCAGTGCTGCGATTCGACTTACGGTTCGTCCGAGTAACGGCTCGAACTTAAAGCATAGCCACACGCAGCCGATGCTCACCAGCACAACTGGTAGCCGCAACGCCCAAACATTTCGGCCGAACAATGCTTCTGAGACCAGCAGGACGTAAAAATGGAGCGGCCCATGATAATTGGTTGGATCGTATCGATAAAATCCGTTCTTCATTACTTGATCGACAAACCATCCATTGATGCCTTCGTCGAAATGCGGCGGCTTGATTCCGAGCAAAAAGAAGCGGAGGAAAACTGCGAGCGCGAGGATTGCCCACGGCGTCCAGCCGGTCTCTGCAAACCGCCTTCGCCACGTTTCCAATTGAACGTGCAGCCTTGGAAAATCTGCTAGCGCGACCGGTTCCCGTTTGATTTCAAATTTTAATATTTCTCTCACGGCGGGGACAAAGGTTCGCAACGGCTACAAAGCAAAATCTGGCACTGGCCCGTGGCCGAGCGCGCCGTTGATGACCCGCTTAATGCCATTCTCCAGGTGCGCTTCGCCGAAGTTAATGAGCAAGCCGAGCTTAAGTCCGCTTAACCGCAGCTGGGTAAGCAGTTGCTTCACATGAACCGCAGAAATTGCCTCAACTGATTTAAGCTCAACGATGACTTTCCCATTCACCAATAGGTCCGATCGAAACGCCTCATCAAATCGAATATCATCATAGAGAATCGACATCGGCTTTTGCCGTTCGATTATCAGGCCTTTCTTGCGCAGCTCATGAGCGAGCACGACTTCGTAAACGGATTCAAAAACGCCGGGTCCGAGTTTGGTATGAATCACAAAGGCAGCATCCAGTATCTGTTTCGCAATTTCGTTTTCGTGCATCGTGGCGCGCTTTGTTTCCTTTGTGTTTGTTGTGTGATGCTTGACGTCTGCCGCGCCGCTGCTAGTACGCGCTGCAATGCGCATTCTCGTGACCGGTGGCTGCGGATTCATCGGGAGCAACTTTATTCGGTATATTTTGCAACATTACAAGCCGGCGTACGTGACCAACGTCGATGCGCTCACTTACGCGGGCAATCTGGCCAACCTCGATGGTGTGGTCGAGGAACATGGCGAACGCTATGAATTTTTCAAAGCCGACATCGCCAATGCCGATCAGATGGACGAACTCATGACGGAACATCAATTTTACGCCGTCATCAATCTTGCTGCCGAATCGCATGTCGATCGCAGCATCAATTCACCGCTCAATTTTATTCACACCAATGTCATCGGTACCAGCGTACTGCTCGACTGCGCGCGTCGTCACGGCGTCCAGCGGTTCGTTCAAATTTCGACCGACGAAGTCTATGGATCGCTCGGCGCCACCGGCAAATTCACCGAGCAATCGCCCCTCGATCCGAGCTCGCCATATTCGGCAAGCAAAGCCGGCGCCGATCTTCTTGTCCTTGCTTCGTACAAAACTTACGGCCAGGAAGTAGTCGTGACGCGGTGCTCGAACAATTACGGCCCGTATCAATTCCCGGAAAAACTGATTCCACTTATGATCATCAAAGCGATCCGTGACGAGCCGCTCCCGGTTTATGGCGATGGCAGGAACGTGCGCGATTGGATCCACGTCACAGATCATTGCGCTGCCATTGTGGGCGCGCTCTTCGAGGGGAAACCAGGATCGATTTATAATTTCGGGGGCGCCGCCGAGATGGTGAATATCGATGTGGTCAAAACGATTCTCGATAAACTCGGCAAACCGCCCAGCTTGATTTCGTTTGTGACCGACAGACTTGGCCACGACCGCCGGTATGCGATCGATTCTTCTCTTGCGCAGCGTGAATTGAGCTGGAAACCGCGCCGCGATTTTAAGGAGGGACTCGACGAAACCATTCAATGGTACATCGACAATCAATCGTGGTGGCAACCTTTGCTCGAGCGTACCGGGCGGTATTGAAGTGAGCAGCGGACGCGTCCTCGCGCTCGCGAACTTTGAAAACGAAATCCAAAATCGTGATCATCGGCGCAGGCGGCCGGCTCGGCTCGGCGCTCATCGGCCAATATCGAGACGAGTTTTCAGTCGCCGGGCTTAATCACGCGGCTCTAGACCTCGGAGACGCGCGGCAACTCCGCGACAAGATCGGCGCGCTCGATGTCGATCTTGTAATTAATTGCGCCGCGTTGACCAATGTCGATTATTGCGAAACGCATCGCGAGGAAGCCTTTCGCATCAACGCCGAGGGCCCGCGCGTGCTTGCAGAGGTCTGCCGCGATAAGAACGCGAAACTCATTCACTTCAGTACGGATTACGTTTTCAACGGTGAAAAGCGCGAGCCTTATACCGAAGAAGATGCAGCCAGGCCGATCAGTGTTTATGGCGAATCAAAACGCGCCGGCGAAGAGAACGTTCTCGCTGTGCAAGATCGACATCTCGTCATACGCGTCTCGTGGGTTTTTGGTCCTGACCGGGCGAGCTTCGTCGATAATATTATTAAGCGGGCACAGGAAAATGAAGAGGTGGACGCAGTCGCCGACAAATTCTCGACGCCTACTTACACAGGCGATATCGCTGAAACTTTGCCGAAGTTTTTCGATGTTGACGTTGAAGGGGGTATTTTGCATTTCGCAAACGCCGGCGAATGCAGTTGGCGGGAATATGCGCAATGGGCGCTGGATTGTTGTCAGGCGTTTGGCGTCGCGCTGAAGACGAAAACAGTGGGGGCACTCAAATTAGAGGACATGACCCGCCTCCGCCAAGGCTACGGCGGGCGTGCACCCTGGGTCGCGCGCCGGCCCGCTTATTCGGTTCTTTCCAGCGCGAGATACACGAAGTTGGCCGGCAATTTACCGCGGGCTTGGCGTGATGCCGTGGCTGACTATATTAGGTGTTTCTATTCCAAAAAATGAGAACCCACATCTTCGCGTTTACGTTATCGATCGTTATTTGCGCGGCTGCTCGCGCCGAACTGAAATGGGAGCAGACTCTGATCGAGTTACATCCGGCGGCCGGCGACAAAGAGGCGGTCGGCCATTTCAAGTATCAAAACACCGGCAATCAATCGGTGCGTATTAAATCTGTCCACACCTCTTGCGGTTGCACCGCTGCGCAAACTCAGAAGGACGAGGTGCCTCCTGGAGACAAGGGTGAAATTACGGCGACGTTTAAAATTGGCGATCGCACCGGTACCCAGGTGAAAAGCGTGACAGTGGACACCGATGATCCCGTAAATGCGACCACAGTACTCACGCTCAAGGCGGTGATCCCGCAAGAGATTGAGATAAATCCGAGCCTGGTGTTCTGGGGACAAGGCGAAGCGCCAAATCCAAAGACGATCGTTGTGCGCGCGGGCAAGGATTTTCCTTTGAAACACTTAACAGTCACTTCATCGAATCCGGATTTTAAGACGAAGGTCGAACAGGCAGGGACTGGCGAATTCAAGATTAACGTCCAACCGCGGGAGACCAGCGGCATCGCGGCTGCCACCTTGACCATTCAACCGGAGAATTCGGCCAAAGCATTTTACGCCACTGCACGCGTGACCAATGCGCCAGCTATCCAATAAGAAGTGAAGTCTTCGCTGGTGCGCCAGGCGCTTATTCTTGTGGCGCTCGCGTTTCTCCCCGGAATCGGGCAGGCGATCTATTTTCGCGACAAAGTTTCTTGGCGGTTGCCAGTTCCAGCGTCCGAAATGGTCACGGTAGTGCAAGCGCGCGCGTGGGGCGAAAATGCAATTTGGATTGATGCACGGCCAGACGAAGAATTTGCGCGGGACCATGTCCCGGGGGCTGTATCCTTAAACGAAGACCGCTGGAATGAATTGCTGCCCCAGTTTCTGGCGGTATGGTCGCCGGAGAAAAAGATCGTCGTTTATTGTAGCAGCCAGAGCTGCAACGCCAGTCGTGAAGTTGCGCACCGCCTGCGTAATCAAGCGCAGCCGCCGATGCAAAATGTGTTCGTGCTCGAAGGGGGCTGGGAAGAATGGCTCAAGTCGCGACAGTGAAATTCCTTTGGCGAATTGTCGATCTTATCGTTGGCGGCGTTTTCGTTTACGCCGGCGCGATTAAAGCTCTCGATCCGGTTCAGTTCGCCCATGACATCGATAATTACAAAATCCTTCCCTGGGCGATCGACGTCGGCCTGGCATTTTATCTGCCGTGGCTGGAAATCTTTTGCGGAATCGCGCTTATCCTGCGGCGTCTTTATCTCGGCGGATTGTCGATCTTAGCCGCACTGATTTCAGTGTTTGTTATCGCAACTGTCGCAGCAAAAGTGCGAGGGCTGGACATCACGTGCGGTTGTTTTGGTCATGCAAGCAAGAACTGGAACTTCTCCACTCATCTTGGACTCGATCTGGTTTTGTTCGGACTCGTGATGTTCCTCCTGTTCGCGTGTGGGCGAAATTTCACTGCCAGCCAGCGGTAGAAATGCAGAATGCCGTAAGTCGGCATCTATGAAGATTGGGACAGTGAGGGAAGTATCACACGCCGCGCGCGATTGGCTGCGAAAAGTTCGAAAAGCCGGACGCGATCTTTTCATGATCGACCGCGCGATCGCGGCGATCAGAAGACTTCCGGTGGTGAATTCGTTGGGCGCGGTTCGTCACGCGCCGCGCGGCTGTCGAATGAAAATCTTTCGCGGCGCAATTCGTTCCCTTTCCACGCCGGCTCCGGCTGGGCCCGCCGAGGTTTGTGAGATCAATTCACTGACCGATTTCGATTCAGGGTTCGCTCGGTTGGCGGCGATGCTCGGCCATGCCGGCAGGCGCCCCTCGCCGGGCGAGCTGGAATTTCTCAATTCAATCGCGAGGCGCCGGACCAGTTACCCCGGCAACATCGGGCCGAGCGATTATCTTTTCCTGACCGCGTTTGTCAGCATTCTCGCCCCGCAGCGCGTGATGGAAATCGGAACGCTGACCGGCTTTTCGGCAGGAATTATTGCGGCTGCGCTTGCTCGCCGGCACGGCAGCGGCGCGAGCTGGGTTGATACGATCGACATCAACGTCGAGTGCATCATTGACAGAACACGCCTGAGTGGTTTCGAAATTCCAGAGACGTTTCCGGAGCTTGCGCCGCTGGTTCGCTTGCACGTCCCGCGCAATGCAACTTTCGTTCTGCAAATCGCCAAACGCGACGAACTGGAGGTTGCCTTTATTGACGCAGACCATCGTCACCCTCTGCCGTTGCTTGATTTGCTCCGGGTGGCGCCTTGCGTCAGGAGCGGAGGCTGGATCGTGCTGCACGATATCCAGCTCGGCACGATCACTCGCAAAGCAATCGAAACGGGTTGCAACGTCGGCTGGGAAGCGGTTTACGGCGCGCAATGGCTTTTCGATTGCTGGCCATTCCGCAAAATCAGCGGCGGAAATATTGGGGCCGTCCAGCTGCCGCATGAAAAGAGCGCGCTCATTCCGTTTGCGCTGCGCATGATGTCGATCCAATTCGAGACCGTGGAAAAGTACGCCTGCGCCACGCGACGCGCGCTCTTCGAGAGTCTCGGTGCGCTGTGCTAAAATATTCGGCTGGCGACAAAACACGGCTGGCTGCCGTGAGCATCGTCCGCATCCCGCGAAAGCCTGGTGTTGATGAGATCATGTTCCGGACGCGCTGTCCGGTCGGCCTGCGAATATTCTCGCAAGAAAAATCCCAGGACGGGAAAACGAAGAAACCTTGGCACGTTCAAGACAAAAGCTGCGGCGAAGAAACACGAGAGGGCCGTCCAGTATTTTAAATGCCGTTGAGTTTACGTGACGGATGGTAATGATAGCCGGTAAATTAGCCTCGGGGTGAATCTATCGTCGCTAAATTCGCGTGACAAAGAGCAAACTTTGTCGCCTTGATTAGATGCCGGACAAAGCCGGACGCTGTATTTTGGGGGAGGCAAATGAATCGCCGCTTGTTGCTTGGATACTTGCTTTGCGTGGCTCTTTTTGCGACCACAGGATGCCGGCCGAAACCAAAAGGCGAAATTGTCGGCGAGCCCCCTGTTAATCAGTCGCTGCCCTCAGCGCCGGCGCTCGCGAGCCCGGCTCATGAGCCGAGTTTATCGCCGTCAGTTGCTGAGCCACCGGAAAAAAAATCTGAGCAGACTCCATCTCTTGATTTGTCGAGACTGGAAAGCAGCGTCCGTCCCTCGGTGATTTGGCTCACCGTTTTTGATCGATCGGGAAAGTTGCTGCGGACGCAGACTGGCTTTTTCATTTCAGGCGACGGCAGATTCTCGCGGTTTCGACACCGCTCAATCTTGCAATCCTCCAAGCCGATGTGAAGCGTGCTTCGTCTCTGACAGTGAACAAGAACGCTAATCTCCGGGCCGGCACACCAGTTGGAGTAGTCGGAAGCGGGTTGGCCGGAAATGAGGGAGCGCCGCGCCAGGCAACCATCTCAAGCTTGACACCCGATCATTTGGAAATCGCGGCAACGATTTCATCCAATTCAATCGGATCGCCCGTTGTCGACGCAAATGGGCAACTTATTGGTGTCATCGTTTCGGCCGGTGAAAAAGCGACCGTTCGGCCTTCGAGCGCGTTGGATTCGTTGCTATCGCAGATCACATCCGATGCCAAAGCTCGGTGGCCAGAGACCGCAGAAGCCACTCCCAGCCCGCGCCCAACGCCAACGCCAAAGCCACGGCTGGTGTACGCACCGGCGCCGGCTTTTCCTCCAGAAGTTTCTCGATCGGGCGTCTCGGGCTCGGGTCGTTTTCGTCTGAGCTTCGATGCGAGGGGGAAGGTGACAAATATCCAGATCATTCAATCGACCGGAAACCGGCTCTTTGATCAATCCGCAATCAACACTCTTCGGCAATGGAAATCTGCCCCCGGCCGGGAATGGGTCGCAACGGTTCCAGTCACGTTTCAAACGCGGTGAAGTGGCCGTGGGTGCTTTTTGTGTGCGCTGACCGGAGTCGCAGCAAATACCAGCCAATGACAATATCGACTTTGTGCTGAAAGTACGGCCAGCAACCGAGGCAGATCGTGATCCTGTCTGGATTATTTTTCAGGCGGTTGTCGCTACCGGGGATACATATGCGATTGACCCTGAAATATCGCGAGATGACGCGCTGTCGTATTGGTTTCGGGCCGATACGCATACTTACGTTGCAGAAAGGGATGGCTGCGTTGTCGGCACTTATATTTTAAGAGCGAATCAACCCGGCCCTGGTTCTCACGTCGCGAACGCTGCGTTCATGGTCGCATCGGATGCGCAGGGCTCGGGAGTGGGGCGAATTATGGCTGAGCACTGTCTAAGCGAGGCGCGGCACCTGGGTTTTCGTGCGATGCAATTCAATTTTGTCGTTTCTACAAACATGCCCGCGATCCATCTTTGGGAGCAACTGGGTTTCAAGACCGTCGGCACTTTGCCGGCCGCCTTTCACCATCCGCAAAAAGGATATGTCGATGTTTACGTCATGTTTCGATCGCTGCTTTAGGGGTAAGAGCAGGGTAGGGACAGCCCGCTGCGCTGTCCGCGGACGCACCGCGGCTTCCCTACCATTCTTGCGTTGCAAAAGAGCGGCTAACTGTTGAATCTGAAAGGGCAATGCAAACGGTGATTCAAGTCATTACGAGCGGGCGTGGATCGTTGCGCGAAAAAATCATGACCGATTCGCAGCTACGGAAGTTTGATTTGATTCCCACCGAACACCAACGTCCGGGTCGTCCACATGGCTGGGCGAAAATTCACAGCGAAACCGCGCATGGCGCGATTAATCTCGAATGGCATGGGCAAACCGGTGTTCTCACTTGCCGCGTTGTGACGAAGCTCGGGCACAAACCGCATTCGATCATCGGCGATTTTATCGATTATTTACTGGCCCGCCACCAGAGCCGCATTCTCGCCATTCACATTATGCGGCGGTGAATTTTTAGTCGTGCAAAGCCTGCCCGACCCACGCAAACTCGACACGAACCAGAATTTTCCGCCAGGCAATTAGCCGACGAGGTTCCCGGGTTTAATCCCGATCGGAAGGTGTAAGCGAGCGCAAGTATTGCGCGTCGAAGGCGCGCAGAGCGGCCTGGACGCTGTCGCCAAAGCCCGCGATACCCTCTTCGATGGCTGGACCCAGCAACGCGACAAACGTACGGCCGCGAATCGACAACTGGGGACGGCGCACTGCCGCCGGACTGCGAGGATGCGTTACGCAATACCGCTCCATTTCCTTCATAGCTGCCAATGTTCGATCGGCAGAATGGTACGTGTCCAATATCATGGCGCCGTTTCTCATCATCATCCTTAACGTGCATCGCGTTGGAAGTGGATGTGTGCGAAAAACAAATCCGGAGCCTACGGGGCTCGAACCCGCAACCTCCGCCGTGACAGGGCGGCGCTCTAACCAATTGAGCTAAGGCTCCCGAGGAAAAGCGAACGTTAGCGGGGACGGCATTGACTGCAACTCGCCGCGTGCGTGGGCAGTGCCAGCGGGAGGCGTTTCGTCGGGAAATCCCAAGTTCCAAACTCCAACCCCCAAATAAACTCCAAGCCCCAAATTCCAAATGCGCTCGCCGCGTGCCAACCGTTTTTGTAGCTTGCGAACTGAGTTTTGTTTGGTGCTTGGTGCTTGAGTCTTGGAACTTTCGCCGTAGGCGATGGTTGAACATTTTGTATAGCTGCAGGTCGAACTCCGAAAGCTTTCGCGAGTGAAGATTGCGGAATGCGCCTGATAAAGTTATAATGACACTCGGTTCGGCGGATTGACCCAAACCATAAATGAGCGACGAGCGCAGCCAGGGACTTCAGGGTGGGGAAGGGGACTCGGGTCCGGAAAATCTTCTCGATTCATTTGATCTCGTGATCGCGTCATTGCCTCCGGGCGATCCAATCCGGCGGGAACTGCTGGAGTTGCGCCCGCAAATTCATGACCACCAGGAGACAATGGTCGAAGCGCGCCGGATGATCGAGAAGCTCGAGGAAGTCATTAAAAAAGTGACCTCACCGGCCAACCGGATCGGCACGTTTCTTGGTGCCACGTCCAAAGATACTGCGCACATTGTGGTCGGAGGCGCCGATTATTATTGCAACGTCGATCCTCGCATTTCGCTTTCGAAATTGAAAAAGGGAACGCGCGTGCTGGTCAATGAGGCCTTCGTCATTGTCGGTGACCTCGGCTTTGAAACAGCAGGGCCAGTCACAAAAATCACAGAAGTCCTTGGCAAGGATCGGTTGCGAGTAGGCTCGGAGCACGGATTGCAATCGATGGTGCTCCAGCGCTCTGCCGATCTGGCGCACTCTACTTTGAAATCGGGCGACGAGGTCCGCGTTGACTCGAATTACCGGATGGCGCTCGAGATGCTCTCCAGCACGAAATCTCACGAACATTATCTCGATAACGTGCCGGAGCTGCCGTGGGAAAGGGTCGGCGGCCAGGAGGCGGCGCTTCAGGCGATCAAGGACGCGATCGAGCTTCCGTTGTTACATGTCGATCTTTTCAAGAAATTCCAGCATGCCACGCCCAAAGGATTTCTGCTCTACGGTCCGCCGGGCTGCGGGAAAACGCTGATCGGAAAAGCAACGGCTTATAATTTAACGAAGCAACTTCGGGAAAAAAGCGGCGCGGAAATGCATGAATATTTCATGCACGTCAAGGGCCCGGAGATTTTGAACATGTGGGTGGGCGAATCAGAAAGAATGGTGCGCGAAATTTTTGCCACTGCTCGTGAAAAACGCGGCGAAGGTTTCATGCCGTTCCTTTTCATTGACGAGGCCGAATCGATTCTCGGCACGCGGCGGGCCTCGCGCTACTCCAACATCCTCTCCACGCTCGTCCCGATGTTTTGTTCGGAAATGGACGGCATCGATTCGCTCAACGATGTAGTAATCATTCTCGCTTCCAATCGGGCCGACCTGATTGATCCTGCCATTTTGCGCCCCGGCCGCATCGATCGAAAAATCAAAGTCCATCGCCCGGACAAACAGGGCGCGCGCGACGTTTATCGCATCTATCTCACTGACAACCTGCCTTACGACGGCGTGCTCGCGAAAGAAGCCGACGGAATAGGCGCGTCAATCGAGCGCTTAATCGAGCGGTTTGTGGATTGGCAGTTTACCCGGCGCGATGAGAACAAGTTTCTCGAAGTGACACTGCGCAGCGGACGCAAAGAAACACTTTATCGCAGCGATCTTATTAGTGGCGCGATCATCGCCTCAATTGTCGAGCGCGCCAAAGCCATGGCCATTAAACGAGCTATTGCCACTCAGCAGGAAGAAGGGATTCGGGAAACCGATTTGCAACTCGCGTTCAATGCCGAGTACATGGAGAACGACATTTTCCCGACCACCGACATCACCGAAGACTGGCTCAAGCTAATCGATTATGATCCGGAAAACGTGGTCAAGATCGCGCCCGTGAAACCGATTTCCGATGCGCGATCGCGCACAACATCTGGAGTGATCTAATTTTTGCCGCGGGAAGGAATGAAACGCGTCTTCGGGCTTGAGACGGAATACGGCATCACCGTCAGCGGCGCGGAGGCCGTTGATGTTGTCGCCGAGTCGATTGAGCTGGTGCGGCGTTACACCGAGCACGGTGCGCTGATGAAATGGGATTACGAGCTGGAAGATCCGCATCTTGACGCGCGTGGCTTCCGCGCACGGGAATTGCGCCAGGATACCGACGAGTCGGCTTACTACGAGATCGACAAAAACCGTCCACTCAGCTTCGAAGAAATAAAAAGCGACCTTGTTCTATCAAACGGCGCCCGTTTTTACAACGATCATGCGCATCCGGAATACTCCACCCCGGAATGTACTACGCTTCGGCAAATCGTCGCGCAGGAGAAGGCCGGTGAGCGCATCCTCGCCGAGTGCGCGCGACGTCGAAATCACA
>WNFR01006218.1_pt1 | contig 17314 bp, 15 predicted proteins | sample 5400221 | NCBI WGS metagenome assembly WNFR01 (sample SAMN13153357, study PRJNA577476) | soil metagenome | isolation source: 40 cm soil under Madrone tree | place: USA:California | collected 2016-06-14
AACACTCGCGCGTGGGTGCCGATGGACGACACTCACACGATGTTTGTCAGCCTTGGCTGGCGTGGCTCGCCACCGTCGATCCGCCCACTGAAGAACGGGCAGATGGTGCCGGGATCACGACTGGCCTTCGAATACCTGCCGAACACCACCGACTGGTATGGCCGCTGGCGACTCACGCAAAACCCGTCGAACGACTGGATGATCGACCGCGCGGCGCAGAAGAGCGGAGAGATCTTTGCCGGCATCGCCAGTATCCACGGCCAAGACCAGGCCGTGACCGAAAGCATGGGAGGGATCACCGACCACGGCTTCGAGAATTTGGCGCCAAGCGATCTGATGATCGCACGTACGCGGCGTCGCCTGTTGCGCGCCGCTCGCGCTTTCAAGAAGGACGGCATGGTCCCGCCCGGTGTCGACGACCCGGACACCTATTTCGAGGTGCGCAGCGGCGATTTCCTCGCCGATGATAAAATCGATTGGCGCGATGCCTACGAGGTCCAGCTGCGAGCCGCAGTCCGCCCGATCCGCCAGGCTGCGGAGTGAAGAGCGCGACAGCACGTAAGAGATCTTACGAAATCTCGCTCCCGGCCTCTTCAATTTGTCATTCCCCCGAAAGGCGGGGGTCCAGAGCTTGCCGGCAGGATCGGATGACGCAATTGCCTTGATGCTTGCCGGAGTCGTCGGCTAGCGGAGCCAATCCTGCGAGCATGACAATCTACCCCAGCTGGGAGCGATCACCCGCGCCGACGACGGGGCGTTGCGCAGCGTACGCCGCAACGCTGCGCAACCCCTTGAGGCGCTCGTCGACAGCTAACATTTGTCATGAGTTATGGGAGCCTTCCGCGGTCGGCGGCGAGATCATCGGAGAATTACACATGCGCCCGTTGCAGCCGGTCCGCGGTACCCAAGACCTTCTTCCCGAGGTGGCACGACGCCATCGGCAGGTCACGGAGACGGCTCGCGCCGTCGCCGAGCTCTACGGCTTTGCCGAGATTGCGACACCGATTTTTGAGTTCACTGAGGTCTTCAGCCGTCCGATCGGGGAAACCAGCGATATCGTCTCCAAGGAAATGTACAGCTTCGTCGATCGCGGCGGCGAGGAAGTCACGTTACGGCCCGAGAATACCGCAGCGGTGGTCCGAGCAGTGCTTTCGGATGGCTTAATCCAAAATGCGCCTCTCAAATTTTTCTATAACGGGCCGATGTTCCGCTACGAGCGTCCGCAAAAGGGACGCTTTCGTCAGTTTCATCAAATCGGCGTTGAGCTCATTGGGGTGGCGCAGCCACAGGGTGACATCGAGGTCATCGCGCTGGGCGGCCGTATCCTCGATGCGCTGGGGATCCGGCATCGCACGGTGCTCGAGCTCAACACGCTTGGGGATCTGCAGAGCCGAGCCGCGTATCGCGAGGTGCTCGTCTCTTACTTTTCAAGTCGCATCTCCGAGCTATCCGAGGACAGCCGCCGGCGTCTTGAGCGCAACCCCTTGCGGATCTTTGATTCCAAGGAAGCATCCGACGGTCGGGTATGCCTCGAAGCGCCGGCATTCGAGGAGTTTTTGAATACTGCTTCCCGCGATTTCTTTGCACGAGTGTGCGACGGGCTCGATCTGCTTGGGATCTCTTATCGACTCAATCCCCGCTTAGTGCGCGGGCTCGACTACTATACCCACACCGCCTTTGAGTTTGTCACGTCGGATTTGGGCGCTCAGGGGACGGTGATTGGCGGCGGACGTTATGACGGGTTAATCGCGATGATGGGTGGTCCGGCGACGCCGGGTGTCGGGTGGGCCGCGGGAATCGAGCGGCTTGCCATGCTGATCGACGAGCCGCGGGGACGGCCGCGCCCGATCGCCGTGGTCCCGATCGGGGAAGCCGCGGAGGCGCCGGCGCTAGCCCTCGCCGAGGCTCTGAGAAACAATCGCTATGCCGTGGATCTCGGCTATTCCGGGAACGTCGCCCGCCGCATGCGACGAGCGAACCGCGTCAACGCGCATATAGCGGTGCTGATCGGCGAGGACGAGATTGCACGTAACGTAGTCACCTTGCGTGATCTCGACAGCGGCGAACAGAGTGAGGTGCCGATGGACCTGTCGTTGAGTGAGTTGCGGGTACGACTGCAGACGTTCTACGGCTGAGCGCACCCGGCATGGAACCCGGTCTCGAAGGCCATCTGGAGCAGCTCGTTCGCCGCCACGCCGAGCTCCGCGAGGCGCTGACCGGTAGTGGGCTGAGCGGTGCCGAATTCACAAAATTATCGAAGGAATACAGCGAGCTCAGCCCCATCGTGGAGGGCATCGACACGCTACGCCGCGCTCGGGACGAGCTCTCGTCACTGGCGGATTTGGCCAAATTGAGCGAAGATGCGGAGTTGCAGGCGCTTGCCGAGGACGAGCTGCGCTCCCTGCGTGAACGGCTCCCGGGCCTTGAACAGCGCGTGAAGCTGGCGCTCCTTCCGAAGGATGGCGACGATCAGCGTAACGCGATCCTCGAAGTCCGCGCAGGCACCGGGGGAGAGGAAGCGGCACTGTTCGCCGGCGACCTCTTCCGCATGTACCAAAGATACGCCGCGCTGCGGGGATGGCGGTTCGAAATTCTCGACCTCTCCGAGACCGGTCTTGGCGGCTTCAAAGAGGCCAGCGCGTTGATCAGCGGTCGGGACGTGTTTGCCCGACTCAAATTCGAATCCGGCGTGCACCGTGTTCAGCGTGTGCCCGAAACCGAGGCGAGCGGCCGTATCCATACCTCCGCGGCCACCGTCGCCGTGCTTCCTGAGGCGGAGGAGGTTGATGTCCGGATCGACGAGAAGGAGGTGCGCATCGATGTCTTCCGCGCCAGCGGGCCCGGCGGTCAGTCAGTCAATACGACGGACAGCGCGGTTCGGATTACCCATATGCCAACCGGACTGGTGGTGATTCAGCAGGACGAGAAGTCGCAGCACAAGAACAAGGCGAAGGCGCTGAAAGTGCTGCGCTCACGCCTCTACGACATGGAGCGGCAAGCCCGCGACAGCGCACGCGCCGCCGAGCGCAAGAACCAGGTCGGCACCGGCGACCGATCGGAGCGGATCCGCACCTATAACTTCCCGCAAGGCAGGGTCACCGACCATCGCGTCAACCTGACCTTGTACAAGATCGACAAGGTGATCAGCGGGGAAGCGCTCGACGAGATCATCGATGCAATTCTGGCCGAGGACCAAGCGGCAAAGTTGGCCGCTGCGGAGGGTTGAGCAGCGATGGAGACGCGCGACGCGCTCGTTGCCGAGGTTGCTGTCGCATTATCCGCGGCCGGTTTCGGGGAACCCCGCCGGCACGCCCGCCGATTGGTTGCGTCGGCTCTCGCAATCTCGCGGGCCGATCTTTTCGGCCATCCCGATCGGGCGGTGGATGAGAAGCAGATCAGCCGTATCAGAGCCATGTTGGGCCGTATGGTCGCGCGCGAGCCATTGAGCCGCATCCTCGGAAGGCGCGAGTTCTGGGGCCTGGAGTTCGCCTTGTCCGCCGACACACTCGATCCTCGGCCGGAGAGCGAGACGGTCGTCGAGGCCGTTCTAAGGCGGAACCTCGATCGACGCGCGCCCCTTCGTTTTCTCGATCTCGGCACGGGCACCGGCTGCCTCTTGCTTGCGCTTCTCGGCGAATTCCCGGCGGCAAGCGGCGTCGGCATTGACGTCGCCGAGGGCGCGGTGAGGACGGCGGCCTGCAATGCAGTCGCTCTCGGTTTTAGCGATCGGGCACTTTTCCTCGTAGGCGATTGGGGAGCGGGAGTATCGGCGAAGTTCGACGCCGTCGTCGCCAATCCGCCCTACATCGCGAGTGGAGACCTCTGGCTGGTGCCGCGCGAGGTCGCCCGTTACGACCCATGGCGGGCTCTCGATGGCGGCGAGGACGGTCTCAGAGCCTACCGGGCGATAGCGACACATCTCCCGGCGCTCTTGGCGTCCAATGGAATCTTTGTTACCGAAGTTGGCGTTGACCAGGCGGATGCGGTTGTCGCCGTGATGCGGACCAACGGACTCGTCCTCGACGGGATCGAGAAGGATCTCGGCGGCGTCTCTCGCTGCGTTATCGCGCGGCCTGGTGGCATGGCGATCTGAGGGCAGAAAATGGTTGGAATACGCCGCGGTCCCGTCTAGGGTGGCGGTGCTCGGGGGCTGGGGGCTGTAGCGGAATACGGCAAGAACCTGCCCGAACCGCCCGAGAGCGGCCAAGGGAATGCTCCCGCCGGACAGCGGTCCGACAGTGTCCACCGCAATCAGACAGGTATCATGAGACCAGGACCAAACAAACGCTCGCGCGGCCGAAACAACGGGAACAACCCGCACCATAACCGCCCGCGGTTGCCTCACCGGATCCAGACTTTTGACAGCAACGGCCCCAACGTAAAGATCCGCGGCAACGCCTACCAGGTATTCGAACGCTATGTCGCGCTCGCGCGCGAAGCGGCGGCCAGTGGTGACCGGATTGCTGCCGAAAACCTGTATCAGCACGCGGAGCATTATTTCCGCATCATGAATGCAAACGGCGACGCTAATGCGCAGGGGGCACCACGCCCAACGACACCGGCGGATCTTGAGATGGGCGGTGTCGAAGGAGAACGCCGTGAGCCAGACGAAGGGTTCGTGCATCCGTCGCCGACATCGCCAGGTGACGACCAGCCGCCCGGTTTCTGAGGCGAGCAAAGAGTGGTCCGTCGAGGAAGATCGGACCGCAGGATTGGGCTCCCGAGCGCGTCGGGTATATGGACGCAACTTTTCGAACATTTCGTGAGGGCGGTTTGGGGTCGGCAGTAGAAATCCGCTGGGACTGCCGATAAATTCCTTCTACGGTGAAGTGGGCCAGTCAGGACGCGCTACGCGCTGATCCTCCAAATGAGGCTGGGCCTACTGGAAGCGAGCCTGTCGCTGCGCGTGCTTACCCTTCCTGATCCGCACCGACGACGAGATGACATTCGCGCACTTGATCGCGCGGGATTTGCAGTGTGTCCGGGGGATTGAGCTGGCGCAGGATGAGGGTGTCGCCCTCCCAACCGACGAACTGCTTGATTAACACCGCCTGCCCCTCTTTGTAGACGACGACATCCCGGCCGCGAATCGGCGGCTTGAATGGATTTACGTGCAACAACCATCCCGGCTCGTAACGAGGCTCCATGCTGTCGCCTACCATGTAAATGGCATAGGCTGAGCGCACCCCGTTCAAATTGGCTGGTCGTGGCGTGTAGCCGATCGGACCATCTTCGAGAAACATTTCCTGATCGCTGCCGCCGCGTGCGCCGCTGCGGATTGGTATCCGATCCGGCTCGTGCATGAGCCTGGCGGGCGGAGTGGCAGAAACGGCGGAGGGCGGGCGGCCGCGCCCGGACCGCGGTGCATCGGCAGCCAGCGTAGAAGTTGTGCCGTCGACGGCGTGGCGCACCACCTCGTCCACCGGCACCCGCAGAAAGCCGGCGATGTGGACGAACTCCACCGGCTTAATCTGACGCTCTCCCTTTAGTATTCGGGAAACCGCCGACGGCGCCAGGCGCAGATGCCGAGCAAGATCCGCCTGCGCCGCGCCGACCCGCTCCAAGGCTTGATTGAACCACGAACCGTCCATAATGCGTCCTTCTCAATTTACCCTTGTTGACACAGCAACAACCAATGCTAACATTCGTGTGCGATCATGACAAGCTGGATTAATGAGAAATCGGGAGATTCTGAATGGGGAGAATTGTGCTGCCCCTGGAGCGCGAGGACCTTAAGGAAGATGTGGGTTGCGCTTACGTCCTTGATGAGCCCGATGGACCGCGGTCTTGCGGGGCCCCGCGACGGCAAGCCTCGTCCTATTGTCCGTGCCATCACGCGGTTTGCTATATAGTTTCTGGTAGTATGGCGGAGCTTAAGCGATTGCAGGAAGTGGAAACACTCGCGAGCGCGGTGGGTGGTCGTCGTGCCCGGCAGGCCGCCGGACCCTCGCGGCAATTCCTGAAACGGCTGGAGCAGGTGGTTAGGGGCGAGTCTTGACCAAAATGTTCACTATATGTTCTATATTCTGAATGGGACGCCCATATTCTGGTCGCACCGGTGCCAAAGGCCCGGCAGACGCCGACGCGCTGCCCACACCGGAGCGCCTCAACCATGGTCTCGTCGAGCGTTTGGAGCGCTCGATTGGCGATAATTCTGGTCGGCCGGCCCGGCCTTACCGGGCAATTGACACCCTTGCGGTGATGGAACGTCGCGGATCGATAACCACGGCCATGCGGCAAGCTGGAGAGAATTTTCGGGCTCGCTTCATGACCGCACAGCTCGATCCGCTCAGCGCATTCGATATATCGCGGCCGAGGGCGGGCAGACATTCCAGCTTTAGATCCGGGGAGGAGCTAGGTTTCCGAATCGATAATGCGCGCGAGGCAGTGTGGCGCGCAATCCTCGCTGTGGGCGGCCTCGGTTCGGCCGGTGGCTCGTGTCTGTGGCACGTCCTAGGGTGGGAACGGTCTCTGAAAGAGTGGGCGCTCGAGCAAGGTTGGAATGGGCGACGGGTAAGCCAGGAGGCGGCCTCGGGTATCTTTATTGCCGCCCTGGGCACACTCGAAGCGCATTTTGCTGGCTCAAAGAAATAATCATTTTCATAATTGACAAATCGGGATCGATCTGATATGAATGTTTGAAATTGGCAAGAGTGGGTGAGGGGGTCACGTCAAAGAGTGACGGATGCGGCCCGGAGCGGCGGCATCGACCGGCGAAAGCGCGACCTTCCGGGTTCATTTTAGGGCGGCGCGATCGCCCGCTATCACCGAAAGGCAAGGAAAGAACGTCGACATCGACCACACTCCGGGTCGTCGGTCGGCATCTCCACTAGCTCGCGCAAAGGCCGCGCCAAGATCCCGGTAGGGATCGGGACCGCTGAAGTCTCCGACGCGGACCATGACAAGATAACTCAGCTGGCCCGTTCTTGCCGATGCCTGACGCCGTGACGATCTCGGAGATTGCGACAGCCGGCGCGGGAAGTCGCCACACCGCATAGAGCTCTACGACAAGAAAGCGGCGCTTGACGCAATCGCCCGACATCTCGGCATGTTCGGCACAACGGCGCCAGGAAGGCGATACGCCCGAGGATCTCGCGGAGGATGCGCGTGACGTGCTTGCACGCCGGTTGGCTCGCCTCGTTGCCGGAGGCGGTGAGGAATGACCTCATTGCTGCCCTGAACCCCGCCGAGGCCCGGGCTCTGCTATACGGCTGGCCGTATTGGGCGCGCGCAAATCAGCTGCCGCCCGATGGAGATTGGCGGGTGTGGCTCCTTCTTGCCGGTCGTGGATTTGGCAAGACACGAACGGGCGCAGAACTGATCCGCGCGCGAGCGATAGCGCTAGCTGCGCGGCGCCTCGCGCTCGTAGCACCGACCGTCGGCGACGCGCGCGATATCATGGTTGAGGGCGAAAGCGGAATCCTGGCCATCTCGCCACCTTGGGAACGGCCACGCTACGAACCATCGAAGCGGCGCCTGACTTGGCCAAATGGGGCCATTGCCACACTCTTCAGTGCCGACGAACCGGAACGGCTTCGCGGACCGCAGCACGACGCGGCCTGGTGCGATGAGCTCGCCAGCTGGCGTTATCCCGAGGCCTGGGACATGCTTATGCTGGGGCTGCGGCTAGGAACCGATCCCCGGGTCGTGGTGACGACGACACCGCGGCCGACGAAATTGCTTCGGGAATTGATTGCCGACCCGACGGTCGTGGTGACGCGGGGAACGACTCACGAGAACCGCGCCAACCTCGCTCCGGTCTTCCTTGGGCAGGTCGTCCGCAGATATCAGGGCACGCGCCTCGGCCGGCAAGAGATCGAGGCGGAGATATTGGAAGACGTGCCCGGCGCCTTGTGGAACCGCGGTATGATCGAGGCCACCCGAGCCTCCAGGGCCCCCGCCCTTATCCGAGTGGTGGTCGCAATCGATCCGGCTGTGAGCTCGACGGCTGGCGCCGACGAAACCGGCATCATCGTAGCCGGCAAGGATGAAGATGGGCGCGGGTGGGTGCTCGCCGATGCTTCCGGGCGCTATCCGCCCACCGAATGGGCGAAGACCGCGATTTCAGCCTATCGCGCACATCGTGCCGATCGAATCGTTGCCGAGGTCAACAACGGCGGCGACATGGTCGAAGCTACGTTGCGGATGATCGAACCCAATGCATCCTTCGCTGCGGTGCACGCGTCGCGCGGTAAAGTAACGCGAGCCGAACCAGTGGCGGCGCTTTACGAGCGGGGCCGGGTGCGCCATCTCGGCGTATTTCCGCAGCTCGAGGACCAAATGTGCGCGTTCACCCCTGAAGCTCATGCAACTTCTAAAAGCCGCTCTGCGGGCTACTCGCCTGACCGGGTAGACGCGCTTGTATGGGCATTGACCGATCTCTTGGTCGCGCCGATGCCGGGAGAGGGTATTTACGAAGTGTACCGTCAACTGAGTGATCAGTTGGCCGATACTGGTCTTCCGAAGCGCCGCCCTTAACGACTGTTTGACGACACTCGGTTCGCTAGGAGAAACGTCTCAGGTTTGCTGGTACTGCTGGCAAAGGAGCCCTTCCATTGACTCTATTGGTTAAAGACGCGAACACCACGACGCAGTCGATTTCGACGCTGGTGGATGTCGCGGGGAACCTCGTCCCGGTGCACGCGCCGGCGGCAATCGCTGGTGGCATAGCGATCCCGGTTGGACCCACAGCTCCCCTCCCAGTCATCAATGCCGCCGGCGCAGTTGCAATCGACGGCAGCGGGACCGTGGTGACAGGAGGCACGGCCCAGACGCTGTTCGCCGGCGTCGTCCCGGTCAATGGCTATCTCGTTGCGAACAACTCATCCGCCGCCCTTTACGTGTCGGATGTCGGTCCTGCAGACGCCGGCGGCGCATCAATCCCGATACCGGCGGGCGCCGTTTTCATGACGCCGTCGGGCTATAAGCCGGGGGGCGCAGTCAGCCTTTACGGTGGTGCGGCCGGCCAGGCTTTTGCCGGGCGGAGATGGTGATGGCGCTACACATGACCGCATCTGCCCCGGACCTTGCCGCGATACAGGTGACAGCCATTGGCGTCGTGGGAGCCATCCGGCCCATCGTGACAACCGCGTCTCTGGTGGCCGCCGCGCGACTGGCCACGGCAAAGTTTTCCTTGACCCGGCCAGTGCAGGCGCTCTCTGGTTCACCGTTCCGGGATGCGCGGGAGCCTCGGAGCAATAATCGGTGATGGCCCGGCTCACCACCGAAGCGCGGCAGGCTCAGCAGAAGGAGGCCGTCGGACTACAGATCACCCGCGGGCTCCTCCGCCTTGCCGCGTTCGCCTTCGGGCTCGGTGTAGCGCTTCCCGCGATGGCCCAGACGATCGGCGGCTCCTCGCTTAGCATCACCGGGCAGTCTACCTTGCAAGGTGATGTGGTTATGTGCTCCGGCCATCCGTGGATCGATGTGCGCTGCAATGGCGCCACCGGCGACGGCAACCATGACGACACAATCGCAATTAACACGACGATCTCCACCGCGATCACAAACAACTGGCCGGTGCATATGTCGGCTGGGACCTACAAGGTCACTTCGCAGATTACGATCGATTACTCCGGTCAGGCGAGCAAGGGGTTCCGGTTTATATCGGAGGCGGCTGTCATCGACGGGCGAACGATCACCGCGGGGCCAGTGCTGCAGATCCAGTGCAGCGGTGGTACGATCGGCAGCCCGACCGGGTGCTTTTACTTTAAGGAAGAGGGAACCTTATTCGTCAATGCCAATGCGCCAACCTACGCAGTGATACTCGGAAAGATCGACTTCTCCGATGCGCACAATTCGGCAAAGATCGATCATCTGATCGTCAACAATGCAAGCACCGCAGCTGGAGCAGGGGCATGCCAGTTTAATTACGTGCTCGACAGCGACGTGTACGCGGTCTGTGTGTCGGCCGGCGGGGCGGCCGGGCTCGCGCTCGAGCAGGTCCAGTTCTCGCGGATCTCCGGTGCCGGTACGGCAGAGGGCTCCGGGGGGCGGGGAGTAGTACTGGAGAACGGCTATAATTTCAGCAATAGTTTCCTTGCGCTAGATCTCGAGGTGTCCCCGACGTGCTTGTCTATCACCTTTAACCACAATGGGCTCAACACCTTCGTCTCTCCCTATTTTAACTGCATTACGGCGGTCAGCGCCACTGCTAGCACGGGCAATGTTTTGATCAACCCGAACTATGGTGGCGCTACGGTCAATTACGGCCCGCTTTCGAGCGGAATATCCGTAATTGGTACCGGATCACGTGATAATTGGCTATTTCCGGTAACCGGGTCGTACATAGCGAAGCCGATCGATGATGGGCTCAGCATTTCGAGCTACAACGCCACCGGCGCATCGATGACGGTGACCCTTCCGGCGATTTCAAGTGTCAATGCTGGATGGACCATGAGCTTCGCCTCTGACAGTGGCAAAGGTATGACGATCACCGCGCCCAGCGGTGCAATCATCGGGGGCGGCAGGAGCGTCGCATCGATCGTGCTGGGAGCTGGCAATTACGAGTACGTTCGTCTTCAATCCGACGGAAACAATTTCCGCGTCGTTTCATCCACCCGAAATACGCGTCTGGCTAATGGGTTCGAGCCCCCGCCGTGGCCAAGCAACTGGCTCTTTCCGACCAGTTCCGGGTACGCGGCCGCGCTCGGCGACAACGGTAATATCTTGTCGAGCTATAACAGCGGCCTGGGTTTGACGGTCACGCTGCCATCGGCCAATGGCCTTCCGGGCGGCTGGTCGATGGGCTTTGCGACCGATAACAACAAAAATTTGACCGTGCAGGTGAACAACACCTCTGGCGGCCGCATTGTATGGCCGGGTTCCGGTGCATCGCAGACGTCACTGTCAATGGCAAACACGAGCCAAGGCAGTTATGAATTCATGGTTCTGCAGTACGACGGCAACGGGACCTTTCGTGTCCTCGACGCAACGCCTGCCACGGCGCAGGCGATCGGCATTATCGGTGCTGCCGGCATCAGCCATTGGAGTTACCCCTCGGTCAGCGGTTATATTGCCACCGGCGCCGATAATGGCAACGTGATCTCGAGCGTCAACAGCCCGTCGCCCTACATGGCGACAACGCTGCCTTCGACGACAGTGTTGCCCATGGGCTGGACGATTGGGATCGCGACTGACGGGAACAAGGCGGCTTCCGTGCAGGTCAATGGCACGTCCGGCGGACACATCCTTTACCCGGGCAGCGGCGCAACGATAACTTCCGCCTCCCTCGCGGGAGTAAATTACGAGTTGCTCATTCTACAATTTGACGGAAGCAATTTCCGGGTGATAGAAGTGACCCCGGCGACGGCGACGTTGATGGGGGTAATCGGCAATGCCCCGGGTATCAATCGCTGGAGCTTTCCCGCAGTCGGCACCTACGCCGCTTCCCAGAGCGACAGTGGAAACGCACTGTCGAGCTATAATACTCCAACGAGCTCGCTGACCGTGACTTTGCCGCCGACCACGTCTATTGGTGCCGGCTGGATGATGGGTTTTGCGACCGACAACGGTAAGACCATGAACGTGCAGGTCAATGGCGTCTTGGGCGGGAGTATACTTTACCCAGCAGGAGCAACCGGCACAGCGGGCACCTCGGTTACTCTTGCGGCCACGAATTATGAATTTTTGGCGTTGCAATTCGATGGCAGCAATTTCCGGATCGCCTCGATAACACCGCGCAGCGCTGCCGCGCTTGGCATGCTCGGGCACCAGATCGTGACTGGGGCGGCTCCGACGGTCGGCTCGGGATCGAGCGATTGCGGCACGTCGCCCTCGATCGGAGGAAACGACAGTGCTGGGAGGGTCAGGGTAGGCGCGTCCGCCAACGGAGGGCGGTGTACGATCACATTTGCCTCACCCTGGCCCAATCTTCCGGTCTGCTCGGTTTTCGACGAGACCACTGGAAACCTAGTACGGCCGATAGCCACGTCGACGAGCAGTGTCGTGCTGACCGGGACGCTGGCGGCCGGGGACAGCATCGTCTACCAGTGCGTCGGCTACCAATGATCAAGCACGCTTCCGGCGGGTTGGCGGCAGGGTTCGCCACGCCCACCTCAGCACTCCGCTCGTTTGTGATGCCCCCGCGCATCTGACATTTGGCAGGGACACTGGCGCGTTTATGGTTATCAAGGAGTCACATTGATGCCCCCTTCCGGCGTAAAGCGGACCGCACTTGCATCCTACACTTGGAGCGGCTGGGGAACTCAGAACGACCTCGCCTGTGGGACTTTCCGGTCGGCTACAACACCATCTACACGCCGCGCTCATACGAGGCCATTGGTTTCGACGAGCTCAGGGCACTGGCCGAACGCCACGACATCACTCGACTGGCGATTGAAACACGAAAGGACCAGGTTGAGAAACTGGAATGGACGATCAAATCACGCAATGAAAAAAGCCCGACCTCAGATGCCACATCGAGGATCCACCGGCTGACCGAGTTCTGGCGCAGGCCCGACGGCGAGCAGCCCTTCGCGACGTGGCTGCGGGAGGCACTGGAGGATGTCCTGGTGCTCGATGCGCCTGCCTTCGAGATACGCCGCGACCGTGGTGGCGATATCATCGGGCTCGACGTTGTCGACGGCTCGACGATCAAGGTGCTGTTGGATGATACCGGACGACGGCCGCAACCGTCGGCACCGGCATACGAACAAATCATTCACGGACGACCGTGGCGCCTCCTGACCAGCGACGAGCTTATGTACTTGCCGCGGAATCCCCGTCCGCACAAGGCATATGGCTTTAGCCCTGTCGAGCAGATAGTCGTGACTGTCAATATCGGGCTACGCCGTCAGGTTATGCAACTTCAGCATTTCACGGAGGGCAACGTCCCGCCCGGTCTGCTGAACGCTCCGGACGGCTGGAGCCCAGAGCAGATCCGTCAATTTCAGGAGTGGTTCGACTCGATTCTTGCGGGAAATACCGGCGCTCGCACCCGGCTCGTCTGGGGTCCGAGCGGCGCCAAATACCAGCCTTTTAAGGAGGCGCCCTACAAGGATGATTTCGACGAGTGGCTGGCTCGAATTGTCTGTTATGCCTTCTCGTTGCCTCCCACCGCCTTCACCCCGCAGGTCAATCGGGCCACGGCGCAGACTGCGCAGGAAGCCGCCCTAGAGGAAGGGATGGCACCGCTGCTCGGCTGGGTCAAGCGGTTGGTCGACGATGTCATCCAGAAAAGGATGGGCCATGTTGATCTCGAATTCGCCTGGTCGGATGTTCGGCCGACTGATCCGAAGGATCAGGCGACGATCCTCGGCGGTTATGTCAGGGATGGCATCTATGCGCTAAATGAGGCTCGCGACATCCTCGGGCTCGGTCCGATCGAGGGCGGCGACGAGCCAATGTTCTTGACGGCGCATGGGCCAATGCTGCTGCGCGACGCTGCTGCATCGAGAACCAAAACCGGTAAACGGAATACGGTTAATCCGGCCTCCCACACTGGCCGTCCCTCCTCCGCTCCTTATTAGCCGAGGCTGTTGCTCGTTGCAATCTCAACTGAGTTCATGGTCAAGTCTCGTTGAGGCCGAGCGATTATTGGCAAATAGTCCTCCTCGATATCCGCGGGGTTAGGGGCGACAGATCAGGGATCAAGTCGCGTCGTACAGAGAACGTGTTGCGTTGTCCCAGTTCCACGAATAACTGGGCGAAGCTCGATAACCGGGCAAGATTATTACTGCAGCATTGGACTCGCCTTTCGGGTGGAGTGCGTTCGCACTGGAATTGTCCGCGGTCAATCATATCTGCCCGGCACATTGCCAGAGGTCCGAAGATTAGAACAGTAGGAGCCCCCCATGAGTGTTCTGCCCTCCGACATTGTCGTCTATGGCTCGGCCAATATGCCCGAGGTGGATGGCGCAATCACCGGGGGCTCGATCGATTTCACCCGTCGGGTCGCATTCTACGATATCGCACCCGCCGGCAACGTTGACGTCATATCGAGCTCGCCTAGCGACACGGCCACAAAGATCACTTATTACGGCCGTGACTCGACCGGTGTAATACAGAATCAGACCCTGACCTTGAACGGTCAGACATGGGTGACCGGCTCGCAAGCACTGGAACGGCTGCTCTATGCCTCATTATCAGGAGCGACCGCAAACGGCGCCGTAGCCAATCCCGGGGGCACCCCCGCGATCGGTGACGTGGCACTAGCTGCACACAGCTGCGTGCAGCCGGCGGGCTCGGTGACGACCGACACTACGGTGCGGACAGCCCAGAGCGGGTCCGCCAATCACAGCGGCACGACGCCGACACTGTTTAAATTGCAGTCGGGTGACGGTTCCACTGTCTCAGGTGGACAAATCATTTGGACCAAAAGCGGCACCGGCGCAAACCAACTGCGTCAGATTATCGCCACTTCCGGCTACGGGACCGATGTGGTTGCAGTGAATCGCGACTGGGGCACAGTCCCGGACAATACGACGTCTTACAAGATCTGCCAGGGAATGCTCTTTGAAATCTCGCCGAACCCGGTGACCGCGGTCATTCGCCTGTTCTCGACGAGTGCGGCAGATGCGCCGACCGGTTCGCAACGGACCTATTACGAGAAGGTATTTGTGGTTAATAACAATACGGGCACGGCGCTGACCGGGGCGCAAATCGAGGTGGCGAGCGAGACACCGAGCTTCCCCACAGGCGCGCTCCTGGACCTAGCGCTGACGACGGCTCTCAACGACGCCGGCACCATCGCCAATCGACAGACGGCGCCTTCCTCGGGCGTGGGCGCATTCATCGCGCAACCTGCCTTTGTCACCGTGCCCAGCCCTGGCAACCTGCCGTCGGGAGCGGTGTCGAACGCCAGTGGAGCGCAAGGCGTGTGGCTGCGGCTGATCTTGCCGGCCGGTACTGCGGCCTACAAGGGTTCGGCCGATCTTAGAACACAAGGAACTACGACCTAATTGCTTGCCCGTCCTGTAGTCAACCCAGAGAGACCAATGACGATTACTATAGACAATCTGACGATCAACAATAACGCACCGGCTGGAACGGTTATCGGGGTGCTAACCGGGCGTGATGGTGCCGGCAACGTTATGCCTTGCAATTATAGGTTGACAAAGGGTTCGGGTGGTTATTTTGCCATTTCGGACAATAAGCTGGTTACGACGTGGAGTATGCCGATCACGACGGGATACTATTCAGTCCGCGTTCACGCGATCGGAATAACAACCCAGTTTGGCGGCTCTGCCACGTTTACGGTTACTGCGCAGATGCCACCGCCGGCTCCTTCGATCAAGGTCAACGGCTCTACTAACCCGGTAGTGGCCGAAGGCGCCACATTAGCAATAGCCGTCGACAACGGTCCTGGGACCCCGAAGGATTGGGTGGGATTGACCGCAGCCGGGGCTATCGACATGAGCTACATAACCTGGGTTTACCTGAGCGGCTCGCACACGGCACCCAATGTCGGTATGACGTCAGCCATCGTTATGATGACGGCGCCCACCGTCGACGCCTCGTATGAGGCGCGATTCTATCTGAACGACGGCTTTACCGTACTGGCGCGTGCCGCTTTCACAGTCAGAGGCGCCGCGCTGTCATCACCGCAACCACCAAGCGGCGCCCGGTAAAACCGATGCCTGCGGCAATGCGCTGACCTCGCAGATCGACGAAGTGTCGTTTGCTTACTCCGAGGGTTCAATGCGTCGCTCCGTAATTTGGACTCTTGAGACGGCTCGGTCGATCGACTACGTCAAGAACGGCCACCAGTTCCAGGCCAACTCCCAGTAGGTGGTCAATTCGAGCCTGGCGACAGTGGCGTCTGGACCTTCGCCGTCTACAGCATCACGATCAGCAGTCAGGATGCAGCTGGTTACGACTGGGTATGGTATTGTCACCGATAGGTGGCGCGATCGGGTCATCGGCCGGAAGCGCCCCCATAGCGGACTGATTTCTTGCAAGGTTGCGAAAATATCTCTCGCGCACTCTAGCAAGTGATTGCGTCCTGATCTGCGACCAGTCGACATTGGAGCCACACCGGTTGGCCGCTCACTAAGCCTCCCTGCAGACCGACGCCATCGAGATCATCATCCAATAATCTTCCGTGCAAACAGGGCCGAACCGCCATGACCGCCGCTACTCAGCTCGCCGTTTTCTACGCAACGGAGAGCAAGATCCTCCGTCGTAAAGTCATCCCTAGCGACGAGGCGGAGCTTGAGGTTCTGAGCGCCGCGCCTGGCGAGAGCATGCTTCTGCTGTCGCTCTCCCGGCCCTATGATGACGCGTCTTGTCGGGCTGCAATTGCCGCAGCGACGGGTGTTACGCCACCCAGCGGGCGGTGCTGTATTGTCGACGGGTCGGGAGATATAATCGGTGTCTGCAATGCCGACCCGGCGCTCGACTCGCACCCGCGGGGCAAGCTCGTTGCGGATGAGTGTGCGGGTGCGGGCGACCGTTACATCCGCGGCGCGTTTCTACTTCAGGAGGCGGAGGTGAGGTGAAATTGCCGCACAAAGGCTATGTGGCCCCGGCTGCGGATGATCAGATGCTCAGCCCACACAAGTGCCCTCCTCGCCCTAGCGCGGTCCCGACGTGACCCAGGTTTTCATTATCTCCGGAACATCATGGACGGTGCCGGCAGATTGGAGCTCGGCTGACAATAGCATCGAGACGATCGGCGCCGGTGCTGGTGGATCGAATGCTGATGTCAATTTTGCCGGGTCTGGCGGCGGTGGTGGCGCGTATTCGAAGGTATCCAACCTCGCGGGGCTGAGCGGCACTCTCACCATCCAGGTCGGGTCCGCCGAGTCGCCCGGCACCGCCGGTGGCGACACGTGGTTCAATGGCGGCTCGCTCGCCGCGTCATCTGTCGGTGCGAAGGGCGGTGTTGGCGGCGGCTCCAACGTCGCCGGAACGGGTGGCGATCAGGCCAGCGGCATCGGCACGACCAGGTTCTCCGGTGGTAACGGCGCGGCTTCCGGAGCGAACTGCTGGCCCGGCGCCGGTGGTGGTGGAGCGGCGGGACCAAACGGGGCGGGTGCAGCGGGCAGTCTCAACGACACCCAGATCTCGGGCGGCGGCGGGGGTGGCGGCAACGGCAATGGTGCAACCGGCGGCGCCGGCGACAGTGTTGCAGGCGACGGGGGCTCGGGCGGCAACGGCAACACCGGGACCGGAGGCGGTGCCGGCGACACGGGAAGTGGCGCGGGGAACGGGACCGCGGGAACCGGCGGCGGAGGCGGCGGCGCGAAGTATCAGACATTCCATAACGGGGGTAACGGCGCCACCAGCAGCGAATTTGACGGCACCCACGGGTCGGGTGGCGGCGGCGGCGGTGGTGGCGGGCGTGCTCAGACCGTTGCAGGTAACGGCGGTA
>WNFR01003365.1_pt1 | contig 17312 bp, 21 predicted proteins | sample 5400221 | NCBI WGS metagenome assembly WNFR01 (sample SAMN13153357, study PRJNA577476) | soil metagenome | isolation source: 40 cm soil under Madrone tree | place: USA:California | collected 2016-06-14
CGCACGCGCCGGCGCGAGCGTTCGATGAAACGGCGACCCTGTTCGGGTAAGGCCACGTGTGCGGATTCAAGCGCTTTGAACGCGATCAGCTTGTCGGCAGGCGCAAGCCACGCCTCCGACTCGCCATGCTGTTGCCACAGCCGCGTGTCATGCAGCGCCAAATCGCGGGTCTGCAGCAGCACGGCCTCCACCAGCAGCCACTCCGCCACGCGAGGCCACGACTGAATCAGCGCCTCGTGCGCGAAACTGGCCACCGCTTCCTCACCACGCTGGTCGGCCACGCACAACCGGCGCGCGATGAGGGCTTCGAGGAGTGCACGTTCGGGGGTCCCGGGCGCGAATTCGGTGAGCGGCGCGTAGCGACGCGTCGCCGTGCCGCTCTCGTCGACGCTCACCAGGGCGCGCATCAACTTCGGGAACGACGAGGCGTTATCCGGTTGGGCGGTCAGCACCGCTTCCGCGGACCGCGCAATGCCGCCCTTCAGCCCGCCGAGCTCTTCGTAAGCAGCATAAGAAAGGCGGCGCCCGCTACGTCGTTCGTACAGCTGATCGAGCGCATATTCGAGCAGCGGAAGACTCTCCGGGCTCGCAGTCGCCTCCCGCAAGATTGCCTGATCGAGCGAGACCCCGTCCCGAGCCTCCCACTGCAGTCCGGCTGCTCGAGCCGGTTCGCGTATCACGTCGGCGAGTTCGTCCGAGGTCGGCGGACCGAGGATGTGGAGATTTCCTTGCCGTGTGAGAGTGAGCAACTCCGGGTGGTCCTCCAGCCGCGCCGCGAAGTCGCTGCGCACTGTGACGATCACCCAGATCCGGCCTGCGCGCGCCAGCGCGTGCAGTATCACAATGAATGCGGCACGTTCCGCCTGTTCTTGCGATTGCTCGAACAGCTCCTCGAGCTGATCGATGAACACCACCAAGCGGATCTGCTCGGGCCGCAACCCCTCCCGGATTGCCTCCTGCGCGAGGTACCCGTGGCAGAAGGCCGCGGCCAGCGCGCCGGTAACACCTGCGTCCGGCCGCTGCTCCGACCGGTCGGAAGGCTTCAGGATCGCTTGTCGCCACAAGCCGATACCTTCGAGCGCTCGACCTTCCAGCAGTGGCAGAAGCCCCGCGCGAATCAATGAGCTCTTGCCATTGCCGCTCATGCCCTGAACCAGAAGAAAGCGCGTAACACTTTCCCCCGACGCTGCTCGCGTCTCGGTGTCACGCAGACGTCCAATCAGCTCGCTCAGCGCCTGCGACCGACCGAAAAAGATCTCCCGATGTACAGCTTGAAATGCTTGCAGACCTCGGTAGGGCGAGCCCGAAGTCCATCGTGCGCGGGTCGCGGCCTCCCCTGCCTGTCGCTCAAGCCACTTCCCAACATGATCGATGAGTTTCTTTTCGAATTCGTGTGACTCCGTATAGGAATGGTGAGCGACGATGACGGTACCCTGCTGGTCGTAGAACGCCCGACGGCAGAACTCATCGAGTAACTCATACTGCTGGAGCCGCTCGCGCGCGTCGCCGCTGGCCAGGTTCAACTGCGGGGCCGCGGTCTTCCGATAAATCAACAGACTTGGCTTGCCGGCCCGCCGGTACTCCTCAAGGGCATCGTGGATCTCGAACTCGGTCCCGGTTCTCCCGGGGCCAAGGGTAAATCCCTCCGGTAGCCGCGTCCCCAATCTCGACCACAGTATGCAAACGACGAGATCACACTGCGACGGCCGCGGCATCTGCTGCATAAATCCTGTGTGCGCGAATAACGGTTCGTGCTCCCACAGGATAATGTCGAGACACACCGACTCGCGGTATTCCTCGGCGACGTTCCGCAGCACGCGTTCCGCCAGCGCCCGCTCCTCGGAGACGTCTCCGGGCGAGGATACGAAGATCCGCAGGGTCTTCAGACCGACCATAGTTTCTTCGCAAGGTCGCGGTGTGTTCGGTCCCCGGTCGCCGCGTGTTCGTCGTTCAGATGCTCCTTCTGCACCTTCAGAAGCTGCGTCTGCTCGCCGAGAAACTCCTCGGTTTTCCGAGTGACTCCCGGATCCTGCCGGGGAGCGATTGCTGCGACCGCCGCAGCGAATGCTTCGGCGCTGGCTAGGGCCTCCGGAACCTCCACTTGCGGTTTCTCTGCCTCGTCCCCCAGGATTCTGCCGAGCAGGCCTTCAGCCACGTCGATCCCCCTCTATAACGCTTCGGCGATGTTCGCGGTGAGTTGGCAACAAACTCGCCGCTGGGCCAGCCGGAACGTTGACTTTGGGGCCAACATTTCGCCCGATCTTGGCCGCAACGGGCCGCAGCGTCGGCACCAGTCCGCGCACATTGGCAAATCGCTCGTGCCAGCAGCCTGTCCTAACCTCGAACCTTGCCGCTATTTCTGTCGCAAGCGGGTTGATGGTGCGCCCCCTCTGACTCATCGCCACATTGCTTCTGTGCAACACGCGGCCTATCTTACATATGATAGTGGCCGGTTTTCGACGAATCCGAGGCTTATCTGGATGCGCCTGCACGCCTAGCGGTCTTCTATTGGGTACCGCGCCCGAGCCGCTCTGCGGCGGCACTTCGGGAGCTTGGGCCAGGGCTTCACGAGCACCCAGATCGTTTAAGCGAACCCATGAGCTCTGAGCCAGCTATCCTAAGCCACCAGATATAGCTCAAAGACGCCATTTCTCATGTCTTCGACAATCTTATTTACTGGACACATGCTTGATAGATCAGACCGGGTGCAACCTCGGTTCCCCACGTCGCTTCAGAATCAGATCGCTCTGCGCATTGCAGCAGAGCTGGAAACCGCTTGCGCGACTGATGGATTCGCCTCCGCCGCTTGCGGCGGCGATATTCTGTTTCTCGAGGCCATGATGGCAAGAGGCGGGCGCATACACGTCACTCTACCGTGCGCCGTGGAGGCTTTTCGTGACGATTGCGCTGATGTAATTCCCGGTGCCGATTGGGGCGTGCGATTCGACCGCATACTTAAGGCTGCGCATACCGTGGAAATTCTCGGCGAACAGTACGCTTCGGACAACGCCGTCGCCAGCGAATGCTGTAATCGCATCATGGTAGGCCTCGCGCAGCGCTGCGCACAAGACAAAGGCGAAGCGCCGATGGTTATTGCGTTGTGGGATGGCAGATCAGGCGATGCTGCGGTGGGGGGAACACACTCGACTGTGCAGTTCTGCCTAAAGAACGGGTTTACCGTTCACTGGATGACGGACCTATCGGCGGAGACCACTGCTGAAACACGTGAACTGCATCCGGTGGCAACGGGTACGTCCTCTGCAATACTGCACGACAACTGGGTCAATGAAGCACCACAGCAGATCTGCGCGGTAATCTTCGCCGATGCGGTTGGATACCGCAGGCTTCGCGAACGAGAAGTACCGAGATTCGTGCGCTACTATTTGTCCTGTGCGATGCACGCCCTGCAGACGCACGCGATCGCTCCGCTAGTGAAGAACACGTGGGGCGATGGCCTCTATATGGTGTTCGAAACGGTTCGGGAAGCTGGCCTGTTTGCCGTCGATTTTCGCGACCGAATTGTTTCCACGGATTGGAGGCAACTCGGATTCGACTGCACACTCAATGTCCGGATCGGAGCTCACGCTGGTCCGCTGTACCGCATTTACGATCCGATATTCGGACAATGGAGCTATGTCGGATCTCACGTCACACGAACCGCTCGGCTGGAGCCTAGCACTGATACTGGAAAGGTATTCGCGACTCTGCCGTTTGTTGCTCTTGCTGCGGCCGAACGCGTGACTGAATTCATCTGCCACCGAGTTGGGCGGCGCCAACTAATAAAGGACGCCGGTGAAATAACCGTCTTCGAGTTGACACGAGTTAAGATCGAGGCATGAAGTCTCTGGAGAAGGCTTCACACAGAGGTCAGGGTTGATCAATGGGATAGGGGCTCATCCCATTGCGCCTCACGCGCCTGGATACGCTCGGACACAAGTCGGCACGGGTTGAACAGGAGCTTACTTAGCGATCGCGGGTTGCCCTTTCATGAGTTTCCTATGCTGATTCGCTTTGCGCGGTCACCCGGTGCCGGGGCCGCACTGACAAGTGCCGGGGAGCGGGATTATGGCAGCTGGGCGGCTGTGTCAGGTTCATGACAGAACTCCCGCGAGCGTTCGGTCAGGATCACTCCCGGATCGAAACAGAACCTTAAGGAGCGCGGTCATGAACTCCCCACGAAGCAAGTCCTTCCTTTTCGCCCTGGCGGCAACCGGAATCACAATCGTGCTGGCGATGACGCTCGTCAACCAGGTACGGGATGGGCGCGAGCGCGCGCGTGTCGAAACGGAGCTGCGCCGTGCGCAGGACGCGAAGATCAAGAGTCTCGAGAGCACACGCGCGCGCCTCGAGCAAGAGATGCAGCGACTGCATGCCTCGCTCGCCGAATCGAGTCGTGGCAAAGCATCCCTCGTGCCACCGGCGGTGGCGGCGGCGGTCGGCGTCAACGCCGGGCCGCTTGCGCAACCGAGTGCCGCGGCGCTCGAGTGGATGAGGAACCCCATCGCGCACGACATGATGCGATCTCAACAGAGGGAATGGTTGCAGAAGAGCAATGCGGAACTGCTCAAGAGGCTCGATCTCTCGCCCGAGCAGGCGAAACGGTTCATCGAGCTCCTGGTCGATGGACAGAACGCGAGTCTCGAGCTCGCCCAGCAAGACTCCGGCGATCCCGCGGCCACTGAACGCGTGATCAACGACCGTCAACGCGAGACCGACACGGCGCTCAGGGCGCTCCTGGGAGAGGAGAAGTTTCGCACTCACGAGGAGTATCAGCGCAGCGCCGCTGAGCGCGTGCAGGTGGATGATATCCGGCGTCTGTTCGAGACGACGCCAGCGCCGCTTGCAGCCGATCAGGCTACGCAACTGCTCGCGGCGCTCGTCGAAGAACGCGAGCACGCGCCTCCGCCCAAGCTCGACCCGAATGCACCGCCCACGGACTTCATGGACAGGTACAAACAGTGGACGGCCGATCACACGGCGCGCGTGCGCGAGCGGGTCGCTTCGGTACTGACCCCTGAGCAGTTCCAGCGCTTCGGCGAGTATCAGGATCTGCAGGACGCCATGCGGCCCGACGGCACGAGCCAGGGCGGGATCGCGTTCCCGGTCGTCGAAGCGCCGAAGGCCGACTAACCGAGACGACTAGTTGTGAAGTCTCATGAGGTTGTTCCTCGTGAGTCCAAGTGTGGATGCGGGCGGTTGGTCTGCCAGGCTGGCGTGAGGGCGATGCCAGTTGTAGCCATCCAGGAAGCGCGGTAGTTCGCTGATGCGCTGATGGGAGCGATGGTAGGCGCGCGCATAGGCCCATTCGCGCAAAGCAGTCTGGATGAAGCGCTCGGTCTTCGTTGTCGGTAAGTTGTGGCGATGCCGTGGCCCACGACTTCGATGCCGAGGTCGGCAAGCTCCTTGATCGCGCGCCACCGCTCCGCCTGCTCGCCCCACAAACGGCTGCAATCCTCGACCACGATCACGTTGAACTCACGGCGCCGCGCAGCGGCAAGCAGTGCCTGATAGCCGGGCCGGTCGGTCGTGCCGCCGGAGATCGCAGTGTATCAAAGGAAATCCTAGACCAGCCCACCCCGCATCTGATCACGCTGCTATGCCAGCGGGCGCGTTGGACCGCCGAGCCCATGGAGTACTCAGCGCTGCTCGCCGCACCCGCGCGGCTCGCGAAACGCCTGCTGAGTCTCGCAACCCTGCACGGGCGGGAAACGCCCGGCGGCACGCAGCTCGCGATCTCGCAGGAGGAGCTCGCGCAATTCCGCGGCCTCTCGCGCCAGACCGTCAACCAGCATCTGCAGACATGGCGCGGCAAGAAGTGGGTCAGCCTGGGCAGACGCAGCGTGACGATTGCCAACGAGCGCGCCCTGCGCAATCTCGCCCGCGGCGCCTGATCCGATCTGCGCGCACGCCCGATCGGGCGCGCAATCCCTCCTCTGCGCGCCAGTGTCAACTGCTTGACAGAACGCCTGCGAGCCAAGGGGCATCATCGTTCCCGAGTGATCTTCAACGCCATTCAACTAGGAGAACGACATGAACAAGTGTAGATTCGCCGGACTCGTCATCGCGGGACTGGCCTTCGTTAGTACCCAACCGGCATTGGCCGTCACGCAGACGGCTTTTTGGGTCAGTTCGTATTGGAGCAGCAGCCTTGGCGAAAGGTTGGCCTACGTGGAAATCCCTTCGCCCTCGTGTAGTGGCTTAGCATTCACGGGGTATCGAGGACTGACGTTGTCAGGGATACGCGTCTACGATATCTCGATTTCTTCTCACGCCTTCAACGGCACGACTGTCGTGGCGGATGTGCAGCTCTGGCGGTATAACGGTGGCTGGGTGAAATACGGGCCCCCTCAAAGGGTCCAGAGTGCGATACCCAATAATGGCGTGTACAATTTCGTTGTCCTGCCGGACGTGCGCATGTCCCCGCAATCTGCCGGATACTATACGGTCACGGCAACGATCAGTTGGTGGATACCCTTTTATACCAACGGGGTGCAAGCCTACAAAACATTCTCGTTCAACTCGGCGTCCGACTATATCGGCGCAGGCAACGCCGTACCTGGCCCCGGGTGGATCTACCTCTACTAACACGATCACCGGACCCTGCACCTTGGGGGTCCATCCGCGAACGGGCGGCTGCACTGACAGCCGCCCGCCAGGGGTTTCTACTCGAAGGTGACATCGCTGTCGGGGGCTGATGCGATCGGACCCAAGGTCGGGGACTGATCGAACGCGGACCCGACGGAATCGGCGAGATCCTCGGACTCGATCTCGGGCGGCACGCTCGCCGAGGTGGGCGATCATGGCGCGATTAGGTCGCTGTATGCCGCGTTCAGCACGAAAACCGGTAAGGTGCTGGGCAAGACAGCGGCCCGGCATACCTTCGCCGAGTTCGTGGCCTTCCTGACCGACTTGGTCGTCAACCAGCCGCGTGGCAAAGAGATCCACGTGATCGCGGACGACCTCTCGGCCCACAAGACGGACTTGGTCGAAGAGTTCCTGACGGCGCATCCGAAGGTTCACCTGCACTTCACCCCAACCTACTCGTCGTGGCTCAACCAGGTCGAGCTGTGGTTCGCCAAGATCGAGCGCGACGTGATCGCCCGCGGCGTCTTCACCTCCATCTCCGACTTGAAGCGAAAGCTCATGCGATACAACCGTCAGTACAATGAGGTACCCAAATCCGTGAAGTGGAAGTACTTCGATCCAAGCCGGCGCATCACCCCTTCCACATCAGTTGTTACAGTCCACAGTCTCAGTTAGATGGAGATACGGGACGAACTCTCGGTGTAGCGCACGCTCAATCTCGATCAGAACCGCAGCGTTCGTAACTTCCCGCGCGAGTTGAGTTAACCCGTCGCTCAGTTCACAGAACTTGCGGATTGCGTCGTTGCGCACGATGGTACGCTCCAAGCCCACCGAGAGAATCCAGTCGGTCGTAGCTTGCTCAAGTGTCGCGAATAGCCGCAGCGCTTCGTGCATAAGGCTTCCCCAATCACCGCGGCCGCGGTCGAAGAAGTGTCCTCACGGCGTCTAGAATATCAGGAAGCTCCCGCTCGGCCGCAGTCCTTCCCTCTGAAATGAAGGACTCGATAGCGCCGAAATCGTGTCCGGACAGCAAATGTGTGTGGGGCCTGACGACGATGTCGGCTGCCTGCGCTTCCGCTGCCCCTTGCGAGACTCCTAGCAGCTCCCACGAGCGTGTGATCACGCGACCCAAACCGAAGAGCCCGTTCATCGCGCGGCGCAGCTCAGCGTGCAAGTCTGTGCCCTCCACGTTTGCGTCGCTAACCACGTTGACGGCAATCTTTAGACCGCAGCGCCAGCGGGCCAACAGGTCGACGGGGACACGGCTGACGAGCGCGCCATCGACCAGCCAATATTCGGCAGTTTTCACAGGCGGTAGGACGCCCGGGATAGCCGCAGTGGCCACAAGCGCGGAGGCTACGAGGCCGCGGTCGAGTACAATGCGCTGGCCGGTAACGAGATCCGCAGTAACCACGAGCACCGGTCGCGTGAGGTCAGGGAAATACTTGCCCGTTGAAACTCGCTCGGCGCTACGGCGCACCTTACGTCCACGGAGCAACGCTGAGCGGGGGAAAATGGACACATCCCGAATCATTTCGTTCGATCCGAGCGTCGATCGAGCCAGACCGTAAGCGCCGTCCGCCGAGCCGCTCATCGCGTACAGGAGCGCGACGATGCCACCCATGCTCGATCCGCTCAAGCAGTCGACCGAGACCCCGGCTGCATCCAGGACGCCAAGTACTCCAATGTGGGCGAAACCGCGCGCCGACCCCGCGCTGAGGGCGATTCCTATCGTGCGCCGCGCGATCCAGCGCGCGATCGAATCGAGGACTGGCGCCGTTCGCGGGCTCCACTCCATCGCAACGGTAGCCGCTGCGATTTCCGCGTCCTCGAGACGATACGACCACACTTCGTTAGCACTTGCAGGCCTGTGTGTGGCGTCACCCACTCGAACTGTGGCGATGTCAATTTTCCAGTCGCCTGGCAGGTCAACGTCCGACAACCGGGTTCCATCTTCGACCAGAAGTACAGCGTCGCCGGGACGCGTGTGAGCCCGGAGTTCATTGAGCCGCCCGGCGGGAAGTGCCGCAATGCAGATCTCACCCGCATTCGCCGACGCGCGCCAAGTGTCGATTTCGCTTCCCAGTGCTTCGATGCCTTCGCCGAGCGCAACTAGCCTAGTCTCGGCGACGTGCGCGTAGTAATTCACGGCGCGCACGAGTACCTTCGGTAAAGCGCTCGGAACGGACGCCAGTCCGACGAGTACGCAGGTGGGAGTGCTCTCTTTGTTCGATGTTCTGAGCCGCAGACGCCGCGCGAGCAGGTCGGTGATGCCCTTGCGAAAAGCGGGTTCGTCGGCAAAGAGCTTCTCGAACGTGCGGGCGGTGATCACATAGATTCGAGATTCGCGGGCCGCGATGACCTCCGCGGAAACAGGTGCCCGACTCAGGAGCGACATCTCTCCAAAAACTTCGCCCGGTCCGAGCACGAACGCAAGCTGACCTGCGGCCGGTATTACGGACACCGCGCCCATCGCTATCGCATAGAGGAACTCGCCGATCTCTCCGGGCTTCAGAATGACATCGCCCGCGCCGTATTCGCGTAGGGCACATGTAGATTGGGCTTCGGCTTTCGCCGCGTCCGAAAGTCCAGCGAAAAGGGGGATATCCGCAAGCGTCGTTGGCATGCGCTCAGACATTCCTCTAATGGGCATCCTCAATCGCAGCTCGGTGCGACCCCTCGGTGTTTTCTACGAGGCGACCGCACAGACAGCGCCCGCCGCTATCCAAGCTAGTCTCGCTGCTTCATCCCCAGTAGTCAAAGCATGCTTAGTCACACAGCCGCGTCTAGTAGTTAAGGTACGGGCAAACCTGACCCACTGGGTGTGGCAGGACGGAACTTCAACGGAGTTGCCATATCCATCGCTCGCTCAATAGCCGGCGTTGGGCGGCGTCGATCATGCCGGCGGCGACAGCCGCAGGCACCAGTGGCAGGCTGTGTGAACAGGTGCGCCGCACGGACAGCTTCTCCGTGCGGCGCACGGACTAGAAACATCTCAGCGTAGTTGTGCGATCAGCTGCTTCATCGTTTTGCCGGACTTGGCGAGATATAGACTCGTCAGCAACGGACGATTGACCGCGAAGATCGCCCGTGACGTCGCTTGGTCGATGCAAGCCTTCGCGGCAGCCACGCTTGCCAGCTCGCGCTGATCAACGTGTCCACAGACGTCCCGGGCTGCACTCTTGATCCGCCCAAACAACGCCGAGACGCCTTCAGTGCTGGACAGGTTCAGATCCTTAAAGCTCACCACCTTTTGTGGCAAGGAATCGGCGGACTCAGCGGCCTGTGTCGCGCTCGATAGCATCGTAAAGGACGCGACAGTGAGCATTACCCAAAGCCCCGCCGCCGTATTGTTCCTACGCATGATCAGATACTCCTCTCGTCAAGTTGAAAAATGGGTTGTCTTCGGTTTGTGAGCCAACCCGCTACTTCATCGTCCGACGGTATCCTGAGCGCATTGAAGCTGAGGTTCTGTCAAGCGCACGACACAAGCCGTACACTAGTGGCGATCCCGCAGGGAGGAACTGACAAGTGGTCTTACCCGCACAGACAATACTTGAGCGCAACGCTCTTTTTCGAGGTCTGCCTACTCCCACGATCCAGAAGATTTCGGCCTTGGCGATCCGGCGTTCCTATAAGGATGGCGCAATCGTTTTTGCACAAGGGGAACCAGGCGACGCTCTTTACGGCGTGATTACTGGAAAGATTCGCATCAGTGCCAGCGCGCGCGACGGCAAGGAAATGTTTCTCAACGTGATGAAGCCCGGCGATACATTCGGTGAGATTGCTCTGTTAGACGGGAACAAAAGAACCGCCACTGCGAGTGCCACGGCACCGTCAGAACTGATGATCATCACGCGGGAGCATTTTCTCGCTTTGTTGCAGCGCGAGCCCACGCTTGCAATCCATTTGCTGCAGCTTCTCTGTCAGCGCATTCGCTGGGTAAGCGGCTGGGCGGAAGACTCCGCATTGCTTGCAGTGCCGGCGCGGCTAGCGCGTCGACTATTGAGTTTGGCCAAGCTGCACGGGCACGATACAAAAAGCGGTATTCAGGTGATTATTTCGCAGGAAGAAGTGGCGCGCTTCCTGGGGCTTTCCAGGCAAGTCGTCAACCAGCACCTTCAAAATTGGAAGACGAGAGGATGGGTCGACCTTGGTCGCGGCAAGATGACTATTGTCGATGAAAAGGCAGTGCAGAGAATGGCGGCTGGGACCGCGACTCCTCGGGGCGATTCCGCCCAGTAGGTTGTCGGCTAGTCTGCGGCGACTCTAGGCCTCAGTCCGAGCGTCCGTCAGGCTCCCTCAGAGGGATGGAAGCTCATCCCATTGCGCCTCACGCGCCTGGATATGCTCGGAGCCAAGTCGGCACAGGTTGAACAGGAGCTTGCTAGCGATCGCAGGTCGCCGACCCCGACGAAAGGATACAACCTCATTGAATAATAACAATTATTTCCGTTGCCCTGAGGGAACCAAATCGGTCTCAGCCGGGCCACGTTCCTCGTAAAACACTTGCATTTCGCTGCTTTTCGCCGAAGAGTCTTTTTCGTGCCTGTTCGTGGTGGGGGCATCTTATGAACGTCCCTCGGAATTTCAGATTTCCGCCGCCGTTTTCTGCAGCCACGCCAGATCTTCGCGCAAACTCTGGCGCTCGGCCCCCTTAAGGTGGGGCGGAAAGCCCCTGACGCCGGCTAAGGGCTCGTTCAACAGCCTCGAGGGTGGCGGGATATGCGGCTAAGCCTTTCGCCAATTAATCCCCTACGATTTGCCCACTTAAACTGGCGACCGCGACCCCACAAGCGAGTGCTGTATTCATGCAGCACCTGCTGTTTGCATACAGCACTTGAGGCTCAAGAGATCGGGTAGAAACCCTTAAGCTCACCCGTTGTTTTAGGTGCGCTGATGAGCGGCGCCTGCGGTGCGATCGGTGCGCGCCTCACGCCCATCACGCCGCGGCCAGCGTGCTGCGTGCAGTTCTGCACAGACCAAAGCGCAGTCAACGTGCTAGGGTCTTCGATCCCCCACAGAGTGAGAAAGGCATGAACACGCAGCGCAGCGCCGGGCTCCTCCTGTGTTGGTTGGCGCAAAGCGCCTTGGGCGCGGAACATCCCCCGGCGAGCGATCCTTCGAAATTCGCGGATCTCGATCTGCAGGCGCTCATGCAAATGGATGTGATCGTGACCGCTCAGAAGCGCGAGGAGCGCTTACAAAACGTACCCATCAGCGTGGACGCGGTCACGGGTGCGACGCTTGAGAATTTCGGGGACAAGAACTTCTTCGATTACGCCTCCGCTATCCCCAATTTGACGGTGGGAATCGGTGCCGGCCAGGGCGGCAATGGCTCAGGCTTTGGCGTTTCATCCTCCCGGGCCGTGACAATCCGCGGTGTCGCCGGCAACAACACCACCGGCTTTTATTTAAACGACGCACCATTGCCCTTATCGCTCGATCCGCGGGTGGTGGACCTCGAACGGGTCGAAGTGTTGCGCGGCCCGCAGGGCACTCTGTTCGGCGCCGGTTGCATGGGTGGCACGGTGCGTCTCATCACCCGCGAGCCCGCTTTGAATGACACATCCGGGAACCTCGATTTGGAGACATCGAAGGTGAGCCATGGCGCAGGGGGGTACTCGTTCAATGGCACCTTAAATTTACCCCTAATCAAAGACAACGTGGCCTTGCGCGTGAGTGCGTACAGTGCTTTCGAACCGGGATATTTTGATCGCCAATGGGGACAGGTAACGGCGCCTCCCGTCCCTTTGCCGCCCAACACGGCACGCGGTGAGAAAGAGGGCATCGCCTCCACTCAAGAAACCGGCTTACGCCTGGCTTTGGTCATTGCGCCGGTGGGCGTCCCTGGTCTGAAAGTCGTGCCGACGTTCATCTACCAAAGGTCGCTCTCGAACGGCTTCCCGCTGGCAGACTTTCCGCCCGCGAGGGAGCTGCCTATTGCGCAGAACGAACTATTGGAGCAAACCCATGGCGAACGGTTGGAACTCAGCACGTCGAGCAGCCCAGGCCGTCGCAATTCAGAGCTGGCGGCCGTGGCAAAGCTCAACAGGGCCAAGGACCGCTGACGGCAAGGCTCGCTCAGCTCGGAACGCCTATCGCGGCAGCAAACGCGAGACCCAGAGGGCATACGTCGTGAGGCTCAGCTCATTATTGCGCGACCTGAATCGCCAGCATCAATAGCATTAACACCCAAAGTTGAAGGCGATGAAGGATGCCGGACCCATAGGGCACGACCTCGCGGACGACGACATCGGCATGGGCGTCTCGCCCCGAACGCTTTACCGGTACCCGGCGGGAAGGGGTGCTCGTGGCGGACATGCATCCGAGTTCAAGGCTCCCGGGAACCGACTACGGCCGTGGTGGATCTCCGCAGCTCGAATGTAAGTGAAGACGCTGCGGCTCAGGTGCCTCAAGACCTTACACCGTGCCATGAGCACGCGCATGATCCCGAACTGTCCAGTCGTGCCTACGAGGCCCGCCGACAACGGCGCGAAGTGCGATCGGAAATCAGGGTGTTACTTGAACTACTACGGCGGCAATGAGCTGCAGCTACGGACCGCGCGAGAACCCTGATATGGATTGAACACGATGAGGCCCATTGGTAAAGGGGAACACAGCATGCTGAGCACTGAAAGCAATGACCAGGACGAAGACCCCAACGAGTACGTTAATAATCCATTGTGCCAAGATTGTCAGATTAATGTTTACCATAGCGACAACTACTCGTACATGCTGAAGCACAGTGTTTGGCGAAGAGTTGATCCACACGGCACCTCCATGTTGTGTATTCCATGTGTCGAAAGGCGCCTTGGGCGCGAACTTCGCGCCAGCCGGCATGGTCATTCGCAGACGATGACAATCCGTCACGTCACGGTCGAGCCCGGCGGACAGGCGGTCATCGGCAACGTAAATCCGAGGGGCCGAGGGGCCGGCAGGACGACCGGGAGGGGTAACGCAAAATGATCGCTTACCCTATGCACCAAGCACGCGCCGCACTGGCCGTCCATCCTCAATGCCGGGCGCACTGCCGGACCACAGGTCAGCCGTGTCGGAATCCCTCTATGGCGAATGGTCGCTGCCGGATGCACGGCGGAGGCAGTCCAGGAGCACCTCGAGGGGAGCGTCATCCGGCGTATCGGCACGGGCTTCGCACGAAGGAGGCGGACGAGGCCCGGCGACAACGATCAACGATTCGCCAAGAGATTGAGACTCTGCGTGAGTTTTTACGGAGACGATAACGTGCTTGACCGGCAACGTGTTAGCCCGGAAAAATTGACCTATGCTCGGAACCAACCACTCGCCACGGGAATCACCCTATGCTAGAAACATTTCCAGTCCGCCTCACCGCGGTGCAATTCAAGATCGTAACGGAAATAATGGACCGCGCTTGCATCCAATTGTCCGAAGTACTAGGCGACAGCCCCGATAATTCACACGCGGAAATGAAGTGGGAAATGCTTGACGATTCATGTCTGTGGGTGGAAATCCAATTTTTCATCGATCGTCATTTCCGCCGTCCCGATTTATTCTGAGGGCGGGGCCATTTAACTTTGCGTGGACCCGAAGCCCGTGCGGATCACATCAACTTACGAAACCCACGTGTAGGGTACGCACGAGTCCAAACAGCCCGAAGCCGGTTTGGTAAATAAAGAGTGGGCGTGGCACCGCGAACGCTTAAGCAGAAGGCACGTTCACCAATTCCTTAGATGACGTAAACAACCAAGGGGGCGCACATGATCCAGGATGAAACCCGAGAAGTCGGCCGGCCAACATTCAGCCGGGAAGCACCGGCACCCGTATCGATCGCTCAACGGCAGGCAATCGTTTCCCTTCTCAGTGACGGTCTGAGCCGGAGCGTTATTGCTGCAAAGATCGGCGTCACGCCAGGTCAGGTGTCAGCAATCATGGCGCATGTGTCGATGGGGACATATCGCGAGGATGCCGACCCCGTTGCCGCGATTGAAGGAGAGAACGAAGTTGCCGGCGCGATCGATACGGCGTTCGGGCTGGAACGCGATCTTCAACTGGCGCTGCGATGCAGCATAGAGCAGATTGAACCGGGACTGACCGTAATCGATGGCGACCGAGAACAGACCGTCGCATCGGGCCGGATCGATATCACCGCCCGAGACCGGGATGGAACAACCGTCGTCATCGAACTGAAAGCCGGCACCGCTGATCGCGACGCAATCGGACAAATCTTGTCCTACATGGGCGACTTGACGGATGGCACGCCGCATCTGCGCGGAATTATCGTTGCGCGCGAGTTCTCGACCCGCGCCATTGCCGCCGCTCGGGTGGTGCCGACCATTCGCTTGGTGCGATACGGATTCCGATTTTCCTTCGATATAGTGTGAAAATTACGGTGGTGAGCAAACCGACCCACAACCAACCGCGCGCCACGTTGCTTTTCGGTGCGCCCGGTTCCAGAGCATGCACGACGCGAGCCGCGTGGTGCGGCCTTCCTAGTGAGTGCATGAAAGCGCGGCTCCGGGCAGACCAGGCGTTGTAGGCGTATTTATCTTGCCGAACGTCACATGCGCGTCCGCGGACGCCGAGCGAGTGGCAATCTCGAAACTCGGCCGTATGACATGAACCGCTGGAATATTCCCGACTCGCTGGAAATCGAACTTCTCGAGCGTGATAGGGACTGTGTTTATTGCCGCAAGACGTTTGACCCTCTATCTCCAAAGACCAGGGGTACGTGGGAACACATCATCAATGACCTTCTGATAGTCACGCGCGAAAACATCGCGAGGTGCTGTGCATCTTGCAATTCAAGCAAGGGCGAGAAGCCGCTTTCGGTCTGGATGGCCTCGGCCTATTGCAAGACCAACGGTGTCACCAAGGATCTAGTAGCAGAAGTAGTGAGAAGGCATCTTGCCCCGTCCGAAAAGGATGGACCCGGCTGACATACCCGTCGCGTAGATCGCGCCGTCGCCGAGCTGGGGCGCGGCGGCATCATTCGGCGATTGTCGCGAGCATCGGGTGCGGGCGTCCATCCAGTGCGAAGGCTTCGCCTGTACTGTATGAGTCGAAGCCTCGGCGATTCGTTCGCAGCTATGACCCGGAGCTGAGAGGCGAGGCATCGGGGTCAGTTCGCCCTTGGGGACGAACTTGGCGACTGCGGTAGCTTGCGCCAATAATTCCTGGCGGCCAGGGCCATAAACACTGCGGACAGCACACACCCGCCGACGCCCCACCAACGATTCGTAGGTATTTGCATTTCCTCCCAAACGATATGAAAGTGCTGAAAGCGTATCTCTCCGATGCCCATACCTAGCATCAGGCCGGTCATGAAAACTCGGATCGCGAAGGAGCGCATTTGTCGCCGTGGCTCCTTCTCCCACGCAGTGGAACCTTTTGGCATAGGCATCATTTTCCACCCCCCTGTTATCGAAAGAAGACCACCACGACCGAGATCAGCCACTGGACCGACGCTCGCTCGATACCTACTTTGGCTAACGAAACAGCAACAACAGACTCGCCCATGCCAGAAACACGCCGCCCATAAAGATGGTCTTGGATAGCCTCGGCATCGGTTTCCCTTTGCGCAACTCTTGATAGACCCCTTTAAAGGGCGAACTGTGCAATACGGCCCGCAACCGCCCGCCGAGCCACAGTCCCGTCATCAACCACACAAAGGCGACCATGCTCACATCGGAGTAAGTGATCTGGTGCGTGTGCCAGGCCACCCAAGCCTCAACAATGACCACTCCAACACACACAGCAATGGCGATATTGGTCCGCATAGTGGGATTCACGGCTGTAACTTCCTACGTGCCCGGGGAGCCTTCTCCTTGACAGTCCTGCCGTCGCTGAAGCCGAGCGCCATCACCTGTAGACCGTCGCGTGTATAGCGCATCGACGTGATGGGCGCGAAGGTGGTGCGTTTCTTTTCACTTGTCCATTCTAGACCGACTTGTGCCCCGTCCGCGACAGGCGGCCCGCACCCTCGTGCGGATCGCGGCGTTGGTGAACCACCAGCTCGTGGATCCCGCCAACGCACCGATCATCAGTGACTACTTGGACCTGCCGCCCGACACGCATGGCACCGTCCCCCGAGGACGGGTCTCGGGCCGCCTGCTGCCGATCCAGCCCGCCTGAGGAAGAACGGCGGGGGTCGATTCCTCTGAGACATCTCCGTTTTCAAGATTGCGACCCGCCTGCCAGGCATTCAGCCTGGCGTCGCGAGTTGCTCCCTCGCCATGCGCTGGATGGCCGGAGTCGACCCCTAACCGCCTTTGGTCGCCGTCGGCTTTGCGGTCACGGAATGCGCGACCGCTCATTCTCACTGTGTAGTTGATCGGCCTGGGCGATGGTCAAGCCGTCTCGCATAAAGGCATTCATGCTGTTTACACCCGCAGGAGCTAATCCTGCAGCCTGCATGTCGGTGTACCAATTTACAAGCGCCTGCTTCATCCACTCTGGGTTCTTATTCCACACCGGCCCCATATGCTTCGCCCACAGTTCAAGTTCGAGTACTGACACGGTGCGTTCTGGTGAGAGCACCTCGGCTGCAGTTACAAGGCTTTTGGCAAGCTCCTCGTTTATCACCTCAGTAGGGATTGACCAATGCGCCTTGTTAAAGCAATCGGTATAGAATCCAATTTGCTTCGTAGCATCTAAAACTTGGGGATGATCGGACGAGCCGTTGACGATCTGCCGAAAGTCGTCAAGCCGCCGCGCTCCCTGCGCAACAAGCTGCGGCACTATCCAAT
>WNFR01005216.1_pt1 | contig 17304 bp, 14 predicted proteins | sample 5400221 | NCBI WGS metagenome assembly WNFR01 (sample SAMN13153357, study PRJNA577476) | soil metagenome | isolation source: 40 cm soil under Madrone tree | place: USA:California | collected 2016-06-14
ACGCGCGACAACCGCTGGTTTCTCAGCCAGCGTCTCTGGCGCCAGCAGATCTGGCAACATAGCCTCAACAAACGGGGCTATCCCATCTGTTAGAACCTGCTGAGCTTTGTCTTCTCGAGATTTTCTTTCCGCTTCATCAGCGGCTTGCGCACGAGCGCCGGCGAGCACCAGGGCCTGGACCCGCGCGGGAAAGAGCCGAACGAATTCGAACGCAACGTAACTTCCCATGGAAAGACCGCAGATGACCGCTTGATCGATTCTCAATTCATCCATCAGGGCAGCGACATCACGGGCCATGTCATCCATCGTAGCGATTTCACCGTTGAATCTGTTTTCGCCCAACCCGCGCAGATCCGGTGCGATCGCGCGAAATCCATTTGCGCTCATAAAATCAATCTGCTCGCGCCACATCGTACGATCAAATGGAAAACCGTGCAGCAAAACAATCGCTGGTTCGTTAGGTGACTGCTTGAGTTTCATTTGGTATTAACCTGGGCAAGAACGCACGGCCCTATCGCAACCGAAAGACGCCAATTGAATCCAAAAGACTCAAACTGCAAGGTGAGAGAGGCAACTAAGTTAGGCGAAGTATATTTACGCTCGCGTTGCGAACGTGGCGCAGGATACATATTGACTCGGCGGCTCGATTTACCTCAAGTTCCAGGAACTGGCCTGACGATGATATAGGACTCTTCATAGCTGTTCGCCGCTCAACGCAAGGACGATAAGGTTCATGAATACCTGACGGGTTAATCCCGAGGTTAGAATCACAATACTCATCATTCAGGATCTTCTTCCTGTAGTTCACGCCTAGGCCCGGGGTCATCTAATAGATGATGGTAATCCCTTTCTATTTGTATCATGAGGGAAGGGTCCAATTGTGCCCGATACAGTGTTCTCACTTTTGAAAGGCGTTGCACAGTTAGTCCCACCGCCGCCCGAAGATCCACGTCTGAAAAATCTGCTCCCTTGAGGTTAGCTTGAGAAAAGTCCGTTCCCTGAAGATTTGCTCCCGAAAAAAATGCACCCTCAAGGTGTGCGAAACGCAAATTTGCTTTTTGAAGATTAGCACCAAGAAGCATTGCGTTCGAAAGGTGAGATTGTTGGAGGTTGGCCTCCTGCAGATTGGCCCAAGCTAAACCTGCTCCTTTAAGATCAGCTGAATTGAGGTTTACCCCCTGCAGATTTGCTTCTCGCAGGTTGGCCCCTTCAAGATAGGCAAATTCAAGATTGGCTCGCTTCAAAACAGAGGCCTGCAGATTTGCCCGTTCCAGGTGGGCATAAGAAAGGTCGACCCAATAGACTGAGTACTCTTCCTTTTGTTCGGTGACTAATACCTGATTACTTAAGTCAACACAGTACCAGCAGGGTATGGTCCAGCGCATGGTATTGCTGCGAACAACGAGGATCGAGAAGAAGATTGACGTGTAAACAGCAAAGAAAACAATGCCGAACCCCGTTAGATCCCGATGTCTATGGGCGTAGCTAATTAGTCGGCGAACAAAGCTCCGCCGCTCTCCGGCTTCAGGTAGAGTGAGGTCGGAACGATGCCAAAGCCACAAAACAAGAAGAACTCCTACTCCTGACATTGCCCACTCAAAATAGGACAAAGTCTGATTGTGTTTCTTTAGGGCCCAGCTTGCGATCAGAATCAAAACTGTCGGCAACAGCCACCATAGAGAAAGCTTCGCGATCACCATCTGCAATTTTCCCATCGCACCATGCTCAGGCTCATTGGCGGTATTTATCATCCAGGTGTAAAGACGACCTTTTTCCACGGGCGCGTACTTGCTCCGTAAATTGGTAATCGCCGCATTCAATGCTTGCAGATGCAGTTGGAAATAAAGGAAGACGGCAATGGCTATGATAGGAGTCACAAGGACGAAGGCAGTAAACGGCACATCTATGTTTGCTACTGGCAGATGCGCTTGTTCATCGAGAATGATCTTTCGATCTGTTGTGCTGATGATAGTGAGCGCACAGTAGGTGAGAAAACCTACATAAATCGTATGTAGTGTGCGGGCGTTCTTGGAAAGCTCAGCAATATTATTGATCAGCCATGAGGGGGCCTCAGGTTTTTGTTGGTCTTCCGGTACTTCCCACCATGGGTACATGATTTCCATTTCTTCACAGTACCTTTCATCAAGCTACAGAACTCTGGCACTGGGACCACCCTCTACTGGATCTCTAACTTTGTGATATTACGTCCAAGACGCATGATTGCGTCAACTCACTGGCAGCAGCCGGAGCGTAAGCGAAGGCTTATCAATGTAGCGACACAAGGACGTCCTTCGCGGTCAGGGCTTCTCCAAGTCACGCCGCGTTTGCCTCTTCCGCCAGCGCTCGTTGCCGCGCGAAGTGCTCGGCGATCTCTGTCGCTGTCTTGCGGCCGACAAACGGCGCGAGCTCTTCGACCGTCGCCAGAGAGATTTTCTGAATTGAACCGAACTGGCGCAGCAGGCGGGTCTTGCGTTTCTCACCGACGCCGGGTATAGCCGACAGTTCAGAGGTGAAGTCGCGCAGTTCGCGGCGCTTGCGATGGTAGGTAACCGCGTAACGATGCGTCTCGTCGCGTATCATCTGAATCAGCCGCAACATCTGTGAATGAGGATCGAGATAGACGGGTTCATCCTCGCGGCCTTTGACTAATAAATAAGCGACCTCGTTATGACGCAGCGGCGGTTTGACCACACCGATCATCGGCACGGCTTCGAGATCGAGTTCACGCATTGCTTCAGCGGCGGAGCTGAGCTGGCCTTTACCGCCGTCGATCATGATCAGATCAGGTAAGGACTTTTCTTCGTCCCGCACCCTGCGATATCGACGCAGCACCGCTTCGTGCATCGAAGCGAAATCATTCGAACCTTCCACGCCGCGAATCTTGAACTTGCGATACTCGCCACGGTTCATCTTTCCGTTTTCACACACGACCATCCCGGCGACATTCTCTGCGCCCTGGATGTGCGAGATATCGAAGGATTCGATTCGAGCCGGAAAACGCGGCAGTTCCAGGGTCTCCTGCATTTCTTCGAGCACGCGCTTCATATCCGGTTTGAGCACGCGAAAGCGCTGTTCGAAAGCCAGCTTCGCATTCTTCTCAACCAGATCGATCATATCGCGCTTTTCGCCGCGCTGCGGAGCCAGAATATGCACGCGCCGGCCGCGGCGTTCGCTAAGTGCTTTCTCCAGCAACTCGCGATCGTCGAACTCGATCGGGACATGAATCTCGCGCGGCACGAATTGAGTGGCACGCGCATCCTGCGCGTGTGCATCGACGGGCGGGACGCGCGTCTGATCGTCAGGGCCACTGTAATACTGCGCCAGCACTTCGCTGAGAAACTCTGCCGGGTTGAAATCATTTTCCGGTAAGTCTTCCCAGAAGAATTCGCGCCGGCCAACGATGTCGCCTTCGCGCATGGTAAAAAGTTGCAGCGCGAGTCGCTTGCCTTCGCGATAGTAGCCAAAGATGTCCACGTCGCTTTCAGCCGTGGTCGCCATCTTCTGCTGTTCGGAAAGCTTGATTACTGTCTTGCGCAGATCCCGATACTTGGCCGCCAGTTCGTAACGAGTGTCTGCGGACGCTTGCAGCATGCGCTCCTCCAGCATCCCTGCCAGTTCTGTGTTGCGTCCCTCGAGCAACATGCGCACGTCGCGCACAGCTTCCTGATATTCTTCCGGCGTGCACAGGCCCTTGACGCATGGCCCGAGACAGCGTTTGATGTGATACTCCAGGCACGGGCGCGGCGCTTTGCCGTCGATTTCGATGTCGCAGGTGCGCAACTGAAACGTCCGGTTGATTAAATCGATCGTCCGGCGGGCCATCGAGGCCGGCAGAAACGGACCGAAGTAAAGCGCGCCGTCGTTTTGAATCCGGCGCGTGATTACGCATTTTGGAAACGGCTCGTTTATGGTGAGTTTCAGATGCGGATAAGACTTGTCATCCTTTAGTTTGTAGTTAAAGTAAGGCTGATGCTTCTTGACCAGCGAAGCTTCGAGGATGAAAGCTTCGACTTCATTGTCGGTGACGATGACTTCAACATCGGCGATCTGTTTCACCAATTCGCCGGTTTTAATTCCGTAACTGAAGTCGCCCGACCGGCCGGCCTGGAAATACGAGCGCACGCGGTTGCGCAGATTTTTCGCTTTGCCGATATAGAGGATGTGCCCTGCAGCGTCTTTGTGCAGGCTCTCGCCATTTCTTCACTTGGCTTCTTTTCTCGGTGACTCTGTGACTCTGTGGCAAACTTCCTTTTCGATATGATAGCTGATCGGTGAACAGAGGCAAAAACTGACGTGCGAATTCCATTTCAAGTTCCAAAACAAAAAGACTTTGACGCTGTCGGCTTTGGCCTGAACGCGGTCGATCATTTGATCGTCGTGCCTGAATACCCCGCATTTGATACCAAAGTCAGATTCACTGAATACGAAAAGTCTGCCGGCGGCGAGACTGCGTCGGCGATGGTGGCGCTAAAGCGCCTCGGTCTCAGCACCGCGTATGCCGGACGTTTCGGCTCCGACGAAGACGGCAGGTTTGGTCTGATAGCGATTGAATACGAAGGCGTGAATCTCGACTTTGCCGAAATGATCGAGGGCGCCGACAATCAGGTTGCTTTCATTATCATCGATTCGCGCTCAGGCGAGCGCACCATCATTTGGGATCGCGACGAGCGCCTCTCTTACCGTCCGGATGAAGTGCCAACAGATCTCGCCGGGCGCGGACGCATCCTGCATATCGATGGACAAGATCCGCCGGCGCGCGCGGCGATGGCTGAGGCGGCGCACGACGCGGGCACAATTGTCACCGCGGACATCGATAGTATTTACCAAGGACTGCCGGAGCTGTTGCCTCTGATCGATGTCTTGATTACATCAGCCGAGTTCCCGCACCGCATTACCGGGATCAGCGACGAACGCGCTTCGCTGGTCGAAATAAAGGCGCGCTATGGTTGCGCAATTGTCGGCGCCACGCTTGGTGCCCGCGGCGCTTTGATTTATTGCGACGGACAATTCATCGAATCACCGGCCTTTGAAGTCCCCGAAGGATGTCGCGACACCACCGGCGCCGGCGACGCCTTTCACGCCGGATTCATTTACGGCATGTTGAATGACGAAGACTTAGAGACGTGCATGAAATTGGGCAACGCAGTCGCGGCTTTGAAGTGTCGATCATTGGGCGCACGCGCGGCCTTGCCGACCGTGGATGAATTGAAGGAATTTTGTCAGAACCGCCTGCGGTAGCGGGCGGTTGATCTCTATTTCTAAAACAGATCTTGGGACTGCCTCGGATCAACCGCCCGCTACCGCAGGCGGTTCTGACTACGCAGCCTCGGCCAACCCGCTCGCCGACAACTTGCCTCGATACGCCCGCGCAAAATAGATCGCCAGCAGAAATGCGGCGAACTGGATCGCGGCTGCCGTCCAGAAAGTTCTCTGGATCGAAGCGTCGCTCATATTCTGAGGCTGACGATCGAAACCAAAGTGGGCCACCGCGCTGTAGATTAGCACCGCCGCAATCGACGGACCGACGGCGCGCGCCACGCTGGCTACTGATTGCGTGACGCCGAGGACACTGCCCTGCTCTGCGGCGCTGGCGCTTTTCGAGGCGAGACTGGTCAGCGAGGGCGCGGTCAGCGCGTTGCCAATCGATGATAACGCGCCAACTGAAAGTATGCCGAGCAGACCCATGGCCGCCGTGACAAACGGACTGACGAACAAGCTTATTGAAAACAGAAACCCTCCAGCAATGACCAGCGCCGGCTCACCAAAACGCTTCACCAGTCTGCCGATAAGTCCGCCCTGAATTATGGCCGAGACCACGCCCACAAAGGCAAAGATCCAACCGCTGTGCCAGGGGTCGTAACCGAGGCGAAACATCATGAACAGAGAAAATGATGCCGTCATGATCGAGAAAGCCACGATTGACAGGAAATAGATTGTGAGTACGAAGGCGAGTTGTCGTTGTCCGAGCGCCTCCAATAGTTGCTTCCAACCACGACCTCGCGCGGCTGAGACGCGGGCCGGATGATCTGCGGTGACCGTTTCCGGCAAAGTGAAATAAAGCAGGATGGCGTTGGCAAGGGCGAGTCCGCCGGCAAATAGAAACGGCACGTTGATGCCCCAGCGACTCAGAATGCCGCCAATTGCCGGACCGAAAACGAAACCCAAACCAAAGGCCGCGCCAATCAGGCCCATGCCCTTGGCGCGATCCTCTTTGGTGGTGACATCGGCGATGTAGGCTTGCGCGGTTGAGATGTTGCCGCCGGAAATCCCGTCGATGATGCGGCCGAGAAACAGCATCCACAGCGTGGAGGCAAATCCAAGGATCAGAAAACCCAGACTAGTGCCGAGCAGACTGATTAATAGAATCGGCCGGCGCCCATACTTGTCCGACAGTCTTCCCAGCACGGGCGCGAACACGAGTTGCATCACGGAATACGACGCGAATAGCAGACCCACCTCGCGCGGCGTGGCGCCAAAGCGCGTGCCTTCGGCATAGTAAGGCAGCACCGGAATCACGATCCCAAATCCGACGAGATCGATGAAGACAGTGATGAAGATGACGAATAGAGGCGAGCGCTTCATGCAATTTTTGAGTTAGCCACGGAGACACAGAGTCAAGAGGAAGGTACGAACTGACCATGACTCGGCTAATTTCTTACCGTCTCTGCGTCTCCGTTTCTCTGTGGCAAGGATTGATCCTATCTGCGTCCGCTAATGATCCGATCAACCGAGGCCTGGCCACCACCCGCAATCAAAAGCGCCAGCGCCCCGCCGAGACACGCCACCGCGAACTCCATGCCCGTCGGGATAAAGAACGCTGGCCAATGCACGCCGATGATCGCCGTCAACACAACGCAAATGATCAGAAAGGCCCCGAGTCTGGCCAGGAATCCCAGCAGAATCAAAATGCCACCCACCAGCTCGGAGACGGCGGCAGCCCCAAGCCACAGCCAGGTTGGCCGCATGAAGGGAAACGGTGCCAGCTGCGACATGGATGTCCACTTGGCCCAGCCCGGTCCATTGAAAGCCCCCAAAACTTTCTGCGAGCCGTGCGCGATGAAGATAGCGCCCAGCGCCAGTCGCAATGGAAGCGTAACCCAGGAAGAAGAGGTAGCAGTTAATCTGCGAAGCATGGCAGTTGCCCTTTCGATTCGGTTTGTTTTGGAACTAAGCAACTATAAAACTGTTGACGGTGGAAACCTAGTCAGAACCGCCTGCGGTAGCGGGCGGTTGATCCGCATTCGGTGATGATAATCCGATCCGAAGATCAACCGCCCGCTACCGCAGGCGGTTCTGACTCGATCAGCATTCGTAGTAACATCTACTCGTTCTAACTCTTCAATACGTCGAGGTAAAGGCAGGGAAATGTGTCGCCGTCGAAATCTATTCATTGCCACTCAGTTCACGGTGCTTTTACTGCTCGCAGCCGGCGCTTTCCAAGCTCAGACAAGCTCTCCTCTTTCATCTGACATCTCGTTCACAGTCTCAATGTCCAAACCGTGGACCCACTTGTTGGAAGTCGAAATGCGCCTCCAGGTTCCGGCGAACCTTCAGGTGCCGAACGAAACCAATTTGATGATGCCGGTGTGGACGCCCGGCTCGTATCTGGTTCGTGAATTCGAGCGCCACGTGCAGGACTTTGCCGCGGATGCCAAAGGACGGACTCTGGAGTGGACAAAAGTTAACAAGAATACCTGGCGGGTAAAGACCGGCGGCGCGCGACAGTGGCGGGCGACTTATCGCGTCTATGCGAACGAGTTGTCGGTGCGCACGAATGAATTGAATTCGGACCATGCCTTCTGGAACAACGCAGCGCTGTTGATGTATCCGGAAGGGCGTCTGGAATCGCCCTCGACTCTAAGCGTTAATCCATTCGGGAATTGGAAGGTCGCTACGGGCTTGCCCGCCGTCGCCGGGCGGCCAAACAGCTTTCGCGCTGAGAACTTCGACATCCTTTACGACTCGCCTGTCGAGGTGAGTAACTTCAAACAACTCGACTTTCAGGTGCGCGGCGTCGCGCATCGAATCGTGATTGACGGCGAAGGCAATTATGATCCGGAGCGCCTGCGCAACGAAGTTCGCCGGATTGTCGAAGCCGAAGTCTCGATGTTCGGCGGAATTCCCTATCACGATTACACGTTCATCCTGCATTTGCGTTCGAATACCGGCGGCGGACTGGAACATTTGAACTCGACGGCGCTCGGTTTCCGGCGCTTCGGCTTCGCCGATGAAGATGGCTACCGTCGCTTTCAATCGCTGGTCGCGCACGAATTCTTCCACCTGTGGAACGTCAAACGAATTCGTCCCGACGCGCTCGGGCCGTTTGATTACAACCAAGAAAATTACACGCGACTGTTATGGGTGGCCGAAGGAATCACCGAGTACTACGGCAATTTGATGGTGCGACGAGCAGGACTGATGTCGAAAGAAGCTTATCTAAATCACCTCGCCAGACAGATCGAAGATTTTCAGAATACACCCGGTCGGGAAGTGATGAGCGTCGAGGAAGCCAGCTTTGACGCGTGGATAAAATACTATCGCGCGGATGAAAATTCGGTGAACTCGCAAATCTCTTATTACGACAAAGGCGAGTTGCTCGGTCTGCTGCTGGACCTGGAGATTCGCCGGCGTACTGACAACCGTAAGTCACTCGACGATGTAATGCGTTATCTCTATGCAGAGTTTTTTCAGAAAGGACGCAACTACACCCCGGCGGATTTTCAGAAAGCCTGTGAGCAGATGGCCGGCGCCAGTCTGGAACAATTTTTCGCGCGCTATGTGCGTGGCAAGGACGACCTGGTTTCTGCTTATGATGAGATACTGGCCGGCGCCGGACTGCGTCTGGAACAGGGAGCGGATGCTTCAGTACCCAAGAAAGCTTTTCTTGGTGCTGACCTCGATCAGCAGGGCGACCATCTGATGGTTACGAGCGTTCGCAGCGGCACGCCGGCCTACGAGCAGGGACTGAATGCAAAGGATGAGATTGTGGCACTCGATGGCGCGCGCGTTACCAAAGACACTTTCGAGTCAATGATCGCGGCCAAGCGTCCCGGCGACAAGGTTCGCTTGACGGTGTTCCGCTTCGACGATCTTCGCAACTTTGACATTCGCCTGGGCAGCCGGGTCGATGGGTCTTATCGAATAGTTCCTTTGGCCCAAACGACTGAACAGCAGAGACGAATCTATCAATCATGGCTGGGGGGGTCTTGATGTTGATGTCGGCCCTTGTTTACTCAATCGATTAGTAATAGATCTACCAAGGCTTAACGCAAAGGACGCGAAGAGATCCCACAAAGTTTCGCAAAGGAAAACTTTTTCGCGCTCTTTGCGAAAAACCTTGCGACCTTTGCGTTGAAGATCCATCTTATAAGAGCAGCGATCTCGTTTCGAGCTTAAATGAACTGCCCAAACACTAGAGTCAAAATCGCAAGCCGCAGATCGTGCGTTACCCTGCTGGCTACTTTTTTTCTCTTAACACTCACCGTTAACGCCCAAAAACCGCCAGTCGAAACGGTTCAACTGCAGAGCAGGCTGATCGGGAAGGCTTTGCCCTACAACGTCATCCTGCCCCGCGATTACCAGACATCGCCGCGGAGCAGATATCCGGTGCTCTACCTGTTGCACGGCTTTTCAGGTCACTACAGCGATTGGGTCGCCAGAACAAATCTCGCGGATTATGCGGCGGATTATCGAATGATCGTCGTCACGCCGGAAGGCGACGATGGTTGGTACACGGACAGCGCGGGCACGGCGGCGGACAAATATGAAAGCTACATCCTGCAGGAACTTATTCCGGACGTCGACAGAAGGTTTCGCACGATCCAGACGCGTTATGCGCGCGGAATTGCCGGACTGTCGATGGGCGGCTATGGCGCGCTCAAGTTTGGTTTGAAATATCCCGATCACTTTGTTTTTGCCGGGTCGCTGAGTGGAGCACTGGCAGTCGCTTCCTGGACAGAAACGGACTTGAAGGATCTGAAAACGATTCGCGATTCAGTCTTCGGTGTCTTTGGGCCGGTCGGATCTGAGACGCGTAAAAGAAACGATATTCTTCAAATCACTCGTGGACTAACCCCTGCCCGGGTGGCCGGGCTGCCTTATATTTATCTGGACTGCGGCACGGAAGATTTCCTGGTCGATATGAACCAAAAGTTCGCCGCGCTGCTGCGCGAGAAGAAGATCCCTCACGAGTACCGCGAGCTGCCGGGCAATCACAATTGGGAGTACTGGGATCAGCAGGTGCGAGAGGTTTTGAAGGTCGCGGCCCAGAAGATGCGACTCCAACAATCCAGTCAGCGTAAACAGAAACGCTCGCCTTAGCGAGCGCTTCCCGTTTCGCCTTCAAAGCGACCTTCTTGTTTTGAGTCGGGGCTACTGCCCGACGATGCCGATTGCTAACTATCGCACAAGGAACTGAAAGTCCTGACGGCGGCGGTTATTGTTCACGATCGTTGGTTGCACTCCGAAAGCAACTTGCACGATGGAAAGCTTGGCCAGCAGACGCGGCTCGGCCAGCTGAAAACGATCCGCGGTTATGCGCGCGCGGTCAAAATCGACTTTCGCCAACGCCGCCAGTTCCTGCCCGTAACGCGCGATCATATTGCCCAGGTCGCTCCCGCCCTGAAGCGGAAGTTCACCGTCACGGAAGACATCTACTTCGAATCCATTCAGCACCTGGGCGGCTGCCAACAACTCGTTGAGTTGCGCAATACCCAGCTCGAGCACATCAAAGCTGCGCTTCGGATCAAGAGGAGCAAACGCGTCGGCAACCTGGAGTTGATCCTCAAACTCTTTGAAGTTCGTGGCTCGCCTGCTAACCAGAGTGCGCGCATCTTCGAGAAAGCGCAGCGCCAGTTTCGGGTTGTCCTTTTGCGTGGCAGTGGCCAGCTCGATCAGATACTTCACGCGATCTGAATCCGACGGTAAAGCCGCGAGTTTTAGTTTGATGTCGTTGAGCTTTTCCGGCGAAGCATCGGTAGCCATTCGCTTAAAGTCGACCGCCTGCATGATCGAATTGCGCCCCGACTCGTCGAGGTGATCGTTGGCGATTTGCAGCGCGCGATCCGTATTACCTTCATCAATCGCTTTCTGGGCCGCCTGCTGATAGAGCCGCGACTGAATCTGTGGCGGCGCCACCTTGGCGGCCGCTTCCAGGCTATCGCTGGTGCCCTGCTGCATAGCGGTTCGCATCTGGTTGCCATAGTTCATCATGGCATTATTTCCCATGCCCAGATCGGTTAGCTTCTGTCGCAGAGCCGGGGCGCGCTCAGGCAGGTACTGATCGATCTGTGGCAACATCGTCGACAAACCAAACAGCAGCATGCGGGCGTTGTTCTGTCGCGCCTGGGTGTCGTCGGTGGCGTTCTGGGATGTAGTACTTTGTTGATTTTGCTGGGCCGCGCGAAATGGACCGCGACCTCCGCCGCCTCGATTCATGTTGCCCGGACCAAGCGACGTAACATTGAGCGACGCCGTGACTGCGTTATCCATCAAGTCATGATAAGCCGATTCGTTAAGTACCTGCGCGGTGTTTGCCGCAGACTTGTTTGCGTCGGCGGAAGTTGAAGCACTTACTCGCGGACCCGGCATCAGCAAACTCATCGCGAGACTGGTTGCTTCGCGGCTGGCCAGGAGACTATCCGAACCCAGACGGCTAAGTGTCTTATCGGAAAGCTTCTTGAATGCTTCCGGGTCTTTAACTTGCAATTGCGCCAGCACCCGGGCCAGGGCAGTCGGATACTCACCCTTGTCCAAAGATTCGTTGGCTTTTTGATATGCAACTTTCGGATCGCTGGCGGCAATGGCCGCCAACAGGTTCTGCTCCAGATTGCTTTGCGGGTCGACAGGAAAGCGCCGACCGTTGCCGGCGTTGTTAGCAGTCAACGATTGCGTCGAACGCAGCATATGATAAGCAAGGTCGGCATCGTGACGCGCGGCGGTCAACACCAGTTCCTGGCGCAACTGATTCAGCGTCTGCACCTCTTCGCGATCCGTTCGGTCGGCGTCGAGCGCCATTTGCCCGAGCACCGTTGCCGCGTCGGAAAACAATCCGCGTGCGCGCGCCTGGCTGCGATCCCAAAGCATGTCGGCCGCGGTAATCTGTACGCGCGCGCGATTTTCAGGCAGCTTCATGCCCTGCGCTTCAATGACTACCTGTTCGAGCAAAGCCGTCGCTTTGCGCTCAAGTTTCAGCTTTTCTTCCTGTTGTTGCCCGGGATCGGGTGTCGACTGCGCCGGGGCAGGTTGAGAAGGGTCCTGCGCAAAGCAATACACCACAGACACAAGCAAGATCAGAATCGGAGCAAACTTCTTAATTAACATTATTTCTTACCTCGAAAAGCTGCCTGGAGAGCGGCCGTTACGGACGTATCTGAAAGCTTTAGACGGCAAACGGACCGGTTTGGTTACTTAAAGATCCATATTGGTCAGGAATCATATCACGCGCGGCGGGTCAGTTTAGAGCCGGACCGGCAACCTCAGCTTGCAACGCCTGCCTCAGCATACCGGTTCCGGATTTACTTGCCGTTACGCATGCGGTAATTTGTGGACTGATTGTAGCGCAAGTTGGTAACTTGCGACGCGCCGCAAATTACCAATTTGCGCCACCCCTGGAGATAACTTATGGAGCAAAGAACTGTCACGCATCACCGCTGGAATGATATTCCCGAAGAGCCACTGTCTGAAGTGCTTTCACGAAAGCTGATTACCGGCGACCGCATGATGTTGGCGCACGTCTATCTAAAGAAAGGCGCGATCGTGCCGCGCCATTCCCACGAAAACGAGCAGATCACTTATATCCTGGAAGGCGGCCTGCGTTTTTGGATCGGCGCGGATGAAGCTCAGGTAATCGATGTGCTGGCCGGAGAGGTCCTGCACATACCTTCGCACGTTCCACACAAAGCCGAAGCTCTGGAAGATACGCTCGACGTTGATGTCTTCAGTCCGCCCCGGCAGGACTGGCTGGATAAGACTGATGATTACTTAAGACAGAAGTGATCGAGTTGGTAGATATCAATCCGCAGATTACACCGACTACACAGATTTAGAACAGAGAGGCAAGTAGCGGGCCTGGGCCTTGTTTTTGTGTTAGGCATAATCTGTGAAATCTGCGTAATCTGCGGAAAGAAAAAATGGATCTCGGACTAAAGAACAAAGTCGCACTCGTCGCCGCTGCCAGTCGCGGACTTGGCCGCGCCGTCGCCGAAGAACTTGCCGCGGAAGGCGCTACGTTAGTCATCTGCTCGCGTAACGCAGAGACCATCAACACCACCGCGAACGAGATCACGAAAGCGACAGGCGCCGAAGTACTCGCCCTGACGGCCGATGTTTCTCAGGCCGATGACGTGGTGCATCTGGTTCAATCCGGTATCGAACGATTCGGCCGCATCGACATTCTGGTGACGAACAGCGGCGGTCCGCTCGCTGGACCATTCGAGAGGTTCAGTCAGGAAGATTGGGAAGCCGCGACTCGGCTTTTGCTTTTCAGCGCGGTCGAACTGGCGCGCAACGTCTTGCCGGGCATGAAACAGCGGCGTTGGGGCCGCATTCTCAACATAACTTCAATCGCAGTGAAGCAGCCGGTTGAAAACCTGATCTTGTCCAACAGTTTGCGGGCAGCAGTAACAGGATTTGCGCGCACGCTGGCGAATGAGGTCGCGCCGTTCGGAATTACGGTTAACAACATCATGCCGGGTTATACGCGCACCGAACGCATCGAAGAGTTGTCGCGCATGATGGCTGAAAAGGAAGGCATCAGCCCGGCTGAGTTTGTCGCGAGATGGGAAAAAGAAGTTCCCATGAGGCGACTCGGAGAACCACACGAATTTGCGGCCCTCGCTGCTTTTCTGGTTTCCGAACGCGCCAGCTATATCACCGGAACTTCGATTCCGGTCGATGGCGGATGGATTCGGGCGTTGATGTAGCGCGAGCTGTTAGCCTGCATTCTTTTTCTGGAGAAAGTTGGCCTTGTCGCGCCCTGGATTTGAGGAATCAGTGCGTTACAGAACCGGGAGCGGTAGCGACCGGATGCTAAACTCGACACGCGAACAAGATCTCTCAACATTAATCGAAGCAGCAGTCTATGCTTCGAAGCGGCTGCAAAGTTGAGCTCATGATCCGGTCGCTACCGCTCCCGGTTCTGACACCCCGAGAGTCTCTTGACGAGGAGATCAAAATGACCTGCACACATCTCGATCAGATTAAGGAAGTAACCCCGAGCGCCGACGGCTGTGAAGATTGCCTGCGCATTGGCGCCACCTGGGTACATCTGCGCCTTTGCATGACCTGCGGGCACGTCGGCTGTTGCGACTCTTCACCAAACACACACGCCACAAAACATTTTCATGCGACCTCTCACCCAATCATCAAATCATTCCAACCTGGAGAAGAGTGGGGCTGGTGCTATGTCGATGAAGTGATGTTCGATGAGTTGTGAGTTAACCCACAGCTTGCGCTGTGGGCTACTGATATAGCCGTCGGCTTCGCCGACTGATTGAGTCGCCTCGATGCTCGCGCCGATGTATCATAGGTTTACCCCCGGGAATCGCGGTCTCAATGTCCTATCTCAACAAACATCGGCTTACTTGTCTGTTCGGCGTCGCTTCCGCAGTCGTGGCTTCTTTTTGTTCCGGTGCAGAACCGCTTGCCGTAGCAAGCGGGTACACCCAGACTCAAAACAAATCTACGGCCCCGCAAAAGAAACGCAGCGTCAAAACTCAGAAACCAAAACCGCAACGGGCCACCGAACTCGACAAGCTCCGCGACGAATACATCAAGACCACAAAGGAACTCAAAGCCAGTCTGGAAAAACTTTTGGCACTGTATGAAGCCAGCCAGAGCAAAGCGGAAGCTCGTTACACTCAGTCACAGAAACTGTTCAAGGATGGATTGATTTCAAAGAACCAGCTCGAGGATAACGAGCGGGCAATCACTACCGAGAAGAACAAGGTCGCCGGCGTCAAGCAGCAAATCGCTTCGGCCGACACGCAGATTGCGCAGACGCTGATCGAAATCGAAGGCGACAAACAGATCGCCAAACTCGGCCGTCTGCGCAAAGGTGGTTTTGTGCAGACGACTTCTTTCATTCGCTATGCCGGCGCCGGTGCCTGGGTGTTGTCAAACGCCGGCAAGATTCAGAACTTCTTTCTGCAAAGGTTCAATCGGCCGCTGCCCATCGCGGTGTTCGGCCAGGGAGCGATTCACGATCGCTGGCGGCTGGATCATCGCAACGCGATGGACGTCTCACTTAATCCTGATGGCGTGGAGGGTCAGGCGCTGATGGAATTCCTGCGCGCGAACGGGATTCCCTTCTCGGCTTTTCGTGGCGCGATACCCGGCGTAGCCACCGGCCCGCATATCCACATCGGCCTGCCTTCACATCGTTATTGAACGCGGTTTGTCGCCCAGAGCGTTGGGCTTCGTGGTGCTCGATGATTGGGCTGTTGGATGCTGCAAACCAAATGAAGAGCAAGAAATCGTAACGGCTACGCCGCTCGATGCGCGGCAAGTCTCTGACTTGCCGACACACACAAGCCGCTAAGAATTCTCGGGTCTAAGACCCTTCCTAACTGCTAAGGCACTCACGGCAAGTCAGAGACTTGCCGCGCATCGGCATGGCACAGCCAAATCGAAACGGTGAGTGGTTAGCCAAACACGCTTGCGCGGGTTACCGACCGCAAGCCGTACTCTTTGTGTCGTCCAGTTTTCGCGTCGTGCACACCAGACGCAGCTTCCAGTTTTCAATCGGAGTGCTCGCGACCGTCAGGTGACTGGCGAGATAGGCCAGACGCTCGGTTTCGGCTCCCTTGCCAATCGTGAAGCGGTCTTTAAGGTAGTAAGGCGGAATCGCCTGATAGTTGAGCGTGACTCGGACAGATACGGCGGCGCGCGTCCGATCATCCAGGGGAATTCGATAGAGAATTCGGTCCGCGCCCGTTGCGCCTGATTTGTTCACGTACTCAGGATCGCGTTCGGCGTCTCCGTGCGGGCCGGTATGTTCGGCGTAGGGTCCGTCGGCCCGCCAGCCTTTCGGTAACAGGCGATTGTTTTTCAGCGGATGATTCAAAGCGGTAAAGCTGGTGGTGATCTTTCCCTGCGGATCTTCGACTACTTCTTCGTAAATCTGCACCTGGCGCTGATCGTTAATGACTTCGTAGTGCGGCTGAAAAACCTGTTTGCGCGTGGCGGGATCGTAGAAGAACTCAGTCGGCAAAACCTCTTCGCCCGTACCGGCCACGATCGCCCCGACACTGTTCGTTCGTCCTGAAGCCCAGATCACTTTGCCTTCACTGTCCAGTACTTCAAAAGTCAGAAACGCCCGGCGGAAGGCGACACCCGACGGCAAACTGTGTCCCGCCAGATTCTCAACCCGGACCGAAGCTTCGAGGGAATTGCCGTTACGATTCAGCGAAGTCACTTCAATTTTGGCGGTGTCTTTGGTTGCCAAGTCATTGCTCGAGCTCTGCGACGTCTCTAACCCCAAAGCCCCTTGCCCAAACATATAATCCGCCGTGCGGATTCCCAGGATCGCCGGAAACTGCTGGAACATCATCAGGCCAAATTGATTGACGCCGACCAGCGTGTGTCGCGAATACTGATCGCGTATGCGCAGCGTAATTTCCTTGTCCGGCGCGCGGTAATCAGTGTACGGATAGTTGTTGTCTTCAATGTTGGCGACGCGGGAAAGGATCTGTCGGCCCTGATAGTCACGGGGCATGTGACAGTCCTGGCAGGTCCGCACTGTAGCGCTGTTTATCGGCGCCCGTTCGTTTTGATAGACACTGTTGAGCCACTCAGGATAGGTAGTCTGTTCGTAAAACTCTTTTGGTTTTCCATTCTTGTCGAGCACGGCTTTGCCCTGCTTATCAAAGACGGGGAGAATGACCGTGTGGCAACTGCCACAAAGTGCGGACGATTTGATGTGATCGGCGAAACGCGGCGTGATCCCCGTAGCCTGCTTCATCGGCAGAGTCACTAACTTATCGTACGGCCCGTTTGCGACGTTGAAAGGCTCGATCTTGAACTTGCCGGTAAAGACCGGCAACGTACCCAAACCTTCCTTCGACATCTGATGACAAACAGAGCACGAGATTCCGTCGCGGGCGAGCGCGCCATACTTGCCGTCCGCGTCACCGGGCAACGCATAGACCATCTGATGTGTGAAGGGTTGGTTCTTGTCCAACTCTACCTGGCGCTGGCCCATGACGCCGTGGCACCGGTAACAAGTGTTGTCAAAAAATTCCGTGCGTGCTGGGTAGAGCGTCTTTTCAGATTCGAGCTGGGCGTGAAAGATTGGATCGCGGCCGG